>Ga0080004_1143034_pt1 | contig 181181 bp, 184 predicted proteins | sample WasSprMetagenome_FD_69207 | JGI IMG/M metagenome (GOLD analysis project Ga0080004, IMG submission 69207) | Sulfidic aquatic microbial communities from Washburn Spring, Yellowstone National Park, USA - WS (SPADES assembly) (version 2) | ecosystem: Environmental > Aquatic > Thermal springs > Hot...
TAGACGTCAAGCTTAAACTCAATTAATGTCCCATCCAAGTCAAATATTATTGCCTTAACCATGCCCATTCTATGTTGAAAAGTTTAATGAGTAATTTATATTTTTGCATAAACTTTGCCACTATCCAAATATACTTTGAGAACCTCCGAAAGACGACCATCTATCTCGCCCACAAAAGATTTGAACATTTCAACCGGTACTATTGGAACACCATCCAAAAACTTTATTGCGGATGGATAAAGTATTACAATCACTGGGACGAGAAACCTTTTTCCTAGCAAACGATCTTCTTTTGACAATATAATTTTAGCACGTTCTATCTGTCTTTGGACGATTGAGTTTAATGTTGAAGATGAAATAGTCTTATGCCAATGTTTGCAGTCTACAGCGAGACCGAAGTTTTCTTTTAACGCTAGAACATCAACTTCAAGCCTCGGCTTCTTTAACCTAAAGCTTCTAAACGTCTTATACCCGTACTCTAATAAGACCTTTTCAATAAAAAGTTCAAAATTCTGCCATTCAACTACACTCAGTACATCCTCTATACATGTTCCTTCTTTAATTAAATATGTTGCAAGTTCGATTTTAGAAGATTCATTAATTATTAACTGACCATTTTCTATATTAAGAAAACCTTGGTCAATAAATTGCATCATAATTTTACTTATTGTCGAAATAGGAATACCTGTAATTAAAGATATTTCTTCCAATGAAAACTTATTGTTTTTGACGCATAATAGAATCTTTAAAAGAATTTTGAAATCAGGAATATGCATACCGGTGGTCACGAACTATGTTAATGGAAAAGAATTAAGTTTATCAATAAAAGCAATAATATTACAGTGATTATCATTGGAAGAAGATATCTAAAGAAAGCAAGGGTTAATGCAATAAAATCCTTGATATCAGGTTTTACTTCCTCAACCAACATCTAACCACATGACCTTTCCCTAAATCAATTTCTGGGGGAGTTTTTTCTTTGCAAATGTCCATAACATAAGGACATCTACCTTGGAAAGGGCAAGCTTTAACCGGCTCTACTGGATTAGGAGGTTCTCCTTTTAAAATGATTTTTTTTCTCGCCAGAGTTGGGTCAGGTACTGGTACTGCGGAAATTAATGATATTGTGTAGGGGTGTTGAGGTTCCTCAAATAAAGATTTTGTTTCAGCCGTTTCCACCCAAACACCCCGATATACAACACTAGTTTTTTTACTAATATATTTAACTATTGCTAAGTTATGTGTTATTAACAAATATGAATATTCGTACCTTTCTTGGAGTTCCTTAAGAAGTTCAAGAACCTGTGCTTGCACAGAAACATCTAATGATGCAGTGGGCTCGTCTAAAACAATGAATTTAGGTTCTACACATAAAGCTCTTGCAATGACAACTCTCTGTCTTTGGCCACCAGATAATTCATGCGGGTAACGGTATAAATGTTCTTCGCTCATTCCAACACGCTCGAGCAATTTAATAGCATGATCATATTCTGAACCCCTATTTATCTTATTGGAGCGCATTACTTCTAAAAGCATGTCTTTAACAGTCATTCTAGGATTCATTGACGCATATGGATCTTGGAAAACCATTTGTACATTTTTCCTATATGATTTTAAACTAGAACCTCTTAAATTTGTGACATCCTTTCCTTCAAAAATTATTTTACCCTTTGTTGGCTCTAACAATTTGACAATGATCTTTCCAACAGTAGTCTTACCACTTCCTGATTCGCCAACAAGTCCGTATGCTTCACCCTTATTAACAGAAAATGAAATATCATTCACTGCATAAACATATCCAACTGTCCGTTGTAAAATACCACCAAGAATTGGAAAGTGCTTAACTAAATTTTCAACTCTTAATATTTCCAATACTTTCACCTCTTAAGTATAAATGGCAATTAACACGAACACCTTCTAAAGTTGTAGGTTCAGGAAATTTTTCTTTACATACTTCTAATGCGTAGGGACAACGAGGATGAAATGGACAGCCTGAGGGAGGGTTTACTAGATCAGGCACTGTACCGGGAATGCTTACTGGTTTTGTTTCCTTATCTGTTCTAGGAAGAGCCTTAATAAGTCCTTGAGTGTATGGATGTAAGGGGTCAACAAGAACCTTTTTCACGTCTCCAAATTCTACAACTCGACCTCCGTACATTACAGCTATCCTTTGACAATTTTCAGCTATTAAACCTAAATCATGAGTTATAAACAAAATTGAAACATTCCTTTCTTTCCTGAGACTTTCCATAATATCAAGCACTTGAGCTTGGATTGTAACATCTAAGGCTGTTGTAGCTTCATCAGCGATGATTAGGTCAGGTTGCAATGAATACGCCATAGCAAGAAGAACCCTTTGTTTCATGCCACCACTTAACTCGTGAGGATACATTTCTAACACCTTTTCTGGTGCAGGCATTCTGACCATCCTCAGCATTTCTACAGCTTTTTCCTTTGCAACCTTCTCTCTATTCTTTCTATTTTCAATTTTTTTAATTTCAGGATCATGTGTAACTAATATGTCGATGAATTGCCTTCCTATCTTAAAAACTGGATTCAGGTAAGTATGTGGATCTTGGAAAATGGTAGCAATCCTTTTCCCTCTTATATTCTGCATTTCTTTCTCACTTAATTTTACTAGATCTACACCATCAAATATTATTTTACCATCAACTATACTTGCGTTAGGAGGTAAAAGTTTTTGAATCGCTAAAGACGTTACGCTTTTACCACTTCCAGTTTCTCCAGCAAGCCCTAGAACTTCCCCCCTATCCATATAGAAATCTACACCGTTCAATGCGTGAACTATTCCTCTATATGTATAAAATTCAACTTTAAGGCCTTGAACATTCAACAACATTATCTATCGCCTCAACCTTGGGTCAAGAACATCTCTCAAGCCATCCCCGACTAAATTAAAGCCCAAAGATGCCAAAAGTATAGCAATACCAGGGAAAAACATTATCCAAGGAGCTTGGAAAAGGTATATAGAACCGCTTGATGCCAGTGAACCCCATTCTGGTTCAAAAGGTGAAGGACCGAGACCGATAAAACTTAGTCCCGCAGCAGTTAGTATAACACCACCCATGTCCATAGTTGCAATTACCAATATAGGATAAATTGCATTAGGTAGAATGTGCCTAAATATAATTCTGAAACTAGATATATTCAAAAGCTTAGCAGCACTGACATAAGGTTTTTCCCTTTCGGAAACAAATTGGCCTCTCACTATCCTCGCATAGCCTGACCACCATACGCTTACTAATGCAAGCATTAAATTAGTAAACGAACGTCCTAAAACAGAGGCTATAGCCATGGCAAGAACAAGACTGGGAAAGGCAAGGAAAATGTCAGTAATTCTCATCACTATCTCATCAACAATTCCACCAAAATAGCCAGAGAAAGAGCCGACAAAGATGCCTATTATAACAGAAAGCGAGATAACTATAATTGCAATAAGAAGATCGTATCTTGCCCCTAATATTATTAGAGAAAAAATGTCTCGACCATTATCATCTGTACCAAAAATGTGTTCCCAGGACGGAGGTAAAAGTTTGTTCTTAAAATCAATTTTTTGAGGAGTTCGAGGATCAACAAGGAATTCTCCGAAGATTGCTAGAAATGTAAATATAAGTACGATAATAAAACCTGTGACAACAAGTTTATTCCTTTTTATTAAAGAAAGTGAAAATTTTAGGTCCATTAAAAACATTTTTGTTTGATTTTTACTCATACGATTCACCTTAATATTTTATTCTAGGATCTAACCATGCATAAAGTATGTCTACAACAAGGTTTATTACAACGTAAATGATTGAGGCCAATACGGTAAAGGCCATGATCGTGTAAGAATCATTTGAGGATATAGCAAAAACTACCAGTTGACCCATTCCTGGAAAAGCGAATATCGTTTCTGTTATAATTGCACCACCTAACAGACCTCCAAACATCAAACCGCCTAATGTCGCAACAGGTATCATTGCATTCTTAAGAGCATACTTGTAGATAACTATTCTTTCTGGTAAACCGTAGGCTCTTGCGGTGATTATATAATCCTGGCGCATAACTTCAAGCATACTAGATCTTGCAACCCTAGTTATACTACCAATATTAAGGAAAGCTAAAGTTACAGAAGGTAAAATAAGATGAATGAAGGAATCCCATGCGATAATCAGGTTTCCTTGCAATAAAGAGTCTAAAATCATTAAACCAGTAATCCTATTAACTGGATAGTTTTGGATTAAAATTGGGTCAAATCTACCGCTAGATGGAAGACTTGGTAGACCACTAACTTTCGGTAAATAGGATAAAGAATATTGCAATGTTAAAGCTAGCCAAAATACTGGTATTGAAATACCAGTTAGTGCGATAATCCTAATAATGTGGTCTATGAGTTTATTATTTTTTAGAGCACTTAATATACCTAAAGGAATACCTATCGTTATGGAAAGTATGAAGGAAAAGACAGCTAGCTCGATTGTAGCTGGAAACCTATAAAATAATGCTTCAATTACAGGCATATGAGCGACCCTTGACCAACCCCAATTTAATGTAAAAAGGTCTTGCAGATAAATTAGATATTGTATATAAAACGGTTTATCAAGACCAAGTCTTTTTTCAATGACGGGAATAAGCTCTGGCTTAGTTCTTTCTGTCACATAAGCACCTAAGGGATTTAGCATTATCCTTGACAGGTAAAAGGTAACAATTGTAACACCGATTAAGACAAATATCAATAAGAGAAGTCTTCTGACAGCATACTCGTAAAGCTTCAACATAGTTCACCAAGAAAAGAAAAGGAGGGGTTTATCCTTTTGAAAGGACAGCATAATAGTTTCCTGGATAGGCAGGATTATAGTACCATCCTTTTATCCAAGTTCGTTCAACATGGTACCCGCTTGGCTGAGCTCTCCATATGTATATAGCTTGTTCATTTAATTTTGTAATTATCTGATCGATAATTTGTTGCCTTTTTGCAGGATCGATTTCCTTAGATTGCTGTTCCACTAATTTATTTATCTCTGGGTCATTAAAGCCAATTCTAATCGGAAACGTTCCCTTTTCACCGTGAGCGAATGGAACAAGATAATCGTCTGGATCGATATAGTCAGGAGCCCAGCCGAGCATGAAGATTGGAAGGGCACCTGCTCTTACTTTTGCCAGGAATGACGGCCAATCTAAGGGAACTACTGTAACTATTAGCCCTACATTTAAAGAATTTATGGCGCTGGCAAGTAGTAAGGAAGCTTTTTCTCTAGCCAGGTTACCGGAGTTATAGTATATTGTTAATGTCTTAGAATTAGAGGGACTAAAGCCCAAGTCCTTTCCAGCTTCTTCGAGAAGTTGCTTTGCTTTTGTAAGATTATATGTCTGTGTTGGAATATTTGGGTTATAGCCAAACATGCCTTTAGGAACTGGACCATTTGGTCTAATACCGAAGCCCTTTAGAACATCTTTAATGTATGTGTCTCCATCAAAAGCGTATATGAAAGCCTGACGAACCCGTATATCTCTAAAAGGCTGGAAATCTAGAGGCTTCTTTGTTGATTCATCCTTTATATTAAGGTTGAAGGCAATAAAATCGATGTCCAAAGTTTCATGTGGTCCCGTGACTCTTACTTTGTCCGCAACATCCGGTTTAACCACAATTTTTCTTTGATTCAACCAGATACTCATGTCAATAAGTTGATCTATGTGAGTAACTGGTACATATGCAAAGTCTGCGTCGCCTTTTAGTAGGTCCAATAGTCTTGTATTAGCGTCGTTGACACCTTTTATAATCACTGTTTTTACAGAAGGTTTAATATTGCCCTTTGGACCACCCCAATAGTTATCATTTCTTGTTAGAGTGATAACGTTAGGCTCCCAAGACTTTAAGATATAGGGTCCTGTTCCAGCTTCAGCATGCCTATCCATCCATTCATTGTGTTCACCTATCTTGACACCGCCATGTGCTTCAACATAAGTTGGGGAAACTATAGCTGCTACAGGGTATGCTAGAACAGCTGGCCAAGGTGCATAAGGATAATCCAGGTTAAATTTGACGGTGTAATCATCTATTATTTCTATTGGTTTCTTTGCTAGCCATTCTTTAGCATCTTGTATAGTCGCATTTCCAGCCCATACTTTGTTCATGAATTCTTCAGCACCACGTAAAGGAGCCAGCATCCAAGCTGGGCCATCAGGGTCAGCAATTAATATTGCCCTTACTATCGAGTAATTTACTGCTGCGGCATTAAATGGAGTACCATCGTGGAATTTTATGCCTTGTCTAAGTTTAAAAGTATAACTTAGTCCATCGGGAGAAATTGTATAGCTTTCAGCAAGCCAAGGTATTATGTTTGTTGTTGAGCCGTCATACCACGTCAGAGTTTCGTAAACATTTGTTATGACTTCTCCTCCAGCGGTTTCATAATCAACTGCTGGGTCTACATAATCGGGTTCGCCAATAGTTTCTACGACAATAGTATCCGGATTAGAAGGTTTGATGATTGTAGTAGTGGTTGTTGGAGTTGATGTGGTTATGATTGTTGTTGTAGTTACAGCGGTGGTAGTAGTAGTTGTTACAGCTGTAGTAGTAGTTGTTATAGGTGGCTGTTGCATAAATATTGCAATTGCGCCTACAATGATAACGAGAACAACAACAAGAATCGCTATTAGCTGTTTGGAAATAGCCTTCATTTTTTATCTTGCTACATGATTAAAGATTAGTGTTTATAAATTTTTTGGACATATTGCTGTGTTGTATGATTCGGGCATTTAGTCTAAGATCTTGGCTTAAGTTCTGTTGCACAAATGTCTTGGATTAGATATAACGAATAGCTTGCTAGGATGGAAGAATCCTTTTCAACTTATGTCGAGTCAGGCCGTAGAATATTATAGAATATTATCCATTTAAAATCGTTATTGACACTGCTAGGCATCTTATTTTTATGTTTTGGTTTACTGTACTTTATAGAATCTTTTTGTACACGTTCTATTGTTTAGAAAATCTTTTTTTACCCATTAAAATAACCTCTAACTTTAACAGAGAATAGTATTCCAATAGAGGGGGACTAATGTTGATAAAAAAATTAAAACAAATTAAAAAAGGTATTTTGATTCTATCAATTCTAGTGAGTGCAATAATACTGATTTCCTCAATCTTGCCCTTTTTGCCTTCAGCCACATCAATAACATCCGTACACGCCTACAGCGAACAGTTTATCCCCGTGTACAAGGACGTTGGTTTCGAAGAAGTTGTAGGAGATAATGTTGTTGGATGGAGTCTAATTAATGGTTCAAAGATTTCTAGGACGATAGTTTTTGAAGGAAATTATGCACTAAACTTGACTCCTTCAAAGCCTTTTATGGTTCCACAGGCCATCTATGTCGGCAGAAATGCTTCCTCAAGGTATGTTATTGGAAATAATTTGGTGCTCGCGTTTGCAGTGAAGGCTTCAAGGGAGGTTGTTCAATCTTTTCCATCATATATTGTTGTCCAAACCATTGTTTTCCACATGAGTCCAGCTCAGGTTACAGCGTTTATGCTTAATCTTGTCTTATACAGGAATCTTGGAAATTTAAGTGAAGGCGTAAGTTTTACAGACTATGGGATAATGCTTTGCAAGAAATTAGATGGCTCTAGTGATTGGGTTGAATACGCTATCCAATTGTCAAGTTTGAAGGATAAGTTTGTAGAATATCTTGTTAGTAAGAGGGGGGTTAATGCTGGAGTTGATGACGAATATGATGTTGTCGGTTTAACTGTCTGGTCTGAAAATTTAGCCGCCTACATCGACAATCTTTCAATTTACTTGATTGAACCTAAATGGTTAGTTGCCAGAATTTCTTCAAATTCTATACTGCCAATGAGCATGTTCATTTCTGAAATAAAAGTGAATGGTAGTAGTCCTACAAGGTATTATGTTAAGCCAGACATAATATTGCCTTTCACAGCATTTGAACTATATACGTATATACCATATATTCCTGCAAACAATTCGAAAAATATTTTATCGATAAAATTTTCAACTGGACAAACATTAAAGTATGAATTTATAGAAAAAACAAATAGGGTGTGGATCACACCTTGAAGTTTAGTAGGAAAGAGAAAGATATTTTAGAAAACATTGTGTTTGCATTATTATTAATTATTACGGCAATAATGTTAGCTAGCATCATTTTAGGGACATCCCCCTTCTATTACGTTGAAGGCAACAGTATGCATCCCACGCTAGAAAACGGGGATCTTATCATAATCTATAAGGTCGACTTTGAAAGTTTAAAGGTTGGAGATATTATAGTATTCAACAGTCCAGTATACAATGTGAGAATCGTGCACAGGATAATGGACATAAAATTTATTGGCGGCGAAAAGGTTTTGATAACAAAGGGGGACAATAATAGGGTCCCCGACCCAGGGTATGTTAGAGAGGAGGATTATATTGGAAAATATGTTGGTATAAGGGTGCCTTATGCTGGATATGTTGGCCAAATACTTGCGCCACCAGTAAACTATATCCTTATAGCAGTACTTTTAACATACTTCATATATACAATTTTTGATGAGGAATTTAAGAAGAAAGCTAAATCTAATTTTTAAACTCTTTTATATACCATGTTTATATATCCTTAACGAGAAAAAATGTTAAAAGGAAAGAGAGTAGTGAGCATCGAAAATGTTGTCGCTTCAGCGTCTGTGAACCAGAACATTAACTTGATTGAAATAACAAAGAGGTTCACTAACGTAGAATATAGGCCGGACCAGTTTCCAGGACTTGTGTTTCGACTAAAATCGCCTAAAACAGCTACACTGATATTCAGTTCAGGCAAGATGGTCTGTACTGGAGGAAAGTCTGAGGAGCAGGCTTTCAAGGCAGTGCATACGGTTGTTAAAATGTTGAAGGAGGGTGGGATAGAGATAACCAACGAGCCTGTAATAGAGATACAGAATATAGTTGCTTCAGCAAGTTTAGGAGGTAGAGTTGACCTAGAGTCTGCTGCAATAAAGCTTCCCAGAAGCATGTATGAGCCTGAACAGTTCCCTGGCCTAATACATCGAATGCTTCAGCCTAAGACGGTTATACTCTTGTTTGCTAGCGGGAAACTTGTTTGTACAGGAGCTAAGAAGGAGCAGGAGGTCTATGAGGCAGTGTCCAACCTTCATCAGACGCTTGACCAGTTAGGGCTTATGGTGTACTAGGAAAATCCTTTATCCTTTTTCTATTTATTTTCTATTTGTTTTAAAACTGCATTGTATTCTTCTTCTCCGATAATATTGTTTTCATATAGTTCCTTGGCTAATTCGCTAACCTTTGCCACGTAGTGGACTCTTATATTTGATTTGCTCAAGTTTTCTACACCACCTTCTTCTCTGTCTACTAAAACGATGGCATCATTTATTACACCACCTTCACCTAACACGATTTCAGCGGATGCCATAAGTGATGAGCCTGTTGTTATTAGGTCGTCGACCAACAGTACCCTATCTCCAGGCTTTAATACGCCCTCAATATTCTTTTGAGTGCCATGGGCTTTCACATCCTTTCTAATGTATATTAGTGGTTTTTCTAGAGAATATGCTATTGCGGAAGCGAATACTAGCCCGGATGTTGGTATACCACATAGTAGGTCAAAATTTGATAATCCTATTTCGTTAACAATTATGTTAGTGTACATTTCAATTATCCTTTTAAATACTTTGGGGTAGCTTGGAACTAGTCTGAGGTCTATATAGTAGCTGCTCATTTTTCCACTTGTGAGTTTGAAGACGCCAAATTTTAGAGACTGGGTTTTCACAAGCGACTTAGCTAACTCTCTTACTATGAGTGTTCTGTTCTCCTTCAAGGCTATACTTCCACCTCCACTTCTACATCCCTTGGCACTATTTTAACGATAACATCAGGATTTCTTGCCCTGACAAGTGAATTGAATTCTTCAAAACGTGTACCGTGAACGGGTACTGCAACTTTAGGCTTCAAAATTTGCACCATTTCACTCCCCGCCCTCGGGGAAGCTCCTGGAGCAATGCCGATAGGCACGAAAGCAACGTCTATACCAGATTTTGCTAGAATAGAAAATTCTGGGCTTGGAAGGGAATCGCTGGCATAGAATATTTTGGGGCCTCCATAATATTCTACAAGATATGTGAGAGGATTAACTGCCGGATGATAGCTTTTAAAGGCCGTTATTGAAACGTTCTTATCCTTGTATGTGTCCCCAGGCTTCATAATCCTTAAACGTTCCTTTTGAACATATTTTCTCAGCCTAGTACCAGACTCTAGGTCAGCTAACACCATTTGAGCACTCTTAGAGAGTTCAATGTCAAGTTTTAGGTCAAAATGGTCAAAGTGCTCATGAGATATTATAAGATAGTTTAATGGTGCAATGTTTGAGGCAAGAGTCTGGAATGGGTCAAAAACTAAGACTATATCTTTGTAGGAGATTCTTAGACCACTGTATTCGTTAAACCATAAAATTTTTAATTTCTCCATCAAACTCTACTAGCCTATCATGTTAAGATAAAGGTTTTGCTTATTAAACAGTTGGTCCACAAAATAGTTATTTTTATGGAAATGTATAGTGATGCTGTATGCCAGAAATATGGTTAAAATATGGTACTGTGGAAGTGGCTGTTGAGCTCAAAAGAGAAAGATTGGAAAAGGTGTACGGTGACCCTCTACCAGGCTTGGACAACAGTCAAGTTGAGCAAGAACTACAGCACATAAGAGAATTAAATGAGATAAATTTGTTGGTAGGAGATTATGAATCTTCGACAATAGATTTCTTACGCTTTATAGCAAACTTTATGCCTTCAACAAAAATATGTGTTTTTTCAAACGAAAATATTTTAAAGGTTCTTAGAAAGTTTTTGAAGGATACAAGAATAGATTTTTCCAAAATAGATGAGGATAAGGTTCCAGTATCAATCGTTGACGGTGCACAGGTTAAGGTTTCACAGACCCTTTCTAAAACGAATCTGATACTTGTTTCAAGTGTGGGATTTGATCCACTGTACGGTTTTAAGGGAGCGACAACAGCATTACTAGAGTTCTCAGACGAACAATTAAGGTATGAAGCCTTAAAAAGGGAAAGCGAACTCGTTCCAAGACCTGGAAAAGAAACTTCAGCCGGATGGTTCCTGAACAGGATTGTGGAAGAGTTGAAGGAAATTAATGGGATAGAGATAGTTCCTGGAAAGGATGGTTTTGGTAAAATATTTTATGGCAAGATAGATGTAATTCATAAAAGGGCTGTTGAAGAACTTTTAAAAAACTCTTCTAAAAATGTTGAAAAAAAGATTGGGTTGGCAATAGTTTCTCCAGGTGAGGAAATAAAGTGTAGTAGCCTAAATTCTGCATTGAACAGCCTTTGGAATATTATGTACGCTTGTGAAGAGGGAGCGTCATTAGTTGTCTTGGCTGAAGCTTTAGAGGGGCTTGGTTCTGAAGCCCTCAAAAAATATGTTTTTGCAGGATTTAAGCCAGAAAGCATGTTAGGGAAAGCGTACATCGAAGGAATAGAAAATCTCTACTATTTGCTGCAGACGAGACAGAAATATGATCTTGGTTTTGTTACAACATTGCCAAAGACTTTCGTTGAAAAAAAGTTGGGGCTTAAAAGTTTCCAGTCTGGAAATGCTGCGATAAGCTATCTTGTGGAGCAGGCTGAAAATAGGAAAAGGAAGATTTCAATCGTCGTTAGAGGGGACAAGACTCTTCTGTACGCATAAAAAGAGTTAGTATATTATTTGACAACAGTTTTTATTTTATCAAATTTTATATGGGGATCGGTGCACATAGAACAATTATGGCTATTACTAGAGCATAAATTAATTTTCTAGACTTTGATATTGCTGAAACATCGTCCAGGGGCTTAATTTCTCTCTGGCCATATGAGAAGAAAAGAACAAGCAAGGCCATTAGGATAAAGCCTAATAATGCCATAATGAGAGCTGACAATATTGTTGCAATTCTATGCCACTTTTCTGGCAAGACACTTCTTGCCATATGGCCTCCGTCTAACTGCCAAGCTGGAAGAGTGTTAAGGAATGTTATTAGGAAACCGAACCATGCAGCATATGCGGGTGGTGAAAGTATGACGACCGTCGGCTGTGAAAGGGGGACCTTACCAAATGCCATCATCATAAGGTTCATTATTAGGGGGACGTTTACGAAAAGTACTTGCTCTTGACCAAAGCTGGCATAAAATTGATCCAAGGACATTGTTACAGAAGATAGTACACCGAAGACGCTTACAACGCATGCGGCTATAAATCCGAAAATCGGTCCCGCGAGACCTACATCGAATTGCTGGTCCCTGTTTGCCATAGGCTCTGTTGCAAAGATTATTGCACCAAATGTAGGAACACCAGTTCCAGGAATGCCTGGAATAAAGTATGGTAATGTTGAAGCCATCTTATGCTTTCTTGAAAGTATGAGGTGGCCTAGCTCATGTAGGCCAAGTATTCCAATGAATGATATGGCATAAAGTAATGTTACGGTTATAGGGTTCCATCCAAAAATTTGTTGTTCTATTGGAGATGTTGCCCTAAGCCATCCGTCTGTCAACAAAGATAGTATTGTTGCAGTAAAAAGTATGACAGCAATCTTTTTACTATAGCTCCTTCTTTCAACAAAGTGTGTTACATATAATGTAAGGTATGTTTCATCTCTTCTAAGAATTGGAATATACCTTTTCTTTTTAAGTGAAGACCATAGTCCAAGAAACTTTTCTTTAACATCCTCTGTTGGAAAAATCTTGTATTCTATTGAACCATCCGGTCGGACATAGTATTCTATAACTGTAAAGTAGCTGCTAACCTCCCTTGTGATTTCATCATAGCCTGAAATGTTTGTGTACTCCAATCCTCCCATCTTAGCACTAAATGTTAGCGTACTTTAAAACTTATCTACAAATTATTTTATGGCTAAGATATGGTACTAGTGATACCGGAAGGATATGTGATCAGGAGGGCGAAAGAGGAGGATATAAATGGAGTTATCTACATAAACAGTGTTACCTTACCAGAACACTATACAACATCATTTTACACTTCAATATTGTCAACAAATCCTGAAACATTTCTTGTTGTGGAATACGAGGGAAGGATTGTAGGATATCATATGGGTAGGATTGAATATGGTTTAACGTTTAGGGGGATACCAAGGTTTGTTAAAAAGGGGCATGTGATTTCGATAGCTGTTTTAGAAGGACATAGGAGGAAAGGTGTGGGCACAATGCTTCTAAAAACAGCTCTAGAAGAGTTTGCGGAAAAGGGTTGTGAAGTGTCTTTTTTGGAGGTAAGAGTTTCTAATGAGCCGGCAATAAACTTGTATAAGAAGCTCGGATACGAGATTGTTGACAGAATACGTGGATACTATAATGATGGGGAAGACGCTTACGTTATGGAAAAGACTTTAGAGGCAAACGTGCAAAACTTTTAGGTAACTAAATCAGCTACATTGGAAGTTTATTTAAGTAACTGTTTTATACTCTCCCATTTTAAGATAATTGGTTGAGGGTTATGATTAAGGAAAAGATTGAGAAGGCTTTAGAGAACATATATGATCCAGAAATAGGTGTGCCTATTACTGAAATGAAGCTTGTTGACAAGGTGGATGTGAGAGACGGAGATGTTGTGATAGAATTTCATCTTTCAATGCCGTTTTGTCCACCGATGTTTGCTATAAAGATTGGAGAGGATATAAAAAGGGCGGTTACAGAAATTGAGGGTGTAAATTCTGTTAAATTGGTTTTAAAAAACCATTATCTCGCAGCCCAAATCAATGAAATATTGAATAAGGAAGAATAGTTTTTCCTATAACATTATAGTTTAGTATTTAAGGTTTTAATATATCGTTTTTATACCCATCTATTTAAGGGTTGTGTGCACACTAGCTTCTAAAATAGACTTTCAAATTAGTGATCACATATGTCTGATGAGACGGAGCTTAAAAGGGATGTTGGAAAGTTCGGTTCATTCAGCATGGGCTATGCTGATATAGGTGCAGACATATACATTTCCCTTGGACTCATCGCATTATACGCTTACACGGCAGCACCCTTAGCGTTAATGGTTGCAGCAATAGCCTATATTACAACTGGATTAAGCTATGCTGAACTGGCTTCAAAGTATCCTGTTGCTGGCGGTGCACAATATTATGCCTACAAGGCCTTTGGAAAACTGAATGGGTTTATTGCAGGATGGGGTCTTATGCTCGACTACACCGTCGACATCGCACTCTTTTCCCTTGCGTCAGTCGGCTATCTTGGCTTCCTAGTGAAGACTTTTATGGGTACAGGCATTCTAATGGTTAACCCATTTTATGGTTTATGTGCAGTATTCTTGATTATCATGTTAATAGGATTGAATATTATTGGTATAAAGTATTCTTCTAAGTTTAACGAGGTCTTTGTCCTAATAGACCTTCTAACCGTTTCAATAGTTCTAGTTTTAGGCTTATATGAGGTGCTGGCTTCTGGAAAAATTTTTTCTTGGATTGAAAGTTTAAAAAGTTTTGGTAAAATTCCAACGTGGGAAGATTTCACTTACGCCATAACCTTAAGTATGGCATCGTATATTGGAATAGAGTCCATTTCTCAGGCGGCTGAGGAGACAAAGAGACCGAGGAAGATAATTCCATCAGCTACGAAGGCGACAATAGTTTCAGTGGTCATTATAGCTTTTCTCGCATCACTGCTTTCAGTAACATTGCTCGACCCCTTTAACGCTGAGGCTCGTGTGCAAGACCCTATGGTGGCTTTAGCTTCTGCAGTACCTTTTATTGGCGGAGGATTAGCTTTATGGGTTGGATTCATGGGCTTCATTATATGCTATGTTTCAACAAATACTGGCGTTATTGGAGTATCTCGTGTAACATTTTCTATGAGTAGGCTGAACCTTTCTCCAAAAATATTTCGAAGAATTCATAGGGTTTACCGTACACCCTATGTTACCATAATAGTCTTCTCCCTTATAGCCATACTTATAATATTGGCCAACATATTTCTTCCAAGTGTAGACCTTCTTGAACTTGTAGCATCCCTGTACAATTTCGGAGCACTAATATCCTACATGTACGTTAACCTTGCATTGATAGTGTTAAGGAAGGAGAAGGTTGAAGGATGGAAAGTTCCAGGCTCAATAAACCTAAGATGGAAAGGGGAAAGTTTCGAGGTCCCAATACTTCCAGTAATAGGTTTCATATCATGTCTTATAATTTGGATTATGATAGTTGCTACACACGAGCATGGAAGACTTTTAGGCTTTGCATGGTTCACTATTGGCGTGATAATATATTTAGCGATATCGTATAGAAAGAAGGTGAATGGAGGTGGTTGAGGAATTAAGCTTTGAAGGGGGGAAGATCCTATTACCACTATCTTACACTTCATATGAAATTAATGCAGTGTATATTGCATTCTATATTTCAGAATGCAGTGGAAGTACGGTGACCATACTTCATGTTAAATCACCAGATGAAGAGGATAAAAGTGACTTTGTTAATGAGGTTAGAAAAATTGCTGAAAAATTTAGGGTAAGGTATGAGATCATAGAGGAGACTATTGAAAAATTTTCCCATAGAAAGGTTTCAGATGTAATTGTAAAAACGGCTGAGACAGGAAACTTTTCATACATAATTATGCCAGCGCATAGAGAAAAATTTTACATAGAATTCTTTGGAAGAATTTCTGACAGAGTCGTGAGGAAAACAAAATGTAAGGTTATAATTGTAGAGGTTCCGAGGGAGGGAATAGCCTTACCTTTAAGGTTGAGGAAAATATTTGCCTTAACGTTTGGAAGTGAAGTTGGAAGAGATTTAATGGTCCTTGCAACCCTGTTGACAAGCTCTGCTTCAACAAGTGATGCTGAAATAAGGGTTTTGGGTATAATAGAGCTTCCACCAACAGTACCACTTGATGAGGTAGAGTCTTCTGAAGAATTTAGGGCTTGGAAAAAGGACTTTTACAATAGTGTGGGCAAGTACATAAAGTTACTTGGGAGACCCATAACGCCTGCGCTTATTCCAATTAGAGAAGTAAGGGATGTGATGAACTACCTGAGAGAAAATAAGGCGGACATTTTACTCATCCAAACAAAAAAGACCAAAAGGGGAACCCTACTAGGACAAAGAGAGTATGAGATTGTGAAAAAGGCCTTTTCAATCGTTTTAGTTACAATAGTTTAAATTTCCAGTCCAAAATTTTTTGCAAAGGTTGAAAAACGTTCATATTCTGCAAGATATTCCAGGCCCAAGTATGTTATCCTATACCTTTTAGAACGTTCACTCCTAATTTCCTCAATAAGCCCAACAGATATAAGTTCATTAAGAATCTTGACGAGCCTCGTATATGATATGTTAGCTTTCCTCATAAGTTGAGCTACACCAACGCCATCCTCATGCCCCTCCTTGACTGCAAGGAGGATGTCGGAGACAATTCTAACCTGATGGCGGTAGCTCATCACATATCACCTAACACTTCTATAATATATCCATATCGGAACAAAAAATGCAATTATACCAAAAGTTTGAAAAACTAGTGCAAACAAATTTAAAATTATTGGATAAGTTGTGAATTCGGAAATCCAAGTTAATAATGTATTTAGTGAAAAACCGATAAGGCCTAAAACGGTTAAAAGAATCGTCTTAGACCTAACCTTATAGTAGGATAGGACTGACTCAAGTATTGCGTAAAAGATGAAGTAAAGTGACAAAGTTTTGAAGGCTACAACTGGATTTATAATAACTAGCGCCAGTAGTAGACTGTAAACTTTACGCTCCTGAGAAACTTTAATCATATGTGAGACTGCAATAAAAAAGAAGCCTAGCATTTCAAAAAATGATGATAAAACAGTAGAGTAGTAGGATAAACTAAAAAGTTCTAGAATATTAAGGATATCGGAAAAAAACTGTAGCAAAAAATTTGCTGAAAGAAATATAAAGGCGAAAGAAAGTCTTGCAAAAACAGGCCTTTTAGTTACAGAATAGCCTTTATAGGATATGAGGAAGGCTGAGAAGGTTATAACTAGAGCTATAACTTCTAAAACCATCTTAGCTACTCCTAAAAATTCTAGAAAACCCATCCTACTTTACACCAAACCATTATCTATAGAGCTTAATATACAATTTGTTTACAAAAGTTAACCTACACTACAAAATTTTTTGGCCACAAAATTTTGGGAAACAAAATTGCAAAAAAATTTTTATAAACTTCCACGCTTTATAAAATTCAAAAATTTAAATATCAAAGATATAGAATATGATGGTAGAGGAAAATTTTGGCGGAAATCTGCCCTGTATGTGGATTACCAAAGGACCTATGTGTCTGCGAACAGATAAGTAAAGAGAGCTCTAAAATTACAGTTAGATTGGAGGTTAGAAGATTCGGTAAACAGACAACTGTTATAGAGGGAATAGACCCAAAATACAATGACCTACAAAAGATAGCCCAACAACTAAAGACGGCGTTAGCATGCGGAGGAACCGCAAAAAATGGTGCAATAATTTTACAAGGAGACCACAGGGATACAATTAAAGACAAGCTCATTAGCTTAGGCTTCAAGGAAAGCTCCATCGAAATACAGTAGGCGATTACAAATGGGAGCTCAGCCAAAAATAACAAGGAGGCCGATAAAGAGGAGGGTAAAATATTGTCCAGTATGCTTAAGCGAACTAACCCTTGTGAAAGGAATATATGGATGGCTTGTCCCAGAAGAATACGAGTGCCCCGTTTGCGGTTACAGGGGGCCAATTGGACTAGAGAAGGAGCAATAGAATTTCCCACAATATTTTTTTAAAATTTTTATACTTCTGAGGCTAACTGACGATAATGGAGACTGGTGGAGAGAAGGCTGTTAAAGTAATTAAAGCCTTTAATTTAGTTGCAATTTTGCTAATCTGCTTTGTAGCCTTAACGATGGCCATTTCATTTGTACTTGGACCATATATTGTTTTTAATAGTAGCATTGGAAAGGAAATTGTTGGCAAAAGTTCTGATTTTTACATATTTTTTATTGGCCTAGCCTTCTCGTTTAAATCGAATATACAAAGCCTTTTTATTTCAGAATGGATGATTTATCTATCAATTTTCACCATCCTGGCGGTAACAGGTAAAGAGCAAGTTTCTAAATTTTTAAGAGAAAAAAGGGTTTCCATGGCAGACCCTTTTTCAAACAATCTGATGGCGGCTATTTCAATCTTTTCAATTACAGTAGTTATTGTGCTGGTTGTGGACTGGATCCAGTATAATGTTGGAATAGAAACTGGAAACCTTCCGGAAATGAATCCAGCAGAGCTCTTATGCATCATATCACATGCACCTTTGGCTGAGGAAATTGGTTTTAGACTTTCATTGATCGGCCTATTTTCAATAGTATTCCTTAAAGGGTGGAGGAAAAAAATATCTTTAATAGACTATCTTATTTCACCTATACCAACATTAAGGTCTAGGCTTAAGGATACAGAGTATGATGAAAAAAGAGTTCATGCAATATTCTTACCCCTAATTCTTGCTTCTGGAACAATTTTTGGACTTGCCCATATAATGCCATCATCTGTCTGGGAAGTTGGAAAAGCGACAGAGGCAGCCTTCGCAGGAATAATGTTGGGGATAGCCTACTCCTACTATAATATTGGCGTTGCAATACTAATCCATTGGGCCTTCAACTATTACAGTAATACATTATATATTTTCGAAGAAAATTTTGTTAACATAGGACTTTCTAATATAATGGATACTACAATAGTTTTGCTTGGATCAATCCTAATATTAAGAACAATTTTAGCCAGTACAATTTTAAAGAAGGAACAAACGAAAGAGTTTATATTCTAAAATATTTCCTCTCTAGGGAGATAGGATATGGCAATATTAGGAAAGAGCGAGTTGTTAAAGCTCCAAAAAGAGTATCGGATAATATATCCGTTTGACGAAAAACTTTTGGACGGAGACGGATACATACTGACAGTTAAAGAGGATGTTGTCCTCAACTACCTGGAACACAAGAATCTGATTTCTAAAGAGATAGTAATGCTTCCCACACACGTTGTCGCACACTTGACAGCGAAAAGCAGGTTCGGAAGATTGGGTCTATCCTTTTTAAACGCTGCAAAGGTCCATAGTGGATTTATTGGAAGACTAGCATTAGAAGTTGTAAACCTTTCCAACGAACGCACACCAATAACAATAAGGGCTAACGACCCATTCATGCACATAGAGTTTGTTCAAAGAATAGGGGAACCAGAACCATATTCTGGAGAATATCAGTTTCAGTTCATGAGTAAAGAGGAAATAGAGGAAGCATTACCCTACATAAAGAAAATATTGCCAAACTATAGAGAATATCTGGAAAGACACAAAATATAGGGGAAAGTGGAAAATTTTATTCCACAACCTTTAGCTCTTCAGGTGTTAGAATCGAACGCAGCCCCTTGTATCTGTTCCTAATAGTGACCTCAGTCACACCAGCCGCTTCAGCCACATCCTTTTGGGTCTTATTCTCGCCTTCAAGAACACATGCAACATAGAGAGCTGCAGCAGCTAAACCCATAGGATCCTTTCCAGCAGAAGAAAGAGACTGCTTCGTCCTATTTATTATATCTATAGCTCTCCTCTTTGTTTTTTCAGAAAGTCCCGCAGCACTAGCTATACGTGAAACTGCCTTAAGCGGGTCCGCTACAGGCATCTTTTTATCCAATTCCCTTACCAGAAGACGATAGCATCTCGCAATATCCTTCTTCTTTATATTGCTTGCAGCGCTAACATCCTTTAAAGTCCTCGGAGTTTCTGTTTCACGGCATGCAGCATAAAGTGAGGCAGCGATCAACGCAGATATTGAACGCCCTCTAACTAAACCTTTTTCAAGAGCCTGCCTGTAAATGTATGCTGCCCTCTCAATAATCGCGTCTCCAACACTAAGTTTGTCAGCTAACCTGTCAAGTTCGCTGAATGCTTGTCTAAGGTTTCTGTCCACGGGCTCGTGAACTTGACTTCTACCATCCCAGGTCCTAAGCCTATCAAATGTTGTTTTCATGGCAGAGGAAATGCTCTTTCCAGAAGCGTCCTTATCAACCTGCCCAATTATCGTAGAAAGGCCCATATCGTGCATTGCGAGAGAAGATGGGACACCTGCTCTGCTTCTAGTCTCCTTCTCCTCCTTAGAAAATGCACGCCATTCCGGTCCAGCCTCTTCAAGCTTTTCTCTAATAACGAAACCACAGTGGCTGCAGAATATTTCTCCTCTAGCACTATCTAGAATAAGCTTTGTCCTACCACATCTAGGACACTTCTCTGATAGATAGGTGTAGCCTCCTTCAGAAGGATTTTCTTTTTCCAAAATTTTTCACCAGAACAATACGCCAACACATTAAAATATATGATATTTAAACTTTTCTAAAATTTCTGTTCTGGTATAAAAAATTTATGTACCCTAAAACGATATAAGGAATGTGGAAGAGGTAAAAAGGTATATTTTAGAAAAGTTTGGAGAAAATCCTATACTGCTAATTGGATGCAGGAACTCAAAGTGGCAGTGGCCAGTTTGCGGATACGATTTCATGATATTCACAAGCAATATTAGAGGATACGATTCTAGAAAGATGGGAGAAAATATAGTTAACCTATTTTATGTCTCATTCGATAATCTTGAAGATAGAAAAAGCTATAGTATATGGCAGAAGCTTATTTCAGGAAGCATAATAAATGACCCAAACTTGCTTCTTACAAGGTTTAGGGAAGAGGCGTTAAAAAAGTCTAAGGAGATATTTTTGGAACTTTACAATGAACACGTACTAAGTTTGACAAAATATTTAGCTTACTGTGAAGAATCTTATGAACATGAAGCATATGCTTCAACAGCCTATTGGATCACTTGCATAGGATATGAAGCTGTTAGAGCCTTAAACCTTTTAAACAAAACCGACACTTCACCATCCCATTTAATACAGCAGGTTAAGGATAATCCTCTATTACGGGAACCAACATATTTTGTTGACATAACAAACTTTTTGGGACTAGAATTTGCTTCACAAACATCTTATAAAAGAATATTTTCAACACTAGACATTATACGGAAATTTTCGGAAATGTACAAGTTTATCCAGCTACCGCCGACGGAAGGCTACAAAATAACTTACCTGATCTCTGAAACTAAGGTTGAGGAAATGTTCAAAAAATGCGAGCACGCATTAAAAGAGCATATGCAGTTGAATGCACATATAATAGCAACCACATGGTTTATTGAAACGGTTTCGGAACTTTATCAAACAATATGCATGGCAGAAAATGTTCCCCAATATAAGCCAAAAATCATAGAGGAGCTGGAGAGTAGAAGGAAAAAGCTAATTGGAGAAGGAGCAAGCATAAAGAATTCTATTCTACACGAGATAAACCCTTATACTTTGAAAAAAAATATTGAAGGGGCGAGAAAACTAGCTTTTTGGCTAAGAAGAACATGGAGCTAAAGCTTGTACCCTATCTTCCTTAAAAATTCTTTACGCTCCCTCCTATCCTCTTCACCTTCAATTCCAAGAGATGTGAAGCCGTCGACAACACCGAGAACTCCGCGACCCTGGCCTGTTTCTGCAACAATCACTTGGAGAGGATTAGCTGTGGCAGCATGGATTGAGCAAACCTCATAAACATTCTTTATCTTTTCGAGAACGTTTATTGGGTAAGCGTTTCTCAAGTAAACTATAAACGTGTGACCACAGGATAACTTTAACGCATTCTTTTCAGCAAGAGCTTGCAGTTCTTTATCGTTACCCTCACTTCTAACAAGCCTTTTCCCCGAGGCCTCGCAGAAGGCGACTGCAAATTTTGCCCCTGGAACACTGTTTGCTATGGCCTCATAGATGTCTTCAACAGATTTTATGAAATGTGTTGTACCGAGTATTACGTTAACGCCTTCAGGAACATCTATGTCAACAACCTTTAACTCTATCATACCATATAATGTTGTTGTAGACAAAAATAAATTTTAGCAATAATTAGTTTTAAATACACTTGAATCTAACATTTAATGTGTTGAAAACAAGATACTATAATCTAATTTTGATTGTGACACTCGCCATTATTATAGTTTCGTTAGGCGTTTATGTCCTAAAAGTCAATGAAGCATTCAACGTTTATGAAGGCTATTTAGATGGTGGGCGAATCTATTACCGAACATATCTGCCTAAGAACTTAAAAGATGGAACATTGGTGGTACTCATTCACGGCTTCGGTGGAAGTTCTGAAATGATGAACATGATAGGTTCGGCTCTAGCGGACAACGGGGTCTTCGCCATAGCATATGATGTTCCAGGGCATGGCAAAAGTTTAGGAAGCTTATATGAGAACATATCAGAGGCATATGGGGATTTTTTGAAGGTTGTAGATAAGGCTAAAGAATTCGGTGCTAAAGCTTCTTCAATAGAAGTTGTCGGACACAGCATGGGTGCAGGATACGCGCAGGTTCTGGCGAAAAATGATAGTAGAATTAAGTGTATTATACTTTTGGGAGCATATCCTAACAGTCAAGTTTTAAGTAAAGGTGATAAAATAAATCTTCTTGTATTAAATGGAGAAAAGGATGAGCTTGTTAATATTGGAAGGTGTCTAAAATCTTTTGAAAATGTTACAGGACTCGAGAATGTTGTAGTAGGTAGAATGTATGGTAGCTTTGTTGAAGGTGACGCTAGAGAATTCTATGTTAGTGGTTTAAACGACCATCTAACAATATTATACAGTAGTGAGAGTGTTGAGAAGGTTGTGGACTGGACTACCAAGTTCTATGGCATAGAACATGAAAAATTTTTTGCATTACCAAGACTTGCAGCATATATTTTGGCTTCCATTCTAATATTTATAATATTGTTGCTGGCGTCCAAGATAATCTCATCAAAGCTATCAGAAACATGTAATATTGAGAAGAGGGTTGAGGGTAAGCCAATGCTAATATATTTAGTTACAACATTTCTTGTTTCATCATTTGCAGTTTTAATACAAACAATCTTTTATCAAATTCTACCATTATTCATTTTAGACTTTGTTCTAGCATTCTTTTACACACAGGTCATCGCCTTTACTGCCACCTTATATCTTTACAAAAAATTTTTTAATGTTGGATTTAGAGAACTTTATAAAAATTTTTTTAGAACGGACAGGCTTGTAAAAAGAATAGTACTGTCTTTAACCCTTTTTTCTCTAATATATTTAGCTTATATTCTAATGTTCCAGAACTTTCTAAATATAGAGCTTTCAACACATAGGCTAAACTATTTTCTCTTAGCTACAGTTCTAATTTTACCGTACACGTTCTTTAATGAACTTTTTTATAGAGCATTAACAGGCTTGCTCAGTAAAGGAAACGTGTTTAAAACGGTCTTTCAAACAGCTTTAAGAATTGGAAGTATAATCCTATTTTATATCCCAATTGGAATGCTCTTAGGATTTTCAACTGGAATTGCTGGATATCTTCTAATAGTGATTTATATGCTTATTATATTACAGGTGAGTTTAGACCTAATATCTTCGACAGTTTTCATGAAAACACATTCTATAACAGAACAGGTTATTTGGACAGCGCTAATTTATTCAGCCATCTTAACTTCAATTTCACCACTAATATAATTCATTTAGTATGATTCATTAGTCTCTGAGAAATGCTTTAACCACGTTCATCCAACCCTGGGATGTTGAAATATTATTGTATCCTCCACCACCTAAAGCGAGGGGGCCGTAGCAGCCTATCTTGCTAGAAAAATCTTTTAGGAAAAGGGCTACGTCAAAATGAACCTGAGGAGACAGCCTTAGATGGGTTATTGGGTCACCTTTAAGAGCGTCACCTCCACACTGGAATATTATGAAATCGGGGCTAGAGTTTACGATAAAATTCTTGATTTGATCAAACCTTTTATAGAATACGGTGTCATCGGAGCCGGCTGGTAACACGATGTTCATCTTTGTACCAAAGGCTTCACCTTCACCTTTTTCTTCTTCGAACCCGGTTCCAGGATACAGGGTCCGAGGATTTTCGTGAACATCGACGATAAGGACATCCTTATCTTTGTAAAATTCGTAGAAGACCCCGTCACCATGGTGTGCATCAATATCAACGTACAAGAACCTTTTAATAGAATATTTTTTTCTCAAATACTCTATCAGAACGCCGATGTCATTGAATACACAGAATCCTGCAGCCGAATCCTTTCTCGCATGATGTAGTCCTCCCATCGGATTTAATGCAAACTTTACCGAACCTTTGATAATCTGTTCAGCACATTCTATAGTTGTACCGACCACATAAGAGGATGCTTCAAAAACACCCTTGAATGCTGGAGTGTCACCATAATCGAGGTAGCCATAACCACTCTTAGAGGCCTTTTTAACAAATTCGATGTACTCTTTAGTATGAAATAATTTTATGATCTCCTCGTCTGCAAGTACAGGTTCGATTAACAGTATATCGTCTAACTTTGACCCTTCAATGAATTCTTTTTCAAACATTTTATAAAAATGTTTTATCCTATAAAAGTTCATTGGATGGTCTATTCCAAACGAGTACGTGAGCAATGCTTCACCATAGGCTACACCGACTTTTTTCATGATGACAAACATTTGTATTGTACACCATTATAACCTTATCCATAAGAGAAATTATAAACCATTTATAAATACATTTATAATAATGTTTTATCCGAGGACATTTCGATGTAAATGGGCCTTATCAGACCACCACCCGAATGGGGAATAGAGCCTGTGCCAGAAAACTTGAGGCAACTAAGAGCTATAGACATATTTGTGTTTTGGACAAGCCTTTCTATTGGATTACTCGTACTACAGGCAGGAGCCCTTTTGACACAAGGCCTTTCACTACCCTTCACATACTCTTCTATAATAATCGTTTTTGGCTCCATTGTGGGAAGCTTGATTTTAGCGTTGGTCGGAGTTATTGGATCATCATATGGTGTACCAACAATGGTCAGTTTGAGGCCAGTGTTCGGCATGAAAGGTTCATATGTTCCAACAATATTAAATGTTGTTCAATTAATTGGATGGACTTCGTTTGAGCTTATAATAATGGGTGAGGCTGCTGCAACAATTTCAGGACCAATTTTCGGCGATTACACGAAATTTTTGTGGATAATATTTTTTGCAATCATATGCTATTTTATGATGGTCTCCGGCCCACTTATAGTTATTAGACAGTGGCTTGAAAAGTTCGCTTTATGGATATGCCTTGCTACCACCTGCTGGATAAGCTTCCAAATCATGCAACATCCAATTGATTTAAGGTGGGGGAATGTTGGACTTGATAGCCTACTTTTAGCCTTCGACATTGTGGTAGCGATGCCGATTTCGTGGATGCCCCTTGTTTCAGACTATAACAGGTTTGCTTCTACAAAAAAAGGCGGTTTTATTGGAACATTTCTAGGATACACTTTTGCGAACATCTGGTTCTATACTCTTGGCGCAGCCTTCGCCCTAATCGGTGGAAGTGAAAGTGTCGTCTATTCTATTGCATTAATGCTTTTAGGAAACATCGCACTTTTTGCACTGCTTGTCGACGAAACAGATAATGCTTTCGCCGACATATATTCTGCAGCAGTATCCTTACAAAATATATTTTCGAAACAGAGGCAATGGTTTATTGGCCTAATTATAACTGTCGTTGCAACAGCAATAGCAGTATCTACACCGATTATGGCGTATGAGTGGTTTCTTCTGCTGATAGGTGCAGCATTTATACCCGTATTTGGAATAGCCTTCTCAGACTATTACATAATAAATCGTGGAAAATATGATAGTAGTACATTTTTGTCCCCCACAAATAAGGTGAACCTTGTTGCAATATTTTCATGGATTCTAGGCTTTCTCTCATACTGGTACTTTTCCTACATTATAGGGCTTGGTGGTACAGTACCATCATTTATTATAGCGTTTACAGTATATACTGCCGCTAAAAAGGTGATGACAAGATGAGAAAGATTCCTGTTGCAATGAGTATTGCTGGAAGCGATTCTGGTGGAGGGGCTGGAATAGAGGCTGATTTAAAAACGTTTGCAGCATTCAACGTTCATGGAACAGTAGCTATTACGGCAATAACGGCACAGAACACTATGGGAGTATTTGGAATAGGCGATGTTGACCTAGACTTGATAGAGAAGCAGATTGATTCTGTTGTACAAGATATTGGTGTTGATGCAGCAAAAACTGGAATGCTTCATCGTAAAGAAGTTATCGAGCTTGTCACCAAGAAGGTGAAAGAATACGGTTTTCCACTTGTTGTTGACCCTGTTATGGTTGCTAAAAGTGGTGCTAGATTATTAAGAAAGGAGGCGGAAGAGGCTTTGATAAAATGTTTGATTCCAGTAGCAAAGGTTGTTACACCGAATGCTATGGAAGCTGAAGTCCTATCGGGAATAAAGGTTTCTACAGTAGAAGAGATGAAGGATGCTGCTAGAAAGATCGCTTCTCTAGGATGCGAAGCTGTGGTCGTGAAAGGAGGCCACGCCGGCCCAACGGAGAGAGCCTTGGATATACTATATTATAAGGGAAGATTTTTTGAGATAGAAGGCGAAAGATTTGACACTAAAACAACGCATGGTACAGGGTGCGGCTTCTCCGCGGCAATAACAGCATGCTTGGCACAAGGATTGGATGTGATAGAGTCTGTTATGAAGGCTAAAGAGTTCATAAGGTATGCTATCGAGTTCGGAATAAACGTGGGAGGAGGTCATGGTCCAATAAATCCTCTTGCAAAACTATACATTGATTCAGAAAAGTTTAGGATAATAGAAAGGCTTTATAGAGCGATTGATGTTCTTGAAAAAAATAGTGAAGTTTCTAATCTAATTCCAGAAGTTCAGAGTAATATTGTTGAAAGTTTACCGTACGAGTATGCAAAAAATGTTATGGACGTTGCAGGTGTTACTGGTAGAATTGTAAGGTTAAAGGACAAGGTAAAGGCTGTTGGGAGGCCAGAGTTTGGGGCATCATCTCATGTTGCAAGAATCGTACTCACTGTTATGAAACATGATCCACAGTATAGGGCTTGCATGAACATAAGATATTCTCCAAAGATTGTTGAAGTATGCAAGAAACTTGGATTACAAGTTTCATATTTTGAGAGGGAAAAGGAGCCCGAGGATGTTAAGAAGGTTGAAGGTGCAAGCCTACCTTGGGGAGTTAGGGAGGCAATATTGAAGGCTGGGAAGGTTCCGGACATAATATACGATACTGGAGACGTGGGCAAGGAGCCTATGGTAAGGGTGTTGGGTAAAGATTCTATTGAGGTATCGGAAAAGGTTGTTCTGATAGCAAAGGAGTATTCTAAGGTGATCGAAGATGAAAAGTAGGAGAAAGCTGGCTTTTGCTTCAGTATACTCTGCACTGGCTATAGTGATTTCTCCACTCTACTTTCCATGGGGTTTAACAAAAGCTTTCCCCGGACAACATTTTATAAACGTCCTTTCTGGGATAACCTTGGGCCCACTTTGGGCGGCCTTTATAGCCTTGATTGTTGGAACAATAAGAATCATGTTGGGCACTGGATCCTTTTTCGCTTACCCAGGCGGTATACCTGGTGGAATTGTTGTGGGAGTAGCTTACATGATACTTAAAAAGTTTTTAAGCCAAGAAAAGGCCATAATTATTTCATCTTTGATGGAGTCATTGGGAACAGTTCTTGTCGGTGGCACAATTTCATGGTTTATACTTGATCCCTTTACTGGAAAGAGCATGCAGGTTGTCTTCACAAGCATCCTAGCACTATATTACGGATGGCTAATCAGCTCTATAAGCGGATGTGTTCTTGGAGCGATCATAGTTTTAGCCCTAAACAGGATGGGGGTTTTAAAACTCGTTTTTGGAGAATAATGGAAAATGGTGCATTCTGGTATAGATGTTGACGGTATACTAAATAAGAGGACTCTTATTGTTGGAGATGTTGGAAGTGGTAAGACTAGGTTAACTGCAAAGATATTAGATGAACTTGTTTCAAGAGGGTTTGGAGACAGTATTACGGTAATAGATATGGCGCCTTCTGTAGGGAAAATTGGATTAAGACTGTCAGCATACACTAGGGCAGTCGAGAATGTTAGATATTTTTTCAGTGAAAAAATAAGGGGGCCGAGGCTTGAGGGAAAAGATGCAAAAGAAGTGCTTGAAATAGCTAAATCTAATAGAGAAATTGTTGAAAAATACTTTAAATTTTTTCTAGAGAAGCCTACAGAAATTCTAATAGTAAACGATTTAACAATATATTTTCATGCTGGAGAAATTGAAAAAGTTTTTGAGATAATGTCGGCTTCTAAAACTTTTATAGCAAACGCGTACTATGGGAGCACCTTATCGGAAGACAAGGGTTCAGGCTTAAGTGCTAGAGAAAAAGAATTGGTTCAAACCCTTTCAAGAAAATGTGATAAGGTAATAATTTTATAAACTAATCTTTAATTATTTTCACAATCCTATCACGATCTTCTAAACTTCTAATCCTGATAAAGGAGTGAAGTTCTGGGTCAAGAGCCTTTAAGTCTGTTTCTATAGGAATAAAGGATACATTTTGTAGCAGATTAGGTATCTGATCAAATTTTAGACAACCTTCTCCAGTTGATAAAAGATTTTTTAGCACATCAGTCCTGTAGGCTGCAAGAAGAATATCAAATTGGCCGTTAGCCCACTTAGGTATTATACAGTCAAAATTTTTTATCCCATAGCCTATGGTGAAGAGTATGTTCGGTTTTATGAGAGGCCTGTCACCGCTTACAACTAGAATTGTTGGCGAAGTTACATTGTCAAGAGAAGATTTTAGCATTTCAGGCACTGACGTAGATTTTACCATTATTACCCTTGCACCAACATTATTAATTCTTTCAACAAGTTCTAGAGGGGGTTCAACAGATGTTACAACAAATATTTTATCAAACACAGTCCATATTGAGTCAAGCATATATTCTAGGACAGACGAGTCAGTGCTTGAAAAATAGAACCTATTAGGTAATGGAAGATACGTGAATTCGTTTGCTAGAAGTAGGCATGTGACATCTTGAATACTTTGACTCAAACCATATCTACAAATAGGGAATACAGGATTTAGATATTAAGCTTTCTATTTTTGAAACCTTACCCTAATATTGTCGCCTTCTTTAAGAGAAAAATACTTTGAGGCATCACCTTTGTTTACGGAAATTTCTAGCAGGCCAAAGCTGTTAAAAAGAGCTAAAGGTGAACCTTCTCCAACTTCAGAATAGTATTTAACCAGCTTAACCCTGCAAACACTTGCACCTGCCTCTAACAAAATTGTTGGAGATTCAATAAAACCTTCTCTCGATATAAGGTCATTGAAATATTTTTCACTTAAGTTTGTTATAACATTTCCAAAGTCGTCAACATACATTACCTTGAGAACAATATAGCCTTCACTATCTATTTTTGGCTCTTCAATATAAAGCTCTTTTATAGAATTTACTGTAGGCCCAAAATCTTCGATCATAACACCCTTTGAAATGTGGGCGGCGACTGGTGCAAAAACATCTCTACCATGAAATGTTGAAGAAACTTTTTCGAGAAAATATTTTCTATTTTCCAGTAAAACAGTGCAAATGATTTCATCTTCAGATGCTGCAGGATACATGAGACCATTATCTGGTCCAACGAAAAAGTAATTTTTTGTCCTTATAGCTATGGGATTCCTTTTTGAACCAACTCCCGGGTCAACGACACACAAGAAGATCGAATTTTCTGGAAAGTATCTGAAAGAATACTTTAGCAGGAAAGCGGCCTGAAGTATGTCTTGAGGGCGAACTCGGTTGGTTAAATCTACGATTATTGCTTCAGGGTTTACTTTCAATATTGAGCCTTTCATTTCGCCAACGAATATGCTTCCCTCACCGAAGTCTGTGAGAAGAACTATTGGGCGTTTCATATTCACAGTAAAACCAATTCTATTATCTTAGCCTATAATATATCCTTTTCCGACCTTTACCCTTATTTTCAACCTTCTCTAAAACGATTCCACCAATTTCCCTCGTATTCCTCACATGGGGGCCGCCGTCTGCTTGTACGTCGACTCCTAAAATTTCAACTATTCTTAAGAGTCGCACATTTGGTGGAGTACGTTGGGCTAGCTTGATTATACCAGGAATCTTCAAGGCTTCATCCCTGTCTAGAAAATATATTTTAACATCTAAGCCCTTTTGGATAATATTGTTTGTTTCTTCTACAGCCTCCTCGAAGACAGCCTTGTCAGAGGACTGTAGATTGAAATCGTCCTTAGCATGTTCAGCATCTATGTGTCCGCCTGTAATTAGGGCACCATACCTGTTAAACATTATGGATGAAAGTATATGTGATGCTGTATGAAGTTTCATTATCTTGTACCTTTTATCCCAATCAATTAAGCCTACCACTTTATCGCCTACATTAAATTTTGGTATAACGTCAAGATCGTGCCAAACCTTTTCTTCAGATTCTAGTGAAGCCTGTAAAACATTATATTCTTGTGAACCATATCTTATTATGCCTCTGTCGGAGTCTAGTCCACCGGAAAGCGGATGAAAGGCTGTCCTATCAAGCATTACACTGTTTCCTCTAACCTCAATGACCTTTGCATCAAATTCTTTCAAATAACTGTCGATCTGATAGAGTAGTTCAGTCAACACCATCAGCTTTCAAGTTTCAAAAATTTAAATTTATTCGGAAAACATTTTCGAAACATATTCGTCTGCTGATATAGCGGCTTTGGCGCCATCGCCAACGCAAACTGAAATTTGGCCCCAAGCTCTATCTTTAAACTGTACCATACAATCTCCTGCTGCAAAGATTCCTGGAATAGAGGTCATCATTTTTCCGTCGACAACTATAAAGCCTTCCTCATTTTTTACACCCTCAAATATTTCTGTTGATGGAGAGAAGCCGACGTATATGAATAGTCCGTCAACGGGTAGAGTGTATTCTCTATTATTTTCAAGATCCTTTAAACTTAAACTTTCTACAAAATTTGACCCGTTAACTGATGTTACAACAGTCGACCATAAAATTTCAATATTTTTTGTTGCGAAAGCCTTCTTCTGTATCTCCTTTTCAGCCCTAAAACTATTTCTTCTATGGATAATGTAAACTTTTTTAGCCAAGTTAGAGAGATATACAGCTTCTTTGACAGCTGAATCTCCACCACCAACTACTGCAACAACCTTGTTTTTGAAAAAGTATCCATCACATAGGGCACAGTATGATACACCTCTTCCATAGAATTCCTTTTCACCTGGCACATTCAATTGCTTAGGCTTTGTACCAGTTGCTATAATGACAGCTTTTCCCACATATTCGCCTTCAACAGTTTTCACAATCTTTCTCTCACCTTTATCCAAAATCTTTGTGACTTCCTCAATCCTAATAGGAACATTATATTCTCTTACCTGCTCCTCCAGCCTATTAGCAAGCTCGGGCCCGCTTATTCTTTTGAAACCCGGATAATTTTCTATAACATCTATTAGGGTGAGTTGGCCTCCTACTGAAAATTTTTCTAAAACTATGCAGCTTCTTCCACTTCTTCCAGCGTAAAGGGCTGAAGTTAGTCCAGCTGGACCTGCTCCAACGACAATTATATCATATTCTTTGTCCTGCAAAAAATTCACCATGTTCAATAAAGGGATAACCTCATTTAATCTTTTCTATGATAAGGTAGGCTATTGCCGAAAGAATTATTCCACCAATAAACCATGTCGGTTCAGAACTTGCAATAGCCCTGACAGCCGAAAATATTAAAATGAAAGTGGGTATTAATAGGAGGATCTTCCTTCTCCTATATGCAACTTTACTAGGCCCTTTTTCCAATGACCCTGTTATAGCTTCAATGTTAGCGTTTATCCACTTTACTCCAAACTCTGTAAGCTTCCAGTAGACGAGACCATCCTTTTCAAACGATTCAACGAGACCAGCGTGCTTTAGCTCATTAAATATTCTATATAGGTTTGATATGGGAGCATCTAGTTTCTGACTTAACTGTGCAGGCCTTAAGGGACCGTCTCTAAGTGCTAGGACAAAATTTGTCCTCAATCGTCCCCCTACTACTTCAAATATTTCTGACAGGCTCCTATCTTCCAAACAGACTTTTGTTTATAGAGGAGAAATTTATATTTTTATTTTTCAGCCTGTTGGAAATAATATTTTAGACTATTTAATATTAGGCAATCATTTTCCGAAATTTTTACTTCATCAGAAAAGTCTTCTTCCGTTAAGGTTATTGGAGCATTTCTTATTAGAACAAATGGTGTTGACTCTACAGTTTCACCCATAAGCAAATGGGCCATCGCAGCTAAATCATCGACTACATTCATGAATGTTATTTTGAGAGAGTTTCCGAACAGGTCCTTCTTACCTCTGCAGTCTATAACAGGCATTAGGCCAGAGAAGCCTATAGCTATACCTACGGTTCCACGCCTTAGGGGGTTAACTTTACTGTCCACTATTATCACAGCCAACCTTTTACCAAACCTTTTTTCAAGTTCAACCCTAATCTTATAAGCTAGGAGGCTAGGGTTTTTTGGCCACAGTGCAGCCTTACCTGGTGGAGCGTTCTTGTGGTCTACACCCGCATTTGCCATCAAAATGCCTCTTGTCAAAGTTAGTATTGCCCGTTCTACACCACCAAAAACCTTTTCTGACTCATCTAAGACCAATTGTACGAAACCGGGTTCCAAATTGTACCTTTTAGCCAACCTTATAGCTTCCTCTGAAACAAGTATGTTCTGGTAGTCTACAATCCTGCCTTCATAGAATGCTAGAACCTTGTCGGCTATAGCGAGCACGTCACCATCTCTAAGTTTAAGCCTACTTCCTCTTATGAGATTGCACAATATTTCTATGACATCTTCCCCAACTTCGATTCTTCTAAATTTTAGGGGGATGAGTTCAACCTTATTCTTGTAAGCCATTATCCTGCGACTTAAGTTTAGTGTTATAAAAAAGTTGTTTAAGACAAACTTTTTAAGTACAATATTGGGGTTTTAGAACAGAAGTATATTGTGGCGTATTCGGGAAACTAAAGTTATAAAATATTTTATCATATTAACAATACTTTTCCAAATAATATTTTCATCAGTTTACATTGTAAAAGGTGATAGTGAAGTTGAGGTTATAGTTGTTTTAGACGATGAGCCTGTCTCCGTAATAGTGGCAAGATATGGACTTTCATTCAAAAGTGAAATTGTAAAGGAAATTGAGAAGGAGAAAGCCTATAAAGTTAGCTTGCTATTAAATGATATAAGTAGAAATGTTCCAATTGAGATAGAAGAGGTTTTCACAAAAGTTGTTGTCGGAGCACTCTTAAAAACGTATTCAAGGTTCATTGAATCAATAGGTTCGATAGATGGAGTAAAGTTACTTGATAAAGAAGAAGTGTATAGTATTGAATTAGAAAATAGTGTTAGAATGGTTGGAGCTGATAGGGTTTGGAATTTGAGGGACAATATTGGCCAAAACGTTACCGGTAAGGGTGTGAGGGTTGCAGTATTGGATACTGGAGTAAACTATTCTATACCAGCTTTGGGTGGAGGATTCGGTTTAGGCTATAAGGTGGTAGGAGGCTACGATTTTGTAGACAACGATCCAGATCCAATGGACCTAGATGGTCACGGAACATCTGTTGCAGCAATTATCGCAGGAAAGGATGGAAATTTTTCGGGTGTAGCGCCTGACGCGACCATCCTAGCATATAGGGTGATAACTTCTGAAGGCCGGACCACAACTTCAAAGATAATTAAAGGTCTGGAGAAGGCTGTTGAAGATGGTGCAAGTGTCGTAAACTTAAGCTTTGGAGGAAGCGGTCTACAAGCATCTCTTGGAAGCGCACTAAAGAATTTGGTTGAATCAAACGTGGTTGTTGTAGCCGCAGCTGGAAACTCTGGCCCCAAGAGTAGAAGTATAGAGTTTCCAAGCTCACTAAACTATGTCATATGTGTTGGAGCCTCATCAAATATTGGAGCTGGAAACCTTAAGGCTGAATTTAAGATCAATGAGCTGGGGAAATCGTTTGAGGTAATACCATTAAATGGTACAGTTCATACACCTAATCCCTTAAACGGGGAAATTGTTTACGTAGGCTTAGGAGGCAAGGATGATGTAGTGAACCTAGACTTAGAGGGGAAGATTGCTATAGCAAAAAGAGGCAAATACTATTTTAGTGATAAGGCTAAAAATGTTTATGAAAGGGGTGCTATAGCATTAGTTGTCTTTAATAATGTGAGTGACAATTTTGTTGGAATGTTAAAGGATAGGGTTCCAATACCTGTTGTATCACTGTCAGGTGAGGATGGTGAAAGGATTGTTCAGGAATTGGGTTATAGAAGACTTACTGGAAAACTTTCTGTTTTGGAGGACGATTATCAGCCAGCATGGTTTACTTCAAGAGGACCAATATCACCATTTTACATAAAACCGAATCTTTTAGCGCCAGGGGACACAATTTTGACCATAAATTTAGCTGGAAAATATACGAATATTTCTGGAACAAGTTTTGCTGCACCACATGTTTCTGGAGCTGTTGCACTTATACGTCAAGCTATGCCAAAACTTAGGCCGCGTGAGATAATGAACCTTTTAATGGACAGTGCACAACCACTTTCGACAGGAGAAGGTCTCTATAGTGTAAACGTTCAAGGTGGGGGGTTAATGAGGGTGGATAGTGCTATAAAAAGCGACTTTGTAATGGATCCAGGATACCTTATCTTTCACCTTTCACCATCAAACCAGACTGAATTTGAAAGAAGTTTGAGAATATATTCGCTTTCTGGAGAAAAAGTAAACATAACCATTTCAAATGTTTGGGGCGATTATGGAGGCTTCAGTTTAATGGTTGAGAAGGTTAAGATGCTAAACCAGAGCATGCTCGAGGCAACCCTTAAAGCCAAATTGATAAAACGAGAAAATGGCCTATATTTTGGATGGCTCAACATTTCAAGCAGCAAGTGCGTCCAACATTTGCCTATAGCCGTATACGTGAACCCAGTAGGCTTAACAGTTAACGTGACAGAGGCCTTTGCACATGCAAAGATTTCAGCACCCACTGAAATCGTTTCCGGAAGCATAATATTATACTATCCTTCAGGGGAGGTTAAGACGATCGAGTACAAGCCTAACATGAACATTACCTTTAAACTTCAAGTTGAAGGGGAATACTGGATTTCAGCCTCCCTCAAGACAGGCTTGGGAGAAATGGCAGGATATTATATCCTCACATATGGGAACATGTCAAGGGAGCCTATGCCATTAACCGCTCCCGTAGAGGAAAGTGTAGTGCGCACATTATCTTACACGGTTTTGAACACAATATTTTCCACTTTGACCGTAATAATAGCTTCCATAATATTATATGCTTTAGTGAAAAAGAGACTGCAATTTAGGCAAACTGATTTAAGCACAAAATTTGAACCATAAGTGTCTTGGACATAGAAAAATTTAGTAAAATATTGATAAGTGCACTTGAACACGCACGCAATAGAATAATTAAGTCGAGAGAAAAAATTGTTAGCTTAGGAGAAAACAGGTTCGGGGATACAACATATAACATCGATTATGAGGCGGAAAAGGCTATTGTTGAAGAATTTAAGAAGAGTGGTATAGGGTTTACTATGATATCTGAAGAGTCTGGAACCATAGACGTTAATGGCGGAGGCCTTATAGCGGTAGTTGACCCACTTGATGGAAGCACAAATGCTGTTAGGGAAATACCATGCTATAGCGTTTCCATATGCATTTCAAAGAGCTTAAAATTTTCTGACATAATCGTGTCAGGTGTAATAAATGTGATCACAGGAGATATAATATTTTGTGATGGAAAAAATGTTTACTTAAATGGGCAGGTTAAAAGGCCTTCATCGAGGACAGATCTACCCTTAACGTTGGCTACAGTAGTACCAAGGGTTTATGGAGTCGAGGACAGCAGGTACGGTGAGAAACTGTTCAAGATTCTAAAACATGTGAGGTATCCAAGATTCTTTGGCACAGCCGCAATAGAAACCGCATACGTTTCCACAGGAAACCTTGACGCATTCATAGAACTGTACCCTAGATTAAGGGTAGTGGATATCGCTTCATCACTATATATGGCAAAGACATCTGGAGCATTCTTTAAACTGCTTAATATAGAAAATGAGCTTGACCTCTCATATAATGGGAGAATAAGCTGTATCTTGGCCGCAAACAATGTTCTCGGCAACAAGATATTAGATTTAATAAGCTAAACATTGAATCAAACTGTCCAATATAAAAAAAGGGAGGAAAATCTGCATAGAAGTGTTCGTCACTTATTTTCTGATAAAACCTTTTCTAGCGCCAATAGAAGTAGTGTGCCCAGTAAAATTATTGATATAATTGACCCGAAGGCTATGCTTGCTATAGAAGATTCTAAAGGAATACCTAGTATCTGGTTAAAGAGTAAGAACCCCACAAAAAATATGACAGTAGCACATGATAGAGTGGTTGCAACAATTTTTGCAAGCAATCCTTTGTAGGAGCCAAGTAGATATGGGATAAGGCTTGCAAAAAAGTTGGCTATAGATCCTATAAGTAAATCGTAGAAGCCGTAGAAGGAAAAAATGTTTGAAACAAGCGCGCCTAATGTTGTGCCAAATATTGCGGCTTTACCTACACGCCTGTTGTAGCCTAGTGGAATAAGCGAGTCAGACAATCTGATTTGAAATATCGCTGAAAAGCTTAGAGGGCCAAGAATTATCGTTAAAACAGCGTATAGGGCTGCAATTAATATCGATAGTGTGAAAGTCTTTCTTTCCAAATTCACTGTGTTCCTTCTATTTTTTCCAATATTTTATACACCTCCCGACCGGGGTTTATTACGCGGAACAGTGGGAGGACCACCACCCGCGAATGCATCCGATTAAACTGTATGATATTTAAATTTTTACAATTTTTGGATAAAGCTTGTCTGAAACATTCAAGAGTATGAAGGTTTGTGGATGGAAGACACTTGTTTTTGCGGATCCTGGATTTAGGTAGAGGATGTTTTCGAATTCAGATATTTCTGGCTTATGTGTGTGACCGAAGATTATTGCGTCAGTCTTTTCTTTTATAATATTTTTAACTCTCCTTTTAATATTAAATGGGGGTCCACCCTCTGGGGGATGTGTGATACCTATTTTGAATCCCTCTAACTCTATTATAAGCTTGTCTGGAAGCCTATTTTTTATTTCGTAACTGTCCATGTTGCCGTAGACGCCGTAGAAGGGTTTAATTTCAGCAAGTTCCTCAATTAATGTGATATTTGTGTAGTCTCCAGCGTGAACGATAACATCCACATTTTTTATTTCATCAACAATCTTTTGGGGAAGCTGCGCCATAGATTCGCAATGTGTGTCAGAGATAATTAGAACCTTAGTTGGCATCTAACATAAGATGATATGGCATAATATTTAAGTTCTCTCTTAAAATTTGGAATGTAAAAATGTTTAAAAACCACTTTAGGTCATCAGATACTCTATGTCTAATGTGTACAAGCCACCTAAAAGGCTGGCAAATATTGGTGAATCCGCAACCTTGAAGGCGGCTGAGAAGGCTAGAGAATTGAGGGCGAAGGGTGTTGATGTTATAAGCCTTGACGTTGGTGAACCAGACTTTCCTACACCGAAGCCTATAATTGAGGCAGCGTACAAGGCATTAAATGATGGGTTGACAAAATATTCTCAGAGCCAAGGATTAATTGAGCTTAGGGAGGCGATATCAGATAATTTAAGAAGACTTTATGGAATAGAGTACCTTCCAAACGAGATCATGATCACGCCTGGGGCGAAGATGGGTGTCTTCTACGCTTTAACTGCAATATTGGATGAAGGTGATGAGGTGATTATTCCGACACCGGCTTGGCCAAGCTATTTTGATATTACAAAATTTGCTGGAGGAAAACCTGTTGAGGTTAGGACGGGAGAAAATTTTGAGCTACTTCCTGATAGCATAGATGGTTCGGTTACCGAGAAGACAAAGGCTTTGCTCTTAAATTATCCGAATAATCCAACAGGCGTATTATATGATAGAAGAGATTTAGAGAGGATAGCGGAAGTTGTTGAAAGACGAAATCTTCTGGTCATCTCTGATGAAATATACTGTAGACTGGTATATGATGGAGAATTTATCCCATTTTCTAAAATAAGTGGTATGAAGGATAGGACGATTATAGTGAATGGTTTTAGCAAGGCATATTCGATGACAGGTTGGAGACTCGGCTACATCTGTGGGCCGAGTAACATTGTAAAAGAAATTTTGAAAGTTCAACAGCAGACAGCAACACATCCGACAACATTCATACAGAAGGCTGCGGTTACGGCATTAAGGGAGTGCGAAAAATACGTTGAGGAGATGGTGAAGGAGTTTAAGTTTAGAAGGGACATCGTTTACAGGGGGCTGAGGGAGATGGGGTTCAAGGTTCAAAAAGCGAATGGAGCATTCTACTTCTTCCCTAACGCAGAAGACGTTTACAGTGAGCCAGAAAAATTTTCAGAACACTTGCTTGAGAAGGCTGCGGTTAACACGACACCTGGAGCAGGGTTTGGAAAAGGGTATGAGAAGCATTTTAGAATCTCCTATGCAACGTCGAGAGAGAAGATTGAGGAAGCAATTTTAAGAATGAAAAGGTTCCTGAGCCTCAACTGAAGACTTTATAGTGTTGGCTAAACTTCTATTTCTTCAAAAAGTTTTGAAGCCTTATAGATAAAAACTGTTGACGCGATCAAAGTGTATAATGCTGAGATTATGACTAGAATGTGGTCAAATGATGATGTTAAAAGTTCTTTGATGAAAAAGAGTGAGAATATTGGTGTAGACAGTAGTATATAGAATATTATGCCTAAAAAGAACATGTATGGAGTAAAAGCCTTTCTTTTCAGGAGCCAAAAGGAATAGAAGACGCTAAAGGCAGAGTTGACAATCAAAGTAGGTGTCGAGAACATCAAAGACGCGATTAAATTAGATAACCTGAGAATGTACTCTAGCACGCTTATAATAAAGAGGATTGGAAAGGTTATTGAAAGTTGCCATAAAAAGAATCCTGTTGAAAACGAGAAAAAATTTCTAGAATATGCTTTAACCAACCATATGCATTCACTGAATTCAGTAAACCATAGCTGTGAAAATATCATTGGATAGAAGATTATTATAAAGTATGCGGGAGATAGGTTGAGATAATAGGGGCTTCCAAATCCAGAATATTGCGATTGTAGAAAAATGTAGGGTAAGTAGAGAAAGAATGTGGTCAAAATTAGGGTGTATAGGTCTCCAAACCTAAGCATTCTTGTAATAGATTCTTTCATAAAAAATAGAGTCATATTTTTTGGAGCGGGATAAAGTTGCAAGGTTACAGAGAATGTTCCAATCTTACTTAGAACATACTTCTGTTTCATAACTTGAGACGATAGACTTATATCGAACATCGTACGCTGTGGAACAACTTGCACATAAGGTATAAAGTTTAGACGTGAAGCCTTAATTAATAGGATTAGGGAAACAGTGAACCAAATAGATAGTGAGATACTTGGAATTATAATAGTACTTTCCTTTAAAAGAAATTGGAGACAGCCTACAGGCGAAATATAGTTAAGCCAAAATGGAAAATAGTCGGGATAGAGATTGTAAAATAATGGAAAAGAAAAAACAAGTATTATCGCTATAAGCGAAAGTCTAACTAGATTCTTGTTATAAAATAGTATTAGAGTCTTGAAACTGTTTTCTAATATTACTGAAATCATAAGTATTACTAGAAGTGAAGAAAATAGGAAGACGTATAGAACCTTCATTAACAATATGGAAATGATGAATGGTATAATTAGGGGTAGAAAGAATAGGAATAATGCGACGGTTAAATCATATAAGGTCTTTGCTAAAAGAAAGTCAGATGGTCGAACGTTCGAGGAAAGAATAAATTCATGCTCGTATTCAGCCACATTCATTTTACCTACAAAAACTGATGAAAGGAAAAGCAGTGGAAAGACCAAGATTATCGGATACTGTAGTAGAAGGTCTGAAATGAATCTTCCATAAAAGGAGCCTTCTGCATATATTATTGGAACCAGAGCCAAGCCGATAAATGGTAGGGCCAAAATTATGATAATGTTCGATTTAGACTTTCTAAGGGGACCAAAAGTTGCCTTGATTCTTAAAATGTAGATTTCTTTAATAGCCAAAATTTTCTACCTTCTAAAAAGTTTAAAAAATCTTTTATCGTCGGCCCTTCTATTATCCGCTAATTCACTTTCACCCTCTCTTGTAAGAGTTAAGAATATTTGTTCAAGCGTAGTATCCTTACCTAAGCTTGCACGTTGTTTTAGATGTTCTAAGTCTCCTGTAGCAACATTTTTACCCTTACTTATTATGGCAACCCTATCACAGAACCTTTCAGCAAGGTCAAGTAAATGTGTTGAGAGAAGAATAGAACAGCCTTCTTCAGAAAGCCTTTTTAGAACGGATTTTATTTCATACTGGCCTTCCGGGTCAACTCCTATAAAGGGTTCATCCAGTAACAGTAGCTTCGGCTCACAAATAAGTGATGATGAGAAGGCCAGTTTCTGCTTCATTCCCTTAGAAAGAGAGATAAGCAGTTCCCTCTTCTTGTCCTCTAAATGGAACATTTTAAGTAGGTCTTCAATTCTGTCTTTTAAAACGCTGTCTTGAACACCTCTTATTCGACCGACATAATAGAGAAATTCGTAGGCGGTCAAATATTCAGGTAACGCTGCAGTCTCTGGAACGTATCCTATGAACTGCTTATATTCAAAAGGATTCTTATCTATATCGTATCCGAGAACATTGACTAAACCCCTATCCTTTTTAATTAGGCCAAGAATAATTTTTATGGTTGTAGTCTTACCTGAACCATTTGGTCCAATAAGACCTAAAATTTCACCCTTTCTAACATAAAGTGATACACCATTTAACGCTTGAACACCATCATAAGCTTTCCAAACATCATAAACATAGAGGGCAGCCTGCAGAGGATCATATTTATTAAAAATTTCATCAGACATAGCCTCTTTCCACCATATCCGTAAGTTTATAGAATAGATTAACTTTCCTCATCCTCTTCCACATGAACTTCTATACTGGGATCGATTTCCTTTATTATAGAATATATTTCTTTTACAGCTGAACTCGAGTTTTTCGGATTCCAACTTATTTTATGTACAAGCACCCTGTTAAATTCTGGTTCAAGGAAAATTACTGAAACAAACTTGTCTTTAATAATATAGTATTCGTAACTGTGCATTCGAACACTAAAGCCCCTTTCAGACAACATCCTTCTTAAAAGAATTCGATTTTCTAGACGTCTAAAAGAGGACATAGTACAATTTTAGAAGATAACGATTTATATAATTTTTTATTTGTCAGAAGGATGCTGATGGCCTACGAATTTCGACAGCCAAGATTATAAAGAATCCGCCAAAAATTATAATAAAGCCTGCAATCGATGCTACAACCAATAGTATTGCTCCAACTATAAGGGCTGCAAGCCCACCTACTCTAAAACTTTTACTGGAAATCTTCTTTTCAACAAACCTATAGAGTATTGCAAGACAACAGAATGTTATAATTGAATCGATTATTGAAGTAATCGGTTTAGAGCCGATATGTATTGGTGCACCATTTAAAATTTCCCACCCAGCATATATTGCATGATATACTCCGTAAACAAGGGCTAAAAATACTCCAATTCTTATTAGAGTGTCACCAACCTTTAATAGAATGTTTCCTAAATCGCTCCAGCTCTCAAGAAAAGTTTTTGCACCCTGTTGGCTCATTTTCAACCAAGAAATATTAAAAGTTAGAATATATAAAAATATAGTAGCCTATAATTTTAGACAGAAAGAAAACCTACAGCGAATACATAAAGTGAGGCAACAATAGAAGTTAACAAACTTATTACTAAACCTACCTTAAACCATTGAATAAATGGTATGGATTTGCCGTACCTTTTATCAAACATGCCTAAAACGACAATGTTTGCTGTAGAACCTATTGGGGTAGCGTTACCGAAATAGCATCCACCAATCAATACACTCCACCATAACATTCCAGCAAAAGGAATATTTAGTGATACAATTTCAGAAATTATAGGCAAAAAGATTGCGACTGTAACAATATTGTCAAGGAAAGCACTAAGCATTCCTATAATTACTACACATATGAAGAAGAAGACGGCAATAAGCATCTGAGGTGGTAAGTAGGCTGAAATCACATCATATAAGTTTATAAAAAGCAAGGATATTTTTGCAGTGACACCAGTAAATTCTAGAGTTGATGATATAGAGAATAGGAACATAAAATAGACAAGCGTCCACCATTCAATATTTTTTTCAAAAAATTCTATAGCCTCATCCTTCAAAGAAATTAGTATATAGGATGCTATAGCTAAAGGTATGGCCACGAGTAGAGAGTTTTTTGGAAGAAGGAAAAATGATTCTAGGGTATGATGTAAAGCAAGCATGATAAGTGTAAAGGTGAAGATTATACCACCATTTTTAGCTTCTCGTGAAAGGGATGGAGGCTTATCAGCTAACATAGAATTTGAAAGCTTAAGCCTAAAATTTGAGAGAAAGTTTGAGTATCGTCTAAACATTATTGGTACAAGGATTATTGATGAAAGTATAGCCGCAGGAGTAGCCCATTTTAGGAAGTCGTCGAATGAAAGGTTTGCATAGAAGGCAACGTATACTCCGACAGGATTACCTAGAACTGTCGCTGAACTTCCGATATTTGTTGCAAAAATTGAGCACATAAGATATGGTAGAGGGTCAATATCAAACCTTTTCGCCAAATCAAATATTAGGACACTCATGAAGAGAATTGAGCTTACTTCGTCAACAGCCGCAGCCATAAAAGCTGACATGAGAACAAAGAATACTAGCAAAACCTTTGGCTCAAATCTGGTTAATATCATGGTACGTTCTAGAATAAAATCAAAGAATCCTAGTCGACGAATATAACTTACAATTATCATCATACAAAGTAGGAATATTATTACGGGCATGTTCATATATTCAACTAATAAGTCAAGTTCAACAAGGCCGCCGACGAGCATAATGGCAACACCGACCATTGCGACCGGAACCCTAAACCTCCAAAACAATAATGTAGCAAGGATTATCATAGAAAATACTACTACGCTTAAGGTCTGTTTTAGAACATATTCGGGCTCATTATATATTAGCCAATTCTTGTCAACAAACTTAGGCAATGGAGGTATCTGTATTGAAGAGAATATATTGTAAAAGATGAATGGTGAGATTATGAGAAAGAGAAGGTAAACTAGTATTCTCGTGTTCTTTAAGAAGGCGATGTACTTCACCTGCATAAATTTGCACACATACCATAAATTTATAACATAATTAAATTTTAAAAATTGCAGAAGAGTGGAGGCGACAATTGGCGCTCATCAAAATCGATTTAAGAGATTACAGGCCATTTAATCTAAAACTTTGTTTGGATAGTGGACAAATATTTGGGTGGAAAAATTTCGGCAAAAAATGGTACGGTTTCCTAAACAAAGTACCAGTTTGCGTATCACAAGAAGAAAATAGGTTGACTGTTGAATCTAATAAGAGTATAACTGAGGACGATATAATATACTTTTTTAACTTAGACGAGGATGTTGACAAAATAAATGGAAAGATCAGTGTTAATGATTTCATGGAGAAGGCAATAGAATTGTATTCTGGAATAAGAGTTCTTAGACAGGATCCAGTTGAAACGATAATAGAGTTTGTTTGCGCCCAGAACAAGAATATTCCAGCAATACAGAATACGATTACAGAACTTTCTAAAAAATATGGTGAAAAAGCAGAAATTAATGGAATAGCATTTTACGGAAAACCAGATATAAGAAAGATAGCTAGAAGCAAATTGAGTGAAATCTTAGAAACAGGCATAGGATATAGGGCAAAATATCTTCTTAGCACTGCAAAAAAGATTGCGGAAGATAGCGCATACATTGATAAAATTAGGGGCATGGAATATTTTAGTGCATTAAATGCCATAACTTCAGGAAAAATGAAATTGTATGGGGTAGGGTTGAAGGTTGCTGACTGCATACTTTTGTATGGATTTTATAAGCTGGAAGCGTTCCCAATAGATGTCTGGATCCTGAGAGCCTATCCTTACGCTTTAAAAGGATTCTATGATGAAAATTTGTTAAGCTCGAATGGTTCCAGGAAAACAAAATTGGGTAGAAAAGAGTATCTGCTTATGGGTGATGTTGCTAGAAAGGTTTTTGGAAAATATGCGGGCTATGCACAATTATATATTTACTTGGCAAGTAGAAGCCTATTTCGAGAGAGTAAGAAATTTTAATAGACTCCTTGAAAGTAGCCGCGCTATTCTTATCGGTTCAGGTACTGCACCTTGTAAGGTAAACTTGTCTATAATATAGGATGCATTATCTTCATCTATTCCAGCACATCTTATGAACACATGTTTTCCAGTATGTAACAATATCTTTTTCCGCTCACCAAGCCTCTTATAGGCTTCAAGCTTCCTTTCACACTCCCCTTCTTTAAAATGATGTAAGATGTGGGACTCTAGACCTTCTGAAACATTATAGGTTACAGAAATTACTGGAATCGAAAGAGAATCATATATTTTATCTATGTCTATAATGTTGAAGAGGCTGATGATGGTCCCCCCTAACATGATAGTATTCACATCTTTCCTGTTCAACGCTTTAAACATGGTAAGAATTGAGTCTGTAGCATCATCACCGCCTAACGTAGCTTTACCAAAAGAAAATCCATCTATAACTAGGTCAGCCCTCATAACTACACCAGAAAGTATAGAATATGGTAATGCACCTTTCCTGAAACTTTCTGCTACACCAAAGCATCTTATAGCCTTCTTCTGCAAATGAACACGCATCAAACGTATATAAGCTTATGGGCATATAAACAAATTCCTTTATATAATAGCCCATTTTATCCAGTTGACGAGATATATGGAAGGCTACTGTGTTAAGTGTAAGGCGAAGAGGGAAATAAAGAACCCGACTCAAGTGACTCTAAAGAACGGCAAGCCTGCAATACAGGGAGTTTGCAGCGTCTGCGGAACAAAGATGTTTGTTGTAGGCAAAAAACTTTAAACCCCCTTTTCATCTTTTTTTAAACAAACTAGGGTAATGTTAATTTTGTATCTCCTATAAACCTATGACATGATGTATAAGACGCCTTTTCTAACCTGCGGTGGTGTTGTTGCAAGCGAGCATTATCTCTCATCAAAGATTGGTGTGGAAATATTAGATAGGGGAGGGAATGCTGTAGACGCTGCCATTGCAACAAGCTTAGCCCTTTCGGTAACATGCCAAAACCTCTGCGGATTAGGTGGAGACTTTTTTACATTATATTATGAAAACAGAAGCGGTAAAGTCTATTGTTTGAACTCTTCAGGGTATGCGCCGAAAATGTTGACGGTAGAATATTTGAAGGAAAAAAGATATTCTAGCGTACCTGATAGGGGTGCATTGTCTATAACGGTTCCAGGATATGTTTATGGAATTTTCGAATTTCATAAGAGGTTTGGGACACTAGAGTTTAGTGAGCTCATAGAACCTTCTATCCTATTAGCTGAAAAAGGTTTTCCAGTGAGCAAAAGATTTTCTGATGCTATAATGAAAAATTATGAATTGTTGGCTAAAGACGGGGGGTCGTCAAAAATTTACTTAAAGAATTTTAGCGTACCCAAAGAAGGGGAAGTTCTAAAATTTCCTCAATTATCGAAAACGTTAAAGATAATCAAAGAGCATGGGCCAAAAGGCTTCTATGATGGTGAAATAGGTAAATCTATAGTTAGCTGGGTACAGGAAAAGGGTGGAGTCATTCTAGAAGACGATTTAAAAGAGTTTAGGCCGGAGTGGGTGCAGCCAATAAAAATATTTTACAGAAACTATGAAGTTTTCGAGATACCTCCAAATAGCATGGGTTTAATAACATTACTTATACTAAACATGGTTGAGAGTATAGGATTAGGGGATGTGAGGCATCTTTCAAAAGAGTATGTTGAAAGGCTTTACAAAGTTTTTAGGATAGCATATAAGGTTAAAGAAGAGGTACTTTCTGACCCAAAGTTTGTTAAAATAGATTTAGAGAAGGTTCTGTCAAAAGAATATGCTAGAGAGCTTTTAAAAGATGAAAATTTGGATAGAATAGAAGTTTTTGATGGGGACACGACCTACTTTGCGGTAGCAGATAAAATGGGAAATCTAGTTTCGGCCATACAAAGTCTCTATCTAGGTTTCGGTTCAGGTATAACATTACCAGAATATGGTATAACTTTGAATTGTAGGGCTAGGGGGTTTAAGTTTGAGGGTGTAAACAAACTGGAGCCGAGGAAAAGGCCTGCGCACACACTTTCTGCAACCATATTAAGGAAAGAGGACGATATTTTAGCGGTTGGTGCAAGTGCGGGAGACTATAGGCCACAAATATACGCGCAGCTAATAACAAATTATGTGGACTATAATGTTGGACTTCAAGAGGCTTTGGATATGCCAAGATTCGTTTGGAATGGAGACAGGGAAATTCTTTTAGAAGAGAGGGTTAATTTAAGTGGGTTAGAGGATAAGCTTAGGATATCGCACTTAAAAAGCTACGGTTTAGGTGTAGCCCAAGCTGTTAGATTAAAGGATATGGTGAAATGGGCTGCCTGCGATTATAGGGGGGACGGTATACCTATTGGACAAGTTTCATAGTTCAAACTTCTATGGAGAGGATGTGATTTAATGAACTTTCAGGGGACTCTATAGTGTTTAATAGGTAGACGGGTACAAGTTCAAAAACTTCTTTAAAAAACTGTTTTCTCAGGGAAGTCTTTCTCTCGTCCCTGACAAGCTGGTGAGGGTTGAAGAACTGGTTTTCTACAAGATAGTTTAACGCGGTTTCAGGATCAAGTTCTGAAAAAGTTTTTGGAATATTTATATTTCTTTGTAGGAGAATGACCGCCTTTATGTGAGTCGACTCCCTTATTCTGTGTTCGCCGAATAGGAGGTGAACGTTTGCTACAGCTCTACCTTTACTGTCAACAATTATGTCTTCTAACCTTTTCTTGAATATTGGCCAGTTGCTTGCAAGGTCCTCTCTAATATACGAGTTCTTTTCTGAAGCGTATCCTATTAGATCTTTTCCCATTACTCTAACAAAAAACCAGTCGTCTGCTACATAATTGTACATGCTGTTAGTTAGTAGACCATATGTTAGAGTTGTTTTACCGCTTCCCGGAGGGCCTACTATAACGAGACCTCTTCCTTGCCTATCTACTAGCGAGCCGTGAACAGAATATCTTCTATGCTCGCTATGATATTCTTCGAAGAAGTCTGAGGTTAATGATAGTGCAAGACTTTTTACAAGACCGTAGTAGTCGCAGTCGAGAATTATGAGCGTTTTTGATATGGGCTCATATTTTACTTTCAAATTTTCTTTCCCACTGTTTATTACAAAAAGTCTACCGTGTGGTCTAATTTCTTCCGAAATAGGTTTAAAGTTTTCAGTCCACATTTCATAAAATTGTTTTACGTTTGTTAGCAGCTTAATGCATGCACCATGTATTTCAGCCTTCCTTTCGTAAAGGAAAGTCTTTGAAAACGTGTCTACGAGCACGTCCTTTTCTACTGGAGTTATTATTTCTACACTGTAACTCATTACACAATTTTATTTTTGAATAAGTTTAAAAACTTTATTTTATGCTCATATAGTGTGAGCTGATGTATAGAAAGGTTGTCTATGCACCACATCCTCCAATTTATATCACACTTTTGGCAATCCTATTCGCTGTAACAGTACTATTCTTCTTCTACGGATTTATTGGATACGCTTTCAGAAAAATAGGATTTAGTACAATGACGGTAGCATTACTGCTTTTTGCAACACTATTTGGAAGCTACGTTAACATTCCACTATTTAAAGTAAGGTCGCAGGTGCCCATAGTTAGGGTTAAAGAAATAAGCTTCTTCGGAATTTTAATAAGGGTTCCAGAAATAGATGAAATAGAATCGTATACGACAATTGCTATAAACTTGGGTGGAGCAATAATCCCAGTGCTGGTGAGCATATATTTTATGAGTAAAGATTATCAAATACTATTTTATGGATTGATAGGCAGTTGCGTTGTCGCATTCATCACCCATTTGATTGCAAGACCGAAGCCTGGAGTTGGAATCGTTACACCCGCATTTATTCCACCTTTGATAGCGGCACTAGTTGCCATGATTTTGCCAACAAACCAGCAGCCCATTATCGCTTATGTAAGCGGTGTAATTGGGACACTTGTTGGCGCAGACCTCACAAATATTGGAAAAATTAGAGACCTGGGGACACCTTATGCGAGTATAGGAGGGGCTGGAACCTTTGATGGAATATTTTTGAGCGGTGTATTAGCGGTAATTTTATCATAAGCCACCCTTCTCCACAAATAAAAATATATGTTAAACTATCTACCATTTACCATTATACTGTTACTTTGAAAGTTCTTGCAACCGCTGTTTTAGTTTAACTGCCTCCATGACATCTAATGCATCACCACCTTCCCTATAGTTTTCCAAGGCTTTTTCGCAGTATGGTAAAGCTTGCTTAGCCTTTAATCTTACATCAATATCCTGTGATAGCACTATTTTTACAGCTTCAAGGTACCAGTCTCCACCACTTTTTAGGTCATTCATTTTCTTATAGCATTCAGCTATCCAAACACAGTAGTCCAATCGTTCCTTAACAGGTTTGGTCTTATCTTTTACAATCTTCTCCATAATATTTATTGCAGCGCCATACTCTCCACGGTTTATGAGACTTACTATTTCTGGAAGCAACAAGATGCTCACCCGAATTCTATTAAATTAAAATAAAAACTTTTCCTAATAAGATTTTTTAAAAAGACTTTATATAAACCATTTTTTTAAAGCGTAAGAGTTAATGAATTCAAGCACATATGATAAAAGAAAAATGTTTAGAGAAATGATTGTACTCATTGTTACATCACAAGCATCATTTTTAATCGCGTACAGGATATCAGCATTAAACGTAGCACTTCCTCCAATAGGGGGTAGAGTTTGAGCTTTAGCTGGTTGAGCTTTGATGGATACAGAATTCTTATCTACTTTCTTCGGTCATATTTCTTTTACCAGCTAGCAGACCTGCTGATTTGAGAGTAAAGAGAATTGTTTTCCTTATAGGAGTAGCCTTATTCACATTTTCTGCACTTTCAACATTTTTTATGGCATCAAAGGAACTGTTTTATATTGTGCGTCTTATCCAGGGAGTTGCAGCAGCAATGTTTGTTAGCACTAGTGTATCAATGCTTCAATCCTTTCAAAGCCTTCATGGGCTTGCTATTGGAATAAATACTGCGACAGTTTATGCTGAGCAAACAGTTAGACCATATCTTCGACAATTTGTCCAGTGAGAATGCTAGTGTTCCTTTCTGGTCTAGGATTAAAGAGAAGGTCATTCTTAGATAAATTTTAGCAACATTATTTTATAACATATTTATTACATTTTTAATAAAAATTTGATTGTCTAAAGAGGAGGCTTTACAGAAAATTTTTAAATAAGTAAATTAGAGTCAAAATGCATGAGTAGACGAGTGGCTTTAAGTAGAATAAAAGCAAACTTTACGGCCATTCTTCTAATTCTAGTAATACTTACATCCTCAACCATAGTCTATGCCAACTCCCAGGTTAACAGTACACTTTTAGGAGAGTACATAAAATTTGATGGACCAAAAATATTTGGAAACGAAAGGCAGGCAACACATTTGAAGTTCAAAGAATATGTTATGGGTACAGTAGTAGGTTCACTGGATGCAGTAAACCACGTTAAATCGATTGCCAAGGCGACCACAAACGTTGTAAAGGTTAAGGACGGATATTCAACAAAATTTCTAATACATAAAGATAATTTGCAATTATTGAAGAATATAAAGGGGCTGAAAACTGTTGCCTTAAACAAGATACCTGAGCTCGAAGTAGCCTCCTATCCCAAAGAGGAGCTTTCTTCAGAAGCGTTACCGGACATGTTTATTGTAAGGGAATTTACTGGAGTTAATCAGGTAAACAGCACCTTCGGATTAGAGGGTGAAGGAGTCAGGGTTGCCGTTATAGACACTGGTGTAGAGTACGCGCACCCAGACCTTAGGGATGCTTTAGATTACGTTATTTTACCGGGTGGATTTAGGGAGCCTCTAGTTCTAGATGCAGACGAAAGCCATGTGATGCTTATGCAGGGATTTGGGAAAAATGCGACAGGCTGGATAAAAACGAAGGGCACATCTGCTTTGATAATTGAACCCTGGCTTGCAGGGGTGCCTGTTACAGAAGACTATTATGTAGGCTCTATCACTTCAGCTAGTGGAGTGTATCGATTCTGTCTAACAGACTTGTACTTTCCTGACGGCAGCGAATACAATTTTGGTGTACTGCTTGTAGACCCAACATCTCCAGGAAACTATACTGTAGCATACATAGACTTCAACATGAACGCAGACTTTACTGACGATAAACCCATATACTATGATGGAGATAGGGTTGCTGAAGACTTAGATAATACAGGATATTATGCCGGCGTTTTAGGAGGATTCTTTTATGATATAGGATTCTATTTTACGTACCCAGGAGACTTTATGAGAGGTTGGGATTTAAGTGGAAACTACCTTTCTATCTTCTACGACTTCTATGGCCATGGTACCAGTTGTGCAGGCAGTATAGCTTCGAGGGGTAAAGAATTGTACTATATTCCAGGATACGGGTTCAAAACACTTCCAGGCATCGCACCTAAGGCTAAGATTGTCGGAGTAAAGGCGTTATGGTATGGTAATACTGAGCTTAGCATGCTTTGGGCTGCAGGATTCAATGAACAGGTTTCTGAAGATGGAGTAAGAATGGTTTACTCTGGTTCTAAGAGAGCTGATCTAATAAGCAACAGTTGGGGTGTATCATATCAGTGGTACGACTACTATGCTTTCGGATACGATATGGAGAGCATGCTGATAAACGGACTTTCGGTGCCAGGCTTTCTTGACCCAAGTTTTCCAGGAATAATTATTGTACAGGCTGCTGGAAACGGTGGATTTGGCTATGGTACAGTAACATCGCCTGGTGCAGCATCCTTTGCAATTACAGTAGGAGCTTCTACAGCAACACACTTTTACAGTTTCGCTGGATATAGTGCTGAAGCTTCTGTGGACGATGTTGTATCATGGAGTGCTAGGGGACCTTCACCGTTGGGTGAAATAAAGCCTGACGTTGTAAATGTTGGTTTAGGATGCTGGGATATCGCTCCGATGGCTTCTGGATGGTATGGTATATTTAGTGGCACAAGCCTCGCAACACCCTTGACGGCTGGAACATTAGCACTAATGCTTGAAGCATCAAACAAGATGCTTACACCACCACAGGCTAAAACGTTGCTTATGAGTACTACAAAAGATATTTCATATAATGGTCTACTCCAAGGTGCTGGAAGAGTTGACTCCTACTCTGCTGTTGTTGCAACTAAAAGATTATCCAATCTTAATACCCTTGGCCCAGTTACTGTAAGGGTTTCTTCAACGGAAACCGGTAATGTTTTACAGAGTAAGTTGAACGATGCATGGATAGCACAGTTCGCCTACAATATACCTGATTATGTTGCTCAATGGTTCACGGGAGAGCCTGTAGTTTTACCGTACAATGTTCCAAGCTTCATTCCAATGGAGACAACAAGCATGTTCCTAGGCTACCTTAGTCCAGGATCATCTAAAACATTCAGTTTTAAGGTCACAAACTTGAACGGCAAAACTGGAACATTATCAAACCTTAGGGGAATAACATACAATTTAGTCGAATCTAAAAAGTTTACTGGTTCAACACCATCGGGAGGTGGAGCAGTATGGTACGTGTTTGACCAAAGCGAATTTTCTAACATAGACTTAACAAGATTCACTTTAAACTTTAACTTCAAATACTTTGACTACAACTTCAATTACGCACGTGATAATAGGCTTTCACTATTCGTGTTCGAATGGATAGACTTAAACGAAAACGGGAATATTGAATATAATGAGTTGATTGTAATAAATGCCGCTTACTCTCATGGGACAACAGAGGAGGCAACTGTTGGAAACATACAGAACAGGCTACATTCACCATACTCCAAGATTGTTGTAAGAGTATATCATACAAGATATTCTGGGCCAAGCTTTTCGATACCGTTTGAACTTAATGTGCTAAAATATTCTAGGGCGAAAGATTCATCTATAACATTTACTACCACATCATGTTCTATTGGGCCCGGAGCTTCAGCGAAAATTTCAGGAAACCTCATTGTACCATCTAATGTCGTATCAGGGGTTGTCGAGGGACTTATAGCATTCGATTTCAAAACTTCTGATGGAACAATAACAAAGTATATCCCATACTCTTACATGGTGGTGGGCAAGATTGGTCAGCTAACAACAAAACCGTCTGATGAAAGAAAACTATACGATTTGGGCACAGTAAGAGGGGCTATGGACTGGACATGGAGGGCTGAATCTGGTGACTGGAGAGCATACTCCTTTAAAGTACAGGATGCAAAAGATTATCTTCTAAAGATAGAGGTTAGCTGGACACAGGCCAATTCAACATTGGAACTTTATGTTATAGGTCCAGATGGAGAGTTTGCCAGCTATGCAATTGGCAGTGGTATAGGATATAATCCAACTTTCTACTATAGTGATGGAATATATATTTGGCACTGTACTTCAGAAGACGGGGCGCCCTCAAAGAAGATAACCGTTTACACTTCAGTAGTCTATGGTTCACTGTTTATAGCGAAACCTAAGATTAAGCCTCCAGCAATATTCACCATACTAGTGCATCAGGTACTTCATGGAGGGGAAACGATGTCTGAAGGATTTAACCTTACTGTATCAAGTGTCCCTGGAAATGTTAGGCTTCCAGAAAAGTTGTACCTTCCACTAAATACTTGGTCAAAGGTTTCATCAAAGTATGTGTTCCCCTTCGAAAGTAGTGGGAGATGGTATTATATTGAAGCATATGGCGCATATGTGAGGACAATTAGGGGTGGGGGAATAGGTACTATAGGTATTTCGGTAAACTTGCCTGGAACACCAGCGCCATCAACGATAGACTTTGGCACATACGGTGAAAAGTTGGAAGTTTACCCAATAAGTGCGTCTGGAACAATCTTGGTTGAAGGCTCGATGAGGACAGCAAACGTGTACTATAGGGTTGGAGCAGCCTACGGTGGCCCACTCGACACAGACTATGTTTTCTTTGACTTCACAAACTTCTACAGAAAAGTCTAAAAAATCTTCCCCTATATTTTTTCTATTTCAAAAATTTTTACCCTATTTTGAAGCCAACTGTCTCTATCTCTTACTGTCACGGTATCGTCTTCTAATGTCTGATAGTCAACGGTTATAGCCTTACAGACACCTATTTCATCAGCTCTGGCATATCTTCTACCTATCGATCCATCATCATCATACAGTACACTATATCCCTTAAGCTTTAACATTGAATAAACTTCTTTCGCCTTGACATCTAAACCATCCCTTTTAACCAGCGGGAAGACAGCATACTTGTATGGTGCAATTTCATGATTTAAAGAAAGGATCACCCTATCCTCTTTCTCACGGTAAGCGTGTTCTAGAACCACATGTATTATTCTTTCTATACCGAAACTTGGTTCAATAACATGAGGAACATACTTTCTTGTTGAAACTGTCTCTTCAACTTCCTTGAACGTAAAGTATTCTCTTCCAACAACAGTACCGTTAACATCTATCTTTCCATGCCTTTCAAGCAGTTCAGCAAGCTCATAAGGTTTCAATCCTGAGACGGCTTTAAATATTTGAGTTGAAAGTTGACCGAAATCCCTTTTAACCTTTAAAGGATCCACATAAGCGAACATTTTCCTAACCTTTATGGGATTACTTAGTTCCTCAACAACCTCCATGCTAGTCTTACTCTTAATTGAATGAGACTTTAGATCATAATCTTGTCTGTAAGCGTGGCCGGCTACCTCAATCCACCCAAATTTTCCAGTCAAAACCTCGTGGTCGAAGGTTTGGGCTGAATAGTGGGCTCTTTCACCCTCCAACTTTGCTTTAAACCTCTGAAATTCTGGCTTAACACCTAGTGTGGAAAGGAACTTCTGTGAAAGAGCCATCATAAAGGCAAGCCACTCTTCCTTAACAAACTCCTTTTCTACAGCTTCTCTAGCGTTAACATTATGTGGTACATCATCACCTGCCCTAACCTTTTCCTCGTCAAGAATGTTCATTCTAACATCTTTAACTTCATCCAAATATGGGCATCTGCTGTTTTGTGGGTCAAAAAAAAGTTCTAGCTCCATTTGAGAAAATTCTCTTAACCTTATCAATCCTTGTCTAGGAGAAATTTCGTTTCTGTACGCTTTACCAATTTGTGCAACACCGAAAGGCATTTTAGCCCTATTTATTTCGTAAAGTTGTCTAAATTCTACAAACATGCCTTGAGCGGTTTCAGGCCTAAGGAAGCCGATATTTTCTTTATAGGGTCCAATGTTGGTCTGAAACATTGTTAAAAATGAGCTCACCCTCCAGTTTACTGAACCACAATCCGGACAAGACACTCTGTTCTCGTTCAAAAGCTTTTCAAGCAAATCAAGTCCTGTAGCCTCAGAAATCTTAACACCCTTCTCTTCAAGCAGGTGGTCAGCCCTATACTTGTTTCCACACTTCAAACATTCAGCCATAGCGTCCTTGAATGAGCCAACATGACCTGACGCTTCAAACACGATGTATGGTGCTATTGTAGGAGACTCTATTTCAATAAATTCGTAGGGTTCTAAAAAGATTTTCCTCCAAATTCTAATAATATTATCTTTAAGCTTTACCCCAAGAGGGCCGAGTGTGTAGAAGCCTCCAACACCACCATATATTTCGTACGCTTGCCAATAGAAGCCTCTTCTCTTAGCTAGGGCGAAAACCTTTTCTGTAACACTGGCGTCCAAGCCTATCCCGCCACATCCTATAACTTTAAGTTAAAAATAGGTGTTTCTTATACTGCCTTAATAACCTTAACAACTTGAGGCCTCTTTTTTCTCAAAATCCTGTAACCGCATATACACTTTATTTCTAGAAGCTTCGAAAGCTCACTAGATGTTACAACCGTGCCACATCTCACACATTCATAGTATACTTCATCTTTAGCCTGTTCACTCATACCAACCATCCTCTAACTGATTACTATAAAAATTTTCTAACAGCATCCTTAAAAACTTTAACAACATAGTTTTTCTCTTCCTCAGAAAGAGTTGGATAAACTGGAAGGGATAGGACATGTTCTGCGGCATCCTCACAGTTTGGAAGATGTTCTGGTTGTGCATTTTTGAGGAAAACTTCTAGCCTATTTAATGGAATAGGATAGTATACGGTTGCACCCACACCGTTTTCCCTCATGTACTGGACAACTTCATTCCTCCTTCTATTCACATAGACTGTGTATATGCTCCAGTTTGTTTCAGCATAATCTTCTTCTACAGGCAACCTTACATTTTCAATCCTACTAAGCTCCTCATTATAGAATCTTGCATTCTCTTTCCTGGCTCTAATGAACTTATCTATTTTTTTAAGCTGCTCTATACCTATAGCAGCCTCTATCTGAGGCATCCTCAGATTAAGTCCTAGGATCTTGGAATCGTATCCTCTAAACTGTCCATGTGACCTTATCATCCTTAATCTTTCAGCTAAGCCGTCGTCGTTTGTGGTAATCATTCCACCCTCTCCACATGTTACAATTTTTGTAGCATACAGGCTGAAACAACCTATAAGCCCAATGCTTCCAGTCATCTTACCCTTATATTTTGAGCCCAAAGATTGTGCAGCGTCCTCAACAACTTTCACACAATGCCTTTCGGCTGCTTCAACAATTTCATCCATTCTAGCTGGGTGGCCGTAAAGGTGTACGGGTAAAACGACCTTAACCTTCTCAGACACCTTTCTAAGAAGGTCTTCTACGGAAATACAGTAAGTTTTAGGTTCTATGTCGACGAACCTAACCTTGGCATTCAAAAAGAGACTTGTTGTAGCAGTAGATGCGAAAGTGAATCCTGGCGTAAGCGTTTCACATCCTTCACCTATATCCAACGCCATTAATGCCGCAAGTATTGCAGATGTTCCAGAATTTACTGCTATAGCATGCTTTACACCAACATATTCTGCAAAAAGTCTTTCAAATTCTCTGACAAACTTTCCACCTTCAAAGCTTGAATCTGTAAGCTGAAGTGAATCCATTACCTTTAGAACAGCCTTCTTCTCCTCTTCACCTATACAAGGCTTATTTATTGGAATCATATACAACACTTTATGGTAGAGGAACTAGGCCCTTCTTAACTTCCTCAGGATAGGCTTCGAGAATCAAATCATGTTTTGTCTTAAAATAGTCTCTCACAGGTTTAAGGAAATCTATTAAGGCATCGACAACAGAATTCTTTAAATCAAGTGGATGAATTTTCCCCTCAACATAGTCCCTTTCAAGTAAACCTGCATCATTGTAGACGATGTCACCACCTTTAGAGGGATCCCTTTCAACCCTTAGGCTTCCCAACATGGGAATCAGGGCGAGAGAGGCTATGGCGACAATCGGGTTCGTGTACTGTAGTCCAGAAGACTTAACTTCCTTCATAGGACAGTATGCTCTTAAAACCTTTTTACGTATACTTTCTTCAGGCTCATAAACTTGTATATTCGATTCAGGAATAGACGCAGACATTTTAACATCAGGCCCCCTAAGAGAAGGTATTAGTGGAGTAAATATGCAGGTAACCGGATTAAGGCCGAGAAGTGGAAAATATTCTCTTGTAAGCATGTAAATGTGCCTCTGATCGATTCCTCCAAGTGCAATGTTAACCTTGAGCGCGTCACAGTCTATAGCCTGCATTATTGGATAGATGAGCTCAGAAACCTTAGGCTCCTTCATCCTAGTAACCAGGGAGGCGGCACGCTGAGCCCTGGAAACGGTTATAAGTGCGCTCATCCTGTAAAGTTTTTCAAAATATTCTCTTTGAAACTGAAAATCTGAGCCCACACGATATTCTATGTCAACATCCTTTAGTAGTAGGCTAATGCACCTAAAATAGTATTCTGTTCTAACCTTCAACATGCTCCAATCAGTCTTCCTATCGTCCATGTAGGCATGTATGTCAGCCAAAAGTATCTTCATCCTAACACCAGCCCTAACAAGGTCTGAAACTTTACCAAGTGGAACAAGATATCCTATATGAAATGGGCCAGTGGGTGCTGTACCATAATATCCTACACCGGAACCAGAGTTAATGATATTTTCAAGCTCCTCTCTTGTTACAACCTCTTCAACATTCCTTAAAGCAAGCTCTATTTTGCCATTCAACATGAAAGACTCACTATATTATATATTAAAGGTTTTTGTTCAGCTTCCATAGAGGAGGATTATAAAATTTAGTACAAGTAGGATTGCGCTGGAAAGTACTGTAAGGGCGACATTCAAGTTTAATCCAATACTATAGAATTGCAAAATACTATACAGTTGTGATGCAAAGAAAATTATGTTAAATATGGGTACGAAGATTTTCGCGAAAATCTCGAACCTCTTAAACTTTAAATTTATTAGTAAGGCTATAAGATTAACGATGCCGACAAATATTACAGCCTGTGGTGAAATGTTTAAAATTGGCAACAGTATAAAAAATATGCCAGTAAAGAGAACTATTAAATTATATGGTTTAAGGATAATATTTTTTAAGTCCATCTTCAAAGATTTCATAATAATTGGATTTAAAGGTTTTCAAAAACATTTATCAAAAACTATAGCCTATGCCATATAGGAAGGAAGGTTATGTTTGAGCAGCTAAAACAGAAGATTACAGAACTTACATCACATACTCCATCATTAGATGAAGGATTACTTGTTTCAGCAGGATACGATGGAGATGAGAAAAGAGTATACCTTGTCTTCTATTCACCGAAGTTTGAGAGAAACTTTATTTGGAAAGATAACACTGGCCACAAACCCTACTGTTTCACAAAAGTTGACGATGGGAGACTGGAGAGAATTAAAGCGAGACAGGATGTTCTTAAAATCGAGGAAGTGGAGAAGACGGACATGTTTACAATGGAGAAAATCCGCGTGAAAAAGATTGTTGTAACAAACCCACTTTCAATAGGTGGGGGAAAGGGTGAGCAGAGTATAAGAAACATTATACCAACATACGAGTCCGACATAAAATATTACGAAAACTACCTATACGATTTTCAGCTTACACCCGGAACCTTTTACAAAATCAATGACGACAAAATTGTTCCAATAAGCCTTGAGGTGGACCCGATACTCCAACATGAGAGAGAGAATTTGGAGAAGACTTCTAAGGCAGAGTTTGTACCCTATGTTAAAAGATGGTGTGACCTCTTAACCCAGCCGCTTCCAAAAATAAAGAGGGCGTCCCTTGACATAGAAGTAGCATCACCTGATGAAACACATATACCCTCACCTTCTGAGGCAGAACATCAGGTTATTGCTGTAGCAATGTACGGAAGCGATAACGTAAAAAAGGTGTTTCTTCTCAAGAGAGAAAATGTACCCTTTGGGGAAAAGAAAGTTGATGATGCAGAAATACTGTTCTTCGAAGATGAAAAATCACTGCTTGAGGCAGTGTTCTTGAATATGCTAAACTACCCATTCATAATAACATATAATGGTGATGAATTCGACTTAAACTATCTCTATCATAGGGCAAGAAATCTAGGTTTCCCAGAAGACGCTATACCCATAAACTTGGGAAGGGACCAGGCTTGGATAAAGCATGGAGTACACATTGACCTCTACAAATTCTTTTCAAACCATGCGTTAAAAGTTTACGTCTTTGAATCAAAGTACGTTGAAAATACTCTTGACGCAGTCTGTGAGGCGCTGATAAACGAGTGTAAGATCGAGTTTGAAGGGCCCATAAGCAGTCTACCATTATATGAGCTTGCAAACTACTGCTTCAATGACGCACGCATAACGTATAAGCTGACAAGCTACAGTGACGACCTTGTAATGCGTCTCCTGATAGTGATCGCTAGAGTCGCTAAAATGCCTTTCGAGGACTTGGGAAGACTGGGCGTTTCAAACTGGATAAGGAGTCTAATGTACTTTGAGCACAGGAGAATAAATGCTCTAATCCCATCAAGCGAGGAAGTGTCTCTAAGAGGAACAATATCTTCTACAGCAATAACTAAGGGTAAAAAGTATCGTGGAGCCTATGTTCTGGAGCCAGAGGCGGGTGTGCACTTTAATGTTGCAGTATTAGACTTCGCAAGCCTATATCCGAGCATAATAAAAGTATACAATCTTTCATATGAGACAATACTGTGTCCGCATGAGGAATGCAAGAAAAACATTATCCCCGACACACCACATTGGGTTTGCAGAAAAAGGTATGGGATAACCTCACTACTAATTGGCTCCCTGAGAGACCTTAGAGTTAAACTGTATAAGCCTCTTTCTAAAAGATATCCTCCGAACTCGGACAAGGGAATACTATTTAACACGATCTCGCAGGTCCTGAAGGTGATCTTGAACGCCAGCTACGGCGTCTTCGGTACAGAAGCGTTCCCATTATACTGTCCACCAGTTGCAGAATCGACGGCAGCGATAGGAAGATATCTTATAATGAAAACGATCGAAGAGTGTAGGAGAAGAAACTTTAAGGTAGTCTACGGGGACACAGACTCACTATTTATTGCAGGAATATCTAAGAAGGATGTAGAGCAGATGACGGAGTGGGCTGAAAACAATTTAGGAATAGAACTTGACTTGGATAAAGTCTACAGGTATGTCGCATTCAGTAAGAGGAAAAAGAACTATTTGGGTGTGCTTCCAGATGGAAGTTTTATATTAAAGGGCTTCACTGGCAAAAAGAGTAATACACCAAACCTTATAAAAAATGCATTCTATAATGTTGTAGAAAGGTTGAGTAAGGTTACTTCTCCATCAGAGTTTGAGATTGCAAGAGAAGATGTCAAAAAATATTTGAAGGGTATAATCGATGATTTGAGAAAGAAAAAGATTCCATTAGAAGACCTTGCGTTCAATGTTATGGTGAGCAAGGACCTGGACGAGTACGTTGATACAACACCACAGCATGTTAAGGCAGCAAGACAGCTTGAGAGAAGCGGTAAAAAGGTTAAAAGGGGGGACATAATCTCGTTTGTTAAAACCGTATCACCAGACGGTGTCAAACCAACGATGCTAGCTAAACCGGAAGACATAGACGTTAACAAGTACATAGAATATATGAGGAGCACTTTTGAGCAGTTGTTGGATGCACTAGGATACGAGTTCGATGAGATAATAACTTCAACAAAACTAGAGGACTTTTTCTGGTCATAAATCAAATTTTAAATAACCTGAAATAGAAGACTGCAACCATGAGTTATAGGAAACTTTACCTCCAGGATACTGGTAGGATACTGAAGCTTGTGGAAAAAGATAGGCCAATTGGAAGAGTTTTTGGAGTGCCATTTGACATTACAAGCACATATAGGCCGGGTTCAAAGTTCGCTCCAAATACAATAAGAAATGCCTTCAATAACATTGAAATATATTCTAGATTCTTTAACATTGACCTAGAGAAAGAGTTTATCGAAGACCTTGGCGACATGATGGTGCCATACAATGTGGAAGAATGTTTGATGCAGGTCTCTAAAGTTTGTCAAGAGCTTGTGGAGGAAGGGGTAACATTTTGCATGCTAGGTGGAGAGCATACAATCTCATACGGGTCTATAGAAGTACTTCCAAAAGACGTTGGGATAATGATATTTGATGCACACCTTGATTTAAGAAACGAAATGAATGGTTCAAAATTCACGCACGCAACATTCTTTAGGAGACTACTTGAGAAAATGGAAAAGGACAGATTCCTACACTTGGGGGCTAGAGCTGCATGCTCCGAAGAGTGGAAGTTTGCAGAAGAAGAGAAACTGAATTTGGTTGAAGCACCAAAATTTGATGCCAAGACCATTCTAGAAAATCAGTTTTTTAAAAAATATAGGAGAATATACATTTCCATTGACATAGACTTCTTTGACCCAGCATATGCACCGGGTGTAGGAAACCCTGAACCAGACGGTCTTTCACCAAAAAACTTCTTTGAACTTTTAACAAACTTACTAGATATAGAGGTTATTGGATACGATATAGTAGAAGTGTGTCCTCCATACGATAACGGCAATACAAGCGTTTTAGCCGCTAAACTTATGCTCGAAATATTCGCCTACACAAAGAAAGTTAAGAGTAAGGGAAATCAGCCGTAAAACTTTGGACGCTTCGAAAGAAGCTTTGGCAGAGGAAGAGGCTTAAAAGGCTTATCTAGTGTCCTCGACTTTATTTCAAATAGAAGGTCTTCTATGTTCATCTTCTTAAACTCCTTTTCACCCCTAACTCTGACAGTAAATGTGTTCGATTGGACCTCTTTTTCACCTATCACAAGAATGTATGGGATCCACTCTCTTTCAGCGTCCATAACCTTCCTGTTTAGTGAAAGAGGACGGTCATCGACGTCAGCCCTAATTCTATGGGATTCAATCTGTTCACATAGGCTTTGAGAATATTGGTAAAAGTTTTCTGAAACGGGTATAATCCTGACCTGTGTGGGTGAAAGCCATAGTGGTAGTGTTGGCGTAAGCCCCCTAGACTGTTGCATGTACGCCTTCTCTAGAATAGCGTATATGTCTCTTTCTATTGCACCACTGGGTGAATTGTGTAAGATTAGGGGATGCCTTTTTTCACCATTTTCATCCACGTAGGTTATATCATACCGTTTAGCGTTTTCAATATCTATTTGGTCTGTTGAGAGAGCGGAAGCCTTATCGAGGCTGTCTATGAAATTGAACTCCCATTTCAGGACAAAGTAAAAGAATCTTTCCTCCCAAAGCTCAACAAGGGCAGGTTTACCATACATTTTTATCAAAGACATTATGAAGTCCTTATTGTTTTCGTAAAAGTCTCTAGTGAATCTTATAGCAAGCTCGTAATCGCCCTTGTCGAGGCCCAAATTTTCTAATACCTCCATGCTCAGCTTAAATCTCTTTACAAACTCTTCTTTAGCTTGCTCGAGGTTAGCGCAGAGGGCATGACAGTCTGGCATAGTGAACGCCCTAAGCCTCCTCAAGCCGGTAAGTTCACCACTTTTCTCTCTTCTAAAACTATATTTTGTGAGCTCGTACAATCTTATTGGAAGATTCTTGTAAGATATTGTGGCATCATGAGCCATCAGAAACTGTCCGAAGCATGCACTAAATCTGAGAAAGAACTCCTTGTCGTCAGAGTTTAGAGTATACTGTCTTGCTGGGAAACGATTAAGGTACTCGTATAAGCTTGGATGCTGATAATCATACATTATTGGAGTTTCAACCTCCATTGCACCATATTCGATAACCTTGGATGTGACATATTCTTCTATAAGCGACTTAATCAGCCTACCCTTAGGATACCATCTAAGGTTACCTTGGTCGCTTGCGGGCTCATAGTCTGCAATTTCAAGCCTTTGCATTAGGGTAACGTGAGGGGGTGTTCCCTTTACAGCTCTAACCTTCGCCATCTCATAGCGTGCAAACTTTTCAAGATTTTCATGTCCTTTGAAATCGAAATTTTCGACTGGTACAAGTTGTCCGTCGACATTGAGAATATACCAGTATGATTTGATCTTTTCTTCAGCCTTCAGAGCCTGGGGAACCTTCTCTTCACCAAGGCCTTCTCTAGAGATAGATTTGAACTGTTCTGCAAGAGCATGACCTTTTATTGATATGGAAAACTGTTTATTCCATCCAAAGGGAGCCCTATACGTTTCTATGCCGGAAGCTTTAGCAGATTCCTCCATAAACTTTAGAATCTTGTACGCTTCAAATGGGTTTGCAAGATTTGAGCTCAGGTGAGCGAAGGGGTAGATCAGTATCCTGTTTGCACCCAACTGGTTAAGGGATGCTTTAACTTCTTCAATAGCCTTCAAGGCAACATCTTCGTCATCACCTTCTTCGACTGAAGTGAAGAGTACTAGAATGTCATTGTATCTGAACTCTCTTCCCTCACATTCTTCAGCTGCGTCAATTTCCTTTTTTATAAGCCTAAACTCTATCGTGTCCGTATGAAGTTGCAGTATCTTCAAATAATTTCACCTTTAGAATTTAATATGGTCAAGCTCTCTTACCTTCTTCGTCTCCTTCTTCCACTGCTTATAATGTTCGTGGCACAAGTAGACCCTCTTAGGTTCACCGTCAAATTTTATACTACTTTTAGAAACCTGTTCAACACTTAGGGACCTTTCTGCAATATTATTGCATCCTTTAGCCATACATTTTACACCTTTATCGACTTTACCCATTGCAGCTCTCCAACCTAAACTGTTATTAAATCTCAAAATATAAGTTGTGCGGATTAAGATGGTACTAAACAGGCTAAGGGAAATTATTAAGCCCATAACATCGAAGATTGGAGAATATTTTTCTAAAACTGGGTTGCCAGCATGGTCGTGGACACTATTTGGTGTATTGCTTGCCCTAGCATCAATGTCATTTTATATGCAACATGGGTACTTTAATGCGCTCATGGGAGGACTATTTTACTTGATTTCCGGATTCATGGACGTTGTAGATGGTGCAGTGGCCAGCTACACCAACACCACTTCAAGACTTGGGAGTTTCATTGACTCAACAGCAGACAGGATTACAGAAGTAATAGTCTTCTTTGGCCTCATGGTTGGAGGGTGGGCGCCTCCAGACTTCATATTCCTTGCAGCAACATTTTCCCTTCTAGTCAGCTATGTGAGAGCTAAAGGTGAGTCGCTGAATATCGAAATAAGGGGTAGAGGTTTGGGTGAGAGGGCTGAAAGGATAATTATAGTATCTCTATTCAGTATAATTGGAGCACCATACTATGGAGTGGTTATAGTCTCAGTTTTAGCAGTAATCACATTCGTTCACAGGTGCATAATTGTAATGAATGCTTTAAAATAGCTACTTCAGCTTCCTTTCATCTTTAGCTCTAACCTTAACAACACCAAAGTGTACCGCACATGAAATACAATAGTATTTTACTGTCTTTTCAGAAGGAATGTAAGTTCCAGCAGCCTTCAACTCCTTAGCTAGAGCTGGGTCTACAAAACTTAACCTTGTAGTAATCTTTTTAGCCTTATCCCTAGGAACCATTGCACCACAGTTTGAGCACTGAACCATTTCAGACCTTCCTTTACCACCTTTACCGCGTCCTCTGCTCTTTCTTTTCTTCGCCAAATTCGGTCTATAGAACTACCATTTAGGTAATATAAAAAAATTTCTAACAGGCTTGAAGATGAAATAAGCTTATAATGGGCTAAATAATAAATTTGTATCATGGGGAGAATACTGATTAAAGCAAAGTATGTTGTAACATGCAATAGAAATTTCGATATCTTAAGAGGAGCAGCAGTAGCCTTTGAAGATGGAATGATAACTTATGTGGGAAGAGAGGATGAGATACCATTTTCTACATCATATTTTGACGAAATTTTAGCCGAAGAAGAGGGTATAGCTATTCCTGGGCTCATAAATGCTCACACGCATGCTGCAATGAACCTTTTCAGAGGAGTGTGTGATGATCTACCATTAAAAGAATGGCTTGAGAAGAAGATTTGGCCGCTTGAGTCAAAGCTGGAATCAGAGGATCTCCTATATGGAAACCTTGCAGCCTTTTTAGAAATGCTGTCCACCGGAACAACCACGTTTGCGGACTTCTACTATTTTAAGGAGCTAATAGATGCCTTAAAAATTATACCATTACGCGCGATTGCGACAGTAGCCTTCCTCGACCTAGTACCTGATGGAGAAATATATTGGAAAAGATTTAGTGAACTTCAAAAATATTTCGAGCTAGCAAAATCTGTAGAAGGTGAGCTTGTTAAGGTCGCGTTAGGACCTCACGCAATATACACTTGCAGCAGACAACTTTTAGAGAAGATTGTCGAAGTTTCAGAAAAGTATGGGCTACCAGTACACATGCACGTTTCAGAAACTGTTGACGAGATAAAATTTGCTAAAGAAAAGTTTGGGAAAACAGTCATAGAATACTTAGATGATGTAGGTATGTTGAATGAGAGAATGATAGCAGCCCACTGTATCCATTTAAACGAAAATGATATAAGAATATTGGGTGATAGAAGAGTGAACTGCGTACATTGCCCCTCATCAAACCTAAAACTTGCGGACGGTATAATGCCAGTTTCTAGACTGCTAAAGGCTAAAGTTAACGTCTGCCTTGGAACAGATGGTGCAGCAAGCGCAAACTCATTAAATGTTTTCAATGAAATTAGGAACACAGTTCTTTTGCAGAGGGGAGTTAACCTTGACCCAGCTTTCCCAAATGCACGGGAAGCACTTTTAATGGCGACAATTAATGGTGCAAAAGCCCTTGGACTAGAAGAAACTGTTGGCTCAATAGAGGTGGGGAAGAAGGCTGACATTGTACTATTGGATGGTAGAAGCCCAAGACTTTTACCAGAACATAACCTTGTATCCAACATTGTTTACTCTTGCACTCCAGCTGAAATCGTATATACTATAGTTAATGGTAAAGTACTTTATCGGCGAGGAAAATTTTCTAACATAGACGCTGACAAAATTTTGGAAATCTTTAGCGGGAGAGCATTAAAGCTTTTGAGCGCTTAAGCTAGGCTGTCCACTGTTGAAGATACTTTTTCTGCTCCTCAGTGAGTACGTCGATTTGAATGTTTTCTGCAGCAAGTTTCTGCAAAACAACTTCCCTGTCAATTTCTTCTGGAACATCGTAAACCTTATTCTCTAATCGTTCCCCACTTTCTTTCAAAAATATTACAGATAGAAGCTGTGTTGCAAAACTTAGGTCCATAATTTCTATCGGGTGACCGTCTCCAGCAGCAATATTGACAAGCCTACCTTCAGCTAGAAGATAGAGCCTCCTTCCATCAGGCAAAGTGTATTCATCAATGTTCTTCCTGACATTCTTAACCTCTTTCGCAATAGACTTTAAGCCTCTAACATCAACTTCTACATCAAAATGTCCAGCATTAGCTAGTATAGCACCATCCTTCATCTTAAGGAAATGTTTTACAGTTATAGGTTTGATGTTTCCGGTTGCAGTGACAAAGATGTCGCCTAAAGATGCAGCATCCTCCATCCTCATCACCTCGAAACCGTCTAAGTGTGCTTCGAGCGCGGAAAACGGGTCTACTTCACAGACTATGACCCTAGCACCAAGGCCCCTGAGTCTTGAGGCAACACCCTTACCCACCCAACCATATCCTACGACAACAGCATACTTTCCTGCAATAAGCATGTTCGTTGTCCTCATAATACCATCTACAACACTCTGTCCACTCCCATACTTGTTATCAAAAATACGCTTACTCTTAGCATTATTTACAGCAATAACAGGAAAACGTAGTACACCATCATTTTCCATTGCCCTATACCTTATAACGCCTGTCGTCGTCTCCTCAGTACCTCCTATAACATTGTCTGCCAAACCCTTCTTATGCAAAGTTACACCTAGGTCGCCACCATCGTCAACAATAATGTCCGGCTTAAACTCTGCAACCCTCGAAACATTCATCTCATACTCTTCAATTGTTTCATTGTACCAGGAGTAGACATGTGACACTCTTTCAGCCAAAGCCGCTGCCACATCATCTTGGGTTGTTAATGGATTGGATGATGTTATAGAAACTTCTGCACCAAGCTCCTGCAATGTTATAGCCAAAAGCGCAGTTTTTGCCTCCAGATGAAGACATACACCTATCCTTTTGCCCTCTAAAGGCCTTTTATCCAAAAATCTGGACTTCAATCTCCTTAAAACAGGCATCCTCGCCCAAGCCCATTCAAGCTTTCTTCTACCCTCGGGAGCCAGTGAAGGATCTTTTATAGCATGTTCTAAAACCATATTATATCAGATTATGTGTTTAAACTAAAATTAATATGTTTTTTGAAATTTTAGAATGATTTTGCTGCGACAACAACCTTTTCAGCTGACCTACCACACCAAGCGCATGGCCCCCAGACCTTTTCCTCTACATCAACTCTTCTACCCCTAACCTCGTATCCGCCAGTATCTTCTCTAATTTTTTCAGAACATTCTTTTCGCCCACAAAAGTTCATTAAAATAATTTTTCCATTTTTGCTTGCTTCTATACCCTCCTCCCTACAGTTTATCCTTACGAGTGCACCTTCAAGCCGCTCGTAAGCCTTTCTTCTAAGAACATTTAAGATATCGTCTTTAAGATACATGATTTCTTGTTCGAGAAGGTTGTCTTCTATAGTCCATCTTTTTCTCAAGTCCCTTCTGAACAGGGTGAGCTTCTTTTCCTCCAACTCCTTTGCGCCGACTTCAACTCTAACAGGTACACCGAAAAGTTCCCATTTATAGAACTTTGAACCCGGCCTATCCTCTGAATCGTCAACTTTAACTCTAAGGTTCAACTTCTTAAGTCGCTCTCCTACTTCAAAACATTTTTCAAGTACTCTATCTTCGAAACCCTCTTTTGGAATCGGCACTATAACAACTTGTATTGGAGCTACTTCAAATGGTAGTACAAGACCGTACTCGTCCCCGTGGGTGGATATTATTGCTGCCGCCATCCTAGAAAGACCTGGGCCGAAGCATGTTTGATGAACATACTTTTTACTTCCATCCTTATCCAAGAAGATTATCTCAAATGGTATAGAAAATTTTGTTCCAAGGTAGTGGGTGGTGGCTATCTGTAGAACCTTTCCTTCTGGCATGATACAGTCGAAGGCGAATGTTTTTTCAGCACCAGGAAACTTGTCCCACTCTTCTCTTTCGACTACAATGAAGGCTAGGCCAAACTTTTCTAGAGCGTTCCTGGTTATCCTAATATCTTCAGAAACCTGTTTTAGGGCATCCTCTTCGCTTGGAAATGCATCATGTGCTTCAATCCATAGGAACTCTCTTCCCCTAATCAGAGGCCTTGTAGCCTTAGTCTCTTTCCTATAAACTGTTACTGTCTGAAAGAGCTTTAATGGAAGATCCCTGTAACTGTGAATCCATAGAGAGTACATTGGATAGAATGCTGTTTCTGAAGTCGGCCTAAGGGCAAGGTCTTCTTCACCCTCTTCACCCCTAATTTTAAAGACTTCAGCCTCAAAACCTGTTATATGCTCCTCCTCCTTTCTAAGATAAGACATTGGTATTACAAGTGGAAAGAGTACTGGCTGGTGGCCGGTTTCAGTTAAACCCTTCTCCAGCTCATCTCTTATAAGATTAATTAGCCTCATGAGGTTCGGCCTGTAGACGACAAACCCCTTAACATTATATCTTATGTCTACAAGTTCAGCCCTTTCCAAAATAAGGGAATACCATTCACTAAAATTCTTTTCTTTGTCGGGGAAAGCTTTTTCAGGCTGCAATAGTACCATCGCAGTGGATAGACTTAGATAATATTTTTAATTTTTTCAGAGACCACAATAGTCTATAATTCAACCATATCTTCCATTTTATAGAAGAATTTTACATAGATCTGATTGAGGTAACTTGGCTTTAATTGCTCACAAATTTTTTTAATTTTAAACTACATTCTTAAATTATTGAAAAATTAGAAAAAATATATTTTGATTAGAGCTAACGCTAGGATGTGGGGAAATGTTTCCTAAACCTCTTACACGTGTAATAATTTATACTCCTAAAGAAAGTGCTAGAAAAATAATTTTAACTTTAGCGAACGAATGCTATGTGCAATTAAATTCCTCATTTAATGATAAAATTATTTCTGAAAAAGCTAAACCCCTTCAACCATCAAGTTTGCTTGCCAGAGCAGTGAATATATTACAGCGTATGGAGAATATTATGAAAGAAAAGGTTTCGTTAGAGGTAAAATTTGATGAAAGCCAACTCAAATTAGGTGAAGAGGACATATCATATTTTGAAAAGATTACTGAAGATTTCAGTAAAGGTTTAGGAGACAAGGAGGAATTTTTAAGAGCTTATGTTAGGTTAAAGGCCTTTTGTAACCTGGAATCCACGCTTGAGAAAGTGGCTCAAACTGATAAGACTGCAGTTATAGACGTTTGGGTGAAGACCGTTGATGTGGAAAAGGTTATAGATGTTGTAAAGAAGGTTGAGGAAAAGGCGGCTTTCGAGATTATTGAAGAAAAAAGTGTTCATGGTGAATCGGATAAGCCAACATTGCTTGAGAGGACAAGAGTGCCTCAGGTTTTTAGAAAACTCGTTCTATCCTTTGGAACACCTAAATCTAATGAGCTTGAACCTTCAATCTTTATGGCAATAACTTATCCAATAATTTTTGCATTAATGTTCGGAGACTTCGGCCACGGACTACTTTTAACAATATTTGGTGTAGCCCTTTTAATATTGCAGAGGAAGGAGATTAAGTTTGGCGAAACATTGTCTCTTATAGTTTCAGGTGCAAAACTTTACATAATTTTAGGGATAACTTCATCGATTGTAGGCTTGTTCATGTACAGGGAGGCTTTTGGAAGTCATGAGCTTGCGCAGACAATATATGAAGCATTACATCTTCCCGAAATTCCCGAAAACCTTGTTTTAGGTATAACATACATTCCTTTAAGATTGAATCCTATAGAAACGCCACTGCGCCTGGCTAGACTGTCTCTTCTAATAGCATTTTTCCAAGTTTCATTTGGAATCATCTTGTCAATGGTTAATGGACTTTATATAAAGAGGGTTTGGAAAGTTGTAGGGGACATTGGATGGGTAAGCCTCTACCTGAGCATCGCATACCTTTTCTTTGTACATGGAAGAAACGTTATATCGGCTGCACTAAACTTTAACACAATATTATACTATTTCCTACCACCAATGATGGTAATGATGGTTGGCAGGGTGGCTGAAGAAAAAGTTAACGGGCTTCTTGAAATGCTTGAACAGATTATATCATTGATTTCAAACACGTTCTCATACTTCCGAATACTTGCGATAGGAGCTGCTCACGCACTATTTACCAAAATGATCTTCGATGCAGGAAGCACACTTAATATCTTCATCTTCATACCCATTTTAGTCTTTGGCACAATAATAATCATGGGTTTTGAAGGATTGCTTGCATTCTTGCACTGCCTTAGGCTGCATTGGGTAGAATGGTTCATGAAATTCTATTCTGGAACTGGAACCGCGTTCCAGCCTCTAAAACTGGTGTAGGATAGGATATGCTATCTCCTTTTAGCGAGTCTCCAGGCTTCATAAAATGTTATGAATATTCCGAAGAGTGTCGCGAGGAGTGTGACTAGGACAGTTTGACCTATTTCCCTTCCTATAAGATAGCCTGCTATAGCGAAGACCAGTATCGTAAGAGAGAGGCCAAAGTATTCGAAACCTTCCCTTACACTCATATCCTCCAACATCTATGCTATTCTACTAGGATAAAATCCTTTTGGAAAGATTATTTGGCAATATTTTCACCGTTCATACTATCATTGATTCTGACACCAATTGTGTTTTTTATCACACTTTCTTTTACAGGATCGAGAATCACCACTGCAATCGTTTCTCTAATAGTAGGTGTGGGCATACTTTTTATAGGAAACATTTTCCTCTACTATAAGATTAAGAGGGAAAAATAGGATGCATCCATCTAATAACTATGGGCCTGTGCTGGCAAAAGTTAGGGTTGGTAAAGGAAAACTTTTAGATAAACAAAAGTATAATGCTATAGTATATTCAGAAAATTTTAACACCGCAATATCTTACTTAAATAGCACAGACTACTGGAGTTACATATCTAAATTTGCTCAAACCATACCATCCACATTAGAAATAGAAAAAGCACTCTTCGAATACTATTATGACGAACTTGATAAGTGCATCAAATATTCTCCAGACGAGGGAAAAGTTTTCCTGAACCTTCTACATGACATGGAACTGGTTTCCTTATTAGAGAATCTTCTATGTTCTAAATATTTCGGAGTGAAATTTGAGGACTTTCAAGGTACAATTACTAGAGAGGCTTTTTTGAAAAAAATTAATGTTGTAAGTTTATATGAGAATTTTGCCAAAATTCTAGACTACTTCCTAGAAAAAGGTCTGGCTTCCGAGCTCAGAATTATACTTTCGAAGACCGTGGACGACCCAAACCTTCGCATACTAGAAATAAGACAGAAGTATTGGAAAATACTTCAAAAGACAGTGAAGGAGAAAAGGGGGTTTCATTCACATCTTGCTGGAATTGTTAGAAGGCAGTCACTAAAAGAAAATCTACTGCTTGTATCAAGATTGAGAAGGTTAGGTGCACCAGACAACATTATAAAAAAGTATATAATACCATTTTCGTCGGAAGAAGAAAAAGTTTTTGAAAAACTTTTATCTACACAAGATTTTAAAACACTTTCATCCTACATAGAAGAATTATATGGTACTGAGAGGGAATTTTTAGAAGGTATGGCAAGATATGATGTTGAAGAGCTTAAGACGGTTTATGATAGAATTATTGCACGCCAAGCCTACAAGGTTTTTCTAGCATATCCATTCCAGCCTGACATAGCGTACGGTTACATGATTCTCAAAAGGTACGAGATAGAGGATGTGATGAACATGCTTAAGGCTAAGATACTGGACATCGATATAGAAAGTTTAAAAAAAGTTTTAATACTGCCAATTTTTTTCTAAAACGAGTGAGGAAAATTGAAGCAGTTAAAACACATTTTGGGCATTATATTCCTCTGCACTATTGCCATTTTAGGTAATGGTGCACAAGCCCAGGAACCGTCTGCAGCGCCAAGTTTTAAGGAACTTGGTGCAGCAATAGCATTTTCTATTGCAGCAGCGGGAGCGGCGATCGGAATGGGCCAAATAGGTTCAACGGGCATTTCAGTGTTGGCTGAGAAGCCTGAAATGCTTAGCAAGGTTCTTATGTTTCTACTGTTTGTTGAAGCTATTGCAATATATGGTCTAGTGCTAGCGTTCCTCATCCTCTTAGGATAGCCTTCTTCCCCAAAGTTTTTAGATTCAATAGAATGTATAATGTGAAGGCTATGGTGAATATTGTTAGGCCATTAACATAATTTTGCATACTCTGTCCCTCTTTGATACTCATGTAGAATATGTATGCGGGTGAGATTACCATCACAGTTAAAATTGTAGCCTTCAAAAGGTTGTTTACACCAACTTTGACCATGAAGTCTTTCCCCAATGTTATTGTTAAAGAGTAGGCAAATATCATGAGGGGCTGTATGGTGAGAAACTTTCCTTCAATCAGGAGGTTAAACAGTTCAATAGGCTTTAAGCCTACTAGTAGGATCGAAAAGACTGCTTCTATAATCAACCATAGTATAGCGATCTTTTCAATCCTGCGTGCTATAAATTCATTTTTCAGCCCATTCATCTTATCAGCCACTGTTCCAAAAACTATTCCAGAAAAGCCTACTATGAATATTATGGGATCCTTAAAAGTCATTTCAATAATAGTATAGGCTGTCCTGTCGCTTGGACTCAATATAATATAGTAGTATATGTATCCTGCAATAAATGCTATCAGTGGCATAAGATATAATATCTTAGATAGATTCTGTTTCATCATATTCATCATTTCCCTCGCTAGAGTTTTCATTGAATGATGTATTAACTTTTAGGAAAGCCTTTCTTGCAAACATAAGATATGCGGTATGCGCTATCATCCTAACAGAGGGCCTACTCATACCCTCTCTAGCTTCAATACCTCTACATAAAAGTTCTACCGTGTGAATGTTCACAAACCCAAGTTTCTTTAATTCTGTGGCAAGCTTTTCAGCTTGGTTTATTGTTGGAAGGATCGCTGCAATTGCGCCACCACCCTTTAGAGCATCGTAAGCTGGCTTTGCTAGAGTCCATGGCGCACCAACATCGATTAGAACCGCGTCAACATTTCTTTCATCAAATCCCTGCGAGGCATCCCTATTTTTTATTACAACATAATCTTGTAATCCAGCCCTTTTTAGATTACGTTCAGCTATTTCTATAAACTCTGGCCTTATTTCGTAAGAATAAACTTTTCCAGTCGGCCTAACAAAGTTTGCGATAGCGGTTGTTAAAACACCACTTCCTGTTCCAGCTTCAACAACTATTGATCCAGGACATATTCCAGTCTCCATAATAATTAATCCTATATCCTTCGGGTAAACGATCTGCGTCTTCCTTTCACTTTTCATCAAATAGTCAATTAGGAATGGTTCAAGAAGTATAATGTCTTGCCCTAAATTTGTTTTTATCACGTCACCAAACCTTTTTCCAATCAACTCAGAGAATCTTATTATACCAACATGTGTGTGAAAATCTTGTTTTGGATCCACTTTTACAAGCCAACTTTTTCCCTTCAAACTGTACAATAAGACTGTGCAACCTTCATATACAAGTTTTTCCTGCATCATATATGCTTGTTCGAGCAAATTTTTAAACACTCTCTAAAGGCTTTTCTACTAATGTTTAAATACCATATTTATTGATATGGGTCAGAGGCAAAGATCTACTTGGAAGAGGAGGAAAACATCCAGCCGCGTGGCAGAAGAGGAGGAAAAAGACGATTCCCATCATCTTATTTCAGAGAGAAACCAGTTAAGGTAGGAGACGTAGTCGAGTTAACTATAACAGAAATCAGTAGAAGAGGAGATGGTTTAGCGAGAGTTCAGGGATATGTCATTTTTGTACCAAACACAAACAAAGGAGACACAATCAAAGCTAAAATTACACAAGTGCTTCCAAGCCACGCAGTTGGCGAAGTAGTAGCGTAAAAGAAAATTTTTTATTACCTGAAGAATAAAATCTTCAGGCCCCATTTTTTTCTCTTAAATTTTTTTATCCAACTACTTTCCTAGCATATTTTATGAACATTTTAGAGAAAACGTTTAATGATATAAGGAGAATGAAGGTTCGAGGGGCTGGAAGAATCGCCAGGTTCGCTGTTAAAGCACTTGAAGAATATTGCTTAACACTTGATTTTTCTTCAAAAGAAGATTTTGTAAGAAGACTTGAGGAGGCTGGAGAGTATTTGAAGAGTTCTAGACCTACCGCTGTATCGCTTCCAAATGCGATAAACTATGTTCTAAACAACTTTAAAAGGGAAGCATATAATCTTGAGGGAGAAAGTTCTCTAAAAGATTCTTTTAAAAGATGGTGTGAAGATTTTATCGAAAGAAGCAATAATGCAGTTAAAAAGATTGGTTTAATCGGGTCGAAGAGGATAAGGGACGGTGATGTCCTCTTAACCCATTGCAACAGTGAGGCAGCCCTTTCAATAATTCTTACAGCACATGAGCAGAACAAGAACGTTAGAGTATACTGTACTGAGACTAGGCCAAAATTTCAGGGACTAATTTCAGCCTCTATCCTTTCACAGAACGGTGTTGATGTTACGCTGATAATTGATTCAGCTGTAAGGTATTTTATGAATAAGGTGGACCAGGTTATCGTTGGTGCAGACGCTATAGCAGCGAATGGTGCAATAGTTAACAAGATAGGGACTTCTTTAATAGCCTTAGCCGCTAAGGAGGCTAGGAGCAGGTTCATGGTTGCAGCTGAAAGCTACAAGATTAGTCCACAGACCTTCTTCGGAGACCTTATCACAATTGAGGAGAGACCAAAATATGAGATTGTTTCAAAAGATTGGCTTTCTAAAAATAGGAATGTGAAGGTTTCTAACCCGTCATTTGATATTACTCCAGCAGAATATGTTGACGCAATAGTAACGGAGGCAGGAATTTTTCCTCCACAGGGAATATTTATACTATATAAGGAAATGTACGGTTTCCCATTAAAGGACGTTCTCTAGAAAAAATATATAAAAAATTTTGAGGGGTTAACCTCCATCTTATACAAGATCGTCTCCGCCGAACCTCTTGATATCCTTACTGCGTAGTTTGATGTTTAATTTGAAATCGTTTGGAGATGTCGTTTCAGCCGTCAGCCTCTTAACCGTTAAACCGCACTTGTTTCCTGAAATAAGTTTACCCCTTAAACAGGTTACGTAGGCGCATGTTTGAGGATTACATGGCTCGTTGACGAAGTTGCACCAGGGTCTACCCCCTTTGAAAGATAACATTTTTCGGCCGCAGCGGAAAAACTCGCATCTAGCTGTGCAAGGTTTGGCCGTAGAAAATTCAGCCATCATTATTCACTGCTACCTAATACTTTCTAGGAGGGAGGATTAAAAGTTTTCTAAAATTGGCTATCCTTTCCACCATTCAAAGGCTAAATATTTTGGGCAAATGTCATCTGCTATCGCTATAATGAACTTTTTCCTAACAGTTGTTGCAAGCCTTCCTGACAGTACAAGGTATGTTGCAGATAGTTTGTCGTTTTCCCTGACCACTCGAACAATGTACGGTGCATGGTCTATTCCCGGACCCTTTACATAGACAGCGAAATCGCAGCCAAATTTTATTCCAGGTAACACTATATAGTTTTTATTTCTTAGATCCTTGTATACTGCATATTTTCTTTCAAAGTCTACATAATCCTTTTTACAAACCTTAAAAAGTTCTTCATAAGACATTTCTTTTCCACTTTGATCAACTACCCTTAAAAGCCCCCTTTCAACAAGATACAGTCCCTCTATAGGGTCTAGGATAAGTGGTGCTTGGAAGTCAAAACTTTTTGGCTTATGTATTCCTAGTGGTTTACCGTAGAAACCTAGCTTATAGAGTTCCCTTGACTCTATGATATTCCATACAATTATCCTGTTCCCTAAAAGTTGTCCAGTAAACATCCTATAATACACTATATTCCTAGAGCAAGTATTGTTACTGCATCTGTTGCCCTAAGGCATGCGTCAGAAAGATTTTCTATTCTATCCAATATGTCCAGGAGCAGGAACGCGCTTGTAGCGTTAGATAGCAGTGGAGGCAGACGCATGCTTAGCGTCCTATACTTTTCATCTATCTGCTTTTCTATATTCTCCACCTCCAAGGCGATTTCTGGAACCTTCTGAGGATTTATGGTCAACATTCTCACAACTTCACTCATCTTTTGCACAACATCTATTGACATTAAAATTAGTTCTTCAACCTCCTTTTCAACATTATATTTTTTAAATATGCTTGGATCAACCTGCCCGAGCCTAAAGGTTATAGAGTACACGTAATCAACTATATCTTCTATAGAAAAAGCACTCCTTAGCACATCTTCTCGATTAAGGATCATGTTTCCCATGCTCATAAGCTCCCTAATCAAGCTCCTCCTATACCTTTCAACCTCATCTTCAACCTTCTTGGCTTCCTCAATATAATTTTTTACACCATCCTTGTTCCCATTCACAAGTTCTGTGTAGGCGTTCAAGATTATTCTAACACCTTCAACAACTTTTCTAGCCTCGTCAGTAAGCAGTGAAAGTGTCTTCCTCTTTGCCCTAAGCTCTGCTTCACCCTCGTACATACTTGAATCTACATATACTATAAAATAATAATTTATAACTCTTTCATTTTTTTACATGAGAGTGTTCTAAAATTTTTTTCTTGAACTGGGCTGCAGCAGCCTTCGGGTCCTTGCTTGCTGTTATAGCCCTTCCAACTACAATAATCTTAGCGCCTGCCTCAATCATCAAGCCAGCAGTTTCCAATGTGATACCGCCTGCAGCTGAAACTACTAGTCCAGTACGTTCAGCAATGTTCCTAACCATTTCAGCCTTATCCTTAACGCTTACACCGCTTTTCTCCTGGTCTATTGCAGTATGAGCACAAACCATATTCACACCAATATCCTTTAATTCAATAGCTCTTTCAACTTGAGATTTTACTCCAAGTAGGTCCGCCATCAAAAGGACACCCTTCTCTCTTGCACCTCTTACAGCTTCTTTTACAACATCGTCTGGAGCTAACCCTGAAATGGAAACTATGTCTGCACCAGCATCAGCTGCCATAGAGACTTCAATGTAGCCAACATCTAAGGTTTTCATGTCCGCAAGAATTATCTTGTCTGGAAAAACTTTCTTTAAAGTTTTTATTGAAAAGGTTCCGACGGACTTTATTAGTGGAGTGCCTGCCTCAAGTATGTCCACATAATCTTTGGCTTCTAATGCAATCTTCAGGGCTGACTCTAATTCGAGCAGGTCTAAAGCAAGCTGCAATTTTGGAGACCTAAAATCTTCTATGGAGACCATTAGCAATACTATAATTTTTGGCCAATAAAAATCTTGTTAAAATTACACCTTATCGACATCCACTTCTTCAGTAGCTATCTTTGTAAGCTTCCTCTGATACATTTCTATTATTTCGTCAACTGTTGTAGCATCTTCAGGACCCTTATCATCACGTATTCTTCCAGTGAACTTTGGGAAACGGAGAGCTAGGCCTGTGTTCTTCCTTATTAAACCGTATCCAGCTGTATGTATTGGGCTTAGGGTTATTTCAGAGGCGATGACTTCTATAACTATTGCTGGAACAAACCATACATCTGGTTCAATCTTTGAGTCAACTCTGCTGTGCTTATGGGTTATCTTGTATGGTTCAAGGATCTTTTGGAAGGTGTCAAAGTCTTCGTCCTTAAACCCTGTCCCAACCTTACTTATAGACTCGAACATGTCTTTTTCCTTATCGTATGCGGCCAAAAGGAAGGCGCCATATTTTCCAGTCCTTCTACCTTTACCATAGAACGCGCCTACGATGACGAGGTCTAGGGTGTCAGCTAACTCGCTCCTATATTCTCTCTTTAGCTTTATCCAACTGAATTCTCTAGCTCCAGCCCTATAAATGCTGTTGACATCCTTAACCACTACACCTTCACATCCGTCAGAAATCGCTTGATTCATGAAAGCTTCAATTTCCTCAGGATTTCTGGTAATAATATTTGGGACAATTTTAGCGTAAAGATTTTCCTTAACATATTTTGTAAGCGTACTCCTTCTGGTAAGGTACGGCTGCTGAGTTAAATCAACGCCATCAGCAACCAGTATATCAAAGAAGTATACCATTGCAGGGATCTCCTCCATAACCTTTTCCACATCATACTTTCTCCTCCTATGCATCAGCTCTTGGAAAGGTAGAAGCTCGCCAGTTTCAGGATTAAATGCTACAATTTCTCCTTCAACAATACATTTTTCCAAAGAAATACATTCTCTAGAAATTTTAACAACGTCTGGATAATGGTGAGTTATGTTTTCCAGCCTTCTAGAAAAAAGTGTTATCCTATCACCATTCTTGTGAACTTGAACCCTTTCACCATCCAACTTGTACTCGACTGAAACCTCATTACCAATCTTTTCGAGAACCTCTTCAGCTCTTGTAAGCCTTTCAGCCAACATAGGCCTTATAGGTCTACCTACTTCAGGCCCAAACTTTTTCAGTTCATCAAAACCCTTTTCCACCAACACTTTTGCAACAAGACCAAGGTCGCTTGAAAGATTGTAGGCTCTTTCAATAACATCCCTGTTCTCTTTTCCTCCGACAAAAGCTTCAGCCAATCCATCCAATATCGTATAGTCTGCAACACCTAAGCGCAATGTGCCGACAACAAGCCTCACAATAAACTTGGCTTCCAATGGACTGCTTTGGTTTAAAAGGCCGGCTAAAATTCTAAGCTTTGTTTCCTGAGCGCCAGAACCTGAGGCTCTTGCAGCCCTATCCAGTGCACTATAAACCTTTTCAACAGTTAGTGGTTCACTAAATAAGGTTAGCTGCGCCTTCTTCATTAAAAGCTGTTCGGCGGCAGACCCGAGGTCACCTAACTTTGATGCAAGCTCTTCAACCTTTTCAACACTTGCTCCAGAGACACTTGATATGGCTTTAGCGGCAAGCTTTTCTGCAATACCAATCTCTATTCCCATGTAGTCGGGGTGAATTTTACCCTGAATCATGTAAACGATCTTGTCTATAAGGTTCTTGTCCGTTTTCCTGAAAAGGTCTGCTAGAATGTCAATCATCTCTAACCTTTTTGTTGTCTCAGAAAGCTTTGCTAAGGCTTCAGCAAATTCGCTAAAGTACATACTGGAGTCAAAAAATTATTGTAGCACGTATTAATTAATGTTTCCAAAATTTGTTGTAGAAGCTGTAGCAAACCATTGTTTAGGAAAACTTATTTATGGCCAATAAAATAGGTTTTGGATGATTGATATATGGGTGGAGTAAAAAAGAGACCTGTTACAGCCCAAGAAAAGGCTCAGGCTAGGGAGGCGGCTGAAGAGGCTGCGAAGGCTAAGCAGAAGAAGGCTGTTCAGGCTAAACCGAAGGCTGAAGGTTTTAGGCCAAAAATTTTAGATGAAGATGGTGCATTAAACCAGATTAGGAGCATGAAGGCGATAACATTATATGCTGTCGCAAGAGCCTTAAACGTTCCAGCATCTGTAGCTAACCAGTTTCTGAAATCTTTAGAGTCAAAAGGTTTGATTTCAAAGGTTGGTGGCTTTAGCGGCCACTATGTTTACAAGTTAAATTTAAAGGACTAGCTTTCCTCAATCCTTTCAATTTTTATACTTTCAGCATGCTTTATCGAGTCTAGAAGATCTAGGCCTTCTTCAACTTCACCAATGATATTGTAGGATCTTGAGGGAATTGTGTCCTTAAGGAATATGACTATTGCACCCTCTTGGGGACTGTAAACTACGTCACCTCGCTTGTAAGCGTTTCTAGACTTTTCTTTACCTACAATAATATTTAGTGGCATAACAATTGTATCCCTTTGTCTAATAGCGTGAGTTTCATATGGCATTTTCCTACTTAAATGTAGGACTGTTAAGGGAGACAAGTGCTTGTACATGCTTACTATCACATCCCCTTTTCTGACGATCTGAACCCTAAACCTCTGCTTTGATACACTCTGGTTTACAGACAACTTTGATGCAGAAAACTATTCGTGCACCATATTTATAATCTTTTAAAATTTTTAGACACAAGATATAAATTGGCACCGAAAATTTCAAAAAGGGGTAAGTTTAAGGGTCTTATGTTAAGCATGGTGAATAATTTATAATGAGCAGAAAAAATTTGCAAAAACATCAAACAGGTTTTCAGATTCTTATCGGACCACCAAAGCTTACAAAATATGAGCGGGCTAGGATAATAGGCGCCCGCGCGCTCCAACTTTCCTATGGAGCACCACCCTTTATACCTATAGAGGGGACAGAAACTGTTACTGAAATAGCTAAAAAGGAACTTCAGATGAAGGCGTTGCCAATTTCTATTAGAAGACAATTACCTGATGGAACCTATCAGGACATACCAATCCAATACCTGCTCTAAAAAATTCAAAAAAGTTATTAATAAGAATTATATGCCTTTGTATACGATAAGGTATGTCTAAGGCAAACAAAAAAACTGAGGAAGAAGATGTTGTAGAACAAAAAGAAACAGCCCCTTCAGCTCCACAGAAGAAGTCTGAGCCAAACGTAATATACATTGGCAAGAAAGGTGTTATGGCCTACGTACTCTCCGCTGTACTACAGCTGTCCCAGTCACCCTTTGTAGTTTTAAAGTCCAGAGGGAGGGCAATTAGCAAAGCTGTCGACGTCTCACAGGTGCTTATAAACAGGTTTGGAGACGGCAAGTACTTTGTCAAAGAAGTTAACCTTGGAACAGAAACACTTCAGGCGCCAGATGGAACTTCAAGAAATGTTTCAACAATCGACATAGTGGTTTCAAAGAAAGCATAGAGCAACGTTATAGGTAGCGCTAGCAAAAAGGGGCTTCTTGCCTTCTTTTTTTTAATATTTTAAAATTTTTTAAATACTTTTATATCCGCCAACAAACAAATATGCTGTATGAACAGTTTAGATGAAATCAGCAAACTCCTATCATATGATAGGATAGTAGAATTTAATGCAACAAACATTTTAAACGATTACAGGAGGTGGCCTGAACTTGCAAAGGAAGCTTTAGAAAGGGATGCAAGTGTGGTGGAGAAGAAAGAATTTAGAAAAATAATTTTTTGTGGAATGGGGGGTTCAGCGGCTGCATGTGATGCGATAAGAGACTGTTTTAGAGAGCTAGATGTTGTTGTAGTGAAGGACTACCATTTACCTTCATGGGTTAATGAAAATGATTTGGTAATTCCAGTATCATATTCTGGAAATACTGAGGAAACCCTGTGCTGTTATATGGAGGCTCTTAGAAAGGGTTCGCCTCTAATAACTGTTTCCTCAGGGGGCATTCTTGAAAAGGTTGCTGGAAAGGATAATGTTCCACATAATAGTGTAGTAAAGGGTCTTGCCCCTAGAGCCGCATTCCCTCAACTCTTTTACACTATAGCAAACATATTGCAAAAATTGGATGTTATTGGAAAAAAAGATTTTGATGATGTAAAATCTTCTATAACCCAGTTTTCCAAATACGCTCAGACAATATTCCCAGAAATGGATCTAAAAGATAATATTTCTAAGCAGGTTGCCGCATTCATTTACAAAAGTATTCCAACAATTTATGGGAGTGGTGCGATAAAATCTGTTGTTGAAAGGTTTGAGAGAATGGTTAGTGAAAATGGGAAATGGCATGCGATGTCAGACCTGATCCCAGAACTATGTCACAATGAGATTGTATCATACGAACTATATTGTCCTTTAACAAAGGTCATCATCCTAAGAGCTGGAAATGAGCCTAAAGAAATTTCTAAAAGATTTGAGATACTAAAGGATATCATAAAAAGTTCTGGACACCAGCTGATGGAACTAAAACCAGAATGTGAAAAGCTGGTTGACACTATAGTTTCATACTACTATTTCCTTGATGTTGCCACAATATATTTGGCTGTAATGAATGGAGTTGACCCTTCAAAAACGAAGAGTATAGATTATCTAAAGAAAAGACTTGAGGAAGAACTCAATTTTATCAAAACAATCGGAATTAATTTAGAAGATGAAAATAGTAAAGTTTGAAGAGAAAGTAAGATATGTAATATAAGGATGTGATAAATTTTTGCGGGTCCTAATGCTTTCCTGGGAATATCCTCCGAACATAATTGGAGGGATAGCAAGGCATGTTGACGAACTTTCAAAATTTTTAGCAAAGAAAAAGGTTGACATAACAGTTATAACACCCGAGGTTACTGGAGCAACTTCTTACGAGCTAAAGGAGGGTGTCAGAGTTTTTAGAGTGCCTATTCAGATTCCAGCACCAAACTTTTACACCTGGATTTTCCTCTTAAACCACTTTTTTAGTAAAAAAATAGCTCAGCTAACAAGAGAAGAAGGTTCCTTTGACATAATCCACGCACACGATTGGATGACTGTACCATGCTCATGTGAGGCAAAACTTTACACGGGCTCAAATTTTGTGCTCACCTTTCATAGTCTAGAGTTTAAAAGAAGTCTTGGTTCACAAACTCTAGAATCAAGAATGATAGAAAGTATAGAATGGTGGGGTTCCTATGACTCCAAAAAGATAATAGTTTGCAGTGAGTCGATGAAAAAGGATGTTATCACAAGATTTAATGTTCCAGAACACAAGGTAACTGTAATACCTAATGGTATAGACCCATCAAGGTTGGATGTAGCGGTCGACGTTTCTGAAACTAGGAGAAGATATAATGTGTTTTGGAAGGAGCAGATGATACTTTTCGTCGGACGCCTCACACCTCAAAAGGGCTGCGAGTACCTGATTCGTGCCATGCAATATGTTCTAGGAAAGTATAACGCGAAACTTGTAATCGTGGGAGACGGGCCTTCAAGAGGATTTTTAGAAGATGAAGCACGTAGGCTCGGACTATCTGGTAAAGTTATTTTCACAGGATTTCTGCCAGACGATGGAATGATTAAACTTTTAAAGAGCGCTGACGTACTCGTTGTACCATCCGTTTACGAACCATTCGGGATAGTCGCTTTAGAGGGTATGGCCGCTGGGACACCGGTTGTAGTTTCAGATATAGACGGCCTCTCAGAAATTGTTAAGCATGAGGTGAATGGAATAAAGGTTTTTCCAAGAGACCCTTATTCAATTTATTGGGGTATTGACAGAATCCTGTCTGATCCATCATTGGCTGAATCGATAAGGAGGAGAGCCAGGGAAGATGTTGAAAAATATTTCAGCTGGTCCGCTATCGCTGAAAAAACTCTTGAAGTCTATAAAGATTTGCTTGTGGGATAATTTTATGGAACCTTATAGTATTCTTTTAATGCTAAGGTACACTAACGCTCTGGACAAGCATAGAGCACTTTCTATAAAAGAGATTGCAGGATACCTGAAATTGGACTATAATGTTGTTAAAGGAGTTGTTGAAAGGCTTTATGAGGAGGAAATGATATTTTTTGATGGCGAAAGAGTTTGGCTTTCCCCTAAAGGATTTCTTTCAGCACTAAAAAGTTATAGTTGATCAGGTTATTCAACACCATATAGTTTTGCATACTCTTTTCTAGCGGCGACAGCCAACGTGCTACAGGCTTGCTCTGGAGGAACTGGGTTCACGTATATTCCTGAACCAAGTTCAAGACCAGCATAGGTTGTTAATCTAGGATAAACTTCAATATGCCAGTGCAGTAGCTTAGTGGTCTTCTTTTCTGGAGAAATGTGGAATACCATGTTGAATGGTACATCACCTAATACTGTTCCCAGTGCACCGAACATTATTCTAAGCATTGTAGCGAGGTCTTCTATGCGTTCAGAATTTATTTCAGAAAACTTTGTCTCATGCCTTATAGGATATATCCAGAACTCGTATGGGTTAAATGACGCCCAAGGGGCTATGGACATGAAATGTTTTGTGGAAAAAATGTGTCTTGGACCACCGGTTTCAGCTCTAATAATACTACAGTGTGCACATCTTTCGTAAATAGGCTGTTTCTTGTAGGCCATTAGCTCATTTAAGATTATTGGTGGAATGTTTTGGGTTGTGACTATTTGCGCATGAGGATGTTTTATCGACGCTCCAGCCGCTTTACCATTGTTGATGAATATTGAAACATATCCGACACCCTTCACCTTATTTCCGTACAAGAATTGTGCCATGTCCCTTAAAACTTCAATGAATATTATCCACTGGTCCTTTGAAAATGTGACAAACTTATCTTCGTGCTTGGGTGTTGGTACAACAACATAGTGGTAACCATATGCTGGCTCACTTTCAGTAGGATAACTTGTGTGCTCAGCGTTAGGTTCTGGTGACATTATTGGAAACTTGTTTGGAAAAACCCTGACAGCCCAATCCTTAACCCTTTCCTCTTCACTATCCTGCTTTTTTATGAATATATTGTTTTCGAGCACAAGCGTGTATATTGATGGTGGTGTGAGATGCTCATTGCCTGGACAAAAGTAGCAGAGGCCCTCCTTAATTTCATCAGCCTCCTTCTGGAAGTCTGATGGCCTTTTAGCCCTAGCCGGCTCTATCACAACCCATCTTTCAAGAAAATAGTCTTTTCTAAGCTCGCCCAAAAACAGGGTCACCTTCTAACAAGTTCACTGTACACTTTAATGGTTTCATCTACAGCATGATCCCATGTGAACCTTTCAAGAACCCTTCTTCTGCCATTTTTTCCAAACTGTCTAGCACGTTCCAGATCCTCTAAAAGTACGTTTATACCCCAGGCGATGTCTGATGGATCATACGGGTTAACGTGAACACCACACTGGTTGGGTCCTGATGGAACAACTATTTCTCTTAGACCAGATATGCCTCTAGCCCCTACAACAACAGGCTTTTCCATGCTCATCGCTTCAAGAGCAACTATACCAAAAGGTTCGTAGAGGCTTGGGAATACAGCCATATCACAAGCAGCATAATGCAATATCCTTTCCTCTTCGTCAATGAATTCGAACCTTGCTTTAACACAATCGTTTAAGCATAGATTAGATATAAGGCTCGAATAGTATGCTTCATTTTCTGAAGTTCCTACAAGAACAAGTTTTGCCTTAGGATACTTTTCTCTAACATGCTTCATCGCATAGATCAGCTTATCAACACCTTTTACTGGAACAAGCCTTCCAACAAATAATATCATCTGCTCGTCATCCTTGACATCGTATTTTCTTCTAATATGCTGTCTTGCATCATCACTTATAGCGCCAGGATCATATTTTTTCGGGTCCACACCATTGTATACAACTCTAACCTTCTCATTTGGTATCTCGAGGTTAGCGAGATCGTCTAGCATGGCATTAGAAACTGTTACTATCCTATCAGCAACCCTACCACCCATCATCTCCAATTCAACAATCGTCTTAGAGCCGTTTCCTAAACTTCTACCCTTTTCTGTAGAGTGAAAGTGTGCTACGAGGGGAAGCTTTAGTTCCCTTTTACTTACTATTCCTCCAATGAAAGAAAGCCAGTCGTGGGCTACAATAAGGTCAAACTCTCTACCATCTAATTTAACAAGCTGATTTACTAATTTTGTCGCGCACATGATATTGCTTGTCATGACGTTAGCGAAAAAATGTATTCCGCTACCCCACCTTGTAATATCATCCCTCACAACAGATGGAAATATGTCTTCAATGTCCACAATTGTTGGCCTATGAACTTCAACCCCCCTATACATTTCATGAGTTTTAAGTTTACCGTCGTTGAAGGTGAAGAGGCTTACATCGTTGCCTCTTGCAACAATCCTTGGAGCTATCTCCGAAATATAGGAGCCCAATCCTCCGACAATGCGTGGGGGAAATTCCCAGCAGAACACTGCAAGCTTCAAAACTATCCTTTTAGGGTTACTTTTCCCTTTTTATAAAAATTTAGAAAGCATCAAATTTTTGTTTTATGTAAAAAAATTTTGACACACCATTATATTATTTTCCAAGTAAACTTTATTAGTGATAGTAGGGTATATGATGCGAAATGACATACATCGTTTTAGCGTTTGAAATACATCAGCCAAGACGATTAAATAGAATGTTTCCCTACGAGAGAATAAAGAGAATTGCTTTAGGAGAATCGGTCATGGAAAGGTATTTTGATGACAAACTTAATAAGGAAATATTTGCGAGAGTTTCAAAAAAATGCTATAATCCAACCTTCGACACACTACTTGAACTGATAAAAGAAACTTCTGGAACGGACAAGCCTTTCAAGGTTACATTAGGAATGAGTGGAATGTTCTTGTATCAGGCAGCATTATATGAGCCGCAGCTTGTAGAAAAATTGAAGGCGCTGGTCGCAACAGGTAACGTGGAAATTTTGGGAGGAACATATTACCATTCACTAGCATCACTATCAAATCTTGGAATGAACGAGTTCATGCAGCAGGTTAAGGAGCATAAGGAGCTGATAAAACAGGTCTTCGGGTACGAGGTTAAAGTTTTTGAAAATACAGAATATATTTACAATAATGAAATTGCAAAGGTTGTAGAAGGTTTAGGGTTTAAAGGCATACTTACAGAGGGCGTGCCAAAGATACTTGAATGGCGATCACCTACATACGTATATTCAGCTATAGGAACAGAGAGTATAAAATTGCTCCTTAGACATTATATATTGTCTGACGATATAGGTTTCAGATTCTCATTGAAAACGTGGAGTGAGTACCCGCTTACAGCGGAAAAGTATGCGACATGGCTTTCTCAAACAGGAGGAGACGTTATACTTGTAGCTGTAGACATAGAAACTTTCGGAGAACATCATTGGAGTGACACCGGAATATTTGATTTCCTAAAATATCTGCCTAAAGAGGTTGCGAAAATGGGGAACCTACAGTGGGCTACACCAACAGAAGTTATATCAAATACACCATCTTCCGGGGCGATAAGTGTGCCAGTAGAAAAGACGATATCATGGGCTGACATAGAAAAGGATGTGAGTGCATGGATAGAAAATTCGATGCAACGGATAGCATTCGATAGACTATACAAGCTTGAACCCTACTTGAGAGAAATAAATGATGCAGGAATGCTCAAAATCTGGCGATTTCTGCAACAAAGCGACCATTTCTACTACATGTCCACAAAAGGCGGATCACCTGAGGCAGTACATAAGTACTTTAGCCCCTACAGTTCAGCCGCTGAAGCCTATGCAACCTTTGACAGCATACTATCCGACTTTGAAGGGAAGATAGGAACCCTATACTATAGGATAAAAAAGGCTAAAACACCATCAACTCCAACAACCACACCAACACAACCTCAACCAAAATATCCTCCAACATATGGAACATATAATAGATAGTCACCATTTAAACCCGATAATAAAAAAATTAAGTGTAGCAAAATAGAAAAAACTTTTAACTTTAGAGTATAGAACGTTTGAACATGAAGATACTTTATGTTATATTAGATGGTGCAGCTGACAGACCGATCCCCCAACTCAATTACATAACCACTCTAGAGGCAGCATACACTCCAAACCTAGACTATTTTGCAAGAAAGTCAGTTGGAGGGCTTGTTTATACTGTTGGAAAGGGTATAGCTCCAGAATCGGATGTCGCAGTATATAGTATGCTCGGGTACAAAGTAAGGGAGGGATATGCTGGTAGAGGTGTTATTGAAGCACTAGGTTCTGGACTTGAATTCTCTGATGGAAACCTGGCATTAAGGGGGAACTTTGCAACAGTAAAAGAGGACATGACAATAGTTGATAGAAGAGTTGGGAGGTCGTTAACTTCTGAGGAGGCTAAGAGTTTGGCTGAAGCGATAAACAATAAAATAGAGTTATCTGATAAAAGGAAAAGTGTTACTGTTAAAGCAACCGTAGGCCACAGATGTGTTGTGGTTTTTAGGGCAGAGGATATGAAATTGAGCGATAACATAAAAAACACTGACCCCGCGTATCTTAAAATGCATGGTATGGGTGTGGCAGTTAAGGAGAGTGGAGAGATGAAGGTTGCAAAGTGTGAGCCATTAGATCAGACAATAGAGGCAAAGGTTTCAGCTGAACTAGTAAACGAGTTCACGGAGAAAGTGTATAAGATTCTGGTGAACGAGGAAATAAACTGGAAAAGGAGAATGGAAGGTAGGCTTGAAGCAAATATTATCCTGTTGAGGGATGCTGGAAGCACATTACCAAAACTTACACCATTAGAAGAAAAGTATGGCCTTAAACCTGCAATTATCGCGGATATGCCGGTAGAAATTGGAATAGCTAAAACAATAAAAGCTGATGTCTTCACAGTAGGCGCACCTTCAGCGTTTAAAGAAAAGGCTGAGAAGGCAGTCCGGCTGCTGAAGGACTACGAGCTTGTATATGTTCATCTTAAAGGACCTGACGAGCCAGCCCACGACGGAAACTATATCGCTAAAAAGAAGAGCATAGAAGAAATTGATGAACAATTCTTTGGAACAATAAAGGAGGCTATAAACTTGAAGGAAACTTTGGTGATCGTGTCATCAGACCACACAACCGCTGTAACATTAAAGGCGCACACAGACGACCCTGTTCCGTTCATCATTTCCTCAGAAGTTCTTGGAAAAGACGGTATCTGCAGGTTCACGGAAAGGGAGTGCTCAAAAGGGAGATTTGGAATACTGGATGAGGGAAGCAAAATCCTATCTCTTACAAAATCACTTATCGAAAAGATGTGAGAGGATAACAACTTAAAAAAATTAAACGTTCTTTGCAAGCCATACAATTTTTTTAACAAAAATTTTAAGACATCAAATTAGTGTGCCAATGCCATATGCGACAACTAATACACCATGGCGTATATGTTCCAGAATACAAGCCCATTGGATTAAGTGTAAAATATAATGGTAAAAGAATTGAACTTGATGCGGAAGCTGAGCAGATGGCGTTAGCTTTCGTTAAAAAATTTAATACTACATACATCAAAGACAGTGTTTTTGTAAACAATTTTCTTGAAGATTTTTGTAGAAAGGTTGGAATAGATAAGGTTAACAACTTAAATGAGATAGATTGGAGCGAAATAGAAGATTATGTTGTCAAAGAAAAGAAGCTGAAAGAGAATATGAGTGGAGAGGAGAGAAGAAGGCTTGCAGAAGAACGTAAGAGAGCCCGTGAGAAACTTAAGGAAAGATATGGTTATGCAATAGTTGATGGGAGAAAGATAGAGCTACAAAATTGGATTGTTGAACCAGCTGGAATTTTCATGTCCAAAGGCAGAAACCCCCTTAGAGGAAGGTGGAAGAAGGCAGTGGACAGAAGCGAAATAACATTGAATTTGAGCGAGGTACCTGACGACCTAGACAAAGGATGGAAGAGTATCGTTTGGAAAAGTGATTGCATGTGGATAGCCTGCTGGAGAAACCCTCTAAACGGTAAAATGAAGTATGTTTGGTTTTCACCAAAAAGTGACATAAGACAAGAGAGGGAGAGAGAAAAATGGGATAAGGCTGTAGAGTTGGAGAAAAAGATTAAAGAGGTTGAGTCACACGTAAACAGAAATTTAAGATCGAGAGAAATTTTGAGAAGAAAGGTTGCTACCGTAGTCTACTTGATCAAAGAGACTGGAATGAGGGTTGGAGATGAAAGAATCGCCGGAGAAACTGGTACAATAGGATGTACAACATTAAAGGCAGAGAATGTGACGTTGAAAGAAGACACAGTTGTCTTAGATTTTATTGGAAAAGATTACGTGCACTGGCACCGTGAAATAAATTTGCCGAAAAAAGTTTTAAAAAACATTATTGAGTTCATAGGAAAAGCTAAGGATAGGCCCATATTTGATGGAATAGATTCTGGAAGGGTTTCAAAATTTTTGCAAGAAGTTGTCCCACACGTGTCGGCTAAAACATTTAGAACTATGATAGCTGGACAAACTTTCAAGAAAGCATTTAAAGAGACAAAAAAGGATTTTGGAAAAAATGAGTTCGAGAACATTGTTAGGTTCAAGTACATTAACTTGGCTGTAGCCAAGAGATTAAATCATAAGAGGAAAATTCCGGATAAGTTTGAGGAAAGGTTGAGGAAGAAGGAGTTAAAGGTTAAAGATAGGGAGCTGAAGATAGAAAAGATTTTAAAAGAAATTGAAAAGGCTAGCGAGAAAAGGAGGAAGGTGCTGGAGAGGCGTCTTGAGAAAGCAAGGTTAGAGTATAGGAGGGCTTTGCTAGAACTAAAACTTTATAGGGACACGGCAGAATGGAATCTTAATACTTCACTATCATCATATATTGACCCTAGACTGGTTATTGAGTATGCGAGAAAATATAAAGTTCCTATTGAAAGAATATATTCAAAAAGTCTTAGAGAAAAATTTAGTTGGGCGATAAAATAATTTTTACTAGGAAACGGGTTCATAAACTATTCCAAGCTTTCTTGCATAAGAATACGCTTCACTCATTTCATCGGATGAGACACGCCTATAAAGGGACCTGTACTTTTGAGGGAACCTTTCAACAAGATAATCTGGATGATATTGGCCCATTATATTTACCAAAACATTCGGAATATTTTCTGAAATCCATTTTAAGATAGGCTTTGTACAACATTCAATGTGGCCAGGTAGGACAAGATGCCTTACAATCATGTCACCGTTCCCGTATGCTATCAAATGATTTCTTGAAACTATTTCAAAATAGTTGTCGACCTTAGAAAGCAATTTTGCACAAACATTATTGCCGTACTTGAAGTCTGGAAGCCAAATGTCTATCACCTCGGACAAGAGTTTCATGGATTCAATAGAACAGTACATGTTACTGTTCCACAGCTGTGCAATATTACATTTCAAAAGCGTCATAGACTCAAGAATTGTATGCAGGTTTGGTGTAGGCTCACCTCCAACATAATTTATGTTTGGCGCACCACCATCTTTAAGCTCCTCAGAGATAAGGGACAAAGTTTTCGGAGAAACTTCAGCACCATTGTTAGGATTAGATGAGATATCCCAATTTTGGCAATAGACACATGGGCCAAAATTGCATCCTGCAAAGAAAATTGTACCAGAACCACCACGTCCTATAAGTGGACCCTCTTCACCAAAATGATGGAACCAAGTTGCAACCTTAGGCACATAGCCTACACCACAAAAGCCTTTAGAGCCAGCCTTCCTGTTAACAGAACATCTACGTTCACAGAACACACAATGTTCTATAAGCCTTTCAGCCAATTCCACCTTAAGATCTAAAAAGTTTGGTGAAACAGTTTCCTCAAAATCTATCCTTTCAGAACCTTCAACAACATTCTTATATAATTTTAGAAAAGAGCTTCTAGCCTTCTCATGCAGAGTCCAGAGCTCATCTTCACTTAAGCCACTGAAATCTTCAACTTTAATATTTTTGCATATCAAAAATTTTGCAGGACGTTCGCCTAACATAACACGCCTATACCATGAAAGCCTACGCTTCACTTCTTCATTATACCATACTGTTTCAGCATCAGGTCTGAAAATCCAGAACATGCACCAGAAAATTTGGTGGAAGTTATATAAAAATTCTAATCTCGGACCAGATCAAATAAGATAGGGTTATTAATTGTCAACCTTTTTTAAGAAGTTTAAGAAAGGTTTAGTTGGTGTAGAATATGGTGGAGAGGTGCCCAGAATGTGGAGCCATAATGTCCTATGAGATTTCTACTAAAAATTATCTTTGCAAATCATGTGGATTGTATGCCTCAAAAGAGCAGCTTGAAGAGTTGCGTGAAAGAAAGAGGCAGTCTGATGAAAAGGATAAGAAGAAGAGGCAGCAGAGTGAAATTTTAAGTTGGTGGCTTTCTAAAAAATAGTGGCAGATGATGGACAAAATGAATGTGTGTAGGATAGTATGTATAGGGAATGAACTTCTCATAGGAGAGGTTGTTAATACCAACGCAACATATATTGCAAGAAATTTGAACAGGAGAGGATATTTTGTGGACAGGATATTGTGCATCAGAGACGAATATAATGAAATTTCACGGTCAATTAATGAGGCGATGGAGGATGGTGTGAACTACCTGTTTTTGACCGGTGGGCTGGGCCCAACATATGACGATATAACAATGGAGAGTGTAGCGAAAAGTTTGGGGCTGGAGCTTGTCCTCCACCCTGAAACATTAAGGAAGCTAGAAGAGCGTGCTAAGGCTAGAGGACATCCTTTAGCTGAAGCAAGCAAAAAGATGGCTTACGTGCCAAAGGATAGTAGAATAATACCGAACAGTAGGGGTGTAGCACCAGGTGTTGATATTAGCGTAAACGGGCTCAGAATATTCATACTGCCGGGAGTACCATCAGAAATGAAGAGTATGATAAGAGAGTATGTGCTTAAAGTCTTACCTAACCTTGGAAAATATTATGAGAAAAAGTTGGTTATTGAAGGTGTAGGCGAATCCTGGCTTGCTGACACTGTGAAGGAGCTTGCAAAAAGATATCCTGACATATACTTGAAGACACATCCGAGACCATATAAGGGAAAATATAGGCTAATAGTGCACATATATGTTAGAGACACGCAGTCACCTAATGCAATAGAGCATGTTAAGGATGCAGTACAGGTGATCGAACAGAAATTTGGACAATACGTGAAGAAGATAAAATAGTTTCTAAAAACTTTATATGAATCTTTGAGGCTCTAAAATAGGATATGCACATTATATTTTTAACTGGAACAGCCGGCTCAGGAAAATCTACACTCACATCAGTTTTAAAGAAATGGTATGAGGAAAGAGAATCTTATGCTATAACATTAAATTTGGACCCTGGAGCCATCAAGCTTCCATATGAACCTGACGTGGACATACGCCAGTACATAGACGTTCAACAAATAATGGAAGAATATGAGCTTGGACCGAATGGTGCAATGGTCGCCGCATCAGACCTTATAGCAGTAAACTTGGAAAAGGTTAAGGAGGATATTGAAGAATATAAGCCGGACTATGTTATAGTCGATACGCCAGGCCAACTCGAACTATTTGCTTTCAGAGAAAGTGGACCTTATGTTGCACATAATCTAAGCGGAGAAAACAGGGTTGTACTTTTCCTATTCGACTTCACAATATCCTCAACACCCTTCAATTTTCTTTCCACCACACTATTATATAATTCTTTGAAGCTTAGATTGAACCTACCACAAATACCCGTACTGACAAAGATTGACATGAACCGCAGAATGGCTAAAAAGATTATGGACTGGTGCACTGACCCACATACATTAGAAAAGGATATTTCGGTTGAGAAGGGGGGAGAAAGATATCTTTTAGCCACCGAAATATTTAGAGCGTTCTCAAGACTCTCATTAATACCTGTACCTTTACCCGTTTCAGCTATTACATGGGATGGGATGCTAAATCTTGGTTCAGCAATAGCGAACATTCTAAGGGGGGGAGAAGAGTATAGTGAATAAGGTTTAAGTCGAAAACTATATTGATGAAAAATTTTATTATTTAAAACCAAATAATTTATTTATTAATCTTTGATGGGTTATGGTAAGGACCCCGTTTGGAGCCGGCAACAAAAATTCTAGAAATAACAGAGAGTATACAGCAGCTATTTAACAAGAAAAGGGAGCTTGTAAGTGAATTTAATAGACTAAAAAGTAAACTTGAAGAACTAAGCGGAAATATAAAGTTTAATAAAAGAAAGTTAAATGATCTATACTTAAAAAGAGAGGAATTGGATAAACGTTTCAATGAACTTATCGACCAAAAAAAGAAGCTTATTGAGGAAAAGAATGAGATAAGGAGTGCATTAAATAAAAAGCTTTCATCTTTCAGAGAGTCGGGGAAAAGGGTAAGTTTAGAGGAGATAACTAACTTAGAAAAAAGGCTTGAAAGCATAGAGTGGAAGCTTCAGACTGAGCCAAAGGCTAAAGGTATGGAGTTAAAATATGCTGAGGAAGCTGATAGGTTAAGAAAAGAGTTGGCCAAAAAAAAGAAGGCGCTGGAGACAGATAATGAGATAAAAAGGTTAAAGGATGAACTGGAAGCACATGATAGGAAAATTGATGAAATAAACAATCAAATTGATGAGGTGAAAAAGAATATAGATGGTTTGAAGAATGAAATAAGGCAGGTGAAGGAAGTACTTAGCACGTACATTAACCAGGAAAAAGAATATTACGATAACATCACATTACTTCAGAGCGAGATTGAAAAGGTTCAATCTGAAATCGATAAGCTAAGTGCGCAGAAAAGGGAAGTAGCTTACAAGATTAGAGAGAAGGAGAATTCAGCATATAATAGGGTTCTAGCAAAAAGAAAACAGGCGGTTAAAGAGGAGATAAAAAAGAAGCTGGAGAGAGGAGAAAGCCTAACCTTCCAAGAACTACAGCTACTCTATGAAGACGAGAGCGAATGACACTCTCCACAGCTAAAAACTTAGGCATTCTTGTCGAGTTTCATGCAAAATTTTTTTAGAAAAAAATATATTCTTGCCTAAACAGATCTTTTTATGTGAAAAGATATAGACTGGAAAAGGGATATGTGCATATTATTACTGGAGATGGGCCTGGAAAGACAACGTCAGCCTTTGGAATTGCTGCAAGGGCGCTAGGGAGAGGGTTAAGGGTTTGTGTTATACAGTTTTTGAAAAAGAAAATTTCAGGTGAAATACTTTTTTTTAGAAAATGTTCAAAAAATATTGTGATTAAACAGTTTGGAACAGCCTCTTTTGTTACAAAGGCTATTGTTGGGCCTGAGGATATAAAACTTGCAAATAAGGGGTTAGAGTATGCGAAAAAGCAGGTTATGTCAGGCAAATTTGATCTAGTTATTTTGGACGAGATTAATATGGCACTATATTTTGGTCTATTGAAAGTTGACGATGTGATATCATTGATAAATTTGAGGCCGAAGAATGTTGAGCTGATTTTGACTGGAAGAAATGCGCCTCAAGAATTATTTGATTATGCAGACTATTTGATTAAAATAGAGGTACTAAAGCATCCATTTGGCAGAGGGGAGACAGCCAGAAAGGGTATAGAATTCTAGGTGCATCCGCAAGCCCTTTACATTTTTAAAGTTTTTAATTTAAGATAATGTATCTTAATTGATGGCAGCAAATAGACGTGAGGGGTTACTAATATTATGTGTGGACAGAGATAATGACCTATACCAAAAGACTGGAATATCTTCACCAGTAATTGGGAGAAGTGAATGCTTGAAGGCTGCTGAAGCGCTTGCTATAGCTGATCCTGAAGAGGCTGACGCGAACGCAATATTTGCGGCCATAAAAGAGTATGATAGCCTCGTTTCAAAGGGGTTGAAGGCTGAGATTGCGATTGTGACTGGAACATTTGAAGGCGGTATTGAAGCTGACATGAAGATAAGACGGGAAATGAATACGATTTTAGAACGTTATAGGGTGGAGGGTGTAATATTTGTTAGCGATGGTGTTGAAGACGAGATTTTGGTTCCAGTAATCCAGTCCCTTGTACCGATAGTTTCTGTTAAAAGGATTGTTATAAAACATAGTAGGAGTGTTGAAGAATCTTATATGATTATTGGAAGATATCTTAAGATGCTTATATTTGACCCAAGATATTCGAAATATTTTCTTGGATTGCCTGGAATATTTCTATTAATATTTGCAACACTAGTCTACTTCAACTTGGTCTCGGAGGCTTTGATAGGCTTCTTATTCTTTCTGGGAATAATTTTTATCATTAGAGGATTTAGTTTAGATAAGATTGCTGGACAGGTTAGAAGGCTAACACCATCAAGCTATATAAGGATCTTCTCAATTTTCGGAATGTTTATAATGTTTGTTATAGCATTCTATAGGGGATTTGTAGGCTTAGGTAACACTATAGAATTTAAGACTGTTATGCTGGATCCATCACAGCTTCTAGAAAAGTTTCCCTTCCTATTAGGAGTCTTTATAGAAAACGCCCTACTCTTCATATGGTCTGGTGCGGGAATATATTATGTTGGACATATACTCCACTCTTTCATAAAAGGTACAGCGTACAAGGTTTTTAGGTACACGGTTGGAATTGTAACACTTGTATTACTCTATTTCCCATTTCTTGAACTTTCTCAAGTTCTAAAAGACCCTAACAGGAACCCGTTTTCAGTCGTTTCAACAATCTTAATAGGCCTATCAATACTTTTTGTCTTAATCTCTTTCACATATATTAGGGTGAGCGAGAAGAGGAAGATATCAAATGCTGAGAAAGATTCTGGAAGTACTGGGAGTGTATAAAGTTTACGAGTACTGGTTAGGTAAGCAGATTAATGGAAAACCTGTACCCTCACATGTAGGGTTAATATTGGATGGGAATAGGAGGTGGGCGACTACAAGGGGGTTACCACCTCATGTCGGCCACGAATTTGGGGCGAAGGTTGCTGAGAAGGTTCTAAAGTGGGCTAGGAGCTTAGGAATAAAGACCATGACGTTGTACGTGCTTTCCACAGAGAACTTGAAGAGAGATCCTGTTGAAGTTGAACATATAATATCTTTGACCGAAGAATATCTTTCAAAGATAAAAGAAAGTAGGGAAATTCATGAAAACAGGGTGAAGATCAAGTTCATTGGCAAGATTGAGCTTCTACCGGAAAAGTTACAGAGGCTAATAAGGGAAGTTGAGGAAGCCACAAAAGAATATAATTCATTTTTCTTGAACATAGCTATGGCATATGGTGGAAGACAAGAGATTGTGGACATGGTTAAGAGTGTAGCAAAGGATGTGATAGAGTCTAAGATAAAGCTTGAAGACATAGACCAGACACTGATTTCAAGGTACCTTTACACTTCACACCTTCCAAACCCTGAGCCGGACATGATAATAAGAACTTCTGGAGAGGAAAGATTAAGTGGATTTCTTCTATGGCAGAGCGCCTACAGTGAGCTCGTATTCTTTGACGTGTACTGGCCTGATTTTAGAAAAATTGATCTGATGAGGGCTATAAGAATCTATCAGAAAAGGAGTAGAAGGTTTGGGCTGTGACGTCCTCTCCCGACTAAAGTCGGGAGCTTCCAGCTTTTTCTTCCCGTTACTCTTCACACCTCAGGGTCTGGAGCGTTTTGCTGGAAGCATGCTTTCGCACGAGGTTCCAGCGTTCAGCCCGCCTTTACGGCGTTGCATTCCGACCTCATACGCTGGTTCGGGGGCGTCACAGCTCCCCATCCCGCAGATCTCATTAACCTGCGGGCTAAAGGCGTCTTGCCAACGCCACCCTAGCGGGCTCGGAACATCCGATTTAAGGCAAAAATATTTTTGGAGAAAAAGGGTGTTTAAGCTTTACCTATTCATCCAAGAGCTAAAGCTCTAGGTTTTCTGGGCACCCATTTTATAAAAGCCTCTTTTTTAGACGCCATAATTCGTCTACAGGGCTTCTTTTGATAACAACATTTTTCCCTTTTCTGGCGATAAGCCGTTCACCTTTACTAAAGTAACCGATACTAGAAACTTTTACGCCATACTTCTCCAACTCTTCCTTCACATACACTTCACCTTTGGGGTCTACTGCCATCAATAGTACTCCTGAACTGATCAGCTTTAGCGGGTCAACATTTAATATCCTACAAATTTTTTTAGTCTCTTCTGCAACTGGAACCCTTTCAGCGTCCACTTTAAAGCCCAAGTTTGATGCGACACTCATTTCATATATTCCTCCAATCAAACCACCTTCAGTTGGATCATGCATAGCATGAACATATCCGGTTGAAAAGGCTATTTCAGCTTCTTTTACAACACTGATTTCTCTAACCATGTTTAGAGCCTTCTTTAAAGTCCTCTTGTCCAAATTGGAGAGACTTTTCATGTATTCTCTTGCAAGTATACTTGTGCCCTCTAGACCGGCAGATTTAGTCATCATAATCACATCACCTTCTAAAGCATTTCTTGCTGTAACATATTTTTCTGCGAAGGTGAAGGCTGTTACAACAAGAATCGTGTTCTTGATTCCTTTTACGACCTCACTATGACCTCCAACAACCATGATATCTAGTAGCCTACATGCTTCATCCACGTCTTTAGAAATCTTCTTTATTGAAGAAGACGTTTCTTGATCTGATAAGAGTATTACGTTTAAAACAAATTTCGGCCTATTACCACTCGTTGCGACATCGTTCGCATTCACGTTAATTGCATACCATCCTATATCTTTTGAGACACCAGTTATCGGGTCAGTTGAGACTATCATAAACTTGTTCGAGCATCTTATTACAGCGAAATCGACACCTATACCAGCTGATTCAACAACATCTTCATGCCTAACCCCAAAGTATGGGAAAACATATTTTTTTAACAGGTTTTCACCAAGTTTACCGTATGTTTTCACATTATATGCTATAGATTATAATGGTTTTAACCTTTATATTATAAAATTACAAGACCAAGGAACGTTGGAATATGACCTGTACTGTTATAGTAGGAGGATTTTTTGGAGATGAGGGAAAGGGTAAGATAATGTCATACCTTTCCCTAAAGGACAATCCAAAGATAGCAGTAAGAGGGGGGGTGGGCCCAAACGCTGGGCACACAGTAGTTTTTGAAGGAAAAGAGTTCAAGCTGAGAATGCTTCCAAGCGCCATAATAAATAAGAGTACCCAACTTATGATTGGGCCAGGTGTACTCGTGGACCCTAACGTTCTATTGAGGGAAATTGGAACCTTTAATGCCCACGATAGGGTTAAAGTCGACAGACAATGTGGTGTTATAGAGGAAAAGCATATTGAAATGGATAGAGCAGACGCTTATTTAAAGGGGAAGATAGGTACTACTGGAACAGGCTGCGGCCCAGCCAACGTTGACAGGGTGAAAAGGGTCGGCAAAGTTTGTAGGGATATTGAATCACTCTCAAAATATGTTGACGATGTACCGCTTCTAGTTAACGAGGCTATCGCTAGAGGGGAGACAGTTCATGTCGAAGGAACACAGGGAACGTTCATTTCACTATTTCATGGAACATATCCTTTTGTTACATCAAAGGATGTGACTGCTTCAGCAATATGCTCGGATGTGGGGATAGGGCCTAAGGTGGTTGACGACGTTATTGTAGTGTTCAAGGCCTATGTTACAAGAGTTGGGGGAGGAGAACTGCCTGGAGAACTGCCTCCAGAAGAGGCTGAAAAAAGAGGGTGGCTTGAAAGGGCTACTGTAACTGGCAGGGTTAGAAGGAGTGCACCGTTTAACTTTGACCTAGCGAAGAGGGCTGTAATGTTAAATTCTGCTACACAAATTGCTATAACAAAATTTGATGTACTCTTTCCTGAGACAAAAAATTTGCGCGAATTTTCTATGCTGCCCAGCGGGGCCAAGGAAATGATTGACAAAATAGAGGATGCCACAGGAGTTCCTGTAACAATAATAAGTACGGGAGCTGAAGCTGAGGCGACAATAGATAGGAGAAAGGAACTCGGTTTCCTTTAAACTTGTTCCACATTTTTTTGATACACACCGAATTCTTTGAAGGCCTCGCATGCAGCCCTAATATTTTCTAATGGAACCTTCAAAGCTATTGTATCACATGGGTCAATCCATCCAGCAATAAGGCCGCCGTTGAACCTTCCGAGGCAGTCAACAATCTTTTTAGCCTCACATCTTATCTTTTCGTTTGAATCATATATTGTTGTTTGATTATCCACACATGTTAGAAAACATATTTTTCCACCAAAATTTTCGCCCAAAAAATTTAAGGTGAATAGTGATGTTGGCTGAGGAATGTTTATCACATCTAAACCCACATCAATAAAATCTTCAATAATAGAGTGAACTTTTCCATCAGAATGTAATATTGCATGCATACCATATTTGTGTACTGTATCAAAAAGAACTTTATATCTTGGCTTAAAAACTTGTCTAAAGATGTGGGGTGAAACAAAGAGGCCTTGCTGGGAGCCCCAGTCGTCGGTAAAAAATATACCGTCAACGTCAAGCTCACCCCATTGCTTAACAAGATTCTTCTGCACTTCAAGAACATGGTCAGCTAAAATTGACACCTTTTCAGGATGTCTGTAGAAGTCTAGCAGAAGGTTTTTGAAGCCTCTTAGAAAATGCATTCTCTCAAAGAGTGTGAAAGGCACACTTCCAACCAAATACTTGTCTTTTAGAACATAGTTTTCATTAGAGGATTTTAAAACGATTTTAAGTTTAGGAAACTCGTAGGACTCTAAATTTTTCCAATCTTCCAGCGGGTGACCGGTGGGCATACCCATTGTTCTCCATTCATTGACTGTGGGAATAGACCAATAGCAGCCCCATTCATCTAATCCTGAAATTCCATGATATGGATCCCATGACCTAGTATATTTGCCAACAAAATTTGCTTGAACCTCAAGCACATCACTTTCATTTAATTCAGTAAACCATAGTGGAACACGTTCTGGACCATTAAATTCTATTGCATCGATAACAAGATTTCGACTGCTCATGCCATCATATTAATTTTAAACCAAATTATAGTTTATTTTCTATAAAATTTTCTAGTACCACTTCTAACCTTCTGTATCACAGATTTTGTAAGCTTAAAATTATTTTCCTTCAAACATAATAGTATTGCACCTTCGATTGTGGTCGGACTAGGCTTTTTAACAAAAGCTTCTGGCATAAAACGTTTAACATAACTTCTAAAATGCTGCCAAACTATTGGCCCAGACCTAAACACGCCACCAACACATCCAACAGTAATCTTAGAGGATTCCATCCCCAACTTTTTTGCAACAGAAAAGGCTAGAAGAGCGAGCTCTTCACCGGCCCTTTCAATAATCTTTTTAGCAACCGCATCATCCATTTTACAGGCTTTAACAACGATGGGTGCAAGTGATGCAATCCTAGTCTTCCCAGTATCTTCGTAAATCTTTTCAATAAAATCATCGAATTCTTTAACACCAAAGCTTTCCATAAAAAGCTTCAACAATATTGTTCTTTCACAAAGGCCGTCATGGGATCTTACAGCCATGGTAAGACCCTCTTTTGCGATAAAATATGCACTACCACCATCACTGACAAGCCATTCCCAGCCACCTGACCTAGCAGCATCACCTCTTTCATTTACACCGTATGCTATTGAACCAGTACCAGAAATAACTACAATACCTGGATGACCGTAGGTTACGGTATAGTATGCTGTCACATGATCTCCTACAATAATTGGTTCCCGGACCACATTCAATTCCCTTAAAAGATTTGCAAAAATTTCAAAATCTTGTTTAGTGTCCAAAGCTGCTACACCAAAACAGCCTGAGTCCAGGAAACGTTCTCCTATACCGGCTGAGATAAAAGCATTCTTTATTGATGAAAGCAGGTTTTCCTTAACCTCTTTAATGCTGATGACATGATGACTACTTGGACCTGAAAAACCCATACCCATAACATTTCCCTCCGAATCAAATATTGCGGCAACGGTATTTGACGCTCCACATTCAACAGCCAAAAAAATATTAGAATGTTCCAATTTGTTTGTCCACCATCAAATTGTTAAAAAATTTTATTATAAAATTTTTATTTCAAAAATTTGGTAGTCTTTACCATGACAATCTACTATTCTATAGAGGAAGCAGACAATAAAGTAACTATTCCCGAAGAGAATATGAAGAGTATATTGGTTGGATTAGATAAGTTTGTAGACGCGCTTATAGAGGAGGTGACAGAGTTTAAGAAGAAGATGAATAGGGAGTGCAGGATCGCTTTTGACGGATATCTTGGAATAGATTGGAACCAAATTGTTTCAAGGCTAAATGGGAAATCGGGAGGTATACTAAAGATTAGGGTGTACAACTTTCTCGAATACTATGACATTAATGTATTAGATAAAATTGTTGACGAATCCCTTTCAACAGACAAAAGCTTTGGCTACGTTTACAGGGGAAGATTAAGGAAACTTCTTAAAATAGAAAAAGTTCAGAAACTTAAAACTGAAATTTTAAAGAATAATGAAAAAATGGATGCAGTCATATGCGTGGGCGCGGGTTCAGCAAACCCAATTCTTAGAAAAACATATGACAAGATATACTATTTTGATATGACAAGGGAAACACTATTCAACAGTTCAGAAAAGAAGCCAGTATACTTTATCGGAGGCGATAAAAGGATTGCAGTCCATCAGCTTATGAGAAGATTCTATTACGTAGACGGACCAGTACTTGACGCTCACAAAAAATATATTTTAAGGTATGCAGATTTTTATGTAGAATGCAACAGTATAGAGAACATGAAGGTTGTTCCAAAAAACGTGTACGATTACATTCTTTCAAAGTTGGCTGAACAACCCTTTAGAATAAAACCATTATACTATCCTGTAACATGGGGAGGGAACTGGTTAAAGGGAATTAAGAAGCTTCCTAAAGAAATGCCGAATTCTGGACAAGGATGTATAGTGGCGTCAGAGAACAGTATAAGAATAGTTGTTAATGAAAAGATTTTAATTGAGATTCCTTTTCAAAACCTTCTTTGGGCATATCCTAGCAAGATATTGGGTGACGAAGTAAATAAAAAGTTTGGTGGAGAATTCCCGTTTACCTACTGGTACGATGACCAGATCGGTGGAGGAGACATGGCTATACAAGTTCACGCAAGTGGAAAATATTTAAGGGAAAAGTTTAATGAAAAAATAAGGCAAGATGAAAGCTATTACATAGTTTATACGGCAGAAGGTGCCAAAACATATCTTGGGCTCAGAGAAAATGCTGATATAAGAGAATTTTATGAGAAGGCTTTGCTTGCTGAAAGAGAACATGTGCCGTTCGATCACAACAATTACGTTTTCAGCATTCCTACAAAACCTGGAGACTATTTCCTAATACCAGCAGGCACAGTTCACGCGTCCGGACGAAACCAGGTTGTTCTAGAAATAGATGGTGGTATAAGCGCGTATAGTTCAGGTTACACGTTCCACATATATGATTACCTTAGACCAGACCTAGACGGAAGCCTACGTGCGATACATCTTGAACACTCCTTCAAGGTTCTTAAAACATACAGGAGAGAGAAATGGGTTCTGAAAAATTTGAAACAGGAGCCGAAACTTTTGAGAAAAGGTGAAGGTTGGGCAGAGTATGTTATAGGGGAGAGGGAAGACATGTACTTTAAGACGCATAGGCTAGAGTTCAAGGAGGAAATTGAAGACGATACAGCTGGACAATTTCACATGCTAACCCTTGTTGAAGGTAATAGGGTTTTGGTGGTAACTCATGATGGTAAGGAGTATGTACTTGATTTTCCAGACACCTTGACGGTTCCAGCAAGCGTTGGAAGATATAGGATTGTTAACCTTGGAGAGGGTACGGTTAAGGTTGTTAAGGCACTGATAAGATTATAGTGGCTTTATTCTTCCGAAATACTCTTTATAGTATGCTATATTATGTTCGTCTCCACCTGGAACATTACCTTCCATCCATATCTTTGGCTTAACATTCTTTTCCATCAGCTTTTCTACAACCCTCAATTCAATAGAATGTAGTATAAACGAGTTCACGATAGTAGAAAGGGGCGCCATCTTCTGATTCAAGCCTTCAACATTTACTGTAGCATCTCCTGTCGGAACCTTATTGTCAACGACAATATCAGCAACTTCATACAACTTCTTATTTAACGGGTTAGTTGCTGGAACACTTTTAGAATATTCAAGAGACGTTAGTGCTATAACTTTGACACCCCTAGACTTTGCTTCGACAGCCATTTCAACTGGAACAGCGTTTTTCCCCGAATTAGATACTATAATCAATGTTGACCCAGGTTCAGGATTATAGTAATTCAGTAGCGCCTTAGCATAGCCTGGAAGCCTTTCAATGTACGTTGCTTTAAGGGCGCCATTATATCCTGACACACTAAGGTCGAGGAAAGGATAAACTTGTACAAGCCCACCGGACCTAGTGAACATTTCCATAGCAAGCATCATAGAGTGTCCCGTACCAAATATGTATACAAGCTTATTGGATATTATGGAATCTACAATGCAGTCGGAAGCCCTTTCGATAGAAGATGATTCCTCCAAGTAAACCTTTTCTATAGTGTCCAAAATATTCTTCTTATACGTTTCAACTATTTTGCTCATACACACTTCTTAGAACTAAAGAAAATTTAAACCCTACGTTAAAGGAATAGAAAATTTAATATATCGAATTCTGTTCAAATAATATTATGACATTAAAAGAATATAATATGATAAAGGATATAAGGGAAACACCTTTTGCACTAAAATCTGTTTTAGAGGAAACAAAAAAATTTGATAGCCTAAAGGCATATGAATCCAAGTTTAAGAAGATATTCTTTATCGGATGCGGGTCATCATATTATGCAGCATTATACGGTGCCTGGCCTCTTCTAAAAAATAACAATACTTCAGTTTACACTCTTCCCTCATCAGAACTTTTAATCCATTTCATGGACATAGTTGACGAGAACAGCCTAGTTGTTGGAACATCGAGGTCTGGAAAAACCGCTGAAACAGTAACAGCTCTTGAAATGTGCAAGAAAAAAGGAGCTTACACATTAGGGTTTACAATAGAAAGGGGAAGTAGAATATTCGACGTTACAAATGAAACGATTTCACTCGATATTGGAGAAGAAAAGAGCATTATCATGACAAAAAGTTTTACCTCATTCTGTTATGCTACAGCAATATTTTCAGCCATATTAAGTGAAAAAATTTTAGGAAAGAGACAGAAACTTTTAGAAGAAAGTAGTGAATTAGTTCCGTTGTCTGAAAAACTTCTAAGGGAAGAAGATAGAATTATACCGGTCTCAAACAGGCTTGTTGCCGAGAATGTGGAGAGATTCGTTTTCCTAGGTTCTGGACCATCCTATCCAATAGCGTTAGAGGGGGCATTAAAAATTAAGGAAACATCGTATGCTGCTACAGAAGGACTTCACCTTCTCGAATTCAGACATGGGCCGATGGCGAGTGTTGGCGAAAAGCAGACGTTGGTTATTCCATGCTTCCTTGGAGAAAACCATTCTTATCTAAAGAATTTTGTTTCAGAGTTTACTGGTAAGCGTACTGACCTAATATTGATAACCGATTCAAAAGAGTTTGGAGAAAATGTTATAGAAATTCCTCCAGAATATAGTATTGAATGGAAAGCTCTACTGTCGATTATTCCAATACAAATTTTAGCATACTACTATGCTGTAGGTAAAGGAAGAGACCCAGATAGGCCTAGAAACCTTTCCCGATACATACCAAGGTTTTAGACATGATCATCCTATGCATGGATATTGGTAAAACGAAAACATTAGCAATCTCTTTAAACGAGTATGGGAAGGTTTTCGGCAAATTTGTAGCCGGACCTTCTGGCATGTGGTTAAAGGAGGAGGTTATTGTAAAAAATGTTAGAGAAGCTATAGAAGGATGTTTAAGAATTTCAAACATCAAATTAAATGATGTAAGGTTAATTTCTATAAGCTGGGCTGACCTTGACACGCCAAAGGACTGGGAGAACGCATGGAAAGTTATAGAAAAAGTCGGTATCGAAAAGGATAAGGTTTTGATCGAACATGATGCGGTAGCAGCATACTATGCTATAACTTGGGGTGAACCTGGTGTAGCGGTTATTGGAGGAACAGGTAGCATAGCTTATGGAGTAAACAGGTATGGTGAAAGGATGAGGTCAAGTGGTTGGGGTTGGCTTATCGGTGATGAGGGAAGCGCATACTGGATAGCGGTAAGAGCATTAAATGCGGTCTCAAGAGCATACGATGGTAGGGGGAGAGAGACAATCTTATCTAAAATGATTATGGAATATTTTGGAGTAAAGGAGGAGCTTGAAATATTGCATAAGATTTACAAGGAGCTGGAGGGGGATCCTACAGAAATTTCAAAAATTGCGAAGATTGTGGACAAGGCTGCTTCTTTAGGAGACGGGGTTGCAGTAGAAATTTTAGAGGATGCTGGAAGAGAGCTGGCTTCAGCAATATTATGTATTGTTAGAAAGCTTAACATGGCAAACGATAGGGTAATTGTTGGAGGACTTGGAGGAGTTTTCAGGTCAAATATTGTTAGAGAATCTTTTATAAAATCTATTAAAGAAAATGTTTCAAACGTCATTTTGAGAGGACCATTGATAGGTGATCAAGCAATACTTGGCCCAGTGATTATAGCATTTAGAAGGCTTGGTTTAACTGTATCCGAAAAAATTGTGGAAGCAGTGTTAGATGGGTTAGGTGAAAAATTTTAGAAGAATACAGTACCCTTTAAGTATCTCGTTCCAACAATTTTCAGGTACACAAATATTACTGTTAAAGATATTATCTGCAAGATTGAGGCTTCAGCTGCAACAAAGCCGAGCATACCAGCATGAGATATGTCATCGAAAACTTTCACTGGCGCGGTTAAGATTCCTGTTGGGCCTGCAAGAAGGAAGGCTGTTATAAACTCATTAAATGAGAGTACGAAGGTTAGGAGTATACCGGAGGTTATACCGGGGCCTATAAGCGGTAGAACAATATAGATAAACCTCTTAAAACCTGTAGCACCTAAACATGCTGCAGCCTCCTCATAGGCCACATCTAATCTTCTAAAGGCAACTATTGAAGATAGAAGCATCATCGGAAGAAATCCTGTAGTATATGTTACAATAAATCCTAGAATACTGAGACACTGCTTGTATATTAGATAAAAGGACAGTATAAGGGAGAGGGCGTAGGCGATTCCTGGAACATACCATACACCTATTAAGGTAAGAAGTATAGGCCTCTTACCCCTAAATTCGTACCTTGTTAAAGAGTATGCGGCAGGTATTGCAATAAGCAGATCCAGTACCACAGTTGTAAGCGAAAGTTGAAGGCTTAACCAGACTCTAGGCCAAAAAACTCCTGCCATACTAAAATAGTTTGATAAACTAAGCTGGCCTTCTGGAGACCAAAGTGAACGCCAAAAAGAAACCATGAAGGGGACAAATATTAGTATCGATACAAATACTATGTAAAGATATGATATTATTGTTGAAATTTCAACCTTTCCCCTCAAATCAACACACCTCTAGAAACTTTAAGTGAAATGAACGTGAATATTAGTGATATAATTACTAGGGCTGAAGCAAGTGCGGCTGCAAGGCCATAGTTCATCATCAGAAGCCCTACCATGCGAATCTGTATAGATAGAACTCTTTGGCCTACAACAACACCGCCCATCAAATACGGTATAGCGTATGCACCAATATTCCATCCGAAAGCCATAAACCATCCACTCATAAGACCAGGCAAACTTAGCGGAAGTAGAATATGTATGAACCTCCTAAACCTGTCTGCTCCAAGACAGCTTGAAGCCTCCTCTAGGACAGGATCTATTTGACCTATGTTTATACCCATCTGCAGAACAGCGAATGGCAAAGTGTATATTGCGAGAGCCAATGCGGCGGTCACTGGAGTGTAGAGTATGGCAAAAGGAGATATGCCAATCGATTCTAGAAAGGATGAGAATGGACCCTCTGGCAGGAACAACCACCAGAAGCCATATGCGATGTAAAGTTCTCCAAGCAATGGAACCATCAAAATGGACCTGAAAAAGTCTGAAAGAAACCTTACCTTTCTAAGCAGTAGGTAAGCGTAGGGGTAGCCTACGATGACGTCCAATGTTGCAGAAAGAGCTGCTAACATTAGCGTATTCCTAAAGTCTGGAATGTAGTTGGTTGTTATCTTAACATAGTTTTCTAAAGTGAATATCGGTTGGAAAAAGTAGCTTGAACCCTTTGTAAAGCTAACAAAGAACAGTAATATGAATGGTATGATAAAGAATAGGACTGCGAAAGTTAAAGCTGGAATAATAAATATTATTGGCTTAATTTTCTCAAAATATTCGCTCATAGTATTCTACCAAAAAATTTTTGGAGACCAGAAGCTATCCACCTATAAGCTTCTGGTAGTATGACACCCATTCTTCAGCATGTGCGTTAATGTATTCCCAGTCCAGAATCTGCATAGACGGGTAAATGTACTTCTTATACTGGTCTAGTGTTGGGAAAACCTTGTAAAAGTTTTCTTTTCCACCCCACCAGTCTGGTATAAACTGTTCATAGTATGGGCCAAGTGGGCCTTCAATCATTCCAGCCCAAAGCTTCTTAGCTTCGGTTGGGTTAAGCTCCTTAAAGCCTGGAGAGTTTATGTCTGGGAACTGGAATTCTGGGCTAAGAAGCCAGTCAACATATATTTGTGCTAGAACAGGATGCTGAGCCTTCTTAGGTATCCACACAACACCAGGCAAGTTTGGCATGAATGGTTCAAGGAGCTTTGGACCAAGCCACTTGTTTCCAGCAGCCTGCTCCATTTCATAGCTGCAGCACCAGTATGCTGTTACCCATGTAACATTCTTTTCAGACAATTCCATTATTTCCGCCTCATCACTTGTATACTTTAATACATTTGGATGAATGTTCTTTGCAACCCATTCTATTGCCTTGTTCATTTGCTCAGGATTCTTGTAATCGTACCCTAATGCTGTTGCAACAGTCGCTAAGAATGCCCAGAAACCGTTATCTGACAGAGACCATAAGGTGATCTTACCTTTAAGTCTAGGGTCTGCAAGGTCAAGCCAGCTTTTAATGAAACCAGTCTTCTCTAGATTAAATACTGGTGTAACCATCGCATGCTGCTGGAACTGTACACCATATGGTGCAAATATGAAAACAGGGTCTACGAAGGCTAGGTTTGGAACAAGAGGTGAAGGCAGGAAGGGCTCGGCAACATCCTTTGCCTTCGCTTCTTCAAAGAAGTTTATTTCTATATGCATTGCATCATATGGTGCTGGTAGTCCAGCCTGATAGGCGGAGTAAAGCTGGTACATGAATCCACCTTTAGCTTCTTGTGTACCAACAAACTTTACTTCAACGTCAACACCATACTTGTTTTTCACGTAGCTCTTGAACGATGGTATAAAATATGTGTCCACAAGACCCCAGTAGGTCCAGTCTGCTATCGTTATAGAACCCTCCTTCTTTATTTCATCAACAACCTCTTCATATGACATGTACTTGTTTAATATTGGAACCCAGACTTTACCCTCATAAGGCCAAGGCTGAGGCTTTCCTGAAGTTTGTGTTACAGTCTGCGTTACAGTAGTAACACCCGGCTTTGGTCCAGCTGCTGGTGCAATAAGAAGGTAGATGGTGCTTCCAAGAAATATTAATGCCAAAACTGTTGAAACAAGGAACATGTTTTTCCAATTCATAGAATTCACCGTCGAATAATAATAAAGAAAATGATTATTTAAATTTTTCTTTCAGTGAAAAACTTGTTGTAAAAATTTGATAATATTATAGTTTATAATACATATTTTGTTTAAAATTTTTATTAGGGGTTTAGGTCTTTTTAATGATCGTGAATCGTCTTATATGGAATTTGCTGAAGCCTACCGCGTCAACCATTTTAAACCTGTCGGGGCCGTAAAGGTCGACCTTAAGAAGTCTATTCCCGAGGCCTATCATCAGACGAGTATTTGTTCCAAGAAATGTAGAACGTTCAATTTTTGCCTCAAAAACATTATCCTTACCTTTAGGGTCTTCTGTAACTTCTATATCCTCTGGCCTTATGCTTAAGATTATGCTATCATTAACCTTATATTCTTGAACATTTGGCATCCAATCGGATATAAGGGAGAGGCCGTCTTGAACATTAATCTTCAACCTATTTTCTGTAACTTCAGCAATCGTTCCTTCGAGGAAATTGGATGTTCCAATAAAGTCCGCTACAAAATCTGATTGAGGGTTAAGGTAAAGTTCTAATGGTGTTCCAATCTGCTGAACCCGTCCATGATTCATCACATAAACTTTATCCGATATTGCAAAGGCTTCAGCCTGATCGTGTGTGACATAGATTGCAGTCTTACCAGTCTCCTTCTGAATACGTCTAATCTCATATTTTAGGTCATCCCTTAATTTTGCATCTAGATGGCCTAAAGGTTCATCGAAAAGCAGAACTTCAGGGTCTGTTGCAAGAACCCTAGCAATGTCAATACGCTGTACTTGGCCACCGCTAAGCTGTGAAGGCATCCTTTCCTCGAAACCTTCCATGCGTACAAGTTTGAGAACCTCTTTAACCCTTCTATCGATCTCGTTTTTTGGAAACTTTCTCATTTTAAGTCCGAAGGCAACATTCTTGTAAACGTTCATGTGCGGAAAGAGCGCTACCTTTTGGAAAACGAATCCAATGTTCCTCTTGTGAGGGGGAACGTTTGTTACATCCTTTTCACCAAAGTACACTTTCCCAGTGTCAGGTTTAACTAAGCCGGAAATTATCCTTAAAGTTGTAGTTTTACCACATCCGCTTGGGCCAAGCAGTGTCGCAAGCTCTTTATCTTTTACTTCAATGTTTACATGATCAACAGCTAAAAAATCTCCAAACCTTTTGGATATGTCAACGGCCCTAACACTGACCATACATTCTGTTTTCGATTAAATGTTTTATAAATTTTAAAATGTTATGTTAATTGATGCCTGAAATTAGTTTGATAAACTCCTTTTCAGATATCCTCTTCTCCAGATACCATGTCAGATATTTTGAAAAAGTTTCATAAAATTTGTTTGAAAATTTTTCGTTAACACAGTTTTTGTAGCTTTCATAAAATATCTTTTCCTCCAAATATAATGTACTGCTTTCCAAGATGTTTGATAAACCTTTAATCGGGGGAAAGAATCCGGTTTCAACTAACCCTTCCAAGAATTTTGGATCATGTAGTTCCTCTAAAAATTTTATTGAGAGAACAACATTTTTTGAACTTTTGCATATTCCGAAAGCCATAAGATAGCCAACAGAACTTGAGAGCATTGAATTTGATGGTATTGGAGCTACGCCAATATCTTCCAGCCTATGATTGGATAAAGGATGTAGTGCATAGTTCCATTGTATCATTATAGGAAACTTTTCCTCAATAAATTCATCATTTAATACAGAAGATTCAAGGTACATGATTTTAGGAGGAGAAATTTTTTCCTCTATCAAAAAAGAATATGTGCTCAGTAGATTTTCTATTGTTTCATTAGACAAAAACTTTATGGTTGAATTTGCTGTAAGAATTTGGCCGCCAAGGTTTTCATAAAGTGTTTGAAAAACTAGAGAAGAATGTCTGCCTTCAAGAGAGTAGATGGCAAGACCGTATTCTGTTGGAGAATTTGGGTTATCTTCCTTTGAAAAGTTTTTTGCCATTAGAAGTAGTTGGTTAAAAGATTTTGGAGGTTCGACAATATAGTTTTTGTTGTATATTAGTATTGGGAATGAGGCGTGAAATGGTAGGGCGTAGAGGCTTCCATTGCTATAGAATGCGTCTATTGCTTTTTCATAAAACTGTTCAGCTAAACTCGCATTTAATGGGAGAAGGTATGGTAGAATTACTTTAAAATTGAAGTTTGTGACAACAACCATATCTATTGAAGAATTTTTGGAAGATAAAATGGTTGGAAGAATTGATTCTTTGTCAAAATCTATCACATTAACGTAGAAACCCATATCTTGGAAACTAGGATTCCATCTTTCAATCAGGCTCTTAAAGGCTATAGCGTCTGGAGCAAGATAATGTGATATAAAGGCAACATTAATCTTAATAGGAGTTTTAACAAAATATTGATTGTATACTAGAAAAGGTGTGATTGTAAAAAGTAGTAGTATGAACGTTATTATAGCCAACTTTCTTGAACGCATTAAGCATACATGTTATCGGATTGGATATAAGGTTTAAAAATTAAAAATGATAAACGAGTAGGCTACGATGATGATAAAATGGTGACCGTCAAGTTTGAGAAGATAAAGGATAAGGTGGCGGAATTCAATGCATTCGTTAAAGAGAAGAAAAATGTTGAGGGAAAGGTTGATGGGGAGACGATAGTTTTTGAAAATGTTGGTAGAGACGATTTAAGGCTTCTCTTAAAAAAGTTTATTCACAAAATTGGTGAAGACGATTTTAGGGTCGTATCTAAGTCAGGGGTTCTAACTGTGGTTGGGAAAAAGAAGTTCAAAATGTAGGAGTTAGCTTTTTAAACCTAGTTGCATATAAAAGGGAAAGGCATGCCGTTTAAAATCCTTAAAGAAGAAGTAAAGTCGCTTATAGAGAATGCGTTAAAGGAATTAGGATACCCTTTAGTTGAGTTTCTCGTTCAAGAGCCGCCTTCACTAGAGTATGGTGAACTTTCATCTAATGTAGCGTTCGAGGTAGGGAGGAAAGTTAAAAAAGATGCTTACGAGATAGCGTCAAAAATTTCTTCCAAAATTATGGAGTTTGAGAGGAAGAATGTTAAACAGGTTTCAGTAGCTGGACCAGGATACCTAAATTTTAGGGTGGATAGAGTAGAGTATTTTGGGAAAACAATAAACCATTTACTCCAGGAAAAGCCGGGATATGTTGACGTAGGTAAAGGTATTAGAGTTATAGTTGAGCATACAAGCGTTAACCCAAACAAGGCACTACATATAGGGCATCTTAGGAATGTTGTTATAGGCGATATTGTTCACCGTCTACTAAAATACACCAACCATGAAGTTATAGTCTTGAACTATATTGACGATTCTGGATCCCAGGTTGCCGACATAATTGTTGGATTCAAATTCCTCGGATTTCCTGAAAAACCACAAGAACGTGGGATAAAGTTTGACCAATACTGTGGAGACCATGTTTACGTTAAAGTTAACCAAATTTATGCCCAAAACCCTCAGACAGAAAATTATAGAAGGATAGTTTTAAAGGAAATGGAGAACCCAAGTTCAGAAATATATAAGTTTGCTAAAGACATTATAGAGAAGGTTCTAATTGAACAGCTCAAGACTTGTTCAGAAATTGGAGCATACTATGATTGCCTAAACTTTGAATCACATATTATGTTTTCTAATACTTGGAAGAATATTTTCGAACAGTTGAAGGAAAAGCAGTTGATTTCATATTGCAGTGATGGAAAGAATGTAGGATGCTGGGTCTATAGAGATGAAAGTGGACAGGAGAAGGTTATTATAAGAAGTGATGGGACAGCCACGTACATTGCAAAAGACATACTTTATGCCGCCTGGAAACTGGGGCTTGTCGAAGACTTCTTCAAGTACGAGAAGTTTTTTGTTCAAAAAAATGGTAAAGTACTGTGGAGGACAACACTTTCTGAAGGTGAGAGAGAACATCCAATATTCAATAACGCAGAGGTTGCGATAAACGTTATAGACATTAGACAAGCTTGGCTGCAGAATATAATTTCAGAGATTTTGAAAAAGTTTGTTGGCAGAGAATCAAATAAGAGGTACATTCATTTAGGTTACGAGGTCGTATCTCTGAGCAAGGATACGGCTAAGGAAATTGGTATTGAGGTTAGCGACAAAGAGTTCGTTCACATGTCGGGTAGAAGTGGAATGTACATTAACGCGGACACTGTCCTAGAAAAACTTTTCAAACTCTCTTACGAGGAGACAAAGAAGAGGAATCCTGACGCTGACGAAAAATGGTTAAATGAAGTAGCCCATTCTATAGCGGTTTCTGCAATAAGGTACAGTTTGATAAGACAGGATCTTGGAAAGATACTTGTTTTTGACTTAAAGGACGCACTAAAATTGGAAGGGGACACAGGACCATATCTACAGTACACTTATGCTAGAGCATACAATATTATAGAAAAGTATGGGAGAATTCCAGAAAACGTGAAAGTTTTTGATAAGCTTAATGAGGAGGAGGAATACATTCTTTTAATCGAACTGTCAAAGATTAGGGAAAAGATAGAGGAGGCGGCTATGAAGTTGCAGCCAAACAAGATTGCAGAATACGCTCACAAGCTATGCCTGTATTTTAACACATTTTATGAAAAGCATCAAGTATTGCATGAAAAGGATGAATCTAAGAGGGAGCAGAGGATACTACTAGTATATTCCTTTACAAGAGCATTGAAAACGCTAATGGACATACTTGGAATAGAAGCACATAAAAGAATATAATTGTAAGCACATTAAAGCTTATATCCAGTAAATTGGTAAAGGAAACTGTAATGGTTTACAGTTATGATATTGAATTAAAGGATTTGGGTATAATATCAGATGATAAGATTAAGGCCTTAGAAGAGGAGAATATTAGGACGTGCATGCAACTGTTGTTTGCTCCAAATGATATAATAGAAAAGTATTTTGGGGAAAGTGAGAGGAAAAAAATTTTTCTTAAAATTGAAGAACTTTTTCCAGCAGTATACAGGTTTAGGGAGATAGTGAATGAGCCGGTGACCGTTAAAACCTCGATAACGGAACTTGACAAAATACTCGGAGGGGGGATAAGCTCATCTAATATAACGGAAGTGTGTAGTGAAAAAAGGCACATAAGGGCCCTATTTGCATACAATATAATACTAAATTTTATACAATTATTCGAGAAAACGGTTATAGTGTACAATGATTCGAACAAAATGTTCAGGCCGGAGAAGCTGTGTGAGTTGGCACATTATATGGGGATAGAGGAAAACCTTTTTCTTGAAAAAATTCTAGTCTTCAAGCCATACACAGTTTTCCAGCAGTTTGAAGTATTCGAATTATTGGAAAAAAACATTGGATCAGATTTTAGAATATTGTTTGTTATTGATGGAATTGGAGACTTCTTTAAGTCTACTACAAGAAGAAAGGATATTGCATTTTATAACCTTCGTATGCTTGAAAGCTTTATTTTGAGAGCAAACTATTTTTCGATTAAATATAATATGATAGTATTGTTGCTGAACAATTTGATAAAAGACTTTAAAACAAATGTTATCGAGCCACAGTTCAATTCAATAACAGAGGAGGTTGTTGGGACAAGGATACTTTTTTACGAAGAAGGAAGTTTTGTAAAAGCTAAAGTTATAATAGGAGAGAATGTGAAGGAGGTTAGGTTAACTATAACGGATTATGGCTTAAGTGATGCTGTTGATAGAAAATTTGGATAAGATAATAGATTGCATTGAAAGTGATAGGTGGGAGGAGGCAAAAGATATTGCAAAAAATTCTGTAGGAGCAACATTAGCATTAAATGCGATAAAATATCTGCAAAAGAACTCTTCTTTAGAGAAAGAAATTGGTAAGATAAAACGTTTGAGGGAAAACTTTTCAAAATTAATTGATGGAAAATGGTTACAGGAAATCGACTTAGACTATTTCACAGTCCTCTTCACTTACTTTGAACGTTTAGAAAAGAGGTTACAGAAAACCGCTTATGTGGAGAGTGTAATAAAAGATCCAGACAAAGAGTGAGAGCATTATGTATGTGCCGATGCCGGTTGTAAAAAGTGAACCACTATCACCTCCTCCTGAAAAGATATAGTATTTGCCTATAAAATAGGAGAGGAGATAAAATAATATGATCGTTAGTACACCAAAAAATGCAGATTCATTACTGAAGTTCATTACTCCAGAAAATAGTCCAGCAAATATTGCGAAAACAACCCTTAGCCAAAAGAGCTTATTTTTATCCGATATCATAGTAGGTTGACCTCCATGCAAGACCAGACGTTGAACAACATAGAACTATTTCACCAGACACGATGGTTGAACACCAATCTTAGAGATTATTACGTTAATAATGTTTACTGGACTATAGTGAGCAGAGCTATTGTCATAAGATTACATCATCCAACTTATCCAGAAAAAAGGTTAGTCATAGATAGTGGGAGAGCAATTTGGGTGACTGAAACAAAGTTAGAGGAAGAGGGCGCGGACCAACTTTTAAGACAGTTTAGAAAATTCCTTTCCAGGGGAAAAATTTCTAAAATAGAGCAGTTTGATACAGAGCGAATAATAAGTATAGAATTTGTTGGAAGTATAGCGAGAAAGCTTATTGTAGAATTTTTTAGCAGAGGAAACATAATTCTAGTTGACGAAAGAAATGTTATTTTAGCAGCATTAGAATATTTTCAAACAAGACATAGAACAATAGCTCCAGGAAAGGAGTATACAACACCTCCTGAGAGGGGAATGGATCCACTTAAAGTGGAAGTCAAACATTTCAGGCCGATACTAAAATATGAAGATGATTTTAGAAAATGGGTTGGAAAAAATTTAGCTTTACCGAAAAAGTATGTTGACATGCTACCAAAGCTTATTGGAGTAAAGGATGGAACATTGGGTAGGGAATTGGATGAAGAAAAGCTTTTGAAAATTTTGGACAAAATTAAAGGATTCTTTATTGAAGAGAACATAAAGCCAACAATTTATTTAGACGATAGTGAAGTTGTAGACTTTTCAATATTACCGTACAATTTTAAAGGATTAAAGTCTGAGGAGACTGGAAGCTTAAATGAGGCAATAGACAAAATTTACACCAAACTTATTTTGAAGGAAAAAGAAATTGGAAAAATGTATCCAATTATAAGGGAAAAAGAGAGAATAGTAAGGTCGATAGAAGACCTTAACAGTAAAAGGGATGGGATGCTTGAGGATAGCAAATTTTTGACGGAGCTAGCTAACATGATAAGAGAAAACATTCAACTAATGTACCAAGACTATGAAGAATTTAAGAAAAGACTTTCGCCAGCCAAGATCGTGGTTGAAAATGATTCAGAAAAGCTTTTTTATAAAGATTACAGCTTCATTTTTGACAGGAATAACCCGCTTAAAACATGTTCAGAAATTTATAGTCGGGCAAAAAATCTTGTAGAAGATTCAAAAAAGATCGAGGAATCAATAAGAGGGCTACAGAATGAAATGGAAACTTTAGAAAAGAAGATTAGAGCAAAGGAGAGGGTTTTCGAGAAAGAGCATAAAAAGGCTTATGAAAAAGAATGGTTTGAAAAGTACAGATGGTTTTATACTACAGAAGGATTTCTTGCAGTTGGAGGAAGAGATGCTTCATCAAATGAGGCAATAATAAAAAAGTATCTTGAGGAAGATGACATCGTCTTCCACGCTGACATCGTTGGAGCACCATTTTTTATCTTAAAAAAGGGTAAAATGGCTGGAGAAAATAGTCTAAAGGAGACAGCTATCGCGGCTGTAGCATTCAGCAATTTTTGGAAGATGGGAGCTTCAGCTGGGGAAGCGTATTGGGTTTATAGGGATCAGATTTCAAAGCAGGCACCGTCCGGCCAATATATGGGGAAGGGGGCTTTCATGATCACTGGAAAAAGAAACTATATTAGAAATCTGCCAATAGAATTAGCGGTAGGAATAGTTAGGGTAAAAGAACATTATTCAGTAGTATGCGGTCCAGTTGACGCGATAAAAAAGTATTGTGAGAACTATTTGGTGATTGTACCAGGCAACGAGGACAAGAATTCTGTGACAAAAAAGATTGTAAAATACTTTTTTGAAAAAGTTGGTGAAAGTGTTAAAGAAATACCCTTTGAAGAGTTTATTCAAGCATTACCTCCTGGAGGGTGTAAGATTAAACGACAAGATATTTAGAAATATTTTTTTACTTCCCTCCTTTAACCAGATAACGATAGAATGTCCGTGGAAACGAAGAGTACAAATCCTGCAAATTTGAGGGTAAGACAGGTAATGAATAGTCCAGTTATTACTGGAAAACCTGATGAGACAGTAAGAGAGATAGCGAAGAAGATGACTGCCAACGAGGTTGGAAGTATTGTTATAGTTGAAGACGGTAAGCCTGTAGGCATGGTTACAGATGGAGACATAATAGACAGGGTTGTATCAAAGGGTTTAAACCCTGACGAAGTTAAGGCAAAAGATATTATGAGCAAACCAATCTTAACCGTTGACGCTGAAACAACAATAATCGAAGCTGCAAAGTACATGAGAAAGAATAGGGTTAAGCGTGTGGGGGTAACCTATAGGGGTAGAATTGAGGGAATACTCTCAATATGGGATATAATATCAGTGACGCCAGAAATAGTCGAAATATTTTCTGAAAAACTTAACATACAATCTTCACTACTAGAGTCTGAGAAAGAGGCAGTCTATTTCGCAGGATACTGTGACACGTGTTCAAGATGGTCTGACCTACTAGTGGAAGTTGACGGAAAATACATTTGTGAAGAGTGCAGAAGCGATTAGTTGAGAAGCTTAAACCAAAAGAGTTTTTAATAAGATTTTATAAATGTTATGTTAGTGAAAAATTTTTGCCTACAGTAGAAGATTTTATGACAAAGGAAGTTATTGTGGTTACACCCTCTGACACTTTAGCCCGTGCTAAAAATTTGATGCTGTCAAAAAAGATTGGAAGAGTTGTTGTAGTTGAAGACGATAAGGTTGTTGGAATCTTAACAAGAGAAGATGTAGCAAGGGCTATTATATCGTCTAAGCCTTCAATAAAGTCTAGGCCAATAGACCAACTTCTTGTAGCCCATTTTATGAGAAAAGAAATTTTAACAGTCCAGCGTACAGCAAGCATTAATGAGGCAGCTAAGCTTATGCTTGAAAAGAAGATTGGAGGGTTGCCTGTAACAAGTGGTAAAAAGTTGGTTGGAATAATAACAACACATGATATAACAAAATATGTTGCCCAACTTCCACTAGAAAATTTGCTCGTAAAAGATTACATGTGCAAGGAGGTCGCCATAGTTTCACCATTCCATAGTATAGCTCATGTTGCAGAACTACTATTTAGTACGCCTACACATAGGGTGATAGTTTTAGATGCTAGAAAAAGGCCTGTTGGCATAATTACACCGTCGAATCTAACATTTGTAAAATTTTCTACAACTAAAGCAGTAAGTTCAAAACGTTCTCTTTCAAGAGGAGGAGAGGCAACCCATGAGAGGATAAGCTATGTTGCAATAGCCACGGCAGAAGATATTATGACAACACCCTTGATTATAGTGCACGAAGATGATAATGTCAAGCTTGCAACATCTATTATGGTGAAAAAGGATATAGGTGCGCTTCCAGTCCTTAATGGAGAAGGAAGTGTTAGTGGAATATTTTCTAAAAAGGAGGTTTTAGAAATTGCCTCAAAGAGAGGATAAACTAAAATCTGTTCCATTACAACGTGTTGGTCTAGTTTCAAAGTCTGACAAGATACCTATGATGTTTCACGAGCTAAAACGGACAAGATTAGATAGGGTTATAGTTAAAGATAACGAGAACCTTGTCGGTGTAGTGACGCTGAGAGACATTTTTACAAAACTAGCTTCAAAAAAGTTCAGTAACATTTCTCCAAAGTCCTTAAGTATAGCATCATTTATGAGCGAAAACCTGTTTTATGTACTAGAGGATAACACAATTGATGACGTGGTAAAGTTGATGGCTGAAAAAAATGTTAGCGGTGTACCAGTTTTAGATAATAGGAGAAAACTGCTTGGAATAATTACTAAGAATTATTTGATAAGCTTACTGGCAAACGAGTTAAAGGGTTATGTTGGAGACTATATTATAAGATCAGGGTACAAAATTTCAGTTGGAACAAGCTTGGCAACATTATCAAACGAGATACTCAAAAATGTTGATGTAAGAGAATTCGTTGTAGTGCAAGAGGGCAGGCTTTTGGGTGTTGTTGGCGAAAAGGAACTCGCATACTTCTTATTTAATTACCTTTCCGACGACAATATAATAAACATGAAGAATGCTTTACAAAGTTATGTTGTAAACGATATACTGACTTTCGTTAATGAACCATTAAAGCCAAGTGATCCAGTACAGTATGCGGCAAAACTGTTTTCAAACACAAACTTAGTAATATATCCCGTAGCAAAAGATGATGTTCTACTTGGAGTTATAAGGAGAAGAGAATTATTCAACCAACTTTCCAGGTAACCTAGGTTGATTACCAGAATAGTTAATGGAAGGATATGGAAAGATGGAAATATTTTAGAGAAGGATATAATATTAGAGGATGAAAAGATATTAGGTATCGTGAGAAAAGGCCAGCCTGTCCAAGTTGATAGGACACTGGACGCAGAAGGCGCACTCATATTGCCTGGACTGATAGACGCTCACACGCACTTAAGAGATTCGAAGATTGCGTATAAAGAAGATTTTGTGAGTGGAACGTCAGCTGCGGTGGCTGGAGGGTTTACTTTGGTATTAGATATGCCAAATACTGAGCCGCCTATAACAAGTCCAGAAAGGTTAAGCGAGAGAATGAGTTCGGCTGAAAAGAGGATATTATGTGATGTTGGATTCTACGCTATGCCACTTGATCTGGATCATGTGGAAGCACTTGCGGAAGAAGGTTGTGTAGGATACAAGATTTTCACCCACAAAAGTTTTGAAGACAAAAATTTTTTTGAAGAAGAAAGGATAGAGGAACTTTTGAAGACTGTAGGGAAGACTGGGAAAACACTCTCAATTCATGCAGAAGATCCTTCGAAAATAGGATTTTTGGGAGAAAAATATACTGCGATAGAGCATGCGAGAGCACATACTGTAGAGGCGGAAGCGAGTATGATAGAAAGGGTTCTCAAGCTTTCAAGAAAATATTTCACCAAGATCAGGTTCTGCCATATAACTACATCAAAGGGGCTGCAAATGCTTGTTGAAGAGAAAAGGGATAGCTTGAACTATTTTGTTGAAGTTACACCAGCACATCTCACATTAGACGAGAGCATTTTATCAGAATGTGATAAAATATGTTTGGTTGAACCACCTTTAAGGGAAAAGAGTAACGTTATATTTTTAAGGAAAATGTTTTGGGAAGGAGCTATAGATGTTGTTGGAACAGACCATGCACCACACACGTTAGAGGAAAAGCTTTCAGATAAGCCTCCAGCAGGATTTCCAGGGCTTGAGACGGCGGTGCCGATTCTATTTACTCTAGCTAAAAGGGGGTTCATACCATTTTCAAAACTGATTGAGAGTCTAACATCCAATCCTGCAAAAATATTTAATCTCCAAGGCTATGGCGCCATAAGAGAAGGTAATATAGCGAACCTAACGTTGATAAAATTTGTGCCAGAGTATAGAATCGATTCATCAAAATTTTATTCAAAAGCAAAATTCACACCATTTGAAGGATTTAAGGTTGAGGCTGCTGTGACAAAAACTATCATTAGAGGGGAAACAGTTTACGAGAGAGGCGCTGGGATAGTTGGCGGGAAAAGGGGGAAGGTTGTCAGAACATAAATTTATCGTCGACTGCATGCATGGGAGACTGGCAAGAAAAATGAGGTTATATGGATTTGACACGTTATATGATGTGAACTTTGACGACAATAAATTAATTGAGATAGCTAAACTTGAGGGGAGGACGATAATAACTTCTGATAAAGCATTAATTGAAAGAGCGAAGTCAGAGAACCTTCCAGTAATATGGGTTCCATTAGACAACGACCTCCCGAGGATGATTAAAATATTTGAGACCCTAAAAATTTTGCCAAAAATAGACCCTAAAAAGTCCAGGTGCCCACGCTGTAACAGTGCACTCGCGATAGTCGAAAAGGATAATGTTACAGGTGTGCCTAAGAAGGTTTTGAAGAGAAAAAGGATATTCTACAGGTGTACAGGATGTGGAAAGGTCTACTGGCACGGTTCACACTGGAAAAAGATAAGAGAGTTTGAAAAAACACTTAAGAGGAGACTAAGAGAATTAAGGGAAGGGGAAAAGAATGAATTTAAGCGATGAGGATGGGAAAATTTTAGTTAAATTGGCTAGAAAAGCAATAGAAGAGTATGTGGTTAATGGAAGAAAATATGTTCCTCCAGAAGAGATAAAGAGCAGGTTTTCTGAAAAGGCAGGAGTCTTTGTGACAATAAACCGTGTGGTGGGGGAAGAAAGGGAGTTAAGGGGATGCATAGGCTTTCCAGAGGCAATCTTACCACTATACGAGGCGGTTATTGAGGCCGCAATAGCAGCGGCTACAGAGGATCCAAGATTTGAACCACTTAAAAAGAGTGAACTCGACAAAATCTTGGTAGAAGTAAGCGTTTTAACACCCCTTGAGCTTATAAAAGTCGATTCACCACTACAGTATCCTGAAAAGATAAAGGTTGGAGAGGATGGGTTAATGCTTAGATGGAGATGGGGTTCAGGACTACTACTTCCACAGGTTGCAGTAGAATACGGATGGGACGCAAGAGAATTTCTTGAAAACCTATGTCTTAAGGCAGGTATAACACCCGATTCCTGGCTTAGAAAGGATGTGAAAATCTACAAGTTCCAGTGCCTGATTTGGGAGGAGAAAGGTAATGGTGAGATTGTTAGAAAGCATCTAGTGGATAAAAACGGATAAATACTAGTTTAGTAATCTATATTTTGAAAAAATTTGGAGGCATATGAAAATTTTGTTAGGGCAAGAAACCTTCTACTTAATGCCGAAGATTATGAGGAAGCTAAAAGAGAATTTTTATGGCCTAACATAGTTGAATTTAATTGGGCAATAGACTATTTTGACAAAATAGCTGAGGAGGAATCTAATCCAGCAATATTGTATGTAGACGATGAGGGAGTGGAGAAAAGTGTCAGCTTCCAAGAATTAAAATTTAGGTCCAATAAGGTTGCAAATTTTTTGAAAGAGAATGGATTAGTTAAGGGGGAAAGAATACTTTTACTATTAAGTAATCGAATTGAACTTTTTGAAACATTTTTGGGTGCAATGAAAGTTGGATGCACAATAATACCTGCATCACTACTCCTAACAGCCAAAGATATCGAGGACAGAATTTTGAGGGGAAAAATAAAATGTATCGTGACAGAAAACGGGTTTGTAGAAAAGGTTGACTCCGTTGGAAACCTATTAAAGTTTTTAAAATGCAAAGTTGTTGTCGGAGAAAAAGTGGGGTCATGGAAAAGCTTTTACGAAGTAGAGGACTGCAGTGGAGTGTTTAAGAGTTCTGAAAAATTTTTTGCATCAGATGAACTACTAATATATTTTACTTCGGGAACAACGGCGAAGCCAAAACTTGTTTTGCATACTCATGCAAGCTACCCTGTTGGACACTTGACCACAATGTACTGGATTGGCTTAAAAAGAGGATATTTGCACTATAACATAAGTGCACCAGGATGGGCTAAACATGCGTGGAGCACCATGTTTGCGCCATGGAATGCTGAAGCAACAACATTCGTGTACAATTATAGGGGAAAATTCGATCCAAAGAAGGTGCTTGAAAAAGTAGAGGAATATGAAGTGGATAGCATGTGTGCGCCTCCAACAGTTTGGAGATTATTCTTATTAGAAGATTTAAGAAAATACAATTTTTCATTAAAGGAGGCAGTTAGCGCAGGAGAACCCCTAAATCAGGAAATTATAGAAAGGGTGCAAAAAGCAACTGGGATAACTGTGAGAGAAGGATATGGGCAAACAGAGACAACATTACAGATAGGAACATTTCCAGGAATTAAAGTTAAGTTGGGCTCGATGGGGAAAGAGGCGCCGGGATTCAATATAGGAATATTGGATAACGAGAATAGGGAATTGGGTACGGGGGAGGAGGGAGTGATTGCGGTGAAGGTTAAGCCGACAAAGCCGGTAGGGCTGATGGAAGGCTATCTAGACCCCTTTGAGAAGAATTTTGAAGTTTTTGTCGGCCAATGGTATCTAACTGGAGACATGGCTTTTAAGGATAAGGACGGGTACTTCTGGTTTATTGGTAGAGTTGACGATGTGTTCAAAAGCTCAGACTATAGGATAAGCCCATTTGAGTTAGAAAGTGAACTTCTAAAACACCCTGCTGTTGTCGAGGCAGCTGTTGTAGCAAGCCCGGATAAGATAAGAGGTTTTATACCGAAAGCGTACATAGTTTTAAAAAAGGATTATGCCGCAGACCATGAGACAGCATTTAAAATGTTCAAGTTTATTAGAGATAACATTGCACCATACAAACGTCCAAGAATAATCGAGTTCGTTACAGAACTTCCTAAAACAATAAGTGGCAAGATTAAAAGAAATGAGCTAAGAGAAAAGGAAAAGGAGCTTAGAGGAAGCAATCAGAGAAAAGAAAATGAGTATTTTGAAGAAGATTTTAGGGAAAAACTTTGATAAAGATAATATTAATAGGACAAAATTTTTAAATCGACATATTTGGGATAGATAGCGAATTGAGCACAAGATTTAAAGTGGGCGGGAGAACTCATACAATAAGTGAACTCTTTTCAGAAAACAGGGAGCTAGATACAACTATACTTGGATGGGTTCAAAACAAAAGTAGGGTGGGAGGAGTAATATTTCTAACAATAAGAGACGGTTCAGGGTACATTCAAACAACCTTCAAAAAAGACCAAGTTTCAGCCGAAGTGTTTGAAAAAGCAAAGGAGGTTACAGTCGAGTCAGCTGTAAAAGTTTCGGGTAGAACAAAGATAGACAAGAGGGCTCCAGGTGGACTTGAAATTGTTGGAAAAGAGTTTGAGATAATAGCTAAGGCTGAGCCTTGGCCTATAGTCAAAAGCGCTGTAAAGTCACCATCCTTCCTCTATGACATAAGACATCTTTCGATAAGAGGTAAGAGGGCTTCTTCTGCTATAAAGATAAGGTCTAAGGTTATAGAGGCGGCTGCAGACTATTTTTTCAAAAACGGATTCTATCTCATAAGCGCACCAACAATAGTACAATCTGCGTGCGAAGGTGGTGCAACATTATTTGAGGTAAACTATTTTGGTAAAAAGGCATTTTTGACACAGAGCGCTCAATTGTATGAGGAGGCTGCAATAGCTGCTCTAGAAAGGGTGTGGACTGTTGAACCATGCTTTAGAGCTGAAAAGTCAAAGACTTCAAAGCATCTTACAGAATTTTGGATGATAGAGGCTGAAGTTGCTTTCGCAACACATGAGGATATAATGAGACTTGAGGAGGAGCTTGTGGTTGAAATAACTAACAGGGTCGCCAACGAATGCTCACAAGAACTTAATATTTTGGAAAGAAAGTTTAAGCCTCCAGAGCCACCATTCTACAGAATAACCTATGATGAGGCAAGAGAATTGATAATGAAGAAGGGAATATTTTTTGAATGGGGAGAAGATATTCCAACAGAAGGGGAGAAGATTATTTCTAACGAATTCGATAAACCAGTTTTCATTAAAGAGTTCCCACTTTCAGCAAGAAGCTTTTATCACATGACAAAACCAGACAACGATAAAGTTACACTTTCATCGGACCTGATAGCGCCAGAAGGCTATGGAGAAATAACTACGGGAGGACAAAGGTTAAGCGACTACAGTGAACTAGAAAAACGGGTCATGCAACAGGAACTTCCCAGAGAAAGTTTTGAATGGTATCTTGAGCTTAGAAAGTATGGGATGCCACCTCATTCAGGCTTCGGACTCGGTGTCGAGAGGACTGTTAGGTGGATAGCCGGATTAAAGCATATAAGGGCAGCATCACTCTTCCCAAGAACACTAACACGTCTCAACCCATAAAAAGTAGAAGTTAAAAGCAACCTATATTATACCCATATATGGTCAAGTTGGTTAAGGAAGAAGAATTGGAAGACGAACTTGATGTGGAAAATATTGAGGGAGTAGGGCCTGCTACTAGAGACAAATTTTATGCTGCCGGAATATATGATATAAGACAGGTTTTAACATTCAGCCCACAAGATCTAGTGGAAATTTTAGGTATAAGCTACGATAAAGCAGTTGAAATCTCAAACAAGTCGAGGAAGAAGCTTACAGAGCTTGGTCTAATGGAAAGCTCCTTTTCAGTCGCAAGTGAAGTGCTCAAGAGGAGGCTTTCCATAGAGAGGATAACTACAGGCTCAAATAATCTCGACAACCTGCTCGGTGGAGGAATAGAAGTTGGAGCATTAACAGAATTTTATGGAGAATTTGGAAGTGGAAAGACACAAATATGTCACACACTCTGTGTCACAGTACAGTTGCCTAGAGAAAAGAAGGGACTGAATGCGGGTGCAGTATACATTGATACAGAAAACACTTTCAGACCAGAAAGAATCGAGTCAATTGCAAAATATAGGGGACTAGACCCTGAACAGGTTTTGAAAAGAATATTTGTTGGAAAAGTGTACAATGCAAGCCACCAGGAGCTTTTGACAAGAGAAATTCCAAACTATATTGAAAGGGAAGGCTGCAAGCTTGTGATAGTTGACTCGGCAATGACACACTTTAGGGCAGAATATGTTGGAAGGTCAATGCTTTCAGAAAGGCAGCAGAAGCTCAACAGATACCTTCACACACTTTTAAGACTTGCAGAAATATATAAGGTCGCAGTCGTGATAACAAACCAAGTTCAGGCAGCACCAGACGTTTTCTTTGGAGACCCTACAAAGGCTTCTGGAGGACATGTTATGGCTCACGCGAGCACCTACAGGATATATTTGAGGAAGTCTGGAAAAAATAGGATAGCCAGGATAGTTGACAGCCCATATCATGCTGAAGCTGACACAATATTCACTCTAACTGAGGCGGGAATAGGGGATCCTGAGGAAGACTCTAAAAAGTGATTTTTGGGCGCAGAAAATATTGTATATATAGATTGTCTTATGTAGGTTATGGTATGGTGGGAAAAGCGGCAGCCTTAGCCATAATTTCTTTCATAATATTGTCAACGTTACCAATATCATATACTATACAATCACCAGAATATTATGAGAATATAACATTGTATGTTGTTGGAAAAAATGTTCTTACAAGATACAATTTTACTGGCACAGAAATTGGCTTAATAGAGCCTAAGATTTTAGGGGAAAAATTTTCAGGAGTAGACTACTTTAAACTTTATGTAAGCCAATTTGACAGCTTTCCAACAGAATACTCTTACTTTAGCAGCCTAGGATACAATATACTCTTATGCGAATACAATATTCCAAGCGCGGCAACATTATACGTTCACTCGAAAACACTACAAGAGGCAAGCTCGTTTGCTGAAGAAATAGAAAACCGTACAGGATTCTCGTTCACATACTATGGGAAGAAGGGGGAAATGTTCATGTTCATTTCACCGTCTTCCTTCGTTGACGTGCTAGAAAATTTTTTGTGGAAAACTATTCCAACAACATACGGTGGGTTCACAAAATTATTAGATAAAAGGGATGTAGCTTTCTCAGCAATAAGAGAAATTGGGTTTACAGGAAAAAATGTTGATGGAAAAGTTTTACAGAGTGTCATAGTTGACATTCTTAAGACAAACGCTTTTTCCGGAAACAGTCTGAGAACAGGACTAGATATTTTCCTTTCAAGCAGGATAAATAGTTCAGGCTACACAAACCTTGGCAGCTTCAAAATAATATCATATGGTCAGGTTATAGATAAAAGTGATGCAGGATATGTTAAAAACGATATAGGCAAAAGAACTTCAGAGCTGGTGCTAACAGTTCCAGGAAATAGTGTCCTACACTTTCCAAACATAACACTTGCTACAGCAACACCAAGCATAATTGTAGAGAGAGAGTTTTCGAAAACAGCTTTAAAGTTTGGTGACGAGTTTGAGGTGCAAGTTAGGGTTAGAAACATTGGGGCAGCGGACGCTGAAGATATAAAGTTTGAAGACAGCTGGTGGACTGGAGGCGCATTCACACTTACAGCAGGCAAATATTCTGATCAGTTGAGTAAACTTGGTCCAGGAGAAAATCGTACAATAGTTTACAGGCTAAAAGTTCAGACAAGAGATACGTTAAGCTTTCATGTTGAGCCATTGGCCATAACATACTTTTGGAATGTTGGTGGAGAAAGATTAGCATTTAAGGCGTTTTCAAATGACGCGTACATGCTTTTGAACCAAGACGGCCCATCAATATATATTATTGCAACAGTATCCACATCACAGACAAGCTTTGGAGAAGGAAAAAAGGTTACGTTAGAGATAAAGAATATGGGAAGTTTTACAGCATTTAACATAACATTAAATGGAGAAAGTATAGAGTTTCTGCCACCACAAAAGAGCGTTCAGAAGGTTATAGAAGTGGATCTGGAAAACGTGAGCCAGCCTTTTAAGGAAGAAGCATTCAAATGCCAGTGGAGTAATGGAAAAGATGTTAAAGTTTCTGCTTCAAACAATATAATTTTAGCTAACGCATATGGTAAGGTTGGTATCTCTATATTGAGCTTACAGAGGAATATAGAGGTTATTTCCGGAGACAAAATATACCTTAACATAACCTTAAGCTTGAAAAACTTTGGGTCAAAGACTGTATCAAACACTACAATTTGGGAAAATATTCCTGAAGGAATGAAATATGTTAATGGAAGCCTTAAACAAGATGGGAAAGGAGTTTACGCTTTCGAAGAGAAAATTGGTGCTAACAGTTCAAAAAAGTACAAGTACCTTTTTATGGTAGAAGACTTGAGCAAAAACTACGTTCTCTTACCAGCCTACGCCGAATACCTTTTAGATGGAAAAAAATATTCTAGCCTAAGCACACCAAATGGGGCTGCAGTTGGATTAAAGATAATATTGCATTTGGATGAAACAGACATCTTCCAAAACTATAATGTGAACGGATACTATTCTATAAACAATTTGGGAGACAAAAACGTTTACAGGATTTCGGCAAAAATTCTCTACAGCCCTTCAATAAATGTTACAATATCAAATACTCTAACAAACAAGACCCTACTAAAGCCCGGCTTTGAGGAAAAAGTATACTTTAAAGTTAATGGCAAAAGTTTTGCCTTAAATAACAGCATTAAACTTAATATAAAATACTTTTTTGGAGGAAAACAATACAATGTTAATTCAACAACAGTTTATGTTAACGTGTACACACTTCCAGAAATAGCTTTCACTATAGTAGGTGAGGCAATTGAAGGAAAACCATTCGAACTAAATATAACTGTAAGAAATACTGCACCCCTAGAAATTGAAAACGTACACTTTAAGATACTTATACCTCCACAGATTAAGATAATAGAAAATCTTTCACCTTCAAAAGCAAAAGTTTCAAATAACACGATAGAAGTATCGATGCCGAAAATGGATAAAAGCAGTGAAGAGACTATAGCCTTGAAGCTTATGAGTGGTATAGCAGGCGAGTATACTTTAAGCAGTTCAGAACTGTCCTTTACCTTCAAAGGAGAAGATATAATAGCGTCTTCTCAGACAACAAAGGTTAAGGTCTATGACGATATAGTTTCAAGATACTTTATACCATTAGCCATTGCAATAGCATTAATGGCTGCTGGAAGAATAGCATTAGGGTTAACAAAAAAAGGGGAGAGAATAAAATTTTTAAGAACGTTTTAATGGAACAGAAAATGCTTCCTCAACCTTTTGCCTATGAATTGTGTTCATGCTGCAGAAGGGTACTATTCTGCCGTCTGGAATAGCATAGTGTATACCACATCTTTCAACCCTCTCTAGGTCGAAGTTGTACGGGTCCATGAAGTGCATGTCCCCGACCATGACAATTTTTCTCATAAACCTTCCGAGGGAACTGTAGGAGCCTTCGGACAGAAAGGCGCGGACAAGAGAGGACATGGTTCCCAAGCTAATATGCCTTAACGCTGAAGCAGCTTTAATTTTGCCCAATGTCCTTTTTCCAGAGGCCATCATTTTCGCGGCGTCAGCCAAGGATTCAACAAACTTTTCAACGTTAGCATGCCTTGTTATAGGCTCGTAATCGTTTCTTTCCTTGTTTACCACAAGGAATGTTGCCGCACCGCAGTTCTGGTGGACTGTGAATGTCGGCTGAGGAGCCCCTTTAAGGGCAGCTATAAAGTCGGAGATTGGTGCCACGAATGGGATGGGATACCAGTCCTCCATCCTAATCTTTCCGTTAGTCTGTTTCTCAGAATTGTTTACTACATCAGAGGTTGTTATCCTGTATTCTAGAAGCTTAGACGTGTCTATTCTGCCAGAGAATGAGACAGGCTGAAAGTTTACACATCTCACAACATCACTGTTTCTTACACCGTATTCTATGAGGGCCCCGATTTCTCCATCGTTTATACCCTTGACTACTGTTGGGACAAGGACTAGGCTCTCGTGGCCGAGCGTCCTAAGGTTTTCTACAGCCTTAAGCTTAATATCAAGAAGGTCTGCACCCTTCATTTTAATATAAGCTTCCCTAGTTAGGCTGTCAAAGGATAGGTAGAAGGTGCTTACTCCAGCTTTAATAAGCTCCTTTAGGTAGTCGATGTCCCTGGCTATTCTCACACCATTGGTGTTAACTTCAACATGATGTATTCCAATCTTCTTAGCGTATCTTACGATTTCAGGAAGATCGTCTCTCAGGGTTGGTTCGCCTCCACTTAACTGAACAGCGTAGGTTGGAACCGGTCTGTTGGCGCGGAGGTTGTCCAGCATCTGCTTAACCTGCTCTAGAGAAGGCTGGTACAGGTATCCGGCGGCCGCGGCGTTCGCAAAACATATGGGGCAACGGAGATTGCAGGCGTTTGTTACATCAACTATACCTAATATCGTATGAGTCTTATGCTCATTACATATTCCGCAGTCGAATGGGCAGCCTATGGACCTTTTTGTCCTAGGATTTTCTAAACCATTCCCTATACGCTCATACTGCTGGACACGCTTATACCATCTGTAGTCGGACATGTAAATGTCCTTGAATTCACCATGCTCTTCACACGATTTCCTCATATAGACGACATTATCTTCAACATATAATTCTGCCTTAATCACTTTGAAGCACACGGGGCAAAGGCTTCTTGTGAACTTAATATGCTCCAATCCACATCATCAAAAGTGACTAAGACGCTTCTATAAAAGATTTGTTTTTAACGTCATCCTATTTTGACAGATGCATGGTTTTAAGATTAAAAATTTTATATTAGTATGTCATATTTTTAATTTCTCTTGCAGCAGCCTTAACATTATTTGATTCTATAATTGCTCTTGCTACAATAAGATAATCTGAGCCAGCGCGGACAGCATCCTTTGGGTCACCGCCTTGCACAAAAACACCTGGAGAAAATATTGGAATATCTTTAACCCTTTCCCTCACATATTTTATGATGGAAGGGTTCGTGGCGCCCACGATAAGGCCGTCCACATTCCATTCTACAGCCCTTTCTATAAAGAGGTCATACATTTTTACAAGCCTGCCTCCCTTTAGAACATCAAGCCCGTATCCTTCAACAGCACCCTTATGGCTCATATACGTTAAAGTTATTATCCCCCTGTCCATTGAATGCGCTTCCTTAATGCATGGGCCTAAGCCTTCCTCAAAACCTACAAATGGATTACATATTACGGCATCAAAGCCTATATCCCACAAAATTTTTGTTGCAACAACATTCGTTGCTGAAATGTCATTCAATTTTAAGTCTGCTATAGCCTGAAGACCGTGGGCGTGGGCTTTGTCTACAATTTCTTTTAACTCGTTAAAGCCTAAGGGTATAATAAGGTGAAGATTCACTTTAATACCGCATACTTCATCATACACTTCGTCTAGAATCTTTAAAGCTTTCGATAGAAGATTTTCGGGAAGGCCTGGTTTAAGGTCTAAGCCTAAAACGATTCTACTCCTTTTCTCTAAACTAGCCCTTCTCATCCTTTCAGAAAAGACCATTTGTTACCATTTTCCGGTAAATTCTTCACCTTTATAATCTTTGCATATACAAAACCTGATTCGTCAACATTGTTAGTGTATTCGAGAAGATTCTTTTCTGAAGAATATTTTATAAAATTTTTGTTGATGGTGTCGGTTCTAACATAGTATACTTTTGCTGGAAAGCCTTCACTGTAACTTAGTATTGTAAACAGTATGTTCACGCCATGGCTGTTGACATAGAATAGTGGTAAAATGGATTCTTCATAAAACATTTTATATGTTGCAACCCTTACAAGGCTGCCTACATCCTCAAGTTCTACGAAAGAATTCTTTTTGAATGGAAAAGTTTTACTTTTGGACCAGTTTCTAGGAGGATTTTTCAAAAATATTATTGGAGCATAGATATATGATGCATTATGTACTGTGGTGAAAAAGTCAACGGACTCTGCACCATACACATTCTTATATCCAAGGTAGTTTCCAACCTTCTCTGAAACCGCAAACATGTAGTCAACCTTTTTAACGTCAACCTGATATTGGATGAAAATGGTCCAAAATCCATTGCTCTTGAAAGCGAACACGGGCTGTGGAATATGCTCGAATGCGCATACTAGTCTCGCAAAATCCTGTATTGATGACAGTTCGAAGGCCATAATCTTGACATCAGCCTTTTACAAGAGCATGATAAAAAATTTTAAACTTGGCTGATGTGGTGTGGAGAGCATGCAACGTGTACAGAAGATTCTGGAGCGCATAAACGCTTCTTTAGAGGCTATCGGGAAGCTGGAAAAGAACATGATTTCAAGAAATTCACTACTAGAATTTGGTGAACTGATATGGGAGGCTTACAAAAACTGTGAGGCAGCAATATTCCTTCTAAAAATTGAGATGAGGGCGGTTGACGAATATGATGACTCGAAACTTGTATTTGACCAAGATTATCCGGACTACAATATTATTGTAGCAGAAGAGCATATTAGAAACGCGGTAACATTAGTTGAAAAGAATGGTCTAAGACAGGCTTTAAATGAGCTTAGAACTGCAAGAAACATTTTGGCAGAACTTTTTGTTAGGTCAAGAAAAGAGAAAATTGATAGGATTAAAGCAAGTTTTAAGCAGAAAAAGTTTAACATTTAAAAAACCTTTTATTTAGTAGATAAATGACCATATAAAAGGAGAAATGGGTGTCTTTATTGGATAGAATGTTTTGGATTGCTAAAGAAGAGGAAATAAAGAAGGCTGAAACAACAGACGTCTACTTCTCTTACACTAAAAAGGTTTTAGAAAAATATGGACTGCATAGGAAGGTTATAATGGAAGTTTATGCAAGAAACCTGCCATTTGAAGGAAACTGGGGTGTACTTTTAGGTGTACACGATTGTATAAAACTCCTTGAAGGCTTACCCTTTAACGTTAAAAGCATGTGTGAGGGGGAAATATTTCAAGTGAATCCTAAGTCGGTAGTATATGAGCCTGTAATGCAGATAGAATGCTATTACGACGAATTTTGCCTATACGAGAACCCCCTACTTGGGCTGCTTGCCGAAAACACTGGTATAGCGTCAAAGGCTGCAAGGTACAGGCTTATTGCTGGAAACAAGATTCTCTTCAGCTTCGGTTCTAGAAGAATACATCCAGTTCTAGCTCCCGCCTCAGAAAGGGCAACATATATTGCTGGATTCGACGGCGTTTCAAACATTCTTGCAGCAAAACTTATTGGAATAAAACCTGTCGGCACAATGCCTCATGCCCTAATACAGGTATTCGGGGACCAGAAAGAGGCTTGGAAGGCATTCGATTCAACATTGTCAGAGGATGTTCCAAGAATAGCTTTGATAGACACATTCTATGACGAAAAAGCTGAAGCGATAATGGCTTTAGAGACGTTGGGTGAAAAACTTGCTGGAGTAAGACTTGATACACCACGTTCAAGGAGAGGTGAATGGAGGAAGATTATTGAGGAGGTTAGATGGGAACTGAATGTTAGAGGGGGAAAGAATGTTAAAATATTTGTCAGCGGAAGTATAGATGAGAAGATTATTCAAGAACTTAGTGACATAGTTGACGGTTTCGGAATAGGTGCTTCCGTAAGCGCAGCTCCGCCAGTAGACTTTAGCGCAAAGATTGTTGCAATAGAAGTTGATGGCAAAATGAAGCCTATTGCGAAGAGAGGGGACATTGGTGGTGCGAAAAGCGTTTACAGGGACTGGGATTCGTTCACGGACTATGTTGTGTTAAGGGGAAGTAAGCCGCCGTCAGAAAAGTGCACTCCACTACTTGAGGACGTCATAGTAGATGGAAAGGTTGTTAGAGAGCTAGAAGATACTAAGAGGATAAGAGAAAAGGTTTTACAAAAAATTTCTAAGCTAAGAAGTGTACAGCCGAAGATAGTCTACATTGTATAAACTTTAAGTTAAAATCTGGTGTGAGAAAAGTATGGTCTCTGAATATAAGGGGAAAAGGTATTTTGAAACATCGCTGATAATAGTTTTTGGATCACTTTATGCTGTTACCGGATACTTCACTTACTTTGGAATAAACTTTTATGGTGTAAAATTTTGGCCGGCAGTCGTAATCCCTGCAACTGCAGCAGTACTATTTGGTGAAAAGGTTGGAGGATCTTCTGCAGCCCTTGGAATATTTGTTTCAGATGTTCTAACACACGGTATGGCCTTCTTAAGCCTAACAGTTGGTGTACCATCAAATTTCATCGCATTCTATATTATAGGAAAGGTTTGCAGAAAATATAGTTTAAGAAGGTACTTGATTTCGGCTACAATAGGGTTGGCTGTTGGTTCGATAATAATTGGCATAGGGCTATTCTTTTGGAGCCAAGCATTCCCTTTACCATTTAGCAATGAGGTTACTCCACTAGCTTTTGAGGCAGCGTTTACTATATCGGCTTGGACATTTATTTCAGAAATACCATTTTTATATATTCTTGTGCCACCTATGGTTAGGATGATAAGAGATAGAGTGGGTAAAGTGGTCTGATGCTAATAGCAGGTTTAGACATTGGTGGAAGTGTGACAAAGGGAGTTCTATTTGATGATGAAAAAATTATAGCCTACTCTGAAGTTCAAGCGTCTGATTCGATAACTTCAGCATTAGGGTGCTTGGGGAGACTTTTAGCTGACACGGGAATGAAGATAAGAGATTTGCGTAAGGTAGCGCTCACAGGCTCTATAACAAGAAGGTTAAAGTTGGATATGATTGAAATAGATTATAGGGTAATTGATGAGATAGAGGCTATAGGCTTAGGTGGACTTTATCTTTCAGGAAAAAATGAGGCAATAGTCGTCAGTGTTGGAACTGGAACAGCCATAGTATACGCTAGAAGGCATGGGAAAGAGTATAGTGTAGAACATTTAGGTGGAACAGGAGTAGGTGGGGGAACAATAGCAGGATTGGGAAAACTTCTTCTCAAAAAAGACTATCCTTCAAACATTTTCAAGGAGGCCTCGGGAGGAGACCTTTCGAGAGTAAATTTGCAGGTTAGGGATATAGTTGGCGGGCCAATAGGAAGAATTCCGGCTGAGGCTACAGCATCAAATTTTGGTAAAGTTGGGGACGATACTAGGCCTGAAGACATAGCTTTAGGGCTGATTACAATGATAGCGGAAGTGATTGCAACTATAGCATATTTTGCAGCTAAACAAAAGAGTTTAGAGGAAAATATAATATTTGTTGGAAAACTGCCATCGCAGGAAATATTTTCAAAGAGACTTTTGGACACCTTAAATGTTTTGGGTGGAAAGGCGACTATACCAAAAAATGCCGAGTATGCGACAGCAATAGGTGCGGCTAAGGCTTTAATTGAATAGCTAGTGCACTATCGTCTGCTTATATTTTTCTATACTATCATATACTATGTTTCCCACAACTATGGTAGCGTATTTGCTCATCACTTCAGCCTTTTCCCTACTGTCTATACCACCACCATAGAATAGGTGAGAGTTGACTAGATTTTCTTTAACAGCCTTGACAATGTTAGGGTCACCAAAACGGCCACTGTATTCTATGTAAACGATTGGAGCATGCATAATCCTATCAGCGTAAACGGCGTAAGACAAAATCTGTTCCAGTGACAAGTCGGTAATACTTTTTGTCAACTTTGCTACAGCACAATCCGGATTTAGTATAATATAGGCTTCTATCACAATCTTTTCCCATGGAATGTTTTTGAAGTCTCCAAAAACTTTTTTCATACTATTGATCCAGGCAACATGAGCGCCGCCAGACCACCATTTCTCGTTAGTATTCAATATCAGTGGCACAAAAAAGTAGTCGAAAGAGAAATCAACTGCTTCAGACTTTGAAGGCTCAAGTAGAATTGGGATATTGGCGCCCTCAAGCATCCTTTTAAGCCTTCTAACCTTATCTAAGGTGATACCTTGTGTACCTCCAACCAGTATAGCGTCAGTACCATTTTCGAGCACCGCTTTAACTATTTCTTCAGTATTATTTTTGTCTGGGTCAAGTTTCGTAACATGCTTCCACCTTCTCCAAGGACATTCAAGCGACGACATATCTGCACTCTTGCACCGAAGATTCTAAAATAGTTAAACTTTTAAACTTAATTCCATTATAATATAATGTTCCAGTATACGGTAATTGTTATGGGAGAAAAGGATAGGGTGCTGCCAGAAAATGTGAAGAGAATGTTTGAGGATACTGGAATTTCTTTTAGAGGAAAATTTTCTTCAATATGCATATACTGTAGGGGGGGAAGAAACTTATGCGGTAAAAGGGTTTGCCCTATAACGTTAAAGGCGATGGCTCTTCTAAAAATTTCTAAACCGGTGGTATCACAGAACGTTTATGGGTCATCACCACCATCCGTTTTTGTTGGAAGATACGGGTATCCTAAGGTTTTTGTTGGGCCAATGGTTCCACCATTTTCTGGAGACACAGTGGTAATGGACCTACCTGAAGCCTGGATCGGGACACCTGTTGAGAAGATCGTGGAGTACAGATATTCTCTTCTTAGGGGAAAAAGTTTAGCTTCTATAGATGAGGCGTGGAAGGGGGGTCGATTGATAGAATCATTGCATGAGCTTGCAATGAGCGAAAGGCCTGTCGACGCTGAAGTGGAGTTTGAGAAGGCGCCTTCAGGAAACATATACTTAGACGATAACTCTCAACCTTTTGGACCCGGAGCACCCCTTAAGAGGCTTAAACTTTACAGTTTACCCCCTTCTAATAGGAAGATTGAGAAACTATATTATGATACAGACCTACTTTCATATAAGGCTGTTTGGGAACTTTATACTTCAGGAGTTGAAGTTAGTAGGATACAGAGGGCTTTTAGTGTGGGCATGTTTGGCTTAAAAAGAAATAGGAAACTTGTTCCGACAAGGTGGAGCATTACAGCCGTTGACAGTATAATTTCAGCCCAGTTGATAGAGAAGATAAAGCAATATGATACTGTAGACAAGTATATGCTGTTCAGCTACAGGTATATGGACAATATTTTTACAGCACTACTTCTCCCACAAAAGTGGAGTTTCGAGTGGATGGAGGCATGGTTTCCTGGAACATTCTGGAACCCGAATTCTTTGCAGGTGGATGTTGGAGGAGATTCTGAAGGATACAGTGGGCGTACGACCTATCCGAGCATCGGAGGATGCTATTATGCTTCAAGGCTGGCTACAGTAGAGTTCTTGGATAGGATAAGAAGACAGGCTAAAGCCTTGGTTTTGAGAGAAATACATCCACAGTTTCCATTACCGCTTGGAGTATGGTTTGTTAGAGAATGTGTTAGGAGGATGTTTAATCAGAAACCTCAAATTTTCGAAGACATGCATGAGGCTTTAGATGGGCTATCAAAATCTTTAACAGTGCCACTTAAAAAATGGATTTTAAAAAGCGACATATTAAAAGAATGCCTTTACCAGAAGAAGATAACAGATTTTTAGCTAAAGCAAGAATTATGCTAGAAACATGAAAAGACCTTTAACAAGATAAATGCTGCGAATGGTTAAATTTTTTTTAAACTGCACTTTTTATAAAATGTGCCAAAATTTTTACGGACAAGAGAAAATCTTTTAAATACAAAAAAATATTTTTTTACCAGTTGGATAATATAGTACAGTACAGGAGAGTAAGATGTAAGAGCGCTATTTCCAAAAGTACACTACCAGGACTAGATTATACTATAAACCCGTACCTTGGCTGCGAACATGGATGCATATACTGTTATGTGCCAGATGTTATAAGAAGCAAGGAGTTCCAAAACGGATGGGGGAGCATAGTTTATGCAAAAGAAAATATTGTTGAAGCACTTTTAAAGCAAATTAGGGCGATCAAGCCTGGAGTTACTGGATACAGTACTGTTACCGACCCCTATCAACCGTATGAGAGAAAGATGTGTTTTGCTAGAAAGATAATAGAAATACTGTTAAGCCACAGGTTTAGGATTTCGTTTCAAACTAAGTCGTCATTAATTTTGAGGGACATAGACATGATAAGGGGGGATAATGTGGAGGTAGGTTTCACGATAACATCGTTGGATAAAGAGTTTGCAAAAAAATTTGAACCCAACTCTTCACCTCCAGAAGAAAGAGCTCAAGCGCTTGAAACATTTTCTGAGAAGGGGGTTAAAACTTGGATATTCTATGGACCAATCATATGTGGATTCAACGACGATGATGAAAATTTGTATAATCTCTTCCAATTAGCAAAGAAAGCTAGAAGCTATATTATGTATGATAAGCTAAGGCTTAAACCTATACTTTCAAATAGAATGAAGAAAGTTTTAGGTGAAGACGTTTTCGAGAAAATTAAGGGAGGAGATCTGGAGCAGTGTTTTAAGAAAACATATTATAAGGTTATAAAATTGGGTAGAGAGTATAATGTGAAGGTTGAGCCTGCCTTCGCATGAGAGTGTTTGGTTTGAGCGAGAAATCTGAAAAATATAGGGTTGTTGTCATAAGACCTCTAATTTTAGCTCTATTGCCACAGCTGCTAATACATTATATAGATAAAAGGAACCTAGCCTTTTCCCTTACAAGAGATAATGTTATGGGATTTTTAGGGGCACTGTTTGTTGGACTGTGGATAGGATTAAGTATACTTTTTGTAAAGTATCTTTGGATCTTTTCATACGTAATATTCTTTATCCTAATAGGCTCCTATGGAATACTTATACTTTTCAACACATATGTTGAGGGAGTAGTTTTTATTAGGAAAAAGTGTAATGGTTGCAAGTTTAGGAACCTTATAATAGACCATGAGCGAATACACTTGGGCTCGAATGTTTCAGAGAGGAGGGTGTGGGAGATGCTGAAGAAAGTTTATACGGCACAAGAGTTCGGCGTCTACGAGAATGGTACAATATGCGACCATTGTCCGATACCAGCCCGTTTGATAGAAGAATAGGAGGGTGATTTGATTGGTTCACAGGATAGCGGTAATCGATAAAGAACTATGTAATCCGAAAAAATGTCCATACATTTGTGTAAATGTTTGTCCAATAAATAGAATGCGTAAGGAGACAGTTAAAAAGGGGGAAGACGGTTTCCCCGTTATTAGTGAAGTACTTTGTACAGGATGTGGTATTTGTGTTAAAAGATGCCCCTTTAAGGCAATATCTATAGTTAACTTGGCTGAAGAGCTTTCAGAAGAAAAGATACATCAGTATGGGCCAAACAGTTATCGCCTATATAGGCTTCCAGCTCCTAGAGAGAAGACGGTTATAGGCCTTCTTGGAAGAAATGGTGTAGGAAAGTCTACGGTGATAAACATATTGTCTGGGCTCCTAAAACCTAATCTGGGGAGAAGCCCTGAACCGTCTTGGGATGAGGTGATAGAATATTTTAAGGGTACGGCGTTAAAGGAGCATTTTGAAAAAATTGCATCGGATGAGTTAAGGGTTAGTGTTAAGCCTCAGGCAGTATACAATTTGGTAAACGTTTGGTCAGGTGACGGTTTAACATTATTGCATATGATGGACCAGCGTAATGTGATGAGGGAACTGATTTCAAAACTTAATCTTGAGAATGCTGTGAACAAGCCTGTTTCCCAATTGAGTGGAGGAGAGCTACAGAGGCTTTCCATAGCTGTAGCGGCTGCAAAGGATGCTGACATATACTTTTTTGATGAACCATCATCCTATAATGATGTATATCAGAGACTTGCTGTAGCAGAGGTTATAATGGATGTAGCGAAGACAGGAAAATGTGTATTTGTCGTCGAACACGATTTAACCATTCTAGATTACCTCTGTGACCAAGTTCACATAATTTACGGTGAGCCTGGAGTTTATGGTGTAGTTTCTGGCATAATGTCAACAAGAGCTGGAATAAACGCGTTCTTGGACGGATATCTTCCAGAAGAAAATGTTAGATTTAGAGATAGAAAGATAAACTTTGACGTGTACGCGCCGAGAGAGGATAAGCTTGATACAGTACCCCTGCTTGAGTATAGTGAACTGGAAAAAAGCTATGGAAGCTTTAGGTTAAAGGTTGCTCCAGGAAACCTAAAGCTTGCTGAAGTAGTTGGTGTTGTTGGAGCGAACGCGCTGGGTAAGACAACATTCCTAAAAATGTTGGCTGGTGTTGAAAAGCCTGACAGTGGAAGAATTTCATCCTTATCCAAGATCTCCTATAAGCCACAGTATCTTTCTCCACCAAAGGGTTTCCAGTATGTTAAAGAGCTCCTTGACCACGTTTGTGGAAAAGATGTTACATCAACACCAGAATTTAATGAGATAATAGTTCCACTTCGTGTGGACAAGCTTTTTGAAAAGGAGATTTCAAAATTGAGTGGTGGAGAGCTTCAGAAGGTGGCTGTTGTCGCAGCACTTTTGCAGGACGCTGACATTTACGCTCTAGACGAGCCTTCAGCCTTTATCGATGCCGAAGACAGGGTTGAACTTGCTAAAATAATACAGAGGTATATTCGTTTAAAGAATAGGACCGCTATAGTCGTTGACCACGATGTCCAGTTAATAGACATAATCTCTGATAGAATGATCATATTTAGTGGTGAACCTTCAGTTTCAGGTTTTGCGGGGAAACCTTCTAACAAGGAAGAGGGAATGAACAGTTTCCTTAAAACACTTCAGATAACCTATAGGAGGGATTTATCGACTGGAAGGCCTAGAATAAATAAGCCGGGAAGCAAACTTGATAGACAGCAGAAGGAGGAGGGAAGATACTATTATCTTACAAGATTAGAGGAAAAAGAATAATTTTTTACAAAACTTTATAAGCACAAGGTTTGCTCGAGGAAAAACAAAAAGTGTAGTATGGTTTGAGTCGACTTATAAAGAAGATATTGGCGGATAAACTTTCACCAGAAGAGTTGAAGGAGGTTATTTCAGGCTTTGATATTATAGGGGATATAGCAGTATTAAAAATTCCAGATAAACTTTTATCTAAAAAATATTTGATTGCGAAGACATTATTGGATAATGTTAAAAGTATCAGATGTGTTTTTAGACAAGTTTCTCCAGTATCGGGAGAATATCGGCTTATGGAGCTAGAACATTTGGCTGGAGAGGACAGGACCTTCACAGAATATAGAGAAAGTGGATGCAGATTTTATGTCGATATCGCGAAAGTCTACTTTTCTCCAAGGCTATCTGGTGAAAGATTACGTATAGCAAACCTTGTTAAAGATAATGAGGTGATCGTTAACATGTTTGCTGGTATAGGAACATTTTCTATAATAATTGCTAAAAAGCGTAAGACGACAAGACATCATGCGATAGACGTGAATCCTGAAGCTTACCAGCTTATTCTAAAGAATGCTTACCTGAACAAGGTGGAGGACAGGGTTACAGCATTTTTGGGGGACGCTGGAAGAATTATAGAATACTATTTAAGTGGTTGTGCAGACCGAGTGCTCATGCCCTACCCTGAAAGGGCTTTAGAATATTTTCCATTCGCCTTAAAAGCTTTAAAGGAAGATGGTGGAACAGTACACGTTTATCTTCATGTAAAAAGTAAGCCTATTAAAGAGGTTATTGACGAAATTTTACCGAAACTTGATGTTGGAAAAAAATTTGTAGTTGAAGATGTTAATGGAAGAGTCGTCAGAGAGGTTGGGCCAAGGATAGATCAAGTTGTTCTAGATATTAGGCTTAAAAGGCTGGAAAACTAAATTTAAACAAAATTTATAAACACGAGTTTTATAGGGTTTCTGGATTTTGGTGAGAAAATTATGTCTACAACAGCAATACCTGCGGTAACCTCTACTGGGCAGCCTGTTCTCATACTAAAAGAGGGGACAGCCCAGACAAGGGGCAGGGAGGCACAGAGAAACAATATTCTTGCAGCAAAACTTGTTGGAGAAATTGTTAGAACTTCACTTGGACCACGTGGAATGGACAAGATGCTCGTCGACAGCCTCGGAGACGTTACAGTTACAAACGATGGCGCAACAATATTGAAGGAGATAGATGTACAGCATCCAGCCGCTAAGGCTATGGTGGAAATATCTAAGGCAACAGACAACGAGGTAGGCGATGGAACAACCTCAGCAGTGGTTCTTGCTTCAGCGCTACTAGAGAAGGCTGAAGAACTTTTAGATAAGGATGTTCACCCGACAGTCATAGTAGACGGCTACAAGAAGGCGGCTGAAAAGGCTAAAGAGATACTATCCTCTATAGCTATAAAGGTTGATCCAAAAGATAGGGAATGGTTGAATAAGATTGCTAGAACAAGCATGGCCACAAAGCTTGTATCCTCTGAAGGTAAATATTTAGCCACACTTGTTGTTGACGCACTACTTCTAGTTGCCGAGGAACAGAATGGTAAACTTAAGGTTGACATCGACGACGTTAAGGTTGAAAAGAAGCCTGGTGGAAGTATAACAGACAGCAAACTGATACAGGGAATAGTGCTTGACAAAGAAGTTGTTCACAGTGGAATGCCTAAGAGGGTTACTAACGCCAAGATAGCGTTACTCAACTGCCCACTAGAGATTGAGAAGACAGAATTTGATGCGAAGATAAACATAAACAATCCAGAACAGATCAAAATGTTCCTTGACGAAGAGAACAGGATGTTAAGGGAAATGGTTGAAAAGATTGCTTCAACTGGCGCTAACGTTGTAATATGCCAGAAGGGCATAGACGACATAGCACAACACTATCTAGCAAAAGCAGGAATACTGGCAGTAAGGAGAGCGAAAGAAAGTGACATGACAAAGCTTGCTAAGGCTACAGGAGGAAGAGTTGTAACAAGCCTGGAAGAATTAAGTCCAAGCGACCTAGGATACGCTGAACTAGTTGAAGAGAGAAGGGTTGAAGAGGACAAGTGGGTTTTCGTCGAAGGATGCAAGAACCCCAAGGCAGTAACAATATTCTTGAGAGGTGGAACACAAAGGATCGTTGACGAATGCGAAAGGTCCGTGCACGATGCACTATGTGTTGTCAGAGATGTAATGCATAAGCCATATATTGTTGTCGGCGCTGGAGCGCCCGAAGCAGAAGTGGCTTCAAAACTATTTGATTGGGCTCAGACACTTTCTGGTAGAGAACAGCTTGCAGTACAGAAGTTCGCTGAAGCAGTGGAATCGATACCATTAGCTTTAGCTGAAAACGCTGGAATGGACCCAATAGACACACTTGTAGAATTAAGGGCGAGACACAGCAAGGGAGAAAAGACGGTTGGAGTAAACGCGTTAGAGGGAAAGATAGAGGATGCTACAAAGTTTGAAGTGTATGAGCCTTTAGCGGTAAAGGAACAGGTGCTTGCAGCAGCAACAGAAGCGGCAACAATGATATTGAGAATAGATGATATTATAGCCGCAAGCAGGATGAAGGAAACTCCACCGAAAGGTGGAGGCGGAGAGGCTGGAGGAATGCCTCCAATGGAATAGAATCTTTTCCTTCCCCTTTATTTTTCTTTTCAAAATTCTTTTCCTATCTAGAAAATTTTTTAAGAAGAGGATTATAATCTCATAAGCATGGATACAGTCGAATATGATGCTGTAATTGTTGGAGCTGGAACAGCTGGATCACTTGCAGCTTTAGCTTTGGCTGAAAAGGGAGCTAAAGCTCTTTTACTCGACTCAAAACCTAGAGAGCTGATTGGAAAGAAAGTTTGTGGAGACGCTTTAGGAGTACACCATATAAGGGAAGTTGGAATACCTTTTCCTCCAAAGGAAGCATATGATGGTATATTTGGTGCTGTAAGAGTATATTCGCCGTCCAAGAAATATTCTGTGAAAGTTGAAGGTGAAGGTTTAGCCTTAAACAGACATGCTTTCGGCCAATGGCTTCTAAATTTGGCACTGGATAAAGGTGTGGAACTTCGTGACAGCAGTAGAGCGGAAACGTTAAAGTTCGAAGGTAATCGTGCAAGAGAATTGAAGGTATCTGACCTAAAAGGTAATGGAACATTCTATGTTAGGGGAAAATATTTTATTGATGCTTCAGGATTCTATGGAATTTTAAGAAGACAGGTTCCAGAAACTTTCGGGCTGGAGAAAGAAATTTCACAAAAAGACGTTTGTGTAACGTATAGGGAAATAAGAAGAGTAAAAAGTGTTGAGGAGCCTGATGTTGCCAGAATATTTTTAGACGAAAACATGGCTCCAGGAGGATATTGGTGGTATTTTCCAAAAGATGCCGAGACAGTGAACGTTGGCGTCGGAGTTCAGGGCGGAAGAAGTGTGAATCCCAAAAAGAATCTCTATGAAATATTAGGTGAATCTGATTTACTAAAGGATTCTGAGGTCATTGATGCTGGAGGGGGAATTGTTCCAACGAGAAGAAACCTTTACACCTTGGTAGCGTATAATGTGCTTTTTGCTGGAGACGCAGCATGTACAGCTAACCCAATACATGGTGGAGGAATAGGGCCTTCAATGCTTTCAGGCAAACTATGTGGGGAGGCTGTAGCAGAAGCCTTAAATGATCCCGAAAACGAGGGAGAAAAGCTTTGGCAGGCGAACAAAAAGTATGTGAGCATCTACGGGGCTAAGGCGGCATCATTGGACATATTCAGAATATTTCTACAAAATCTTACAAACGATGAGATAGAGTTTGGAATGAGCAAGGGTCTGGTTACAGACGATGATATAACAGACATAGGATATGGTAGGGCAGACTTTACAGTTAGAGAGAAAGCGTTAAAAATTATCAGGGGTATAACAAGACCTACAATGCTCAAAAACTTGGCTGAAACCGCAAAGTACATGAAGATTGTGAAACAGGAGTATCTAAATTATCCTGACCGCACAATGTTCCCACAGTGGGTTAAAAGAGTTGAGGAAATATTTAACGAGTACATTCAAAAGTTTATTTTAAAAAGTTGAGGAAGGGAGAATTTAAGCCTACTCCCCTGGCAAGATTATATCGTGAGGTTTAAGCTCCTCCATTCCAGAATAGGTTACAAGACCGAATCTAGCCTTATCCCAAAGGTCTCTAATATTTTTTGCACCAGCATATCCGAATGAAGCCTTTAAACCTAATGAGAACTCTTCAATCACGATTTGAGCATCACCACGATATGGAACATATCCTTCAACACCTTCAGCAATACCTTTAGCCATTGTAGCGTAGCGGTCGACCACAAAACGCTTCTGTCTCGCAGAAAGGCTTCCCATTCCACGCAAAGGCTTATAGTATTTTCCTCCAATCTTTATAAGCTCTCCCGGAGATTCACTGCAGCCCGCAAACACCATGCCCATCATAACAGTTGAGGCGCCCGCTGCCAGAGCGAGCATAGCATCACCAGGACTTCTTACACCACCATCAGCTATAATAGGTATACTAAGGTTAAGTTCTTGGAGGGCGTCAGCAACCTCTGATACTGCAAAAAGTGTTGGAGCAGCTGCTTTAGTAACCAATGACGTTATACAGGTGGAGCCTGAGCCTATTCCAACCCTAACACCCTCAAACCTTTCAACTGTTTCAACCGAATCCTTTAGGGCTTCACCAGTACCTATGTTTCCAATAACAAATTCTGCTGAAACTTCCTTAACAAGCCTTCTAGCAGATTTTAGTACGTTAGAATTATGGAAGTGTGCGACATCACATACGAGTGCATCAACATACCTGTCTAGAGCCTTAGCCCTCTCTAAATCAAATGGGGAAATTGCAGCAGCAACCTTTAACCGCCCCTCCGAATCTCTTGTAGCATGGACATACTTTTCCCTAGAATAGATGTCTTTTATGGTAATAAGCCCAAGAAGCCTACCGCCTTCATCTACCACAGGAAGCTTTTCAATACGATGGTCATGCATTATCTTCTTCGCCTCCTCAACCGTCACATTAGGTGGTGCGGTCACAACCTTTTTCGTCATAACATCTCTGACAACACAGTTTTGGTCAGCGAAGGCAACATCCCTTTTAGTAAGTATTCCAACAAGCCTTCCTCCTTCAACAACCGGAAGACCTGAAATATTATATTTTTTCATGACAGAAATTGCTTCACCGACAGTTGAATCTGGCTCGATCGTGTAAACGTCCTTGATTATAAAAGATTCAGCCCTTTTAACCCTCTTAACCTCTTCAACCTGCTCCTCTACGGTCATGTTACGGTGTATTACGCCTATACCACCAAGACGCGCTATAGCTATAGCCATGTCACTGCCTGTAACAGTGTCCATTGGACTTGAGACAAATGGAAGTGATACTGGAATGTTTTTTGTAAAATGTGAGCTTAAATCTATTTCTGAAGGTTCAACTTCAGACCTTCTAGGCAATATTATAAAGTCCTTGAAGGTGTAAACGTTTGCTGCCTCAACCAATTTTTTATAAAACTTATTTGGCAAGGACACTATCCCCTTGCCACAATATTAGATATTGATGTGGTAATTAACTCTTTTGCTAAGACTTTTCAAGCATCTTTTCAAACGTCCAAGTTATAAGGTTCAATATTTCCTTTAACCTACTTTTAGTCCTATAGTTTTCTATAGAAATCTTTTTTATAACACCCTCAGAATCTTCTTCAACCGAAAATTTTAGAACTTCATCATCCTTTAGCATGCCACTCTTAACCTGAGCCCTATCAACTTCAACCATCTGCGGAAGCTTTTTACCCATCAAATATGATGTGAAGGGTGGAGTGGAACTCTTCAACTTTATCGATGAAGCTGGAACAACAATAACGTTCTTTGAAGAAATGTAGGCTGTTGCAATAACCCTGCCATCCTTAGCCTTCAAGGGAACAACTTCTTCAGCCACAGCCTCCTTAGCCTCCTCCTTCACTTCAGCAACCTGCTTGATTTCCTCAGCAGGCCTAAACCCCTTCTGGAGGAGAAAACTGTCTATGACCGCCAAAGTCTCACGTAAGGCTTCAATCTCCCTTTCAAGAGACTTTATCCTCTCTTCAATCCAAAGTTTTGTTTCAGCAACCTTCTTAATCTCATCTTCACTCAAAGGTTCTCACACACTATATGCTATATTATGTATATAACATTTTTTGTTCAAGCAAAAAACTCTTTGCCAAAATACTTTTCCAGAGCAATTAGAAGAAGAAAGGCTCCCAAAGTTGAAACTGTACGCTCATAAAGCATAGGAGGAAAGCTCATTGCAAGAATCGCAGCATTTAGTTTGAAAAGAAAAGTAGCTAACATGGTTCCAGTAGCATGCTGAAAAAATGTTGATGAGAATGTGTTCAAAAGAAACCTAAACTTTCCATTAACAAGATAGTGGAAAAGAGATGAGACAGAGGCAAGCACATGAGGAATTATGAACCACCAGACTTCACTATAGTATGATATAATGAAGGCTGCAAAAAGTAGAAGGTAGAAAGAGACAATGTAGGATAACCTTCTACGATTTAAGCCTGACGCTAAAGCTCCAGCCATAGGTATAATTGGGGTAAGGATGCCGAAAAAGGATGCGGGATTAAAGAAGAGGTAAGCCAATGCACCAATAAGCATAGAAAATGGGCCATATATTGGACCAAGAAGATATCCTGCTACTGGAGGAATAATTAGGGATAGGGAAAATGAGCCTTGCCCACCTATCATGGTCGTACCCACAGGCATAAACGAGAATATAACATAAAGTGATGAAAATGCTATTGAATTAGAAAATTTTCTAACATCAATTGACAAGCCCATATGGGTTGAAGGTTGAAAATTAAAATTATATAAGCTTAAGCAATTTATAAACACATTTATAATAGAAGAAAAGGTGAAGATTTACTTGTTCGAGCAAAAATATGTTTACGGGATATATGTTAACCCAGAAAGTTATAGTAGAAGGGAGGAAATCCTTTCAGTTGATAAAATATTAAAGAACATTTTAGAAAGCGGTTTAAAGACAACAGTCTATTACACATTAAACGAGAACGGTTACGCACTTTTCGAGAGCAGGATGTGGCCAACAGATAAGAGCATGTATGATATTCTTGGAAAGAGCACACTAAAGCATTTAATCAAACGTGGACACTCTTATGGCTTAAATTCTTGGGTTCACGTTAACCCCTTTAAAGTGCCGGCTAGAAGCGTAGAAAATTTTATAAAATATCTTGCAAGAGACAAGGATAATGAGGTTTTAAGAGAATCTATTGGTGGAAAGGTGAACTACCTTCTCTCACCAGCACATGATGAAGTGGATGAAATAATTTTTAAGATAGTTTCAGAAATTCTAGACGACTGTGAAGCAGACGGTATAGTTTTAGAGAACATGTTTATGGAAATAGAGGATTTTTCAGAGAAAGCGTACACTAGTTTCATAAAATTTTTGGAGGAAAAGTATGCAATATCAGCTATAGCTTGGCCAAACAATGTACTGGAAGGAAAAAGATTTCGAAAATATTACCTAGAGTGGGTGAATAATAGGATAATTAAGGTAATAGAATATTTGAGAAAATCTTTGAAAGAAAGATTCGGGTACATACCTTTAGCAAACTTTACTCCAAAAACATCTAAAGTATGTGGAAGTGAACAATTTATAGAATACAGTGTTATGGGAAGGCTGTTTGATTACATACTCCTAAACCTTGTGAACGTAGAAGATTTAAAGAACATTAACATTTGTACGAGAAAAGTTTACAACGCATGCAAGGAAGCGGGACCATTAGTAGTCTCTGTCATAGGATACAATAGAAAGAGTATTTTGAGAGAATACTTTTGGGATAATGCGGTAAAAGAGGCTTTGAGCGGAGGCTCTAATGGAATAATCGTATACGATAGCAAAAGTGTTTCTGAAGATAATGCATGGAATAAACTGAAAACCCTTATATTATAGAATCGAAGATTCTCCTATTTAATGTCCAACATGCTAAGTTTTTAAATAGTATTGTGATAGACTCAGTTGAAGGTAAATGTCCCTAAAATACTTTTTTGAACCCTCATCTATAGCCGTAGTCGGAGCATCATCTCAAACGAATAAAGTAGGTGGTGTTATAGCACATACATTAATAACGAATATGCAGAAGGGAGTTTTAAAGGCAAAGGTTTTTCCAGTAAACCCAAAATACGAGAGCATTTTTGGAGAAAAATGCTACAAGAGTTTAAGTGAAATAAAGGATGCTATCGACCTTGTCGTGATAGCCATACCTGCACCGGCAGTGCCAGAGGTTTTAAGGGAGGCAGGGAAAGTTGGAGTAAAATCTTGTATAATAATTTCTTCAGGATTTAAGGAAGTAGGAAACGTGCAACTGCAAGATGAGGTTGCAGAAGTAGCTAGAAGGTATGGTATAAGGGTTATAGGCCCAAACTGTCTCGGAGTATTTGACCCATTCACCGGAGTTGACACACTATTTTTACCTGAATTTAAGCAGCTTTCAACTGGAAGAGAAGTTCTTGCAACACCAAGACCTCTGCCCGGCTCAATTGTACTCATAAGCCAAAGTGGCGCTTTAGGCGCGGCAGCGCTCGACTATATGGCTGGAATAAACATGGGCCTACGATGCTTTGTGAGCCTAGGAAATAGAGTTGACGTAGACGAGTCAGAGCTTTTAGAATATTTTATGGAGGATAGGATGACTAAAGTTATACTCTTATACATTGAATCTGTAGCCAATGGAAGAAGATTTCTTGAGGCAGCTAAAAAGACTAGTATGAAGAAACCTATTGTAGCTTTGAAGGTTGGAAGGTCTAAGGCTGGCGCCAGAGGGGCAGCATCACATACAGGTTCACTTGCAGGCCTCGATCAAATATATCAGGCAGCATTCGAGGAATGTGGAGTAATTAGGGCTAACACGTTAGAAGAGCTTTTTGATATGGGAAGAGCTTTCACATACCAGCCTCCAGCATTGGGTACAGGTGTTGCAGTTTTAACTAATGCAGGCGGGCCAGGCATATTGGCAGCTGATGCATGCGAGGCGTCAGGCCTCGAACTTGTTGAGCTTTCGGACCAGACGAAAAAGGCTTTCGAGGAAGGTATAAGGGCGGGGATATTTCCGCCAATAATGTCTTATGCGAATCCAGTTGACCTATCGGCGCAGGTGACAAGTGACGCATTCCGTGAAGCACTTAAAATTCTATTGGACGATCCTAAGGTAAATGGGATAATAGTCATAACCTTGCACCATACACCTTTTGTAATGGATGATGTGGTGGGCAAGATAGCGGCTCCAGCTTATGAAAAACGTAAGCCAGTTATTGCCGTTGACATTGGTGCAACAGAAATGGCTCAAGAAATTAGGGCAAGGTTCGAAAAGTTCAGGGTGCCAGCATTTAATGCACCGGAAAGGGCTGCTAGGGCAATGTATGCGCTTGCATACTATGGAAAGTTTTTAAAAGAACATGGTCTAGTTGAAGCTGTGTAAATTGAGTCTATGACAAAAAGTTTAGACGTGTATGAGAAAATTGTAATGTTAAAGGATGGTTCAAAGGCCTTAATAAGGCCTGTTAGAGCCGAGGATGCAGAAGATTTACTTAAAATGTTTACAACACTTTCTCCTGAAACGGTTTATAACAGGTTTTTTAAGCTTAGAAGGCCCTTTACTATAGAAGAAGTACAGAAGATGACTTCGATAAACTTTGATGAAGAATTTGCTCTAGTAGCATCACCTCTACAGGCTTCAGAGTTAAAGATTATTGGGGATGCAAGATACTATGTTGAAGATAAGATAAGGGCTGAGGTTGCAATAGTTGTTCAAGACAAGTGGCAGCTGAAGGGACTTGGTACAGCAATGCTCCAGCATCTAATAAGCATTGGTAGAGAAAGGAATATCAGAGAATTCTACATCTACGTTTTAAGTGACAATGCCGTCATGATCCATGTAGCTAAAAAGCTTGGATTCAAGCTAAAGTCCCAGTCCTATGGAATAAGCAGGTTTGACCTAACCTTCCAGTCATAATGTGAACTACTACTTCTGGATGACCTGGTCTTTTCCACTTCCTTAACCGCGCCTGCAACCCTATTCAAGGTAAGCCTATATTTTGGGCGCACGTGAGTTATTTGAGGTTTCCTGTTTCCCCAAACTTCTTCACGATCTAAGAATAATTCTTGCATCAACAATCAGGAAACCTTTTTCGTAAACTATTATCGGATTCAAGTCCATCTGGTCTATTTCTTGAACTTCAACACCAATCTTTGAGACTATAGATATTAGTTCAGCTAATGAGTTTATGTCAAGAGGCTTTGAGCCTCTGAAGCCTGCAAGTAGAGGGTAACCCTTAATCTTTTTTATCATCTCCAACGCCTCCTCTTTGGTTAATGGAGCTAATCTGAATACAACATCCTTCATTAATTCAACGAAAACACCTCCAAGCCCAAACATTACGGTAGGACCGAATGTTGGGTCACGTAACATTCCGACAACGACTTCAACCGATTTTGGAGCCATCTGTTCAACTAGCACACCAACAATTCTAGCATTTGGAGCGTTCCTTTTAACATCATTTAAAAGGAGCTCGTACGCTTCTTTCAGCTGCTTATCGTCCAAAATGTTAACCCTTACACCGCCAACATCACTCTTGTGGATTATGTCTGGAGAAACTATCTTCAATACAACCGGATACCCTATTTCTCTAGCTGCCTTGAGAGCATCCTCTAATGATGATACAAGCTTATATTTGCATACAGGTATATTATATGATGCTAAAAGTTCGTATGCTTCATGCTCTAGCAGGCTCCTTCTACCCTCAGATAATGCTTTAGCAATCACATTTTTTGTCAAGCAGCTTTCCCCAACAACTCTTACTATAAACTGTATATATTATTTTTAACCTATTTTTATAAAGTTAAAATATTTTTAGAAATAAATGTATTAAACTTGTTCTTCAGGCGCCGGCAATACTTTACCAAGTTCACGATCTCTCAAAAACCTCCTCAATATTTTACCACTCCTAGTTTTTGGAAGCGATGTTAGAGCTTCAATTTCTGATGGCACAGCTATTAAGCCGACATCTTCTGCAACCCTCCTCTTAATCTCTTCAACCAAGATATCATCTAGAACCCAGCCTTCCCTTAAAACCACGAAAACTTTGATGACATCACTGCCTGAAGGTGAAGGCTTACCTATAGCAGCAGCATCAAGGACAGCTGGATGAGATAATACGGCTCTTTCAATTTCAGCTGTACCTATCCTGTAGCCGGAAACTTTTATGACATCATCAGATCGTCCTTTAATCCAAAAGTAGCCATCAGCGTCCACGGAGGCAATGTCTCCTGTAACATACCATCCTTCAACAAGATCCCAATAGTCAATATATTTTCTAGGATCCTGGTAAACGGTATCCATCATTCCAGGCCATGGACCGCGTATGGCTAACATGCCTCTTTCGTTTTCCTTTAAAATTTCACCAGTAGGTGATATGACAGCAGCTCTTATTGTTGGAAATGGTTTTCCAGCTGACCCAGGCTTAAGAGGTAGAGAGGGGAAGCCTGAAATAAGTATTATACCAGTTTCTGTTTGCCACCAGGTGTCTAAAATGGGACACTTTTTATGGCCAACCTTTTCATAAAACCATTTCCATGTTGAGGGGTCAATAGGCTCACCGACTGTAGCTAATAGTCTTAGCGATTCTAGAGAATAGTTTTCAAGCTCCTTTTCTGCCGGCATAAAGCTTCTGACGTTTGATGGAATTGTATAAAATATTGAAACCTTGTATTCGTCTATTAGCTTAGCCCATCTTGTTGGAATCGGGTACCTGAGGTCACCTTCATAAACGAATATTGTGGCACCGCATAAAAGGGGACCGTATACGACGTAGGTGTGGCCTGTGATCCAGCCAGGTGAGGCAGTGCACCAGTATACGTCTTCATCTTTCACGTCTAGGACAAGTTTTGTGGTAGTGTAGGCGCCAACCATGTATCCGCCGTGAGAGTGTATGATACCCTTTGGTTTTCCTGCTGTGCCAGAAGTGTATATTATGAATAGGGGGTCACTTGAGTCCATTACCTCGCATTCTGAGACATCAGGTGCACTTTCAACTACATCCTCCCAGTAAATGAACTTCGGAGATTCTTTGGATGGAGACTTTGGTTCAGGAATTATTGGAAGGTTGACTCTTCTTTTTATAATAACATATTTTAGAGAAGGGCATTGTAGAGCGTATGGTATTATTCCAGAAACTGGGGTGAGGGTGCCAGAATAGTATGCGGCGTTAGAGACGATTAGAATCTTGGATGATGTCTCTATAAGCCTCTCTCTTAAAACCTTGCCACCATAACCATAATATACTACATTGTGTACTGCACCGATCTTTGCACAAGCTAACATTGAGATTATAAGCTCAGGCAATATTGGCATGTATATTGTTACAAAATCACCCTTACGGACACCAAGCTTTTTAAGAGCATTAGAAAGTTTGTTAACTTCTCTATAAAGTTGGCCGTAGGTTAAAACTTGTTTATCACCGGGTTCACCCTCCCAGTAGACTGCAACCTTATTTCTTCTCCAAGAAGACGCGTGCCTATCAAGAGCATTATGCACGATATTGCATTTTCCATTAACGAACCATCTAGCATAGGGATACTTCCATTCGAGAATATGGTCCCAAGGCTTAAACCAGTCAAGTTCACTTGCAGCCTGAGACCAGAAGCCTTCAGAGTCTTCAAGAGAGCGTTCATATAAACTGTTATAGTCTTTTAAGTAAGCCTTTTCTAAAACTTCTTGACTCGGATAATATAATTGCTGCTCCTGCGACATACCCTCCACATAGTTACACTTGGGTCTTAAATAAATCAATTTATGCAAGGTCAAATAAATGAGTTTAAATATAGGGCCAAAATTTATAAGAAAAAATGGTAAAGTAATGTTGTATGGAAAAATTTAGAATTGGAAAATATGATGAAGTTGATGTACTCGGATATGGCACTTGGCTTATCGGTGGAGACAGTAGCCCAGACTATTCCAGAGACGAATACTATGTTAAGGTTTTGACGACAGCCTTCGAGCTAGGCTACAGGCTTATAGACACGGCAGAATATTATGGTGGAGGACATACTGAGGAGCTGGTGGGAAAAGCTTTAAAGAAATTTAGTAGGGAAGAATTTTTTATAATTTCAAAAGTCTGGCCAACACATTTACAGTACAATGAAGTTCTCAAGGCCGCTGAAAACAGTTTAAGAAGGCTGGTGGTCAAGTACATTGACCTATACTTAATACACTGGCCTAACCCGAATGTTCCAATAGGGGAAACTGTTTCCGCTCTGGAAAAGCTTGTGGAAGAAGGTAAGGTTAGGTATATTGGTGTAAGCAACTTTTCAGTTCAACAGCTTAAGGATGCTATAGAGGCTACAAGAAGATATGATATTGTGGCTGACGAAGTTAAATATAGTGTTTGGGACCGGAGGGTTGAAGATGAACTATTACCTTTCGCAAAAAAGAATAATGTTAGAATAATAGCTTATACGCCGCTTGAGAGAGGGAAATGTGTTAAGGGAACCGTCTTGGATGAGATGGCTAAAAAGTATGGTAAGACAGTTAATCAGATAGCCTTAAACTATCTTATTTCGATGGAGGCTATACCGATTCCGAAGGCTGAGAAAAGAGAGCATATGATAGAGAACCTTGGTGCGGTAGGATGGAGAATTGAGGAAGAAGACTTGAATATGATAAGGAGAAGCTTGTGAGAATTTAAGGGGAAAGTTTGTTTTGGGTCTTGCTACAACATTTTTCATCTTATTAGCTTTAATAATATTGTTGTTCGCGGTTAGAGTTAGAAGGGTTACTTTAGCGATGGCTTTAATATTCTTACTTATCTTAGCAGGGTTAGTTTTCAAGACAATTTCAGGGCTTGCTGAAATTTTCACTATGCTAGTTATTTTAGCAATAATTTTACTGTATATGCTTTTTAGGAAAAAATAGGGAGGGAATAGGAAAGTTTTACAGTTTCAGCTTCTTCTTTAATACTGCGTCAACATTTGAGAGGCCGAGCTTCTTTAGTGTCTCGCTTGTCGGTATACCTCTTTCGTCCCAGCCTACAGTCTTATAATATTCTTTGTTCATTTTTTCTACGTCTTCTGGTTTTGGCGCCTTACCCTTGCATGGTCCTGTTGGTAGTGGTTCATAGAAGCGTGGTGGATTAACGTCTGAGCCGAACCATTTTGCATCAGGTCCCCCTATCAACAGAGCCGCCCTCTGTATAGCTATTATTCTCATAGCGATTTCATTGTACCATTCTTCGAATGATATGTTGAATCCTGTTACAGCATTTAGGAAATCGATCTGGAACTGTGGTGTTACAGAAAAGCTGTTAAACATGCAGTATACGCCTGAATCCATTAGCATTGTTGTGTGCTCGCTGCTTGGATGTGTTATTGGAAGGTAGGCTACAGAAGTGTGGTCTCCACCTTGTGCACCGCATGTGTAGGAGTGTAGTTGCGGATAGTCTAGTCCGCTTCTTATTCCGTGTGCGCCTATGCCTATTCCCTTTGCTTGGACCGCGTACTGTAGTAGGTTTTTGCCCTTCATTTTCCCTAGCTTTATTGCTGCACGGTAGGTTCCTTCGGCGAGTATGTCGCCTAAGCCTTTTCTGTATGCGATCATTTCTGCTACTTTTGCGAATGCTTTTGCGTCTCCCCACTTTAGTTCTACACCGTCGAGCTCTTCTTTAGAAATTATTCCTCTTTGATAGAGTTCTGCTGTGAATCCTAGTATGTTTCCTACCTGTATTCCGCAGAATCCTAGGTCTTCTATAAGAGAGTTTAGGTAAACGTTTGCTTCTGGTGTGAATACTGCTAGGTTTGTGCCCATGTACGCTTGGGTTTCGTAGTCTGGGTTGTCTGTTATTGCACCCTTATATTCTCCGCATCTTACTACTGAAAGTTTTTCGCATGCTGTTGGGCATCCGAAGTCAGCCCAGTACCTTTTAACCCAAACCCTGCTCTCGAACTGGTCTACGGCGAATGATTTTTCGTCATGCCATTCCTCCTGCCAGTTCTTCACAGGCTCAGAGCTTTGAACGTTGCCAACATAGTAGCCTAGATAACCTGTACCCCATCTCCTCCAAACATCGTTTGCTATGGACGCCTTCCTAACCTGGTTTAGGAGTTCGAGCATTTTAGCCTGATCATATACTTCTGGCAGTGGGCCTGTACCTTCTGCTAAAACAGCTTTAAGGTTCTTTGAACCCATTACTGCACCATATCCACCGTATCCTGCTCCATGAGCCCATTTAGCTTGAACACCTGCAACACGGCACCTGTTTTCTCCAGCTGGACCGATGTAGACCATTGCTGGTTCACGCCATAATCTTTCCCTATATTTTTTGTCAAATTCTTCTCTGACTTCTTTAGATAGTTTTAGTAGTGTTTGTTTACCGTCCTTTCCCCATACGTGTGTTGCGTCTCTGATTTCTATTTTTGAATCTTTTACGAGAATATATGATGGCTTCTTCGCCTTTCCGGTTATTATGAGGCCATCCCATCCTGCACACTTTAGTTCGACAGCGAATTCGCCGGCGACAGTGCTTCCAGTTATACCGTTGCTTTGAGGAGACTTTCCGGAAATGCAAAGTCTTCCTCCTGGATAATAGCCTGTCATTGGGCCGCTTAGAAGTAGTAGTATGTTTTCTGGACCTAGTGGGTCAACTTCATCCCACTTTTCTCCAAGCCTGTCCCAGAGTATTTTTGCAGCAAGACCTCTTCCACCAATATAGCTTCTCAAGGTTTTTTCGTCAAATCTGACCTCCTTTACGCTTTCGTTGGTTAGGTCTATTTCAGCAAACTTTCCAGCATAACCTCTCATTCACATCACACCTCCATCTTTTCACCGAACACTAGTTCAGTTAAGCCTTCAGCGATAACTTTAGGATCTCTAGCATAAACTCTGTAGTTCAATGCTTCACCCTGCCCCTTATCGTATGTTACAACGTTTAGGCAATCGAATCCAGCTTCCCTGCACACTTTAACACACTGCGGGTCCCCATTGCATAGGTCACATATTGTTGCCTTATTGTCTTTAGGATGCAGGAACGGTACGTGCCCTGGACAGGCTCTAATACAGTTACCGCATGATATACACTTTTCCCTGTCAACTATTATTGCACCAGTCTTTTCGTCTACGGATAGAGCTTTAGGCTTTGTTGGACATGCTTCAACACATGGATGGTCGTGGCATTGCGCGCATAGGTGTGGAAATTCTATGCCTGGAGCGTACATGAAAACTCTAATCCTGGAGGCGTCAGGCCAAATTTTACCCTCATGTGAAAGGGAGCATGCGATTTCACACATTCGGCAGCCACTGCACCTTAAAAAGTCTCTTGTGATCCAAATATGTTTTGTTGACATAAATTTAAGATGGTAATATTTGGTTAATAAATATTTCTCAAAAAATTTTATTCTAAAGTTAGTATATTATATCAAAGGAGCCATATTTTCCACTATATTCGCACCATTCCACTTTCACATCTTCAACTATAGCGTGAGGTGGGCCAACTTTACACCATTCTACAAGCTTTTTCAAAGATTCCTCTTCACCTTCAGCGTATATTTCGACTCTTCCATCAGGCAAGTTTCTAACCCAACCCTTAAGGCCTAAAGTTCTAGCCACATTCCTGGTGTATGCTCTGAAGAATACGCCTTGAACTAGGCCTGAAACATATATTTTTGCGGCTATAAATTTTCCCATAGCCTAATATTCGCTAAACATTTTATTAAAAAATATTTTTTTGTTGCATAAAAAATTTTTTGGGGGACTATGTTAAGGAAACCCTTAACTGTACTTCTTCAGGCATCTTTAGTCTCATAAACTGCCTTAGTGTTCTTTCATCCTGGTCTATTTCAACATATCTTCTATGTATTCTTAGTTCCCATTTGTCGAAAGTGTGTGTACCTTCTCCGCAAGGCGATTTTCTTGTAACAACTTTCCTCTTCTTTGTAGGTAATGGTACTGGACCCTTCATTTTTACTCCAGTCTTTTCAGTAATCGCCTTTATTTGGTTACATACGTCTTCCAGTAGCTTTACGTTCGTGCTCGTTAGTATTATTTTAGCCTTCTTTGTCAATTTTAGTACACCACGTTAGGGCTTAACGCCCTACTTTTTAGCCTTTTACTGTTACCTCCTTTACTATTCCTGCTCCTATCGTTGTACCCATGTCACGTATTGCAAATCTTCCAAGCTGTGGTATAACACTGTATGGTTCGATACATAGTGGTCTTAGTGGAGCTAGTCTTACTAGGGCGCTGTCACCGGTCTTTAGAGACTTTGGCTTTTCTTCAACAACTTGGCCGCTTCTTGGATCTATCTTTGCGATTAGCTCTTTGAATGTTGTCGCAACCTGGGCTGTATGTGCGTGAAGTACTGGTGTGTATCCTGCGGATATTGCTGATGGATGATATATTATTATAACCTGTGCGATGAATTCTTTGGCTACGGTTGGAGGATTATCAGCGGGACCTATTACATAACCTCTCTTTATATCCTGTTTTGAGACACCTCTGAGGTTAATTCCAATGTTGTCTCCAGGTATAGCCTTCTCTATTGGAGTGTGATGCATTTCAATAGATTTTACTTCAGCTGTAAGGTTTACTGGGGCTATGATAACCTTGTCGCCGACCTTCACTACACCGGTTTCAACTCTTCCAACAGGCACTGTTCCTACACCGGTTATCGAGTAAACATCCTGTACTGGTAGACGGAATGGCTTATCTATGGGCTTTGGAGGCTCTGTAACCATATCTAGTGCTTCAAGTAATGTTGGACCCTTGTACCATGGCATGTTCGGAGACCTTGTTGTAAGATTGTCTCCAACCCAGCCTGAGACGGGGATGAAGGGAAGCTTTGTCACATCATATCCTACCATCTTTAAAAGTTTTTCAAAATCCGCTCTTACAGCCTTGTACCTTTCCTCAGAATATTTTACTGTTGGATCGTCCATCTTGTTTATTACAGGTATAACTTGGGTAACACCAAGGGTTCTTAGTAGGAAGGCGTGCTCTCTTGTCTGGCCGCCGAAGCCTAACCCGACTTCTGTTTCACCAGGCTTCGCTGAGAGTACTATTATTGCGACGTCAGCTTGGCTTGCTCCTGTAATCATGTTTTTAACGAAGTCCCTGTGGCCTGGAGCGTCAATTAGAGTGTAATAGTATTTTTTTGTCTCGAACTTTTGAAACGCTAGATCGATTGTTACACCACGTTCACGTTCATCCTTTAGCCTGTCAAGTACCCAAGCGTACTTGAATGTGTCACCAGCACCAAATTTTTCAGACTCTTTTGCATACCCTTCGATAACTCTTGGGTCTATTGCACCCATTTCCACTAGAAAGTGGCCCATTGTAGTCGATTTCCCGTGGTCGACATGTCCCACTACTACTAGGTTTAGATGAGGTTTAGCAGACATTTTCTACACCTTGCACCAATTTTGAACTTCAACCTTATTATATAAGGTTTAGGGTTTTTAAATTTTTATCTTGAGGCGAGTGCGATACGCTCTTGCTCGTTCTTCTTCTTTATAGCATAACTGTTCTGGTCGTTGTTTGCAGCAAGTATTAGCTCTTCAGCTAAAGCCTCCTCTACTGAAATCATCCTATTAAATGTCGCTTCCCTTACACCTTCTGAAATGAATCTTAGCGCTAGGTCCAGGCGCCTTTGAGGTGATATGTCGACTGCAACATGGTATACTACACCACCGTACATTATTCTCGTGGTATCCTCATTTGGCGCTGCATTTTCTACTGCTTTAACGAGCACCTGTATAGGGTTCATGCCAGTCCTCAAATGTATTATTTCGAACGCTGACCTAACAATTTTTAGGGCATGATATTTTTTGCCACCCATTCTACCAGTATTCTTTGCATACTTTTTACCGAAGTGCATTAAGTTGTTGGCTAAACGTTCAACAATATTCACTTTAGACTTCGCAAACTTTTGATGCTCATGCCTTCCAAACGAGTGCGGTAATAGTACAGGCTTAAGGTCTATAACACTCTTTAAACCAATATCTTCAACCTTAACATCTTTAAAACTCCATTTCCCGAAAAGGAGAAGATGCTGATATTCGGACTTAGAGGACATCTTTTCCAACTACCTCCTAGGCTTCTCCTTTCTACCGAGAACAAGCATCTGAAGAGATATACCGTTCACCTTAAAAACCTTATATCTTACACCTGGAATGTCACCCATCGAACGACCCAGAGTACCACCAATACCTTCAACATGAACTTCATCATGTTCATCCACATAGTTTAGGGCACCGTCACCAGGAAGGAAGGCTGTAATCTGCTTATTATTTTTTATAAGCTGTACGCGAACACAGTTTCCTGTCAAGATGTTGTTTGCGAAGAAATTGTGCATTCCGCTTACCGTGGTAATGTCATAGAGTTCGATAGATTCTTCTATAGGCTTAACTGTTTCAACCTTCTCCCATACGAGACCTGATCCGAGACCTCTCGTGTTTTCTTCAACCCACCTGTAGAAGGGTATAAAGCGGCAGGTTGTATTCAGCCTGCTAATGTCCACGCTTCTCGAAAGCCAATATTGTACGACACCATTATTAATCCACGTGTAGCCATCTCTTTGTAAAGCTTCAGTTATCTTGGATATGGTTAAGCCTTCCGACCTTAGCTTGAGAGCAATATTGTAAGCTTTCCTCGTCTCCTCTATCCTCTTCATCCTAGACCTAAGGTACTGGTAGGCGTAGCAGGCTTCAGCTTTCCTCTCATTATTGTATTCGTAGCCTATTCTTCCATACAAGTTCATCAGATTATTTATGTTCGATGCAATATACACTAATATCTTGCGTGTTAAGACGCCATTCGCCCTCTTAACTCCGCCAACTACTTTAATTTTTGAAACCTTTACATCAAATTTTTCTAGCAGCACCTTTAGATCTTCTACAAACTTTAGGCCGCTTTCAAGGAGGTCGGCTCTCTTGCTTACGGCAAAGGTTGGCGGGTAAAAGGTTGAATTTTTAACCCTTGGAGTTTCAAGCTCGCTTCCAAAGAACGAGGCTAAAAACTCTCTTTGCACCCACAAGGGCGCCTCCATTATCCATTCGGGAACGCTGTAGGCGCAGTCACTTTTTCTACCAACCGGAACACCTAAAGCTTTAAAGAAAGTGAAGAGCGCTATAGAGCTACAGTGTAGGACATGATAGTTTCCTCGAATAAGCATTAACCTTGAACCGTTATCGACAGCACTTTCAGAGAATCCTTCGTATATTGGTGAACAGTGGAATCCAAGTGATTCAATATCAGCCCTTATAGCATTTAGGTCTTCAACATTCCCTCTTGCTATAACCTTTCCTCCAAACCCTTGACCTGATTTAGAATAGCTTAGTGAACCTTCACCAAATAGGTGTCCGACAAGCCTTACAACTTTCACAAGGTTAGGGTTATCGTAAGTTAATGGTATAAGACCCCTTTCCTTAAGAGCGCTTAAAATTTTGTCACTCTTACTTCCTTTTGGAGAAGCCTTCAATACGTCTTCTTCCTCTAAAATTACACCTTTCCCAACCTCTCTAGCAGGCGGCTCGGAGGGTAAGACTATAACTTTGTCACCTGGCCTAACATCCCTTAAATCTAATATGCCCCTGTCGGTGTAGATTGGGTGGTCTCCGCTTCCAACAAGTCGCCTACCCGTTTCCGTGACAAGCTCGTAAACACCCAATTCTTTAGCTTCCCAATCTTTTATTGAAAAGTAGTCGATTAGAGATGTTGATTCAACCTTCTTCTCCAAATAATTGTAAGAGAGCACTTTAGCGTCAGACCATATGTTGGAGAGGTCTTTTATCTGCATGTGACCTCCATCTAAAGTTATGCGAGTGTCAGGCGCCACACATTTGCGTATAGCTGAGTTGGGCTGCTTTGATTCTACGCCAACCTTTTCTAATACGATGCCTCTGGCCTGTGGTGCGCCTTCGAGTGGGTCGAATCTTTCTTTTATTCTCAGCGCTCTTTTAACATACCTTTTACTGGACCATCTAAACTTTTTCCTTTTTTCTATCAGTTTTCTTGCTGCAAATTCGCCTACAGGTGATTTTTTACCCATGCTATCAGCAAAAGGCGGAACTATTACAGTTATATAACTGTTTCTTTTCTATGTTTGGGCAACTATTCTTACGTCGGCTATGTCGAAGTACCTTCTCACTAGGAGCCTTGCTTTTTCAGCATGTTTTCCACCTAAACCTACTACTGCGCCCTGGAATCTTGGACTTGTTAATACTACTATTGCTATCTTGCTACCGTCAGGTCGTTCACTTAAACGTACTTCACTAATATATTTTGGATTAAGTACATTTTTTATTAACTGGACTGGATCTTCTGAGTATGCTACAATTTCGACAGGCTTTTTTATGATATTTTCTAGTGTTCTCACACATGAGCCTTTGCGTCCGATCGCTAGGCCTATTTCGTTTGGGTTGACTAGAAAGATTACACGGTTCATTTTGTTGTCTATTACACAGTCTCTTGCAGTGACACCGCTTATTCTTTGGAAAAGGGAAAGAAGTTCAAGCTCCTGCGTTGACCATGTTATCTTGTCGGGCATGACGATCAGCTTTTAGCTTCAGGCAAAATTTCCTTCAAATCGTAGCCGCCAGTAGATTTTATGGAGAGAACTGAAATCCTGAAATTTTTTCCGATAGCTCTTCCAAGTTCGATTGAGCTGCCATCATATTCGATTATTGGGATAGAGTTCTTTTTACAGTCTCTGTAAAGCTTTTGTCTAATATTTGGTTTAATAGATTGTGATACTATTACAGCCTTTGAACCTTTAAGCTCTTCTAGAACCTCGTTTGTACCATATACTATTTTACCTTTTTTAACAACTTGGCTTAGGAAGCCTTCAATCTGACTTTTGTTCAAGCTTTTCACCCTGTGTTATGAACAGGTCCACCATTCCGGTACCAACGGGAATGGGGAGGCCTACTATAACACTTTCGGTTACACCCTTCAACTGTTCTATTTCACCTTTAACGGCTGCTTCAGCCAATGTTGGAACAGTTATTTCGAAGGCAGCTCTTGCTAGAACACTTGCTTTGCCTCCTACAACACCATGGCGGCCGACCTGCTTCAGTGTACCGGTTACAGTCATTAGGTCTGCTACAAGATATATGTGTCTAATGTCTACTTCTAGACCCTGCTCCTCCATCGTCTTACTTATTTCATTCACGAGAGCAGCTCTTGCAGCCTCGATTCCAAGTGTAGTCCATATCTCGTATATGTCGTTTGTTATTGTTCTGGTGGGGTCAACACCTTCAATCTTCAAAACCTTTGCAAGGTTTGAACCCTTAGTCTGTATGACCCATTCGGAACCCTCTTTAACTACGGTTGCTTCAGTTATGCCCGGAATACCCTTTAATCTGCTGTTCAAGATCTTGTTTCTTATCCTCTGGAGGGAGACGGGGTCAGCGCCTTCAACCATTAATATGATCGTGTCCTCGTTCACAATTTCAGGCTTTCTCTTACCTGTTTCTATCTGTGAGGCAACATATTCTGGTGTTACAACAAGCTCTTCCATAGCCTCCTTGTCTAGAACAAATGTTATCTGCCCACTTGGGTCAATTTCACTACTCTTTACTACATCACCTATCTTTGAGAACCTTATTTCAGCAGCTATTTTTCGGGCAAACTCCAAGTCTTCAGCAAATTCTGGTAGTAGGTAGATGTCCATTGTTGGTGTTGAAGGCTGCCTTCTCGCGTCAACAAGCTCAATAAGCCTTGGAAGACCCAATGTTATGTTCCTCTCCTTTACACCTGCGAAGTGGAAGGTTCTTAATGTCATCTGTGTACTCGGTTCACCGATAGACTGGGCTGCGACGACACCTACAGCTTCACCAGGTTCTATTAGTGCTTGGTCAAAAAGTTCGACTGTCTTCTTAAGCACATTTTCTACATTTTCTTTAGGAAGCTTGGATTTAGACAATGCTTCCTTCAATTCCTGTATAAGTTTTGGATTAAGGCGGTGAACATATTCTGAAAGAAGCTTTTCCAGCTCCTCTTCTTTGATAGGAGAGCCCTTTGCTATAAGCTGTTCTGCTTCAATAAGCCTATGTACGTTGACGGCCTTACCGTGATCACTTTTAGATGGGTCAACACCATCTTCACCGTAGAGGAACTGTATTATTGCACCTTCAGGGTCTCTAACAGTCCTATCATATTCAACCCTAAGATGTTCCATTGCGTTAACAAGACGCCTCTGCATGTAGCCACTCTGCTGAGTCCTAACGGCGGTGTCAACGAGGCCTTCTCTTCCACCCATTGCATGGAAGAAGAATTCGAGTGGCTTTAGCCCGTCCCTATAGTTTGATTTAATGAACCCTTTAGCGTCAGGGTTAGGGTCGTTTGGTTTAAAGTGGCATAATGTTCTATTCTCGAAACCTCTGGTTATACGTTTACCACGAATAGACTGCTGCCCAAGCGCTGCAGCCATGTGGCCGATGTTCAAGGGTGAACCTCTGGCACCTGTCCTAGCCATTATCACAGCGCTGTTTTCGTCGCTCAAGTATTTTTCAGCAACCTTTCCAGCATTGTCACGTGCTTTAGAAAGTTCGTTGACAATGTAAAGTTCCAGAGCCTCTTCTGGAGAAAGGCCTCTCATGAGTGGTAGAGTGCCTTCCTCATACTGTCTTTGAAGATCCTTTATACGCTCATATGCTTCAGCTATCGCTTGATTGACAGCCTTTCTAGCGCTAGGTGGAAGCCAGAAGTCATCGTATCCTATCGTGAAACCTTTAGATGTAAGATATGCTTTAATTACCCTGAGTATGGAGTTCAAAAAGTTTCTTGCAGCATCACTACCATATTCTTTTACAATCCTATGCAGTATACTTTCAGGCTTTTCAGCACCTATAGAGGACTTGTCTATTACTCCCGAAACTAGCACACCATCCTTTATTACGACATGCTTGCCATGCCAGCTTGCCCTAAGAGTATAGTTGAAGCCTTTTGGAAGGAAGAGTGAGAAAAGTTGCTTACCGTGATAGAGCTCCTTAGGCGCCCTAACAGTAGGCTCAGGCATTGGGCCAAAGTATCCTCCAATGTTTGCGAGATTAAAGAATTCCTCTTTCGTCAGGTAGGTGTCATCTTTTGTTAGAAGGTATGCTCCAGTTAGAAAGTCTCTTATGGCTCCAATTATTGGGCCACCGTATCTTGGTGAGAGGATCTGGTCCTGTACCCTCATAAGAAGTTCAGCTTCACATCTTGCTTCCTCACCCTGTGGAACGTGGAGGTTCATTTCATCTCCGTCGAAGTCAGCGTTGTATGGTGTACATACTGCAGGATGTAGGCGGAATGTGCGACCGGGTAAAATTTTAGCCTGGTGCGCCATAATCGACATCCTATGAAGTGAAGGCTGCCTGTTGAATAGTACAATGTCGCCGTCAACAAGATGTCTTTCCACAATATATCCTGGAGCAAGTGCAGCCGCTACAGCCTTCCTATCCTGCACATAGTCTAATCTTATTTTCACACCATCTGGTCTGATAATGTAGTTTGCACCAGGATAGTTTTCGCCGTTTATAACAAGCTGTCTAAGCCTTTCAATATTCCATACGGTAACTTTCTCGGGAATTGTAAGCTTTTTAGCCACCTCAATTGGAATGCCTACCTCGTTTATGTCAAGGTTCGGGTCAGGAGATATTACAGTCCTACTTGAGAAGTCTACACGCTTTCCTGAAAGGTTGCCTCTAAACCTACCTTCCTTACCCTTAAGCCTCTGGCTTAAGGTTCTTAGTGGGCGGCCTGAACGGTGGTGGGCTTGAGGGATACCGCTTACCTCATTATCAAAGTATGTTGTTACATGATATTGTACTAGGTCCACGAGGTCTTGGACTATTAGTGGCGGTGAACCTGACTCCTTGCTTTCTTTAACCCTCTGGTTTGTTCTAAGGATGTCTACAAGCTTGTGTGTTAAGTCGTCTTCAGAACGTATTCCTGTTTCAAGTATTATTGACGGTCTTACTGTGACAGGTGGTACTGGTAGAACCTGTAGCACAAACCATTCTGGCCTAACCTTTTCAAGGTCGTAGCCTAACAGTATTAGGTTCTTGTCGTTTATGTCTTCAAGCCAAGCCCTTATCGAGCTCGCTAGAAGACGTGATGGACCTTCTTCCCTAATTTCATAGAATGTTGTGGGCTTAACAAGCTGGATCTCGTACTTTACATTTCCACAGTGCGGGCACTGTCTAATCTTTTTAGCTTTAGACTTAATTTCTCTAGCAATATTCTCGTAAACTTCAGGTGTAATATACTTTCTCTCTTCCAGAATCTTCTTGTACTCGTTGATATCGTCATCACTTAATATTAGCTTGTGACAAACTCTACAAGTACAATGCAGTATGGTATATATGTCGTCTACGAATGCAACATGTATTATTGGTTCAGCTAGCTCAATATGTCCAAAGTGTCCAGGACACTTTGCAGAAGTGTTACCGCATGTTGCACACTTTTGTCCAGGCTCTAATGTTCCAAGCCTCGGATCCATAAGTCCGCCGGGGACTGGTAAACCGTCCCTGTCATATGTTTCTGGAGCAGTAATTTCTACAACACTATATGCCCTAATAAGTTGCGGTGAGAAGACGGAAAACTTTATTCCACCAATATTCTTTTGAATTTCTTGAATAGACAACTTTTTCACCTCCTAAATCTTATCCTTTAATATTAGACGGGGCAAAATGTTGAGGCTCATCATTTCCTGTATGAGAAGCTTGAATGCGTAGGCCATTGAAACTGTTGCAATTCTAGCATTAGGTCCGCAGACTCTGCAAGTGTACTTTCTAGTTCTAGCGTCAAAGTATGCGATTAGGCCACAGTTTTCGCAGACGTAAACGTCAGTTTTATCGGATTCATCCAAAAGCCTGTCCTTCAAGACCATTGAGGTACCGTAGGCGATCAGGCAGTCACGTTCCATTTCACCGAATCTTAGGCCACCGCCTCTTGAACGGCCTTCAGTTGGCTGTTTGGTTAGCATCTGAACCTGGCCTCTGGCTCTAGCATGTATCTTATCAGCTACCATGTGATGTAGCTTCTGATAGTATACTACGCCTATGAATATTTCTGCAACATATCTTTCTCCTGTTTTGCCATCGTACATTACCTCCTTGCCAGTCTTAACGAAACCAAATTCCTCAAGCTGCTTTTCAAGGGATTCAACAGTTTCTCCGCAGAATGTTGTTCCATCAACAGGTTTTCCTCTTAATGCTCCAACCTTTCCAGCTATAGATTCAATGAACTGTCCAACGGTCATTCTTGATGGGAAAGCGTGTGGGTTTATTATCAGGTCTGGAATGATGCCGTCTTCAGTGTAGGGCATATCTTCTGGGTTCGCTAAAAGTCCTACGACACCCTTTTGACCATGTCTTGAAGCAAACTTGTCACCAAGTTCGGGTATGCGGAGGTCTCTAACCTTAACCTTATACATTTTACCTCCTTCCACGTTAACTGACATTATAACAGAGTCTACAACACCAGTTTCTGATGGCCGTACTGCAACAGATGTGTCGCGCATGTATGGGCCTCCTGCTTCAATTTCACGATATTCTTCAGTGAACCTTGGTGGACTCAATTTTCCAATAAGCACGTCACCGCCTGAAACATTTGCTTCTGGAAAGATTACACCGTCAGCTTCAAGTAGCCTGTAGAACTTGTCACCCCTATAGCCTTTCACGTTAGAGTCTGGGTTCGGTATTTCAAACCTGTCCTTCATTCCACCGAGATATAGTTGTGCTTCAGCCTCATATAGTCTGAAGAAGAAGGTTCTCCCAAAGCCTCTTTCAACAGAAGCCTTGTTCAATACTATAGCATCCTCTATATTGTAGCAGTCATAGGATAGTACTGCTACAACAGCATTCTGGCCTATAGGCCTCTTGTCGAGGTTAAGCATTTCAAACGAGCCTGTTGTAACCATTGGCGTTTGAGGATATATTAGGAGATGTGATCTAACGTTCATCAGATGCTTGTATACTGGTGTTGGAAAGCCTAGAGCCTGCTTCGCCATCGCACTTTCGTAAGTGTTTCTAGGTGATTGGTTATGTTCAGCATATGGTATTATTGAGGCTACGGCGCCAAGCATTCCTGTCATAGAAAGTTCAAGGTGAGTGTGTTCTGGCGTTAGCTCTTCCAAGCTTGTTGCAATGTAGCAGTTTTCTTCCTCGTTTGCGTCAACAAGTTCAAGTTCACCCCTCTTCAGAAGCTCTTTCCACGACATTTTACCCTTTAGAACAAGCTCAAGGTCCTCTTTCCTAAGCTGTGGCACACCATCCTTTACTATTATAAGAGGCCTTAGAACTCTTCCAGAATAGGTGTTAATATATATTCTTGTTTCAGCGTTAGGATTCTGTGGAAACTTTAGGTATATGCTGACATCGCTTGGTATTAGCCCACTTCTTCTCATGCTTCTAAACTCTTTGCAGAAACCTTCTGGGTCTAAAACGTATCCTACTACACCACCGTCCAAGAAAACTCTAGCACCATTCATTTTAACCTCTCTCGAAGCCTCCTTGTAGGGTATTAGGCCAATTTGTGTGATGATGTTCATTATTTCTTTAGGGTCTGCTGCAACAGAAATTATTGCTGAGAGAGCAAGGTTCTTTACGAGGCCACAGTTTGAGCCTTCAGGAGTCTCACATGGGCAGACTCTACCAAAGTGTGTTGGATGAAGGTCTCTTGCCTCAAAGTTTGGCTGACTTCTTGAAAGAGGAGACTGTATTCTTCTAAGGTGGCTTATGGTTGAAAGGTAGTTGGTTCTATCAAGAAGCTGTGTTATCCCAACTTTGCCTCTCCCCCAGTTTCCTGTAGCGATAGCGTTCCTCAGCTTATCGGTTATAATTCCAGGCCTTATAGCGACATTAACTACGCCAATACCACGCTTTTGGCCAGAATGTTCAAGCTGATACTTCATGTCCTTTACAAGGTTTCTGAAGCATGTCCTAAACAGGTCTGCTAGAAGCTGTCCAGCCAATCTTATAACCTTGTTACCGTAATGGTCTTTATCGTCAGCCGGAATCCATCCAAGCTTATATTCTATAAGCTTACATACAGCCTCTCCGATGAAGAGGGCCTTACTTAGCCTATCCCCAGGACTCTTTCCAAGGTGAGGCAACAGTCCCCAGTCTAAAACGTTTTCTGCACGCTTGACACGATATTCTTCTTGAAGGCCATGTGCAACCCTATTACCAATATAAACTAGTGCATCGTTTGTAGTTACAACCTCACTGCACTTATCTAATGTTGGCCCAAGAAGGTCCTGCACTTCAGGCTTAAGTGATACTGCTTCAACAATTTCTCTATCCGATTCTAGGCCTAGAGCCCTCATTAGGACGACGACAGGTATGTCTGTTGGAAGGTTGGAGAAGCGAGCATATATTACACCATCCTGGTGCATTGAAATTTCAAGCTTAGACCTGTAGCCTACAACTGAAGAGTAAACGGTTACGGTGTAGAATGTTGCACCACCCTGCTTTTTTACGTCAACAAGCATCTTGTTTGGTGCAAGATCTTCGAGCCCGACAATTACACGTTCTGAACCGTTTATTATAAAGTAGCCTCCAGGGTCAAGATAGTCTTCCCCCTCTTCAATTAGCTCGTCAATAGACTTTTTGGAAAGATAGCATAGGTCAGATTTTACCATTACAGGTAGGTCGCCGATGTAAAGGTACTGTGAGTCTGTTACAATACCATTTTGTACAATCTTCATCTCCAACTCTATGGGAGCAGAGTATGTTAGGTTCCTCATTCTAGCCTCCATTGGTGTTACAAGCGTTTTTGAAGCATCATGTTCTGTTACACGTGGTAAGCCTACACGTATTTTACCGAATTCTACAGTATAGGGGTTTGTTAAAGTTTCAACATCAATTTTACCGATTTCGTCAACTATGGCCTGTAAACCATATTTGACAAACTCGTTGTAGGAGTTTATGTGCTGTCTGGCTATACCTTCTTCTTCAATAATTGCCCTAAGAAGGGGCCAAAAGTCTGAAGCCTTCTTATCAACCATCAAAGCATTCACCCTTCAATTACATACCTGTAATAGTATGCTACCCCGGCAACATCACTCTTTCTAGTAATCTTTATTATATCACCAGGTTTAGCACCCAATTCCTTTACAACAGGGTCAGAGGATAGAATGTAGGGAAGCTGATGAGGTTTAACACGATATGTTTCTAAAACAATCTTAGCCTCTTCGGGCGAAAGAATATCATGCTTTGGGACGAGAACGTGGTCCATTATAGAGAATTCTTTCTGATTCACCTTTTTATCCATAGAAAACCACCTCTACAAAGGTTTTTTGACAAAAAACTGTCATAATAAACGCCTAAAAAACCCTAAAATGACGGTTATTTAAACATTACCATAGCCATTTCGTTAGCCCAAAAAGGAGATAAAATCGGCCACCCCTCTTATATGATAAATTTTTTAGAACAGTTTAACAGCACCCGAGCTTTCAACACCCCTTGTGTTAAGGTGCGATAGTGTTGAAAGCCTATAGTCTCTCACAAGCATCGTGAGTTCACCGAACTCTCTAGGATCCATCCTATCCCCATATAGAAGGTATTTGCATGCGAGCTTGATCATTTCAAACCTTCCAACCCTAAGATTTTCCCTCATGTCCACTTCATTCTTTTCAAGGTATGAGAGAAGCCTTCCAAAATCTATTGAGACACTCTTGTCACCGAAGTCTATCCTCTTCCATAGCCTATTCAGTTTAGGCCTACTAACACTCGCACCAAAGGGAAATTGGTGTATAATATTCTGTGAAAGGCGACCGTTGTCTGGGTCAGCGCAGTCCTTCTTCAAATCTATACCAGCACTCTCGAAGGCTTCAACAAAAGACCTCCAGTCGTCAAGCTCGACTGGAATACTTTCACCAGAATCGTCGGAATAGTACCATGGGAAAACGTCGCTACCAAAGGCCCACTCGTAAATGTAGCCTTCTGGAGTTGAGCCTAAAGGTCTAGTTATGTGAGCGTAGTGGTAGAAACCTTTCTTGAAAAAGTAGTCTTCAAGCTTCTTGATTATAGCATGCTTGAGAAAAAGCCTGTGTCCAACATTAGGTGAGGAAGAGAATTCTTTCCTGAAGGCTACGGGTATAGCTTGGTATGTGTATATGGTGCCACCAATACCTGGAAAAACTCTCCTCAACTGTACATCAATTTCAGCTTCACTTCCAAATCCACCTTTGCATATGAATTCAACATCCAAGGACATTATTACCACTACAACTTGAGTGAAAGAACCTTTTAAGACTTATCATTCCCAAATATACTTTATTTTAAAACTTTTAGAAACATAAATCTAAAAATTTTATTAAAAATTTTTTATAACTTACAGCTAAAGTGGTGTACAAGGGGTTTGCTTTTTGCTTAAAATTTTTTGTGGCGGGCCTGCCGGGATTCGGACCCGGGACCCTCGGGTTAAAAGCCCGATACTCTACCTGGCTGAGCTACAGGCCCTTTTTCTCGCTTTGGGCTATATTTTGCCCGTAATTATTCTTTTTTCTCTTTTTGGGTGGATATAAAAATTTTTATGTAGTTTAGTATTGTTATTGAAGTTAGTATGAATGCGAATATTGCTGCTGATGTTATGTTTATTTTTTCATATAATATTATGAATATTGTTGCTGCCAGTAGGCCTATGTAGAGGATTATTGTTTCACTTATATTTTGTGACATTTATGGTCCCTTTGAATAGTATGCTATGATTTTTTCGTAAGATTTTAGGTAGATGGTTTTTTGCCCTTCCATTGGAGTGCTTATCTCGAGTACGGCCATGGAGTTTGCTGGTATGATGTTTTCTCTGCATTCTGTTAGATTAGCGTATTTTATTGTGAAGGGTTTGCTGGCGTTTCCTACTATTACGTCTGTCAACTTTACTGGGAAGATGTTTGAGTTGTATAAGATGAGCTGTGATGTTGAGCCGTTTACAGCCTGCAGTATTTCTATATGGTATGCTGTTTCTGGGGGGGATGTTATGCTGCCAAACGTTTGCGTGAAGCTCGAGTAGAGTATTGTAGACGTTATTATTGTCAGAGTTAATATTATTAGAGGTGTTAGTGTCGAAGACAAGGCTTTAGCCAACCTAAACCACCCTAAAACATTCTCCAGACGAACATTCCACTACCAGTAGCGTTATTTTTGAAAAAATGTTTGGCAAAGTTATTGCGGTAACATCCTGAGGCCTTAAGGTTAGAGGTTCAGATAGAATGTATTCTACACCGTTTACGATAAGCCTTGAAACTTTATACTCAATTGGGCCGCTGTCTATTAGGAAGATGATTGTTGTCTGGCCGACGTTAGATGAGCCTAAAAATTCTATGTCCGACGAAACTGGCCCAGTTTCATAGGCTGGAATGTTTAAAATTGTTATAGGAGACAATATTATCGTTAAAGCCATTAGACATAATATTTCATCAAACACATACTTCAAATCGCATCACAAAATGTCATGATAAATTTGGATAAAAGCGCCAACTTAAATTGGCTTAAAAATTTCTGTAAACAAAGGTTTTCTTGCATGCAAACAAAAAAATTGTTTAAGAAAAGGAGAGGTTTAAGCCGAGTCCTAACAGAGATAATATTCCTGCTACTGGCTACGACTACAGCTGTTGGAGCCTTCACGATATACAATGGCTATAGCTCGAACATTAGTGGTACAACAAAAATTGTTATTGAGCAGGCAGAAATTATTGCATCACAGAATAAAGCCTATGTTACGATAAAAAATGTTGGCACAATAGGAGTTAATAGTCTTGAGATAACCGTGGCTTCAACAACTAAGTCCATTTCTAAAACACTTCCTCCTGGAGGCGAGGAAACATTTACCGTTTATGGTATTAGCCAACTGAGCCCAGGACAGCAGTATACGATAGTCGTTAAAGTCATGCAAGATAGTAATGAAGTTTACACTACATCATATGTTGCAACGGCCAAGCCGTAGAGGTGTCGTTATGGTGAAAAGGAAAGCCTTAAGCCGCGTTTTGACCGAAATAATATTCATACTCTTGGGACTTACTACGGCCGTAGGAGCCTATTCAGCTTATAATAGCTCGATCCTATCGAGTGGCAGTGTTACGAAAATAGTTTGCACTGACACGATTATAGTTGCTGGAGCACATGAAGTGCAGGTTGTTGTGAAGAATTTGGGTAACGTAGCTGTCAAGGTTTCTGTTGATGGTGTAAGCGAGTATGGTAAGGGAGACAACCTTACCATATCAGATAACAGTAGTGTGATTTTAGAGCCTGGAGCTGAGAAGATGGTTTCAGCTAAATGTGACGGTCTCGTGGCTGGATTAAGGTACAGGATTTTCGTAGCGGCCAGAGTCGACGAAAAAATTGTTGGATACGAGATCGTTGAAGCTGTGGCTTTACCATAGTTTCCTGGACTCGGCTCCAAAATTTTTTTGCTTAAAAGTTCTTTTGAAGACCTTATTTTTGATGAACGCTGGTGGTAGAATTTTATCCAACATCTTTTCCAAGGATCCTGAGGAAAGGTTTAGGGAAAAGTTGTCTTTTCAGGCTTCTGGGAATAGGGTTAGATTATTGGACTTTTCTGCTGTGGATTGGAGGCTTGTTGATAGCTATGTTCTTGATTTGGGTGAAATGTATAAGCCTAAAGTGTATATTTTTGACTGTGACGGTTTTGGATACTATTTTGTTAGGGAGCCGGGTTTTGATGGAAGGGATAGGGAATGTTTTGAAATTGTGCTTGGCTACCTTTTGTCTTCTGCGAACTTGGGTGAAGATTTCGGTTGTAAAGATTTTTTGGAAGAAAGGGTTTTGAGGATTGTTAAGGATGCTAAGCTTGATGTCGGTTTAGATAGGGTTAAACTTTTTTCAGAAATAATATTTCGTGAAACTTCAGGCTACGGTTTGCTGGAGCCTCTTATGGCGGACGATAATGTTTCCGATATTTCATGCTCAGCATTTAATCAGCCTGTACTGGTTAGGCATAGAGAGTTTTCTGAATACAATTGGATGATGACAAACGTTGTGTTTTCTGAGGAGGAGCTTGACGCACTTGTGCAGAGGATGGCTTCGAAACATGGTAAGGGAGTTAACATTCTATCGCCAGCTTCAGAGATTACTACACGTGAGGGGCATAGGATAATGTTAACATTCAAGAACGAGATAACGTTACCTTCTTCCACTTTCTCTATAAGAAAGTTTCCTAAAAATCCTTGGACGATAGCCAAGCTTATCGCTTACAGGACTTTAAATGAGGATTTGGCAGCCTACCTTTGGCAGGTTTTAGAAGATAGGCATTTTATTATAGTAAGTGGTGCTATGGGTTCAGGTAAGACTACACTTCTTTCAACCCTATTGCAGCTTATTGATCTTAGACATAAGATTTTGACGATAGAGGATACGGCTGAAATAGCTTTGGGGGATAGAGTTAACTGGCAGAGGCTTATTACTAGAAAAAGTGTTTATTCTGGAGCAAACGATATTAGCTTACTGGACCTAACACTTCTTGCTCTAAGAAGCTCTTCAGACTACATTGCATTAGGTGAAGTTAGGGGGGCTGAGATTCAGGCTCTTGTTCAGGCTGCTGGAACAGGGTTAGGCTGCATAACAACATTTCATGCTGGAAGCTTTCAGGAGCTTTTGAGTAGAATGAAGGGGAAACCCCTTTCTGTAGAAGATTCCTTCCTACAGACGATAAAATGTATTGTATTCTTGTCTAATGTTAAAGCTTCTAACGGTAAAATTTTGAAGAAGATTACTTCAGTTGAGGAACCTTATGTTAGAGAAGATGGAGCCTTCAAGTCTAACATTGTCTACAATTACGAGGCCGATGGTGAGGGGATGGAAGTTGATAAGATAGTTTCTAGAAGCAGACTCTTCGATAAGGCGAGGAACGCGCTTACAGAAGCTTTTAGGAAAAAAGAGTTTCTTAGGAAAATGGTTTCTTTGAAGGTGTACACGTTTGAGCAGCTTAAACCACTTCTTTCAAGATTTTATGGTGATGGTTTTGGAGGCTAGCACAATATTATTTTATGTTATAGTGTTCACATGTGCAGCCAACATTATACTACTGTTTTTAGAAAGGGAGGGTGTGGTTAGAAAATGGTTTGAGAAAAAGAATATGGTTTTAAAAAATAGGCTTTTGGGTTCAAAATTCTTTGAAAAAATAGTCTACGATATGGCTTCAGACCTGATACCGAGATACAAGAGTATTAGTGTTGAAAAGGGTTCAGAAGGCCTTCTAGAGTATATTGGTGAAATAGTTTACAAGTCCACAATATTTAGCATAGCAGCTCTAGCAGTCTCCTCAGCTTTAGCATATTTTCTCAGTAACCCAATAATAGTGTTGTTTGGAGCATTAAGCTTTACAAGCATACTGTACCCATACATAGACTACATTCTATTGAAGGGGGAGAAGGACAGGGGCGTGTATAATGAGCTGGTATTCTTTGCCTTCACAGAATACATTTGCCAGGAAAGCGGAAAGAATATAGAGTACGCCCTAAATCATGCAGTTGATGGAAGACTCTTTAAATGGATTAGGACTGAGGCAAAAATAATTCTCACAGACCTACTTATACATTCTAAAAATGTTTACAATTCTTTAAGAGAGAGGGCTTCAAACACTAAGGCTACAGTATACAGGAGATTTTTGGACGGATATGCTGGAATATATGCTACAGGAGGAAACCTTCTAACATACATGAGTCACCAGATAGAGGTTTTAAAGAACGACCTAAAGTTCAGAATAGGACAGTTTCTTGAAAAAGCTCAGATGATTTCTGAAGTAAATATTGTTTTAACAGTGATAACACCGATAGTGGCCATCGTTTCATCAAACTCTGGAGCTGGAGGGATGATGCAGATTTTAGTCTTCTCATTTTTGATCATTTATACTATTGCAATGTCATTTTTTATAGAAGATTCTAGGCCCAAGACTGGCTTAGGAAACTTTAGAGTTAAGCCAAAAGTCATTGAAATAATATTAGCGTTAACGGTTTTTGCAATATCTTATACCATGTTTAAAAGCCTATGGCTTCCAATCACAATAGCGTTAATAACATTTTCCACGACATACGGTTACAGGGGAAAAAGGAGGTTGAAGGAGGTAAGGGAGCTTGAGGAACCCTTACCAATTTTCTTGAGAGATATAGCTGACTACAGGGCTACTGGGAAGAGCGTGTATCAGGCGATATTGCTTTCCTTAAAAGAGAAGGAGTATAATGAGAGGTTTAAGAGGGAGGTTGCTGCTGTCGTAAATAAACTTTCTTTGAACGCTACAGACATTAAGACATGTACTGGAGTGTGGCTCTTCGACTACGTTTTCGACTGCCTTGATCTTATGCAAAAAAGTGGAGGGGGAAGCACCAGCACTTTGATTGAGCTTGCTAACATGATTGAGGACATTCTTCTAGAGAAGGAGAAGGTTAGGAGGGAAACTGGACTAGCATCATATCTCACCTACATTGCACCAGTACTTTTCACGCTTGTTACAGCGTCGATGCTGGCTCTCATGGAAACTATGGCGGCTGGAGCATCATCTGGGTTGAGCTTAATCCCATTCCAGATGTTTAAGGTGGAAAGGGATTGGCTTTATCTAATGATTGTCGCAAACACATTTTCCAACACCTACATAACAGGACTTTTACGTGATGGAAGCTACGAGAACATATACTTGACAGCTATAACATTGTCTATTGCGTTAGCTTGCATAATTCAAATGGATAGCCTAGTAGGGCTTTTCAAGAACACAATTTTTGGGCTGAGGTGAAGAATATGGAGGTTGTAGAAAGGTATAGGACATCCTGCCTGGAGATAACGGTTTATGAAGAAGATGGGGTTATAGAGTATAATGTTATTGAACCAAATTTGGAGGAAAAAAGCTTAAACAAGGTTAAGGTTATTATAGAGAATATATTTTCAAAGAACATTCAGGACAAAGGTTTTGGAAAAAATATGTTGGCTGGTGAATATGAGCTTAGAGATGAGGAAGCATATTACCTTTACAAGAACATTTCACCGTATAGGCAACTGTATCCTATACTATTGGATGAGAACGTTCTTGAGGCCACAGTGTTGTCTCCGGACAAACCAGTTTACATAAGACACAAGCACTTTCTAAAACAGCAGTACATTAGAACGAACATAAAATTCGAGAATGAAAAAGAGTATGAGATTTTTATTGAAAGGGTTAGGAACAGGCTTATCGAATATGGTGATGGAAACTTCTATGAGGGGCCATTAGATGATAAATTTTACGCTAACCTTGTAGTGCAGAAGCAACCGTACACGAGCTTTTGCATAATTAAACGGAGAATAGAGCTTTCGGAAAAAGACATTTTTAGTGGAAAATATTTGACACCTCAAGAAATATCATACCTTTGGACAATGCTTGAAATAAAGACTACGATAGCGGTTACAGGCTCGACCAGAGAACATAGGAGAAACATCTTGAACGGGCTGGTTCAACTTATTCCAAAGAAGGCTAGGGTCATGGTTGTAGAGAAAACTACTACCTCATCATATTCTCAAGATTATCTGATAAGGTTACATGCTGGAGAAGGGGAAAAGTCTTTCAAAAAAGCCTTCGACATCGCCCAAAAAAATGATATTGAGTACACGATAATAGAGGGTGAGGAGATGGATGAAAGTTTAAGGATACCTTCAACAAGAACATGCTACATTTATACAAGGCAAACACCTTTGGCTGTTACGAACAAAATTCAGACAATAGTGAACATTGCAAATAATATGAGATCAGATAGGATAGAGTTGATAGAAGAGTTTGGAGAATATAGGGCAAGCCTATCATTCGAAGAATACGACGGCCCCGAAAAGATATTTGAGAAGAGTAGGATATTACAGCATTGGGCTAAAATCAACCACTACAGCAGAGAAAAGGTTGTAGAGGCTCTTTCACTTAAAATAAACTATATACTTTACCTGCAGGATGGCAGGCACATATAGTTGCTTAAAAATGGTATAGAAGAAAATATTTTTGAACGATATGAGGAGAAGAGGGCAGTCAGCAAGCGTAGCAATAGTGTTTATGGCTCTAATGTTTATTTCAGGGTTTACAGCATTCTATAATCAGATTGGAGCGTTCAGGCAAGAGCTTAAGGTTAAGGAGGATGCTCTATCAAGACAGGTTGATAGGGCAAGAGAAAATTTAAAGGTCCTACGCGATGGCGGAGAACTTTTAGTGTACAACGACTGGACAAAGTTTTCTGAAATAAGGTACTTACTCCTATTTGATGAAAAAAATTTTGTGAAGAAGGTGATGGAAGTAAACGTAAGCCTTTCTCCTGGAGCTAGTGAAAGCTTTAAGCTTGAGGAAGGAGCCAGTAGGGCTGGAGTTCTAACCTCGCTTGGAAACATTTTTCTAGAGGACACTACGGCTTCAAGCGGAAATAGGGTAACGTTTGAGGTGTGTGAAAGCGTTGACGGAAGTCTAACACCTCTAAGACTATACATTAATCCAGATAATCCGAAAACATATTTTGTAGTGAAGGGATTGCATCAGGTTTACATCTTTAACACAAGCACTCAAGAACTTCTTGGTGTAAGGTATGTTGACGCACCAAAGTCTTTAGAGGACAACCCCTACAGGTCTTGGGTTTACTGGATGCATCCGGTTATACCCTTCTATGACCTTTCAGGCTGGGCAAGCTGGCAGATGGTTTCATTTACAGCGGAAAAGTCTAGGACAGTCTACGATAAACCGTACATTTTCATCTACAAGTTTCTTTGCGAGAGTGGAGGGCAGAAGGTTGAATATATTTCTGGAACCTCATCCTACTCATACTATATTCAGCAGGTTAGCCCTCAAACTTTTGGCGGGACAGCGTGGATACTCATGCTTTCAGCCACTTCAGGTACGGGTACAAACGTGTTCTATTCTCTTGTAGGCCCGCAGAGCTCGAACCCGGGAGCAGCCAACGGTTTAACCCTTACCGTCAACCCTTCAGGCACAAGCTACGCTACATGGGCTATAGTTTCATTTAGTTACCCATACTTTATTATAGAAAAGTGCGATATTGTTTCAGGAACTTATTTTGCAGACTACTATGTTTACAAGATTACGTCTGGAAGTCGGGCTACGAACCTACCATGGGTTTCAGAAAGCTCGGGTTCACCTTACAGGAGATGGCAATCGTCTTCAAGTCCATATCCGAGGCAGACGGTGTTCGTGACTAGAGATGGATTCTTCGTCTGGAGAGACGGTTCAACCTGGCGCTCCTATAACATGGAGGCTGGAGGATACAGTGAACAGTATTCTTACACGCCATCATATGATGTTCTAGCGTGGAAGTATACAAGATATGGGATTGTGCTTTTGAGGTGGAATGGCTTCGACATCTTGGACAGCAAACTTAATGTGATAAAAAGTGTTAACCTTCCAGAAGGATACAGCTGGTACTATCCACTGCAAGGATATTTTTCAAACTTTCTCAGAGAACGCACAGACTATGGGTACGAATATTTCGAACACCAGCTTTCTCTGGTGGACGGTAGCACAGCTTTAGCCGTATTGGTAGGCTCGGATGGTGTGGTGAAGGTGGTTAAACTCACTATCCTATAATAAATTTTAGGCCATCAAATGGAAGATATGAGATTGGAACCTTATCCTTTAAATTTTTTAATCAAAATATGATATCATGTCGGCATAGTTTATGTGAAGCTTTTTTCCAACATGCTCTGGAAGTATTTCTATAACCTTTTCAGCAGGCTTCTCCCACTTGTCAAGCACATCTAGAACCTTACCTTTAACAAGGTAGACTCTACCACACTGGCACTTGAAATAAGAACTTTTCTTACTCCTTGTCTCTGGACCTTCTAGTGGGGAAAGGGAATAGAGTGAACTTTTGTCCAGCCTTTCTAGAAAAGTTTTTCTGATAAAATTTATCTGACCCTCCTCGCTACCAATCTTACACAACATTTCAATCTTTTCCTCTGAATAGGTTAGAGGATCCCTTTCCACAATCGTCTTCAGAAGCTGAGCTGGTTTAGGGAAAATGAGATTGCTTGAAACCTTCTCTTCTATGATTGATAAAATTTTTTGTTTTGCCAGAAAATTTGCTACAAGCCTTTCAGCTTCAGGCCCTGAAACCTTATGCTCATAAAATTCTTTCGCAAACTTTAGCATCTCCCTTTCTGGAAGCTTAGATAAGGCGATCAGGTGCCTGAAGGTGAACCTGAAATCGTTTTCAAGGAGATCTTCCACTGCATAGTTTACGTTGTTAACAAAATCTCTAGCTTCGCCCGACAGTTTTGTAAGCTGAAGAATGTAGTCTACGGTGTATGTTGAAAGATTATATTTTTTGGCAATTTCTCTAACCGTCAGGCCAAAGTTTTTTTCTAGGCTAAACAGTTCCGCAGCCTTCAAGTAGTCTATTCTCCCACGCTGATAGTTCCTCTTAAAACATTCAACCTTAGCATCCTCATCGGACAAGTATACGATTTCAGCCTTTATCGTATCAAATCCAAGTTCTAGAGAAGCCTTCCACCTATGCTCGCCATCAATAATCATGAAACGATCATTTCTTGGAGTGACAAGTATTGGTGGAATGCCTTCAACACCCTTTTCCATGAGATCCCTTTTCAGGCCCTCATACTCTCTAGCACACATTCTGTTAGTGTTAAATGGGTTAGGGTAAACCCTTTTTATCGGAAGATAGGTGTATTCACATTTTTGCCAAGCCTTCATAAGAGTACACCATAATCTTTTCAACAACCTTCTTCAGATTGTTTGGGTCAAGAGAAAAATGTTTTGAGATAAGCTTCAATGTTACAGGATTTTCTAGACCGAATGACCTGAAAACCCTATCGCATGATACATATATTGAGGCGACCGCTCGAACCTTTAAAGTTTCACCTGAAACACGATACTCTTCCAAAAACTTTATAGAATCCTGCTCAACCCTAGACCATACAATTTTCTCGTTCAAGCGGTAAAAGCCTTTAACATATTCTTTAACAAAAATGTTTGACCTTAAACTTTCAAGTAAATGGTTTAGGTAGGACCTGATGTTAAAGCGCCTGTAGGAATAATGTTTCCAGAACTTTGAAAGTATCCTGATACAGTTTCTTTCATTAACGTTTAAGCCTATTCTGCGAAATTCTTTCAAAACCTTTTCACAGAATATTGGATTGAAGCCTTTGCAGGCAGAATATAGGCTGAAGAACGCTATTTCAACACCATTATACCTTTCACCCGACTCTATAATGGATTCAGCAGTACAGGTGGCATCGTATAGGATGGAATCGTTAAAGCCTAGACGGTCACATACGTCCTTGATCATAAACAAAACCTTTGAACGCTTATAGGAAAAGGTTCTAGAAAAATTGTTAGAGGATAAGCTGGGGGTCTGATAGCGTAATTCTTCAAAAACCCTCCCACACCTTTCACAAACATATTCACCACTATCAAAAACTATTCTACCACCACAGTCACAGCTGTCGGACATCAAATGAAAAGTTGTTCTAGAATATAAGAACCTACAATCTACTATTAACTATACAAGTCTGAATGTGGGCTTCTAAATTGAACTAAAACTGGAATTCCATAACATAAGCTCTAATAGAATCTAAAAAATCTTTTGAAACAATTTCTATCACATCATAAACTCTTTTATCGGTTACAGAATAGTATCGTTTATTCCCCTCCTTCCTAACCCTAACAAGACCACATTCCCTCAAAATTTTCAGGTGACGTGATACAAGAGGCTGTGGAACGTTTAACTTAGAGAAGATTTCGCAGACACAGACTTCACCATCGCGCAAAAGTTCTAAAATTTCAAGTCTAATAGGGTCGCCCAGAACCTTAAATACTCTTACACGAGCCCTATTCAATTCACTCATCAGATTTCTCGAAAAGGACATTAGAGTAAGCCCCATTTATCCATTATATAACAATATTTAAATACTGTTATTTTTGACCACATTTATGCAAAAAATTATAAAAATAGAGGTTTTCTTGCAGAGGTGAAATGTTTTGGGCGAGGGTCAGAAGCTTTCAATCTTGAACAAGTTTCTAACATTATGGATATTTTTGGCAATGGTTGTAGGGTTCTGAGCTATGTAGTCTTTGGTAGGCTTACATAGCTCTTGGTCTTCACCGGGTCTTATCCCCCTCTAGAGCTCATCAGGGGCTCGGCATCACCCTCCAACCCGGTCAGGTCGAACCCGC
>Ga0080004_1120945_pt1 | contig 178790 bp, 150 predicted proteins | sample WasSprMetagenome_FD_69207 | JGI IMG/M metagenome (GOLD analysis project Ga0080004, IMG submission 69207) | Sulfidic aquatic microbial communities from Washburn Spring, Yellowstone National Park, USA - WS (SPADES assembly) (version 2) | ecosystem: Environmental > Aquatic > Thermal springs > Hot...
ATTCTTCCAACTGCCAACACTTGGGGTAAAGGACGAGACAAATGTCAACATCTGATTGAGCACTTGATTCCCCTCTGGCGACGCTCCCGAAAAGCATCACTGCCAAAACATCGCTATCCTGTTGTGCTTCTTTCAGCAGTCGTTCCACTTGCTTCGCTTCTTTTTCTTTCACCTTAAGTTTCACCTTTCATATCATCGGCTTCAGCTCATTTGGTTCGGCGGGAGAGCTGTCCTCCAAAGATTCACCGATTTAGTGCTCAACTATAACCCGCGCTCCAAGATAAGCAAGTAATGGCGCACGAAGTTCAAGCCAATCACGACTTCGTTACCTACTACCACTAAGCTCCCATGCACAGTGCTATCAATCCCAATTATGCGGAAACGCCCAAAATAGTTTGGCGCTACTACACAGCTACCATCCGCAAGTTGCCACCAATCCACTCGGTCAGTGGTGCCAAGCAAGTTTAACCATTCTGTCGGCAACATCAAAAAGCCATCAAAGCCTGTGTCTATGAAGGCGAAGGATTGACCTCTTAAACCTCTCACCTCCAACTCAACTTCCACAGCCTCTCGGTCATCACCCAAAAGCACTTGCTCGTTCAAACTGACGGCGACAAATTGGCTTGGCAAGAGCCTCGCCCTCTCTGATTTCCGCCGACTAAAGTCGGCGCTCATGTTCTTCCGTCATCAACTACGGACTAAAGTCCGTAGCATGATTTGTTTTTGGTTGCATCACCAAACTACGGGTTGAAACCCGTAGCATGGAATTTCATGTTTTTGCGCCATCAGCCAATGCATTTCATGCCACTGGCTTTAGCCAGTGGTTGATGACGAACTTTCCTGAGCGCCGAATTCATTCGGCGAAAAATTGGAGGGCACGGTTCCTGCCGTGCCGAAATTTTGCGGTCGGGCAGAAGCCCGAACATGCAAAAACCCGCCGACTGAAGTCGGCGCTCATGTTCTTCCGTTATCAACTACGGACTAAAGTCCGTAGCATGGTTTGTTTTTGGTTGCGTCACCAAACTACGGGTTGAAACCCGTAGCATGGAATTGGTTGCGGTTTCCATCACCGATTACGGAGTGAAGTCCGTAGCATAGTTTGGTTTCGGTTGCGTCATCAACAATCCATGCCACTGGCTTTAGCCAGTGGTTGATGACGAATTTGTGAGCGCCGAATTCATTCGGCGAAAAATCGCTGTCCCTTGTCCCACTCACTTGGCTCGGCAGTAGCCTCGCCCTCCTTTGTCCCGCTCTTCGTCACCCCTCAAATTCCCAAGCCTTGAGCAGTTTGCCGTCGTCGGAGAAAAGCCTAATCCAGTCAATTCGCGCGATGCCGGGTGCGCTGCAAGGGTCAAGGCGCAAACTGAAAAGCGGTGCATCGCAAGTGAAGCGAACTTCATACTCGCGCCACTGACCATCGTGAACTGGGTTGAACACTACTTTCCGCTGCGGTGAGAACTGCCTTTCCTTTTCCGTCGCCCAGTTGACTTGTGCGACCCCTTTTGACTGAGACGCCATCCTCACTTTGACGACCAGCGTCCCTTGAACTTTCGGCACATCGTCGGTGAAGATGAATGGGTCACCGCCAGTGCTCTCAACAAACAGCATGCCATCTTTCAGCGACAGTCTGGCATCCTGAGATGGTTGCCAACCTGCAACTGGCGGGCGATAGTTCGGGTTCTTCACGGGCACAAGCGCTTGGGTCTCCCAAAGGTGGCGGTCAATCAAGGCGTTCAGTTCACGCACAAGTTCTGGATGTTTGTCAGCCAAGTTGTTCGTTTCGCCGATGTCTTCTCGCAAGTTGTAAAGTTCAAACCTGTCGGTTTGGTCATCGTTGTCGCAGAAGAAGCGGATGAGTTTCCAATCGCCCTTGCGAACCCAAACGCCTGGGACCGTTCCCGTCGCTGGGGCATAGTGCGGGAAGTGGCAGAAGATGGCTTCCCGTTGCAAAGAACCTTGCCCAAGCAAAACGGGAAGAAGGCTCACACCGTCAACGACATGCCCCTTCGGAACTTTTGCGCCAGCGATTTCCACAAGCGTCGGGTAAAAGTCAATGCTTGAGACGATGGCGTCGCTGATGCTATTTGGTTTGATGCGTCCCTTCCAAATGACGATGAGTGGCACTCTCGTTCCACCTTCGTAAAGCGATGCTTTGCCGTTGCGCAGTGGCGAATTGTTTGTGGGTGGGAGACCTAAGCCAACTCGGTCATACATGTTTCCACCATTGTCGGAGGTGAAGATGATGATGGTGTTGTCCATCAGACCCATCTCCTCAAGACCGTGCAAGAACATCCCAACGCAATTGTCCATCGCCTCAATCATTGCGCCCATGATGGGATTTCTCTGCGGGTCATTGGGCATCCGCTCGGCTTTCTGGCGATACTTGGCAATCAAATCCTCGCGACCTTGGAAAGGTGCGTGAACGGAGAAAAGCCACAAGTTGACGAAGAAAGGTTGTGTGCGGTTTCGGCGGATGAAGTTCAATGCCTGTTCAACGACAATCTCGTCAATGTGCTTCCCTTCGGGCGCATCCCGCAACTCTGGGATGTCCTTCACGGCATCTTTTCGGAAGGGCGCAAAGTAATTTGGCGGACTCGGCCACGATTGGTTTGGCGGGAAGGAAAAATCAAAGCCGTGATTTTCAGGGTTGTAAGGTGGCCAACCCAAGTGCCACTTGCCGAAGTGCCCTGTCCTGTAGCCGACATCACGAAGCGCTTCCGCAAGAGTGTAAGTCTCAAAGGGCAACCTGTTGCGAACTTGCGGCGTAACGGCTTTTTGTGAAGGCGGTCCTGAACTTGGGACAATCGGGTCAAGAAGTTCCTCACGAAGGTGACCGTTGGGCAAAGTAATGCGCAATCGGCAAGGATACTGACCTGTCAAAATGCTTGCCCTTGTCGGCGAGCATAGCGGGTTAGCAGAGTAAGCGTTGGTGAACCGCATGCCCATCTGCGCCAGTCGGTCAATGTTGGGCGTCTCGTAAAAGTTGCTCCCATAGCAACCCAAATCTCGCCAGCCCAAATCGTCAGCAAGGATGAAGACGATGTTGGGGCGTCCTTCAGGCAATGAGGAACGCCTCAACATCGTCACCGCCGTCCCTAACCCCAGCATTAGGAAGTCGCGCCTTCTCATCCTCTTCACCTCACAATCTCGTTCGCTCTTTGAACTACACCACTTCAAGCAAAGCTTTTCGTCGTCAACCAATGCTCACTCATTTTTAACGAGCTGTCCTTTGCAACCACAACAAGCAACTGCCACCCTTTTCTGGTATGGTTACCACTAAGCCATTTTGCATCAACTCCCTGCCAGTGTGCACCGATGTTGCGCCAGTGTCAGCATCTTGCAAGGTGTAATGCTCCTCAGGTGCAAGCCCTTTCAACCGCACTGTCAACTGCTGTTGTTGTGACTGCTCACGGAAAATCAGGAGTGCGCCCATATCCGTCTCTGGGTCATGGAATTGCCATGCAGTCCAATCTTCAAGCGAACGAATCTTTGGCGTGAGCAAGAAACGGCGTTTGAGTATCAGCGGGCGCAACCGCTTGTATTCAGCGATACATTTCTTCGCCCTCTCCCGTGTTGCCTCATCCCATTCAACAAGGCGTGGTGAGATGCCGAAAGCGCCACCCATGCGTTCCATCGTTACAACCCAAGCCGTAAGCGATGTTGTAATCCCATTTGAGCCAGTCCACATCATAATCAGCGACAACCCTCGCCAGTCGCTTCTGAAACCATTCCACCACCTGCGGGTTCCCGAAGCACAGATGCCCATAGCGTCCCCCGCCAATGATCTTCCCATCACGCTTAGCGAGCCAGCCTTGATGTTGCTTTGCGAGCTCGGTTTCCAAATCGATGCGCTCTGGCTCAACCCAAAGTCCAAACTTCATCCCCTTGTTGTGCACATAGTCAGCGAGCCTGCGCAAACCATCTGGGAACTTACCCTCGTGATGCTTCCAATTGCCAAGCCCATGCCCAAAATCTCCCACACCACAACCTTCATACCAACCCGCATCAACTACGAACACCTCACATCCTAAGTCAGCAGCTATATCCGCCTCACGCATAAGCGTTGGCGCATCAATTCGTGTTGTCCAACCAAACCACGAGTTGAATTGCACCCATGGGAAATTCGCCGGTGACGGTGGACACCAGTAGCGCATCAGAAATTGATGCCATTGCCAACCCGCATCATCCAAGTCGCCAGTGAAGAGCAAAATCAGCGCTGACGGTGAATGCAACTCCGCCGATGGCACGAGCCGATGGACTACCTCAGTTGCAGAAAGATGCACGGTGCATGTGTTGCCTTTGCGCTCCACAACACCGTTCCATCGTCCACTCCATGCCAACCCACCGATTATCCCTTCTGTCACAATGCCGTTATGCTCCCTCGCCACCGCAAACCAAGGTATGTTCCTTTGAGAAGATCGTCCTTCAGCACCGCAGTCAAATCGCACTATCGTCCCATCGTCCAATGGGCATTCCGAGAGTGAGAAACCACTTGGTGGAAACTTTTCATCGTAGTGCCCACCCGTCAATGTGAATGCGGTCAACGGCTCAGCTGAATGAAGCGTCAGCAACAACGCACCCAACCCGCTAACGGTCACCGTCTCCTTGCCCTTGTTTTGGATGACATAGCTTAGTTCAAGTGCGCTTGTTTCATCGAACGCCCGCAATGTCACTATCGCAACGACGCCCAAATGCTCATGGCGCAAGCGACAGCGCATGGTTAGCATACCATCACTTGCTTCATGTTCTATCCCATCAAAGACGAATGCGCCCACATCGTCAGAGCGCCGTATGAGCGAAGTGAAGTGCCTCTCGTTTAGCGTTGTAGCGAAGCCGAAGAGTGGGACGGGTTCTTTGACCCATTGAGTTTGCGTCCGCTCATTACGCCATTCCAGCACCGCCAACTGCCCGCGCTCAACTACGCCAATCGCTAATGAGAACTGTGGCGAACACAAGCGCCAACGGCGTTCTCTCTCATCGGCTTCCAAACGGATACTGCCGACGACCATCACCGTCACCTCCACTTCGGTTTCCGACCGCCATAACCACCTTGCGACATGAGTCTGCATCAACTCATCATGCCTATCGTCGCCAACCAAAATATTGCCCACTACAACAGAGCACAGCAAACCATGCTGAGGGCACAACGATAACTCAACTCGGCGTGCCACAAAAGGGCACATGGTATAATACAGACGGATTTAACATCACAGGCTTGCAACTGCCAATGCCCGTGGGAGGTGATGCGCCAATAGCAGTGGAGCGAAAGACCTCAAGCATAACAAGCATGCTGTAGGAGGTGAAAGCCTGCTATGCAAAAGCCACATCAATGGTTGCAAAGCCTTGAGATGAAAGAGCCACAAAGCGCTAAAGACATTTTCACGGTCTTCCCTTTGGTTGCAACAGAAACAAACGGGCGTGATTACCTAACCTTGGAGGAAGCCTTTGAACAGGGACTTGTGTTCATCCCCGAGTCTGGTCGTGTGTCTGAACTCACCGTTGTCGTAAAAGGTGAAAAGCCAGTGCTCATCACGGAGGGCGAGATACTCGTCGGTGGCTACCAAAACCGAACAGTCAACATCTCCTTGCTCCTTGATGCGGGCAAGGAACACCATATCCCAGTCAGTTGCGTTGAGCGAGGGAGATGGAGCACAAGACGCCGTGGCTTAACTGGGCTATCGCCAAGCACCGGGCTCGAATTCGTCCCAAGAGGCGTTACAGCTTCCAGTCGGTTAAGGCGCTACAAAACTGCAACTGTGGTTAATCACTACATGGCGTTTAGTATTCCTGTCGCTGATCAGGGAGTTGTTTGGGAGGAAGTGAGAGATGAGCTCTTAACAGCTCGTGTTGAATCACCAACCGAGGACGCCTTCGAGATTTACGAGCGCTACTGGAATTCAATTGAAGATTTGCTTGCACCGATCAAAACGCTCCCAAACCAAGTTGGCGCGATATTAGCAATTGGACAGATGATTGTAGCCATTGAGGTCTTTGACCACCCGGATGTGTGGAGCATCGCAAGCAAGAAAATGTTATCAGGCTATGCTACGGAGGCTCTGGAGTTGCTTTGGCGTGGCAGGCTCTCAAAAGCGGTGTCAGACGATGAAGCAAGAGCCTTCAAAGACATGGTCGCTGGCGCTCTAAGCCGCGCCACTGTTAAACCATCTCCAGTTGGGTTGGGAGAACACCATTTGCTTGATGGAAGCATGGTTGACGGCTTTGCATTAGTCCACAATGGCAAAGTCTACCACCTGTTCGCATTCCCAAGAACACACCACACATAAGCGAGAGCAGAACATAGGGGCACGGGGCATGGGACAGGAATTTGGTCTCATTAAGAAGTTCGCCCTCCCAATAGCGATTTGAGGTTGAATAAATTCGGCGCACCAATCCCCTCTTCAATCTGCGTCCTCGTCCCATGCTCCTCACTCGCTTCAGAGGCATGGAGAAGCCACCAGTGAAGGTCAAAGGGTTTCAAAGCTCGTCATGAGAAAAGCGCTAAGGGACAATACGCCTGATCGCCCGCACAGCCACAAGCTGACATGGCAGACAGTAGTCAGCCACCTTTCGTCCCGGTGGCAATGTCACTTGTTCGTAAGCAGTGAGATGCCCTTCGCACTGGTGGAAGTAAATATGCCCCCACAGCGAGATCAAATAATCCTTACGCATGCCGAGTTTCCACAAGCCATCAAGATACTCCATTAGCGTCCAGTCATCCAAATGCCCCATGAAGCGAGTCATGCCGAGGAATTGCCCACCGCCGTTCAGCCTTGCCCTCACCAACCTTCTCATCAGCTTGCGTGGTAGCACTCCGCTTGATAGGAGCTCAAGCCAGTAACGGTAATTGGTGTAACTTCCAAGCCTGTTTGAAGTGACGCTCCCTTGAGGTCTTTCGTGTTCTTCCAACATCGGTGGCAACCACCAATCCTTTGGCTCTTTCGACCATGTTGCTTCAATTGCATCAAGCAGTAGCTTCCTCAGCGCCAAAGCATCTTTCCTAAGTTTCTCAGCTTCGCTCCTCCGCCCCAAAGCCTGCTCAACCAAATCCGCATAATCGGAGATGCCACGAACAACCCAAGCATTGTTGTGGAAGTAGGTAGCCTCTCGCTTGTGTTCGTCCGCCTCTGGCACACCCTTGAGCAGTGAAGGGCGCTCACCTTCCTGACGCATCTTCTCACGCAAGTGATTGACGATGAGAGCCAACTTGCCTTCGTGCTGCTTCAACCAGCCATCGTCACCGCTACGACTTACCAACCTCTTCGCCGTTGTAAGCAACTGACCATATTCGCTGATGGCAGGTCCGTAGTAGTTGATGGTGCCATCGCTGTTAACGAAATGGTTCAGCCAATACGAGAACAACCGTTTCGCCCTCCCCATAAAGCCCCACAAAGTCAGAGCATCAACGGTGGCGATAATGGTTGGTGGGAAGCCATCGTGGATCTCGTCTGCGTATGCTCCTGTCCCATATTTTGGGTGGTCGCCTCGGAAAGTGGCTTCAATGTGAGCTAAGCCAACTCGCACAACCTTCTCTAACATCGGGTGCGGGAAGGAAATGCCAGATGGCATTTGGAGCTTGCTCGCCAACCGCTCAATAAGCTTTGGGTCGAATGCTGGCTCGCCGCGAAGAGGCTCAGCACACTGCCTGATGCGTTCGGGAAGATCTTCCTCATCAACTGCGAGCAACATCTCACGAAATGGATCGCTCAGCATCGGAGTTGATGTGCTTGAGCTTTCCATCATCATCGTCCCCAACACATGTGAGAAAAGTTTTTTCGCCGATGCTCCATTTGCCCTTCAAAGCTTTATGGCACAACTTGCTTGCTGTCAAAACTGCCAATCCAACAGGACGATCCCTGTCTCGCCTCTATTCGTCATCAACAGCTCGTAGGCTTTAGTAGCATCATACCCTTTGAACCTATGCGTTATCAACTCACTCGTTGCAACCTCACCCCTTCGCACAAGCTCAAAGAACAGCTCAGTGTTTCGCTCGCGTGTCCAAGGGTCATCTGGGTTTTCGTGTGGTGGGTGAGATGCGGTGTGAGCACCGATGATAGTGATGCTTGTCCAATTGCACCAATCATGGAAGTCAAAAGCTGTTTTGCCTCGTGGACTGCTCAATATGATGAGCCTACCTTGTCGCCGTAGCACTTTCACTTCTTCAGCGATAGCTCTTTGATTCCCCGTTACCTCAAAGACGACATCTGCCATTCGCCCCTTCGTTATCTCGGCAATCCGTTCGCTGAGGTATGGATCTGCGCCATCTAACGCCAAGTCAACTACTTTGATGCGCTCAGCCAGCTCACGCCGTTGTGCCATCAAGTCAACACCGATGAGCGGGCGAGCACCGCAGAGGCGAGCAAACTGAGCTGCCCAAATGCCGATCGGACCGAGCCCAAAGACGACAACGCTTTCACCGAGTTGAATCTTTGCCCTCCTCACACCGTTTAGCGATATGATTGCAAGCGCAAAGAGGGAGGCTGATTCATCTGGCACATCTTCTGGCACCTTCACGCAAAACTCATCTTGGCGATAAAGCACAAAACGAGAATGGTGCTTGAAGCCCACAACTCGGTCGCCAACCTGCACCTTCTTAACTCCTTCACCAACAGCGACAACTTCACCAACTTGGCTATAGCCGAGCTTGAGCGGATAATTCGCGAGGCGAGCCCAAACGCTCTCAGGCTCAAAATCTGCCATCACCAAAGTCAACTCCGTCCCTGTGCTGATAGCGGAATAACGAGTGCGCACAAGGAAAGCACCAGATTCAACGGGTGGCAACGGTTCTTCCTTCACAACCACTTTCTTTGGCGCTTCGCAAACAACAGTGAGCGTTTGTGGATCCACCCTCGCTCACCTCCTAATTGCGTGACTTTTAACACAGCCATGAATTTTAGCACATAGCTGATGGCGCAACCAAAACCAAATCGTGCTACGACATCGGTTCGTAGTTGATGACGGAAGAACATAAGCGCTGACTTCGTTCGGCAAACCTTTGGGAGGGGAAGGCTCTTGCAGAGCCGATGGATAAGGCATCACTGTTGTCTTTTGCTCGGTCGCCAATCACGGGTGATTTGTGCTTTCGGGCGCGGTGGGAGGATGCCTGCCATAGCACTTTGCCTCCACTCATCGCGCTTTGCCTGCCAGCGTTGATACTCTTGCAAAGCCTCCTCGCTACATCGTTCATGTGCATAGAAGATGTCACTGCCATGCCAACCTTGCTGTAGTTGCCATTCGCTTATCCGTTCACTCAATCTTTCCTCGCTGATGACAGCCTCAATAGCTTCCGCGTCGCTATCCAGCAACGATCGCAATGTCCATCGGCGGACATCGGCTTCATTGAAGGACAAAGCATTTTCCCCTTCGCTCACCACGCCTAACTCCCACAACGCCCACACCGCTTTGCACGCATTAGCCACACCGAGTTTCAGCTCCTCATCAATAAGTTCTAACGGAGGCGTCAGTGCTCCTGTGGTTGGCTCTGGAGCAACCTGATGGAGGCTGTCAAAGTAAGCATCAAAAACGCGCCTGCCCAACTCGTAAGCGCATGACAATGCTTGCGAGAAGATTGCGGAGAACTCGCCATCGCGACTTGGAGGTGGGACAACCAATGCTGGTAGCAGGTGCGCTACACGGTTCTCCACTGGGTCATGAAAGTGCCTAAGGGCGTCATAAGTGAAGTCCACCTCATCACCGATGAAGTCTAACCAAGTGTGGCTGACGGCGATGATGTCATGCAAGTAATGGCTGAGCAAAGCTAACTTCAATGCTGTTGTCAGCTTCTTCCCTGCTTCAAAGTCACAGCGAACACGCTGTAACCCATAGGCGATAACCGATGGCGCATAGGGAAACTTCTGCCAGAGCCAGTCATGGACCATGTCGGGCAAAACAGCCAAGCGGTTAAACTTGTCCTTTAAGCCAGCTCTCCAACCTTGATAGCGAAAGCGGTCATCTGGAAGCCACGAACAGTGCTTGATAGCGTAATCCAAAACGAAAAGGTGTTCCTCACCGCATGCCATCTACCGTCACCTCTTGTAAAATGATGCCATGAGCTTGGGGCTATGCAAGGTGTGGTGATGTGGCAAAATGAATGGTAGCAAGTCAGTGATTTGCAACCTCATGGATACGATATTGCGCATGAGGTGTCAATGCTGATGGAGTATGAACCAGTAATTGGGCTTGAAGTCCACGCTGAACTTTCTACCGAGAGCAAGATATTTTGTGGCTGTCCAACGAAGTTCGGTGCGCCACCAAACACACAAACATGCCCAGTCTGCCTCGGCTTCCCTGGCGTTCTACCTGTCGTCAACCAGAAAGTTGTTGAATATGTTTTGAAGGTTGCGCTGGCACTCAACTGCCAGATCAACCGTTACACAATCTTTGAGCGCAAGAATTACTACTACCCAGACTTACCGAAGGCTTACCAGATCTCGCAGAAGCGCCTGCCGTTGGGGCACGATGGGTGGCTCGAGATCGAGGTTGATGGTGAAAAGAAGGTTATCGGCATAGCTGATGTGCACATGGAGGAGGACACTGGAAAGCTAATTCACGGTGAGGAAGGCGGCTTTGAATTCAGCCTGATTGACTATAACAGGAGCGGTGTCCCGCTTGTGGAGATAATAACGAAGCCAGAGATAAGCTCACTGAAAGAGCTTGAAGCATTCATGGTGACATTGCGCCAGCTCCTTCTTTACCTTGAAGTCAGCGATTGCAAGATGGAGCAGGGCTCTCTTAGGTTTGAGGCAAGCGTTTCATTGCGCCCGAAGGGAAGCAAAACACTTGGGACACGCGTGGAGATTAAAAACCTCAACTCGTTCAAAGCTGTCATCGGCGCTGTTGAAGCCGAGATAAGACGCCAAATGCAACTGCTCGCAAGTGGCAAGAAGGTTGAACAGCAAACCATGCTATGGAACGAGAAATTGCGAATAACAGAGCCGATGCGCACAAAGGAAACCGCACACGATTACCGATACTTTCCAGAGCCTGACATACCGCCAATCGTGATTGACGATGAATGGCTTGAACGCATAAGAAGTCAACTGCCAGAGTTTCCACGACAGAGGTGTCAAAGGTTTATTGACCAGTATGGGCTATCGCCGCAAGATGCAAAAATCCTCACAGCGTCAAAGAAGTGCGCCGACTTCTTCGAGAGGTGTGTCTCGATATTCCCACAGCCGAAGACCGTCGCTAACTGGATGCTGACTGAGGTTCAGAGGTTGCTTCACGATGATCAAATCGGGTGGGAAGAGTGCCCACTTAAGCCGGAGCAATTAGCTGGCATGCTGAAACTCATTGAGGATGGGACAATAAGTGGAAGGATTGCAAAGTCTGTTCTCGAGGAGATATATCGCACAGGCAAGAGCGCCGAGGAAATCGTCAAGGAAAAGGGGCTTGTTCAGATAACGGATGAAGGGCAGATAATGCCGATAATTGAGAGGGTGGTCGCCGAGAACATGGATGCGGTGGCGAAGTTTAAGAAAGGCGACGAAAAAGTCATTGGCTTCCTCGTCGGGCAAGTCATGAAAGCAACGAAAGGGAGGGCAAACCCACAGCTTGTAAACAGACTCATCAGAGAGTTTTTGCAAAAGGTGGAGTGAAAGGGAAGCACAGGTTAAAGCAAGCCACCCTAACTTGAGCACACTGTTTAAAGTGAGCTCTACTGCGTTTTTTGAGCGCTAAAGTGAACGCTTGTTGCGATGCGCTCGTAAATCTCGTGCAGTTTGCTATGACCGTCACATTGACAGTTCCCAACCAAGAAAACAGCGTAGTGTCTATCTGGGAAAACGATGCACGAGACAAACGCATGGGCGTTTTTGTGTTCCTGAGAGATGTCAAAGAGCCCAGCCACACCAGCACCATCTTGCAAGTTCAACTGCTTCCAATTGCTCCTTTGCTTCCAACCCGTTGGAGCTATGATGGCTTGCGCAATATGCTTTGCAGCCTCGATAGGCTCCTTTGGCATCTTAAGCCCAAAGACGGTCGGCACAAAACTGGCAGATAGGGTTGGCAGGAAATCCTTTGGCAACCCTTCAACTGTCGTCCCGATGACGGAAAAGCCATTTGCAACGCCACCAACGCCCACCGTCGGCATAACTTTCCAACCTTTCGGCAACCACAAGTGCATCCCAAGCCAAGGGATGAAGCACAGACCGTCAGATTCCGCCCCGACCAACTCACCAACATCAGTTGCCCTACGCGCAGTTTGCCCCGCAGGCTTGATCACCAATGGCGCTGTTGAATCTGGAAGGAGGGAGCGTTCTAAGCTCATTTTGAGTTGCGTTCGTTGTGGGTTGCTCGCCATGAATTGAAGTGCTCGCTGTGGTTTCGATACCAGCGGTTCTTCGAGTGAGCTTTTAGAGATCGGCACTGCGATATCGCCATGAGGTGACGGGATGCGAAAAACGGGTTCTGGCTTGCCAATCAACTTGATTGAGTGCAACGCAGTAAGCATATCAAGCTTGGTCGCTTCGGAAGATGTTGGTGAGGCTGTGCACACAGCGCCGATCAATTTTTCTCCGAGCTTGATAGATGCGACCCAAACTACCACTCTCGTTTGGTTGTCCACCTTTTGATCAAGCGTCGCCATGAGCATGAAACCATCTTCGAGCGAATGAATTTCTCTCGGCGCGACTTCGATCAGCCCTTCGTTACGGGCTTCCAAATCCTTAAGCATGCGCAAAAGGAAGGAGTGGGCTGTCAAGCGTTCCAAGTTAGCTGGTGCGACTATGTAGAGGAAAGCCTCCTTACCCTTCGCAAACATGCATGCATTCTGACGAGCTTCAACCTTGACCTTCTCCCAACCCTGTGGCAACTTGAACACGATGCCCAACTTCTCACACTGATACTCAACCATCTGAGCATTCACAGCCTGACATAGCGCAAGGAAAAAGAGAACCCAACTGCCGATGCCCGATAACTTCTGCCACATGTTGCATGCACCGCCTTGCAATGCCAACAGCTAACCTGCCAGCTCTACCAACTTACTTACCCGTTGGCTCTCAAACTGCGTTTGCTCCTTCGTTAACGCTGTCTGCTTTGGCATTAGGGTCATCGTGGGTTGTTGCGAGCATGATTGGTGGTTTAAGCTCTTCGCCTTCGGTGTGCCCTGCGTCTTCCGTTTCAATTCCCCACTGGCTCATCCGTTCTTTGAGCATCGTGAGCAATGTTTCAAGGAGGGTCTTTATCTCGCATATGTATCGTGAGCGCTCTATGAGCAACTCGGACAATTGGCGTTTTATTTCAGCAGCCTTCTGTGCTGCCTCTTCAATTATGCGTTGTGCTCTCCCCTGGGCTTCTTCAACGATGAGCTCGGCTCTCTTTATAGCGTTTTCCTTCGCCTCTTCAGCTGTGCGTTGGGCGAGCACGAGGGTGTTTTGGAGTGTCTCCTCGAGCGACTCATAGTATGCGAGGCGTTCACGCAACCTCTCAAGCTCTTGCTTCAACTGCGAATTCTCCAAAGTGAGCTGTTCAATCGCTTCAGCTACCTCCCTTTGAAACGCTTTCACATCGCTCGGCATGTAGCCTCTAAAGCTCTTCCTAAACTCGCGATGCAATATCTCCACTGGCGTTATCGGCATACCGTATCACCTTCTCACCAAAGCTAAGGGAGAACAGCGAGAAGCAACTTCGTGATAACCCAAATGAGAACGATGGCGATAAGCGGAGATATGTCAACCCCGTATCGGCGCGCTGGTAGGAGCCTCCTTATCGGCTCAAGTATCGGGTCAACGATGCGCACGATAAACAAAGTCACAGGATGAAACTGCACCTTGCTACTCGGTATCCAAGAGAGCATAGCCCTTATGAAAATCAGAAGCACAATGATGTCGGCAATGAAAACTATCAACTCATCAAGCCTCACAGCCTAATCAACTCCCATAGCCCTTGAAAGTGTTTGAGCCCTTTCAACGGCAACTTGCACAGCATCCATGATTATTCCCCTAAAGCCGTTTCTCTCGAGCGAATGCAACGCTGCGATCGTCGTCCCACCTGGCGATGTCACCATCTCACGCAACTCAGCTACATGCTTCCCCATCTTCAGCGCCATCATCGCAGCACCGAGGACCGTGTGTATGGCTATCTTGGTAGCGATATCCCTCGGCAGACCCATATCAACACCAGCGTCAGAGAGCGCCTCAATGAATGTGAACACATATGCAGGTCCGCTACCACTTATCGCTGTTATGGCATCCATCCAATCCTCATTCACATCGACCGTTATTCCCATAGGGCTGAAAAGGGCGTGCGCTATCTGCCTATGCTGTTGAGTTGCATTTGTCCCGAGCGCTATGGCACAAACGCCTGCACCAACAAGGCAAGGTGTGTTTGGCATAACCCGTATGACTGGCAAACGGGGTGGAGTCGCCCTCTCAATGTTTAAGATGCTTATCCCGGCAGCGATTGAGATGAGCAGATGGCGCTCGCTTCGGAGCGACGACGAAATCTCCATCAGAACATTAGGCACAACCTGTGGTTTGACTGCGAGCAGGACTATATCGCAATCGCTGACTGCCTTTGCGTTCTCACTTGTCACATTCACGCCCGTCTCCTCGCTCAAGAGCGAGAGCTTTTGCTCATCAACATCTGTGGCGATAACCTGGTCTGGCTTCACCACCTTACTGCTTACGAGCGCCCTCACAAGCCCACCACCCATAGCACCGCTACCGATCACGGCAATCCGTTTCCCTTCAAGTTCGCTCCCGCTTGCCATCTTCAACCATCCTCGCTTTCATAAGCATTCACAGAAGGTTTGAACTTTCAAAGCTTCAAGTCTCAGACTCCCCTTGGCGCTCCCTGCCTATAAGCCTCCCCTGCCCGAATGCGCGATCCGACAGACCTTCAACACCGTTGGCGATCCCTTTTATGAACAATTGGTTAATCTCCCTCAGGCACTGCTCATCACCGCTTGCAGGTATCGTTGGCGGTGCAAACAGAAACAACCTATCGCCAAAGCGCATAAATGTCCCATCGAGCGCATAGCAAACCCCAGAGAGGACATCAACGATTCGTTGTGCATGCCTCCTCTCTATGAGTTGCAAGTTGGCAACAACAGCCACACCGCTTTTGATCAAGTCAGCAGCCTTCTTAGCATCCTCAAGCGTGTTTACAACGAGCAAATACACACCCCCACGCTTGCCGCTGGGGAAGGGAACGATGTTGCCCCTCTCTTTGCGACTGAATATTTTGCTCCACCACCTTGACCTTTCGTCACGCTCCGTTGCTTCGTCCATCTCATACTTCCCTTCATGAGTGTCTTCGTCACTTATGCTACCCATCATGCCACGAATGAAGTTCGCCATCTCCTTTCACCTCTTTGTTCCCGTCGTGCTACAACGGGTGCTATGACGCTACGAATTGGTTTGCGAAGTAGCTCTTCATCACCTCCTAACTTGCATGTTTCATTCTCGTGGACCGAAGATGGCTGTGCCAATCCGAACCATATTTGCGCCTTCTTCAATCGCCACTTCAAAGTCGTGGCTCATCCCCATGGACAAGTAGTCCATGCTCACATTTGGTATTTTAGCCCTCGCAACTGCTTCAGCAAGCCATAACATCCTTCTGAAGTATGGGCGGACATCCTCTGGATCTTCCTTGTATGGTGGGATGCACATCAGTCCACGAACCCTTATCCCTTCAAGCTTCGAGACAGCCTTGACGAACTCAACGGTATCTTCTGGTGGGATGCCAAACTTTGTTTCTTCAGCGCCGATGTTGACTTGAACGAGCACATCAATCCTCCGCCCAAACATCAACGCCCTCTTGCTCAACTCCTCAGCGAGCGAAATCCTGTCAAGCGATTGGACTGTCTCAAAGAAACGCACAACATACTTCGCTTTGTTTGTTTGCAAATGCCCAATGAAGTGCCACTTGACCACATCCCCTATCGCCTCATATTTCCTCATCGCCTCTTGAACATAGTTTTCACCGATGTGTTTCAACCCCGCGCTTATGGCTACCTTTATCCTTTCGACATCCACAGACTTCGTTGCGCCGATGACGATTATACTTGAAGGGTCTCTGCCGACCCTCGTCGCTGCGGAGTTTATCCTCTCAAGCACACTCGCAAACCTCTCTGCAACCTGCTGTGGGCTTAACGGAAGCACAGTTTTTTCCATACCTTTATCACCACCGAGCAGGAAAGCCTTCATGTGCCGATTATATCACAAGCTGATGCGTCAACGCTTACTTTGCATGCCCCAATCGATTACAATGAAAGTTAACGCTGAGTGTTTAAGCAGTTGCTTCAAGCCAGAAGCAAACCTGCGCTCGGCTGATATGGCGAGGTAGGTGGGGGGCGTGTTGCAATGATTGAATTCCAACACTATTGGATTTGGCTTATAGTTGCATTCCTGTGTGGTGTGGTTGGCTTTGTAACTGGCATGCCATTGCCACTCTGCATCGCCGTCGGAGCGCTCATGGCTGCACTAACTTCGGTTCTTATTCAAGGGGTGCTTGAGCTGGTCGCCTTCTTAATCGTCACCATCATCACATGGATGCTTGCCAACGCAATCGCAAGGAAACGAAGGAGACTCGGGGAGCTAACCACGCCAGATTGCGATGAGAAAGTTGATGAGCAAAGCAAGTGAGCGCCCCGCTTCAATCTCTTTTCTTGAAAACGAATATGCGCACCGTCGGGTTTGCATACATCATATCATGAGGGACATAGCTCGGTCCGAACCTCAACCCGAGGAATTCGAAAGGACGCTCAAAGCGTTTCTCAAAGGCCATTCCCCTCTCACACAGCTTTCTAAGATACCTCAAAGTTTGCGAGACCCTTTTTTCTTTGAGGCGCAGGAACTCGCGATACTCAAAAGAAGTGGCAATGAAAGCTGTTGCACCAACTCTCCTGATCGCATCAATGTTAAACCAAGTCGCACAGATGTTGTATTTGACACGCTTCACATCCTCGGACTCGGGGAAACGACATCCCGAGAGATAGCGCTTGTATGGACCTGCCATGATCGGTTTCACTGGAACGGTATAAAACCAAGGGTTGCCAGCAACAGCTATGGTTGAGCCGAGCGGTATGTTTTCCCTCACCCAGCTTGCAGCCAAATCCCTCGTGTCTGGTAGAACCATCACCCTGACGATGGCAAAGGAGTAAAGAGCCGTATATGCGAGCACAAATAAAAAAGCCACCGCAGTGATACACATAGCGATGCGCTTGAACGAACGGCTTACATTGGCACGCATGATCGCTTTGAAAACTTCGCAAACGCCGTTTGCGGTGAGGATGCAAAGTGGAGGTATTATCGGCATGAGGTAGCGTGCGAACCTCACCTTGAAGCATCCGACCATGCCAAAGTAGACGAAGATGAATGTTAACAAGAGCACATCCTGAGGGCGTCTTTTGATAAGCCCCATAGCAATTCCAAGTGCTGAGGCGATTAGCAACGGCAAGCCAAGCGAGGCATTCAGGTTAACCCGAACATGATAGAGATGACCAGAACCAGTGTTTAAGAAAAGCTCGCCATGACCAATCCGCATATGCCTCATCTCGTATAGGACACCTTGAGTGAACTCGTTCCACGCAAGGATTGAGTATGGGCATGCAAGCAGGAAGCCAACGAGACACATAGCCAACGCAGGCAAGAAGAAATTAAACACAGCCATCCTCATGGTCACCTTAAGCTGATGAGCAAGCCTGTTGCCCGAGTTAACGATGTATAAGCTTGCAACCAACCAAGTGGCACAGAGTGGTAAAAGCACGCCATACTTTGTTCCGACGCTCAACCCACCGAAGAAGCCAGAAAGCACAAGCGATCTAACTATTTTGCGCCTTTCAAAGCAACCGCTTTGCGAAAGCATCAGGGCGCGCAATGAATAAAACAACGATAGCATCGCCCAGAACGCGAACGAGATGTCGATCGTCATGAAATGTGAATGTTGAACATGTATTGGGATGACGGCGATGAGCAGTGCTGACAATAGAGCGCAATGCCAACCGTAAGCGATATACGCAGAGCGCCAAACAACAAAAGCAGTAGATGCGCCTATGAAAGCGTTCAAGGTTCTCCCGACGACATGCAAGTCACGCCAGAACGAGAGGGAAAAGATGCCTTGCGATCTCACAAGCCCAACGCCCACCGCAAAAAGAAGCGCAAAGTAAACGAGGTAGAAGAAGAGAGATCCATAGTTGAAGTGGTGTGGGTTCATGCGCAATGAGAATATGTCAAGCAGAGAGACACAAAGTGCAATGGTTGCCTCATCTGGGTGATAGCTGAAGAAGTGCCAGTTGTTTGGCAGACCCCAACCTATCCCGAGGAGGCGCAAAGATAGGGCGATGGCAAATACAAGCACGATGATGAGAATTTGGTATCTGTCCCTCGCCCTCATGGTGGCTCACAACCTTGCACGGAAGTTCAACAAACGCTCAATAGGAAAACAAGGAAGCGCTAACAATGCATTCAATAATCTTAGCGAAGCTTCAAGTAGTTGCCAGCCTCCATACAACGCAAGTTGCATCAAGAACAATGTGCTACAATTCCCACAAGAGGGTTGCACAGCTTACGGGGCGAGGGTTTTGAGATGGGCAAGATTTACCTTATCAGGCATGGCGAGAGCGAATTGAACATTCACGGGGATGTTCTATGCGGATGGCTTGATGTTGAGCTGACGGAGAAAGGCAAAAGACAAGCTATGGCAATCGCTCAAAGGTTGAAGATGAGCAACATAGCGAAGGTTTACAGTAGCGACCTGAAGAGAGCCACTGCCACTGCCAAGATGATTGCAGAAGTTTGCGGGGCTGAACTCGTGATTGAACGAAGGTTGAGAGAAATAAACTATGGTGATTGGGAAGGGCTTTCGTATGAGGCTATAGAGAACTCCCGCGAGGAATGGAAACAGATGCTACGCACACGGAAGGAAGACGCTACAAAATTCAAACCACCAAACGGTGAAGCCTTCTTGGAGTTCGCCGAGCGTGTTACAAACGCGTTTGACGAAATAGCCACCGCGCATAGGGGTGAGAATGTGGCAATAGTAGCTCACAAGATGACCAACCGCGTAATACTTTGCCATGCCCTTGGGATAAGCCCAGCGCTTTGGTTTACGATTGCTCAAGAAGAGGCTTGCGTGAACGAGATTCTCACCGATGACAGTTTTGGCTATGTTGTGGAGTGCGTGAATGACCTATGCCACCTCACGGAGGTATAAACCATGTCGCTGACACAGCTGAGGCGCTTCATAAGACAGCGCGTCGTTAGAGTGACGCTATGGGGAAGTATCTTCCTCATCTTCCTCGTTGGCACATTCGTCAGCTTCGGCACCGTAAGAAGAGCATCGTTTCGTCCGACTCCGCCAAGCGTAGTTGCGAAGGTGAACGGTTGGAAGATAAGCCGTAGTGCCCTTGAGGAACGCATCAGAAGTGAGTTGATGGGTGGCGGGCATAATGTGCGCACATGGGTGCCAATGAAGTATTCAATCCTTGACAGGATGATCGACGAGATACTCTTGATGCAAGCGGCAAGGAAGCAAAGGGTAAAAGCATCAAGGCGTGACATACACGAACGCATAAACCGAATCGTTGAAGAGCAGATGAGCAGTCAAAGGAGGGAGTTTCGCACACTCAAAGAGTTCACCGATTGGATAAGAAGCAACTATGGTTCGGTGAACGCATACAAGGAAAAGCTTCGCGACGAGCTACTTGACCACCGCTCGGCGATCGAGCTTGAAGTATTGCGGGAGAAACTTCGCAAGTCCATCGAAAGCACCGTAAAGGTCTCTGAGGAAGATGTCAAAGAGGAATACTGCAAGGTGAAGCTGAGGCATATAATGGTTAGCTACGACAGGTTCATGAAGGGGAAGCTCAACCCATCACCCAAAGAGCGTGAAACGGCGGCTGAACTCGCTGAGAAAGAAGCCTCACGCCTGAAGGAACTCCTGCGCGAGGGCAAGAAGTTCGAAGAGCTGGCAAAAGCTCATTCAGATGATGAGGCGACGAAGGGGAAGGGCGGCGATCTCGGGTGGGTTGAACTAAACCAAATCAAGTTTATGTTCGGTGAAGAGGTTGCGAAGGCTGCACTGAGGACAACGATCGGCAAACCCGCTGGACCAATAAAAGGCATCACAGGCTACCACATCATCGTCGTTGAGGGGCGCAAGTTTGACTTCCCACCCAAATACTACAAAGCACGCTATAGATGCCTCTCATGCCGTCACCAGTGGGAAGTTGAAGACGAAAGGAAGGCAAAGCCAACCAAGTGCCCCAAGTGCAACGGCAAACGCTTGAAGGTCGTTTGGAGGGGTAGCAAAGAGGTGTTAGAGGATGTGCGCAGAGTTAAGGTTGAGAGGGCTTGGTTTGAATTCCAAAGCAAGATGAGAGCCGATGCCAAGATCGAAATCCTTGATCCAGAGTTGGCTGCTTACAAAGCTGAAGTATATGGTGACACTAAGGAAGCCATAAGGCTATACAACAAGGCGCTAAAATACGCAGAGACGCTTGAAGTGCCGTTGGTGTTTCCAGCTGCCATACTGTTTCGCATCGGCTTGCTATACGAGCGCCAAAAGGGGAAGGAAGAACTCGCCTTAAAAGCGTATAGAAGAGCGCTATCGTATGATGAAGATGCAGTCTTACACATACGCATCGCAATGCTGTTGAAGAGCAAGGGGAAGAAAGAAGAGGCACTGCGTGAACTCAAGAAAGCCTCTGAGGTTGTTGGAGATCCATCTGACAGGATTGAACTCGCAAGGCTGTATGAGGAACTCGGAATGAAAGCAGAAGCTGAAAGACAACGCAAGCTCTACGAGAGCGAGATGAAGGAGAGGTTTAGCGGTGGCTCTATGTAATCTCGCTGATTGAGTAAGTGCCGTTGGAGTTGATGTGCACCATCTTCCCTCCCTCAACCTCAAGCCTGACACCGCCAGAAGCGATGTTAAGCACAACGACACCGCTATAAACCTTAACCACAACGCTACCATCATTATCGATGCGCATCCCAAACTCCGTCCCCCTAACAGCAGCGACGACGATTGGTGTGCGTATCTCGAAAGTGGAGCCTGGTGTTAGCTTCCTCTCAAACCTCGTTAGCACTTCACCGCTGCGCAGGAGGAAGAGGGATGTGGTTGTTTTCTTTCCCTTGTCAAAGGAGCTACGCAAGATGCGCAAAGTCGTGTTTGGCTTGAGTTCAATCTGGAAGCCATCAACCCAATGTAAGATGATGCGCCCATCCTCTTCGGTGTGCACGACATCGAAAGTTTTAACGAGCATCCCCTTCTTGAGCGGCGTCTTCCTGCCCTTAAGACCGAACCTTTCAACATAGGCTTTACCAGAGACGAACTTGACCACAGCCACACGCCCAACAACTTGAATTGTCTTAGTGCTCATCGTAGCCACGATCACTAAAAGCACCAGCATGAGTATGCCCGTTAATGCTATCAAACGCATCACGCTCACCACCTATGAACGATGGCTCTCGCCTGCTGAACAGCAAGCCACTTTAATTGTTCCACATAAAGGGTGCTCAAAGAAGCGGAGGCATAACGCTGATCCTCAAGTTTCCCCTTTTGAGGACATTTTCGTTGACAACATGTTTTGGTATCTCACCCTTCAGAGCGCTTATGACGCAGTCAACGGCGAGCTCGCTAACCAATCTCGCCGTATCGGAGTCATGTGTTCCAATGTGCGGTGTGCAAATGCAATTCGGCATCTTGCGCAACGGGTGATCGCTTGGGAGCGGCTCAACAGAATACACATCAAGAGCAGCTCCAGCTATCCAGCCTTCTCTTAAAGCCTTTAGCAACGCGAGTTCATCAACTACGAGCCCACGAGATGTGTTTATAAGGAAAGCACTTGGCTTCATCAACCTGAGCTCCCTCTCACCTATCATGCCGATCGTGGAATCGCTCAACGGAACATTTATGGAGACGAAGTCAGAAGCCATTAAAAGCTCATCAAGCGAAACGAACTCAACACCTATTGAGAGCGCTTCTTGTTTCCTAACGATATCATATCCGAGAACCCTCATGCCGAAGCCGAGAGCGCGTTTTGCTACAGCTATGCCTATGCGTCCGCAACCGATTATGCCGAGCGTCTTCCCCCAAACGCTGACTCCGACCTTCGGCCCCCATTTACCCTCTCGCATTGAAAGCGCTGTATCAACGAGTTTTCTCGCGAGGGCTATCATCAAGCCAAGGACAAGGTCTGCAACAGCCTCTGGAATGAACTCTGGCGTGAATGTCACAACTATGCCAAGCTCCGTTGCAGCTTCCAAATCTATTGAATCGTAACCGACTCCCCAACGAGCGATGATGCGCAACTTTGTGAGATGCTCAAGGATATCCCTGCTGTATGCCTCTGTTGAGGCGATAACGGCATCGGCTTCCTTGAGCACATCCAACAGGCTTCCGCTGTCCCTCCCTCCAATGCAAACAACATCAACCCCTGCTTGCCTTAGCCTCTGCAATGCGTTTTCACCGCAAACGCAACATAGACGAGATGTCACACAGACAAGCCCTCTTGCTCTTCCCTCCATAACGGGAACACCCACTCCAATTCATCGTTCATTCCCTTTACCCCCTGAAGGGTTTGAGAGCCTCTGCGATCGCCTTTATGTGTTCTGGCGTAGTTCCACAGCAACCTCCTATTATGCGGAAATGAAGTTGCGCAAAATGTAGAGCCACCTCAGCCATCCGTTGAGGTGTGACATCCCAAACGATTTCTCCCGATACCATGTGAGGCTTACCAGCGTTCGGCTTTGCTATGAGAACCGCATCGTCTGGAGCATACGATGCAACCTCTTCAGCCACTTGCAACGCCGAATCAATATCAGCACCACAGTTGAAGCCGAAAGCATCCACTGGCAAATCCGAGAGCACCTTAACAGCATCGCGAGGCGAAACCCCCATCATCGTTCGCACACCCATATCAAAGCTCATAGTGGCAAATAGCGGGACATTGGCGACAGACTTCACACCCTCAACCGCTGCAACCAACTCCTCAAGCGATGCGAATGTTTCGAGAACAAGCGCATCAACACCGCCTTCAATCAACGCCGATGCTTGCTCAGCGTATACTGAACGCACTTCACTTGCACTGAGCGTTCCCAGAGGCTCTATGAACTCACCAGTAGGTCCCATTGAACCCACAATTAGAGCCTCTTCTCCAACAGCCTCCTTAGCTATGCGAGCACCAGCGATGTTCACATCCCTGATGTATTCCGAAAGACCTGCCCTCGCAAGCCTTATACGATTGCCACCAAATGTGTTCGTGTAAACGAGCTCAGAGCCAGCATTAACATAAGCCCTCGGTATTTGAGCGACCAGATCTGGGCGCTTCAAATTCCATTCCTCAGCGCAACGCCCACCGCTTAACCCGAGCTTTTGTAGCATCGTCCCAGTGGCACCATCCGCAATCACTATTCGCCTCCTGCTTAGAAGCTCAAGAAATTTATTCATCCCAAATCACCACGCTGTTGAGATTGATCGCACAAACGCTTTGCCCACCTTAAGTTGCAAAGCGTATCCGTTCGAAAAATTCCTCCTCGTATATTGGGTTAGTGCCAAGCTCAACATGCTTCACTGAGAGCGCTATTGAGTTGGCTCTCTCCAGTTCGCCTTTGGAGATGAGGGCGAGCTTTGCGCCCATACCCGCAGCGTTACCGACGCTGTGGATAAGCTCAGGGTCAACTGGTGGTAGCATGCCGATCTTTTGAGCGCTTCGCTTCGGGATGAATGTGCCGAAAGCGCCAGCTATGTATACAGCTTGCAAGTCTTCGTAGCTAACGCCAGTGAGCTTGAGCAATGTCTCCGTAGCAGCTCTTATCGAAGCTTTAGCAACTTGGAGCTGTCTGATATCGTGTTGTGTGATCACTATCGGAATGCCACTTTCGGTTTCATGTTCATGCGCGAGCACAAACGCAGTCTCACCGTTAATTTCAACGAGCCTCTCCGCTATCTTGTGCGGGAGGCCTTTGATCTCGCTACGATGGCATAGTTTGCCGTTCTCTTTTACGATGCCGAGCTCGATCAAAGTTGCAACGGCGTCTATCAACCCAGTCCCACAAATACCCTTTGGTGGTTTTCCGCCGACTGTCAACAAGCGTATATCGCCACCACCCATGCCGACAGAATATATCGCTCCATCAACTGCCCTCATGCCATGTTTTATTCTCGCACCTTCAAACGCCGGTCCAGCAGCAGCTGATGCTGCAAGCATTTCGCTACCACACTTTACGACCACTTCACTGTTTGTGCCTATGTCAATAGCGAGCCCAACATCAACGCCGTCAACGAGGTGAGTAAGTATCATCGCCACAGTGTCTGCTCCAACGAACCCACCTATGCAAGGGAGCACATGCACAATCGCATTTGGTAAACTCGTAATGCCGAGCCTGCGAGCCTCAAGCTCAACCGCTGATTGAACCACAGCCACATACGGTGCGCGCCCAAGCTGGCTTACATCAAGCCCGAGCAGAAGATGCATCATACATGTGTTCCCAACAAATGTAGCGTGATAAATGTGTTCGCATGATACGCCCGCCTCCGAGCATGCTTCCCTCGCAAGCTCGTTAACGGCTCCTATGACAGCATCGTGAAGCACCTTAACGCCGTCTTCCCTCTCGATGGCAAAAGTTATCCGTGAGATGAGGTCATCGCCATAAGCCACCTGCGGGTTCATAGCGGAAGGCGTTGAGAGAGTTACACCAGTCCTCAAATCAACCAAGTAACACACCAATGTAGTTGTCCCGATGTCGAAAGCCATGCCGTATGCTAAGTTAGTGGTATCGCCCTCCTCAACAGCGAGCAACCTGTTGTTGACAGTGGTGACAGTCACTTTGAAGTCAGCCCGGCGTAAAACCTCAGGGAGGCGACGAAGGATCTCAAGATCAACGATCAAATCACTACCCACAACGCAACGCCCTTCACCGAACAATGCTCCAATCAACCTTTCCCAATCACCGCGCTCGTCATCCAAAGATGGCTTGGGCAAAACGATGAATTGCTTTTTGACCAACGGGTCGACTCCAACTTCCCTTAGAACACCAGTTGTGAGGATGTGCCCCGAATGATGTGCTGTCTCCGCTGGGATAAACACGACAGCATCCTGAGACAGGATTGATTGGCATGCTAACCTATATCCGAGAGCGATTTCGCTCTCGGTAAGCAGTGCGACTTCTTGAAGCGTTGGTTTTGGAGCACCTGAAAGAAACCTCACTTTGCACTTGCCACAAATTCCAACACCACCACACGGAGTCTCTATAGCGATGCCACAGCGACGCGTAGCATCAAGGACGCTTGTGCCGGTGGGAACCGAAACCTTCAAACTGGCAGGCTCGAATAAAACCTCAACTTCATCGCCATGACCTTTGCTATCAACTGCGTTGCTTTCGCTCTCCATCATCCCTCACCTGCACATGTGAGCTTGTGCCGCGTTTTTTGCATCAACTTGCTATGGCTCAAGCATGCCACTCCTTGCAGCGTTGATGTATCTCATGCAAAATTCATCCAACCCAAGCAATGTCTCTGACGCTATCATTAGAGCCATGAGCGCTTTGTCTGTCGGGTCACATATCACGCTATCAAGCCCGTGTGCCATTGCCATTACAAGGAACGAACGATTAAGCCATCGCCTCTGTGGCATGCCGTGAGAGATATTCGTAAGCCCTATGACTATATGCACACCTTCAAAGCGCTCCCTAAGTTGCGCTATGCTTTCAAGAACTATCAACCCAACTTGGTTGTCCACCCCGATGGGAAGCACAAGAGGATCAATGAAGATGTCATCCTCAGATATGCCGGCTGTAGTTAGTGTTTCCACCAACCTCTCAGCGATGCGCAGGCGTTCTTCAACCCCCTTTGGTATGCCATTGTCATCCATACAAAGCGCCACAACGCGCGCCTTCCATTCAACAGCGAGCGGGACAAGCTTTTGCATTTTTAAAGCCTCTGCAGTTATGGAATTTATCAAAGCCCTGCCACGGTGAACCTTTAGCGCGTTTGCTATCGCTTCAGGGTTTGGGCTATCAATGCATATGGGCACTTCAACAACATCTTGGACAACACTCACAGCCCAACTCAACGCTTGCGGTTCTTCATCTACACCGAGCGCTGCAGCATTGCAATCTATGTAATTCGCTCCTGCCTCATATTGGATGAGCGCTTCCTTTTGAAGTAGCTCCGCATTCCGTGAACGCATCGCTTCATAGATCTGCTTCCTTGAGCTGTTTATCCGCTCACCGATGATGATCACTCCAATCACCACCTCGTGTTAGCTTGGTCTCAAAAGCCCAAGTGTTGGAGTTTAAAAACTCAAATTAGCATTGTAACCACCTCCGCTGCAAAATTGAGGGTGTGCCCTTGACCTACAGCACATTGGAGTTTGACGCTTTGTGAACAACGCCAGTGCTGTTACACTATCGTAACAATCTGTTACTGCTGTAACATGCAACCTCCCATCGAGTTTTTCCGCACATATTTCTCCCTTTCACCTTCTACCCTCCCGGCAAAAACAAAAGAGATATCGCAAAAACAGCGACTAAATTTGGTGGTATGAAGTGGTTTCGAGTGGTTGATAATGAACACCTTCACAGCTATAATGAGATGCGAAAAGTTGCTCGCTGTAGTTTGACAGCTGAACTTAAAGTTTGCCGGTGTGTTTGGGAAAGCGATTGTGAGTTTGGGAAGGCGATGTGTTAACCGATGGAGCGCAAACTTCGCTTGCGAGGAGGTAGCAGAAAGACGGAGAGTTCAACGATGAGGGGTTGGAGTAGATGCGCAAGGGGAGCAGAAACACCGAGAGCAATAATTTCGATTTCTCTGGGCAGGTGTTCCATGCACTCGATGACAAACACAGGTTGGTCATACCACAGCAGTTCCGTGAGGGTCTTGGGAAAACTTTCAGGGTGGTTATCAGTTCCCGTGATACGCTCTATATGCTCCCCTTGAGTGAATGGGAGAAACTGCAGGAACAACTAAGCAGGATAGAAAGCTCAGACCCACAGCAGTATAGACCGGTCGCCGAAAGAATGAGGGCTTTCTCTGCGGTGGTTGAAGCTGATAGGAACTGGAGGGTTCTTATTCCGAAGGAGTTGCGCGAGAAGGCTAAATTGACAAAACAAGTTGTGTCAATCGGGCAAGGAAACCGAATCGAAGTCATGGACAGGGAGTTTTATGAGCGAGAGATAGCGCCACAGCTTGACAGTGAACAGACGAAGCGAATGCAGCGCTCCATCGGTTGGTAAGCATGACGAAACATGGTTAGGCAGTTTGAGATGATGAACAACGGTTTCGAACCTTCCAAACTCAATAGCGCTGGTGGGGGCAATCAAGCACCTCGTCTTCATAAGCCAGTCATGGTGAATGAAGTGATCAAGTATCTTAACTGTGCCGAGAAGCCCGATGGTATTTTCGTTGACATGACTGTTGGAACTGGTGGGCATGCCGAAGCCATCCTCTCGGCAACTTCAAAAGCGATCCTCATCGGCATAGATAGGGACGAAGCATCGCTTGAGGTCGCTTCAGAGAGGTTGGCGAGGTTCAGTGATAGAGTTGTGCTGATACATGGCGACATGAGAGATACAGTCCGCTTGCTCAAGTGGATTGGGGTTGAAGAAGTAGACGGATGCTTGATTGACCCCGGGATGTCGCTGTGGCAAGTAGACCAAGAGCGCGGGTTCAGCTTCCGCATCCCTGCTGAGCTTGACATGCGATATGACACATCGCAGAAGCTCACAGCAAAGGACATCGTTAACAAGGTTTCTTACGAAGAGCTTGTGAACATGTTAGTGATGGCGGGGGAGCGGAGGAAAAAAGCAAAAGACATAGCCCAAGCCATAGTAACAGCTCGCGCTCAAAACCCAATTGAGACTACAGAACAACTCGCAGCAATAGTGGCAGAAGCGGTCAAACCAAAAGGATGGCAACGAATACATCCCGCAACGAGGACATTCATGGCACTACGCATCGCAGTCAATGAAGAGACAGACGCTCTGGAACAAGGGATAAGAGCGGCACTACATGTGCTTCGTGTTGGCGGGCGCATCGTAGTGCTGACATATCAAAGCATCGAAGACAGCATAGTCAAAAACCTCTTCAAAGCATACTCACAGCACACCCCAACCACCCTCCTCTCCCCCCTCCCTGAGGGGGAAGACACACAGCCAAGATTGCGTGTGTTAACACCAAAGCCAGTAAGACCGTCGCCTTCCGAAATCCGTTCGAACAAAAGCGCGAGAGGATGTAAGCTAAGGGCTGCTGAAAAAGTTAGGTGAGGATTGGGGCACAACGGCGCAGCCGAAGTCTCTCGTCACGAGGATGGTTAAATCTCGTTGGTGAAGGAGATGGGCTTACTGGCTTGCGAGGTGGAAACGATGCATGCGAAAAATGTGAGCAAGGAAAATTTTAAGTCAACAGGGCAAGTGCGCTCTCTCCTTCAGCTTTGTGGATTGTTCTTCATCTCCCTTCTGATTTATGTTGCGCTCAACTCCCTCAACGCCTGTCTCAAGAAATCAAACACCGACATGGAACGCCTCACAGAGATGCTTTTGATGCGTTGCGAATCGCTACAGCGCAACATAGCAAAAGCGCTTTCACCTGACACCGCAAGAACTGTCGCAAAAGAACTCGGCATGTCTCGGGTAAACATCACCGATTGCGAGTTTGTAGAGCTACCTACAAAACCGACGACGGGGATCTCCTCGGTTCCTAAGAAACATGAAGAAGCGGTCATCGCAAGCACGAGCGCTTCCTACTGAGAGGAGTTTTGGACATAGGAATGAGTGGTGGAGATGATGAGGAAGAAAGCAATCTCCGAAAACGACAGGGTGAGCGCTACCACAAGATTGCGTATAACAGTTTTTCAAGCCCTCCTCACCATCACGATGGCATGTGAGATGTTCACCATCGTCCGCCTCCAACTGATCCTGCCAGCGAAAGCGAAGTCTGGCGACCTCGGCAAAAACTTGCGCAGGGAATCCATAGTGGCTAAGCGCGGTGCGATATACGCTCGCGATATGACACCACTTGCGATAACTTCAATTCGCTACTATGTGTGCGCAGATCCAACGCTCGTTAGGGAGAGGGAGAAAACCGCTTTGATGCTCTCATCGATCCTTGAGGAACCGTATGAGGACATATTGAAGCGCCTATCCATGACGAGGGCGAACGGCAAGCCGGTGAGGTTTCAATGGGTGAAGAGGGATGTGGATGCACAAGTCGCAGAGGGGTTGCTCAGGTTGATCAGACAAGGTAAGTTGAAAGGCATATTCATAGGGCGCGAAGCAAAGCGCATATACCCTTGCGGTAAACTGGCATCACAACTCTTGGGATTCGTGAACAGGGATGGGAGTGTGAAGGAAGGGATAGAACTGAAGTGGGACAAAGTGCTATCGGGGAAGGATGGCGTGAAGCTGGTCGAAGTAAACGCAAAGGGAGAACCGATAGTGGGTGGGGAGGTGGAAGTAGTTGAGCCAGTTGATGGCAAAAGCTTGGTCTTGACCATTGACCCAGCTATGCAAAGCGATGTTGAGGAGTTGCTCGAAAGGGCTGTAAAGGATCTTGAAGCAAAAGCTGCTACTGCAGTTGTTATGGAACTGAAGACGGGGGAGATACTCGCAGCTGCAAGCATACCAAGCTTTGACCCAAACATGTATAACAAGGCTGACCCACAGTGCTACCGAAACAGGGTGACGACTTTCGTTTACGAACCTGGATCGGCTTTCAAGGTCATCGTGGCTGCGATAGGACTTGACAGCAATGTGATTAGCGAAAGCTCAAAGGCATACTGCGGTGGCAAGCTGAAGGTTGGGAACTCAACAATTAACTGCTGGGTTGGTGCTGGACATGGTATGCAAACGCTTCCCGATGCTATAAAGAACTCATGCAATGTGGTGATGGCTCAGTTTGCCATGCGCATACCGAAAAAAACATTGTGGCGCTACTTGCTCAAGTTCGGTTTTGCGAAGCCGACTGGATGCGGTGTCATAGAGTCAAGCGGTTGGATTGATCCACCTGAGGTATGGGATAAAGCCCGCCATGCAAACTTGGGCTTCGGATACGGCATCGCTGTCACACCTTTGCAAGTGCTCAACGCGGTAGCCACTATAGCACGCGGTGGCTTGTTGCTCAAGCCAAAGCTCATCAAGGCTATCATCGATGAGAAAGGACAAAGGCATAGCTTAGAGCACGAAGAAGGGGAGTATGTGATAAGCCCAGCTACAGCAGCGAAGGTGAGAAAAATGATGGAGTTGGTCGTGCTTGAGGGGACGGGCAAGAAGGCACTGGCAAGCGGTTACAGGTGTGCTGGTAAAACCGGCACAACTCGGAAGATGATTGAGGGGAAGGGCTATGGGCAAGATGTGATATGCTCATTCGTTGGCTTCTTCCCAGCTGACTCGCCCACCGTAGCTGCGATAATCGTCATCGACGAGCCGAAGAGGAACAAGTGGGCGAGCCAAACAACTGCCCCACTCTTCTCCGAGTTGGTGAAAACTGTGGCATTGCACATGAGCATACCGCCAACTAACCCGCCGTTCACTACACTGGTGAACATAGGTGCAAGAGGGGAAGAAAGATGGATGCAGTGAAAATGACATTGCAAGCAAAGCTACTCAGCGAGCTAATCAGGGCGCTCGAGAGAACAAATCTGCTCGTCTCCGTCATCGGGCGAATAGACAAGTCCGTTAACGCTGTAACCAACAACTCATCGCAAGCAAAAGAAGGCTCTGTATTCGTGTGCATAAAAGGGTTGAAGCACGATGGACATGATTTCATCAACGAGTGCATCAAGCGCGGCGTAGATGTCTTCGTTGTTGAGCATGAAAGAGAAGCACAAGGGAAGGATGTGACTTTCATTAAAGTGAAGGACACACGGAAAGCGTTTGGCATACTTTCATCAACAATGCATGACGAACCGTCGATGTCTCTTCGCCTCGTGGGAATTACAGGCACCAATGGGAAAACAACAACAGCGCATATGCTCGCAGCATGTCTACGGTCAATCGGTAGGAGGGTGGCGGTAATGGGCACGCTGGGGGCTTCGTCTGACGAGGGCTTTCATAGCGAGCTACCACACACAACACCAGAGGCTCATTTGATACAAAGCCACTTGCGTCAGTTCGCAAACATGGGCATCCAAGATGTCGTGATGGAAGTTTCATCACATGCACTTTCACAGGATAGAGTTTTCGGCTGTGCATTTGATGTGGGTGTGTTCACAAATCTAACGCAGGATCATTTGGACTACCACGGTGACATGGAATCTTATTTCACTGCCAAGTCAATGCTGTTCACATGTTACGCTGAATATGCACGCTCAGTTGGGAAGGAATTCACAGCGGTCATAAACGCTGATAATGGCTATGGTAAGCGGTTGATGGAGATGTGCAAGACGAAGCTCATAACCTACGGGTTGAGCGAGGGAAGCGATGTTCTTGCAACGGACATCAATGTGGGCAGGGAAAAGAGCATAGCGAGATTTTGCATCAAGCCGACCAAAGAAACTGTTGAGTTGAAACTGCCACTCATCGGTCTCTTCAACATCTACAACGCGCTCGCGGCTATCGCAACGCTCGTGGCACTTGGAGAGGATGCGATACCAGCGGTTAAGGTGCTCGAAAGTTTTGAGCCACCGAGGGGGAGGCTCGAAAGGGTTGACATGGGTCAGCCATTTTCCGTGTTCGTTGATTACGCTCATACGCCAGACAGCTTGTTACAAGTGCTGAGGACATTAAAGCCACTCAAAGGCGATGGAAGGCTTATAGTCGTCTTCGGGTGTGGTGGTGACAGAGATAAAACGAAGAGACCGAAGATGGGGCACATAGCATCAAGCGAGGCTGACATTGTTGTTGTGACTTCGGACAACCCGCGCTCCGAAGACCCTTTGGCTATCATCCATCAGATACTTGAAGGGGTAGACGATAGCTCACGGCACAAGGTTTATGTGGAGCCAGACAGAAGAAAAGCCATCTTCAAAGCGATCATGTTGGCGAAAGCAAACGACATAGTGCTAATAGCGGGTAAGGGACACGAAACATATCAGATCATAGGTCAAGAGAAGATACCGTTCGATGACCGCGAGGTTGCCAAAGAAGCACTCAGTGTTGTTCTTGGGTGATGGAAGCATGCTCGCAACAACCGTTAAGGAGATCGCCAAATGGTGTTCGGGGAAAATCGTTAGCGGTTCAGGTGATGAGGTCATAACTGAGATAGCAACCGATAGCAGATCTGTGAAATGTGGCTCGGCATTCGTTGCGCTTCGCGGCGAGCGCTATGATGGACATCAGTTCATCACCGATGCCATCGCAAGAGGTGCAAGGGCTGTTATAGTCCAGCGGGTTGATGCTGTCCCAAAGGATGCTAATGTAAGCACGATCGTCGTTGAAGATACACTGATAGCCTTAGGGGAAATCGCGCACTCTTACCTCGAGCAAATGGTGAGGCGCTCGGAGAAGAAAGTGGTAGCAGTAACCGGTAGCAGTGGTAAGACGACCACGAAGATGATGATCTCAGCAATCCTTGCGCATTCAACTGCTGTGCTATCGTCACCCGAAAGCTATAACAACGAGATAGGCATACCTATAACACTCCTGAACTTACTCCCAGAACATGAGGTCATTGTGCTTGAATATGCTACGAGGCACATAGGTGACATCGCTTATTTATGTCGGATTGCAAAACCACATATCGGTGTCATCACGAATGTCGGGAAGGCACACATCGGCATACTCGGCTCCAAAGAGGCTATAGAGAAAGCGAAGGGCGAGTTGATTGAATCGCTTGACGAAGATGGCTATGCAGTGCTTAATGCTGACGATGATTCGTTTGAGCGCATGAAAGCCCGCACAAAAGCGCATGTGCTCACATTCTCTATGTCAAATCCGAGGTGCGATGCTTTTGCGAGCAATGTGCACTGCGGCTTGCTTGGAACTTCATTTGATGCACATGTGATGGGACGCAAATTCACTGTAAAGCTACCGATGCTTGGCATACACAATGTGAGCAACGCGCTTGCTGCCATACTGACTTGCGTTGCTGTTAAAGGAGAAATAGACGAGGACAGCTTGAAAGCCCTTGAGTCGTTTGAGCCACCCAAGATGAGGATGCAACTGCATGAGAGAAGCGATGGCGTGACGATCATCAATGACGCATACAACGCAAACCCTGAATCGATGCGTGCAGCATTGCAAGGGTTGAGCTTGTTTAAGGGCGCTAAAAGACGCATCGCCGTCTTGGGCGAGATGAGGGAACTGGGAGAGATATCAAACGAGGAACATTTCAAGCTCGGTTTTGAGCTCGCTGACTACGATGTTAATCTGGCGGTCGTCGTCGGCGATGGTGCACGCCCAATAGCCGATGGCGTGAGGGAAAGGATGAGGAGAGATCCAGCTAAACAGGATTTGAGTGTGATTGAGGTGGACAGTCCCGATGAAGCGGTTGATAAACTGAGGGGGATTTTGAGGAGCGGGGATGTTGTGCTCGTAAAAGCGTCGAGGGCTGTTGAGCTTGACAGGGTGGTCAAACAGCTATTGGAGTGAGCTCGCGATGGAATTGGGGGGAGAGATTGAGATACAAAAAACGGTAGCTTTCATGTGTGCTACGGCAATCGCCCTCTCAGCACTAACATGCGCTGTTTGGATTGCGATAGCGAAGCGCCTGCCATGGCAGAAGGATGTGAGAGAAGATGTGCCAGAAAGACATCGCAGTAAAATCGGCACTCCAACAATGGGTGGCATCTCTTTCATCTTGCCCACATCCTTCCTCCTGCTCGTGTTAGCGATAGATAGCTTCACCAACACAAGCGGTGGAACATCCGCAACCGCTTTACTTCTGCTTGTTGCTACGCTCATGACCTTTGGCTTGCTTGGTGTATTTGATGACCTCCTCAAAGGCTTACGAAGAAGGGGCATGAAGGCACGCTATAAACTGCTGTGGCAAGGTGCATGTGCCACTGCCATCGTCCTCGTGATGATGAGATACCTCAACATCTCCACAAACTTGGGTGTGATTGAACTTGGCAAAGCCTACATCCCGATAGGTGTGTTGTTGATAATGGCAAGTTGCAACGCTATGAACTTGACAGACGGACTTGATGGGTTAGCGTGTGGGCTAAGTCTCATCTCACTTTGGACGCTCATTATAGCCTCACTCATAAAGAGGCAACACACACCCGTGACGGTCTCAGCCGTCACAGGGTCTCTCCTGTTATCATGCTCGTTGCTTGGCTTCCTCCCTTTCAACATTCACCCCGCAAAAGTGTTCATGGGCGATACGGGCTCCCTTGCGCTGGGAGCGTTTTTGTGCACCGCGTCAATGATGATGAAGTTTGAACTGCTTTGGATGATGAGCGGGCTTGTCACATTCATTGAGATGCTCACGGTCATCATTCAAGTGATAAGCTTCAAGACGACGAGGAAGCGGGTCTTCCCGATGACACCTGTTCACCATTCATTTGAGCTCATAGGCTGGTCCGAATGGCAGATTGTGATTTTGTTCTGGGTTAGCGGTGCTATCTGCTCTGCGGGTGCGCTTGCGTTGGTGGCTTTGGCACAAAAACTTTGATGAAGGAATGAACGAGAGGGAATGAGCAAAGCATGAGTTTCAACATGCCAAAACATTTCAGCGACTTGAAAGGCAAGCGTATAGGCATTATCGGGTTGGGCGAAACTGGAAGTGCGCTCGCAAGGAAGCTACTCAGTTGGGGAGCCGAAGTGATAGCGGTTGATGCAAAGCCGCTCGAACAGCTGAAGAGAAGGGACGAGGTTGAGAAGCTGAGCAGGGATGGACTGAAGGTTATCGCAGGCAAAGATGAAGCTGAAGAGCTTTACGACTGCGATATGGTCGTGATAAGCCCTGGTGTGCGCCCAGACAAACCGTTCATTTTGAGCTTGCGCAGAAACGGTGTAACGGTAACTGGTGAAGTGGAACTCGCCTACGCTTTGTGTAGAGCACGCATCATAGCAATCACGGGGACAAATGGAAAGACGACGACCACCACACTCGCCCATCACATATTGAGCCATTGCAAGATGAACGCATTCCTTGTCGGCAACATAGGTGAACCTGCGATAAGCGTTGTTGACTTAGCCGATGAAAACAGTTGGCTTGTCATGGAAGTAAGTAGCTTCCAGTTGATGACATGCGAGAACTTCAGACCAAACATCGGCGTGATCACAAACATAGCTGAAGACCACCTTAACTGGCATAAAAGCATGGAGGAGTATCTATCGGCGAAGGCAAAACTGATTGAGAAGCAACGGAGTGAAGACTTCTCAGTGCTCAACATAGATGATGGCGGGGTCAAAAAGGTGCTGGATGTCGGCGGAGGCACACGGGTCTTTTTCGGTTTTAACAATATGACAGCACATGTCGCCCCAGATGGGGAGGAAGTTATAGCTCGCATTCCACATCTTGGATTGGACAAGGTTTCGCTGTTTAACCTCAGCGACCTTAAGTTGCCCGGCAAGCACAACTTGCTAAACGCGATGGCTGCATCAACTGCTGCGTTGCTTGCTGGCGCACCTGCCGACTGCATAAGAGAAGCTATATCTTCGTTCAAAGGCGTCCCGCACAGGCTTGAACTCGTCGGAGAATTCAACGGCGTCAGGTTCATAAACGATTCAGCTGCAACAACGCCACATGCTACGCTCCATGCGCTCCTTTCGGTTAACTCACCAGTTATTTGGATAGGTGGCGGATTGAGCAAAAACCTCAACTTCGGATTGCTCGTAGATGCTTTGAAGGAAAAGGTTAAGACCGCTGTGTTGATAGGCTATTCAAAGAGCGAACTTAGCAGTATCTTGAAAGCGCTCAATGTGCCTTTTGAAGTCGCTGAGACACTGAGAGAAGCTGTCAGGAGCGCAATGAGAACAGCCAAGCGCGGTGACACAGTTCTCTTCTCACCAGCGTGCGCAAGCTTTGACATGTTTGAGGATTACAAACAGCGCGGAGAACAGTTCAAAGCGATTGTGATGGAATTGGTCTGTGGTGGTGAATTGCAATGACAGCGGTCAATAGATACAGCGCTAACAGCAGTTTTGGAGGGAGGGAGGGCGAGGGCTGGAGGTGGGAAGGAAGCGATAGCATAATGTTTGCGATAGTTACGATCCTTGTAGCAATTGGATTGCTTTTCGTCTACAGCGCGAGCTACCCAGTCGCCATATCGCAGGGTCGCCCACCATATTTCTACCTCGCAAAGCAACTATGTTTTGCTGTGCTCGGTTACATCCTGATGATCGGGGTCATGTTTTGTTCTCAAGCGCAGTTGCGTAGGCTTTCCAAGGTATTCCTTTTCTGTTGCATTGTTGCGCTTATCCTCACACCACTGCTATCACACGATCCCGTAAAGCGCTGGATAAAAATCGGTCCAATTACACTTCAAGCATCAGAGTGGGCTAAGTTCGCCCTAATCCTCTACAGCGCAAACTTCCTCTCGCGCAACCAGCGCAACTTAAAGGAGAATTTCGGCGTCACCTTACACATCCTTCTTTTAACCTCCTTCCTCACCTCGCTCGTTTTCCTCCAACCACATTTAAGTGGCGCATTCTTCATCCTCGTTGCGGGCATACTTCCGTGGTTGCTCGCTGGCGCACCTTGGCGCTACATACTTCGCTGTTTCCTCTTCGTTGCATTGATAGGCATGATGCTCATTCCATTCTTGCACAGATACCAGCTCGAACGCTTCGTGTGCCACTTCTCTCACACTCGTGATCCTCAGGGGGCACATTACCAAATCACACGCGCAAAGAACGCTTTCATCAGGGGTGGCTTTATGGGGGTTGGCTTCTGCAACGGAAGGGAAAAACAGCTTTACTTGCCCGCAGCGCACACCGACTTCATACTCGCCACAATAGCGGAGGAAGGTGGGCTGAAAGTCGTCCTGCCGATCATATGTTTTTACATCCTGTTAGCCACCCTCGGCTTCAATGTCGCAAGGAAATGTAGCGACCAGTTCTATGCAATCCTCTCCTCAAGCGTGGTTGTGATTGTAATGTTTCAAGCCGTGTTGAACATAGCTGTTAACACTGGCATACTGCCAACCGCTGGCATACCACTCCCATTGCTAAGCTATGGTGGCAATTCGCTTGCAGCAACATTGCTTGGGCTCGGGTTTGTGTTCAATGCTTCAATACATGCAAACTCGCTCAACGCCCAATCAAAGGTGACTGTGCGAGATGGAAGGGCAAACATTCATCATGGCAGCCGGCGGGACAGGCGGGCACATATATCCAGCAATAGCGGTCGCTGAGGAATTGAATGAGCGCATGAGAGGAGCATCCATACTCTTTGTTGGAACACCGCACGGGCTTGAGAGGGAGATAATGAAGGGGCATAAGTTTGAGCTGAGGCTCCTGCCAGCACGCCCGTTCCCGAAGAGGATAACCGACTTGCGTATGACCCTTGCGGTTTTATCAACGGCACTCGCATCAATGATGGCTTTGAGGATGCTAAAGGCTCTTAAACCCGCTGCCGTTTTGAGCACTGGCGGATACGCGAGCATACCTGTCATCTGGGCTGCACACAAGCTTAACAGACCATTAGCCATACTTGAGCCAAACAGCATCCCCGGGAGAGCCAACAAGAAATTCAGCCAATGGGCAGATGTCATATGCATCGCATTTAAGACGGCTGCTCGCTTCTTCAAAGGGAACGCCATCCACACTGGCTTGCCAGTTAGAAAAGACTTCAAGCTCTTGACGAGGGTGACAGCACGCTCATCGCTCGGTTTGAGAGAGGACGACTTTGTTCTCCTCGTCTTCGGTGGCAGTAGGGGAGCAAGAAAACTCAACTTAGCACTTTGGGAGAAGCTTGAAGCATTACTAAAGGCAAACGAAAGGCTCATCATCTATCACATCTGCGGGGCACATAGTTGGGAGGATGCACAACGCATGCTTTCATCTCTCTCGGGCAATCTCAAGAAACGATATTTTGTTTGGGCATACCATGAGGACATGCCGAGGCTAATACATTCAAGCGACCTCGCAATAACGAGGGCTGGTGCAAGCTCAATAGCTGAGTTGCTCATAGCTGGTGTCCCGAGCATCCTCGTCCCTTACCCATACGCCATGGACGATCATCAGCGCTACAATGCCATAGAGGTTGCTGATGCTGGTGCTGCCATAGTTGTTTCAGATGATGAAATGTGTGGCGATGTGGTTTACGAGATGGTTAGCGAGTTGATGACTGACAAGGATAAACTTGAAGCGATGAGGAGTGGAGCGCTCTCAATAGCGAAGCCGAACGCGACGGAAACAGTCGCTGAGGTGTTGTTAAGCATAGCACGAAAAGGGGGCGCGGATTAGTTGAGGCGTAGAAAGCCGTCTTGGTCAAGAGTTCACTTCGTGGGCATAGCTGGCTATGGGATGAGCGCTATTGCACAAGTGCTTGCAAGGAGTGGTTTTACTGTCACTGGGTGCGACTTGAACCCATCTGTTGCTATGGAGAAGCTATCAAGGAGCAACATAAAGGTTTACGAAGGGCATAGCGCAAATCACATCAGCGAAGTGGATCTCGTCGTCGTTAGCAGTGCCATCAGCTCGGAGAATGAGGAGATAAGAAGGGCTCACGAGATGAACATACCAGTTTGGCACAGAGCCGAGATGCTCGGATGGCTCATGGAAGGGATGGAATCAATAGCTGTTGCTGGGAGCCATGGTAAAAGCTCCGTCACAGCTATGCTTGGAGCAATACTTGAGGCTGGCGGACTTGACCCAACGGTTATCGTTGGTGCGGATGTGGTGGAGTATGGAACGAACGCCCGCTTAGGAGGGGGCGAATGGGTTGTCGCTGAAGCTGATGAATCCGATGGCTCGTTTTTAAAGCTCAAGCCGAAGTATGCGGTCATCACAAACATAGAACTTGACCACACAAGCCATTATCCAAACCTTGAGGCTTTGGTTGATGCTTTCGCCGACTTCATCAACCTGATACCTTCGGACGGTATAATCGCGATAAGCGCCGATTGCCCAAACGCTTCCATGCTCTCTGGAGCAGGGAAAGCCCATACAATCACATTCGGCATAAACCAGCCCGCTGATTATAGCATCGTTGAACTTCACATAGATGAGCACGGCGCATCCTTTCACCTTTGCTTTAGAGGGAGTGTTGTTGCTGGGATTAGGCTCAATGTTTGCGGTGTGTTCAATGTGCAGAATGCTCTCGCTGCAGCAGCTATGGCTCACTCAATCGGTGTCGACCCAGATGCTATTTCAAGGGGGCTTTCCATGTTCAAGGGAATCAAAAGAAGGTTTGAGCTTGTTGGGAGGATGAAGGGCAAGGATGTAATCGTCATCGATGATTATGCGCATCATCCATCTGAGGTGCGTGCTGCAATCCAATCTGCGCTTGTGCTCCCTCATAAGCGCTGTCTCGTTGTCTTCCAGCCGCATCGGTATACCCGCACACTCTCACTGCATAATGAGTTTGGACCAGCATTCAAAGGCGCTGATAAAGTCTGGGTGACTGAGATATTCAGCGCTTGGGAAACACCGATTGAAGGTGTGAGCGGTAAGCTCATTTACGATGCCATCTGCAAATCTCTCCCAGATGTGGATGTGTATTTCGTTGAGGGGATGGATGAATTGGTCGACCAACTTACGGAAGTAGCTGAGGACGGCGATGTTTTGCTCATATTAGGCGCTGGTGACATATGCGAACTTCCAAGGAAACTTGTTGGAACATGCTGTTCAGAAAAACGAACCAATGAACTTTGATCGTCCTAACACCCGCTTCGGCATGTGTGGACGAGGTGGCGGGGAAGCGGGTGAATGGAGGGAGGATGGACATGACATACACTGATAAGAAAACGAGCACTTTTAGAAGCATCCTCACCGAGGAGTTCAAAAGGGAGCTATCCAAAATATTGTGTGTGCAACCTCTGTTCGACGAACCCATGTCATTGCACACCACGATAAGGGTTGGAGGTCCTGCAGATGCGCTTGTCACAGTGTTGACACTCGATGAGCTTCGAAAAATACTCTCACTCGCAAAGGAGCATAAGATTCCATTGTTCGTTCTCGGGAGTGGAAGCAACATTATCGTAAGGGATGGCGGTGTTAGAGGTGTAGTGGTAAAGCTTCAAGGTCAGTTCTCCACCATCACTATTAACGGGACGAAAGTTGACTCTGGTGCTGGAGCGTTGCTTAAACAGCTCGTGAACATGACGGCAGATAGCGGGCTTGCGGGCTTGGAACAAGTTGTTGGTGTTCCGGGAACAGTTGGAGGGGCAATCGTCTCAAACGCCGGAACTGCTAAGGAGTTCATAAGTGAGAGGGTTATTTCGGTTAGCATGGTTAGAGAGGATGGAGAAGTGATTGAGCTGAGCAAGGACGAGATATCGTTTGGCTATCGCTATAGCAATGTGCTTGAGTTCGGGAAGGTGATAATCTCGGTTTCACTTGAGCTTGAGAGAGCATCACCAGAGCACATTAGGAGGAACATCGAGAAGCTACTTGAGCAAAGGCGCATGACACAACCGATAAACATGCCAAGCGCAGGTTGCATCTTCAAGAACCCACCGAACGAGTGTGCTGGGAAACTTATAGAGATGGCTGGACTGAAGGGGCTCAAGCATGGTGGTGCTCAGGTCTCACCCATACACGCAAACTTCGTTGTGAATGCGGGGAACGCAACAGCAAAGGATGTGATTGAACTTACGGAGTTGATGCGGAAGGTGGTGTTTGAGAAGTTCGGGGTCACGCTTGAGTATGAGGTCCAGATAATGGGAGAGGACTAACAACAGATGTAGCTTTTGGGGATGATGAAAGATGAAGGCTAAAGTGGCAGTGCTTATGGGTGGAGATTCATCGGAGAGGGATGTTTCGCTGCGCTCTGGTGCTGGTGTTTCAAAGGCTCTCGCAGAAGCCGGCTACGAAGTGATTGCAATAGATGTTTCATGGAGATGGGGAAAGACGAAACTTGAAACACTTGGTGGTGCTCGCCCGCATAAGAATGATCTTGCGCTTTGTGAGAGGTTGCTCATCGATGCATGCACACCGACGGAGTTGGCTGGGAAGTTGCTCGATTATGGTGTTCAGGTCGTATTCATAGCGCTTCATGGTGGTTATGGTGAAGATGGGACAATACAAGCGTTCCTTGAGCTGATGAGGATACCACATACATCTCCACCCGCCAAAGCATGCATGCTCGCTATGGATAAGCGCTTGACGAAACAGCTGTTGATTTCCGCTGGGCTACCAACCGCTGAACACATCGTCGTCAATGAGAAGGAGTTCACCAAAACTGGCGTTGATGAGATCTCGAGAAGGATAAAGGACTCTTTTGGCTTCCCATGCGCGGTGAAACCGTCCTCGGAGGGCTCAACGATAGGTGTCTCCAAGGTGGAATCTGAAAGGGAACTTGAAGGAGCTTTGGAGATCGCATTCAAGTATGGTGAGTGGAGCATCATTGAGAGATGGATAGAGGGCGTTGAAGTGACATGCCCAGTCTTAGGTGAAGGAGAAAACGCATTTGCGCTCCCGTTGATTGAGATAGTGCCGAAAGCGGCGTCAGGGTTCTACGATTACGAGGCGAAGTATACTCCGGGTATGTCCGAACACATCATACCACCACGACTGCCGAAGGAAGTCCAAGAGAGGGCGAAGGATATAGCGATACAAGTTCACAGATTGCTTGGCTGTAGTGGCTTCACGCGCACCGATATGATCGTTGATAAAAAAGGCGATGTGTATGTTCTTGAGTTGAATGCGGTTCCGGGGATGACGGAAACAAGCCTGGTTCCACACGCAGCGGAAGCTCATGGATGGGAATTCACACACCTCGTTGACTGGATCGTGCAAGAAGCACTGCGCCACTGGGGTGGAAAAGAAAGGTGAGCGTATGCGCCACCGCGTATACCGCAAACTCACAATAGCGCTTCTCATAAGCATCCCCTTGTCCTTCCTCACATCAATTTTGCGAGTTAGGAATGTTTTGTTTGAAGGTGCCGAGCTATCCTCAAATGAGGCTTTGGGTGAATGTAAACGATGGCTCGTGGGGCGTTACATCTTCTTCGTCCCAAAAGATGTGTCGCATCTCTTCTCCTCTGAGATCTTCGTCGGGGGAGCACACCTGAGTCTCTCATTGCCCTATACTGTAGTAGTGAAACTAAAGGAGCGGAAGCCAATCGCACTTTTGGAATGCATGGATGGGCTTTGCCTTCTGTTGGACGACGGTTTGGTGTATAAGCATCCCGACATAGGGGCATTTGAGAAGATAACGAGCTTGCCAAAGATAAGAGCGAAGTCGCTTCGCAAATTGAAATCGAGGAAGAGGTTGCACAATAGTATGTGGAGGAAGCTCAAGAGGGTGGCATCGGCGTTGAACCGTGTCGGGCTCAACAATGTCAGATGGATTGACTTGGACGATGCGGGTGGATTGAAACTTCGTATGGATGACGGGAGCATCATACAGGTTGGCAGTTATGCGAGCTTGGAAGACCGTCTCACAATAGCTGCTATAACATATGCGAGGCTCAAGGAGAAGATACAACAATCAATCTTCATCGATGCGCGCATCTGCGGTGGATGCGTATACCGCATCATGCAACAGCGAAGCAGAACGATGGGGAACTGAGTTGCGTTCTCTCTGCAGAGGGGAAATACGATGAAGTTGCAAGAAGTGCTTAATTACATCACGCCGAAGAAAGCTGAGCTCAGTTGGGTTGTGAGCCTTTCCATTGCGTCCCTACTTTTGGGTTTCCTTATGGCGCATCAAATCAAGGCTATGAGGGAAGAGAGCAATATTGCCCCTGTGCCATGGAGAGCCAATCTACTTGCGCAGAGGCTTGTTGAAGCTCAGGAGGAAATAAAGGCGTTGCAGAAAGAAGTGGACATGTTGCGTTCGCAACTCTCGGAATATGAGAAGAAGGCTGCGGAGGGCGAATCGCTCCTCGATGCTATGAGAAGAGACTTGCTAAAGACAAGGGTCATTGCAGGTTTGACGCCAGTTCGAGGACCTGGGGTGGTTGTTGAGCTGAGCGATGCGAAGAATCCGATGGCTCCGGGGGCTGTCGTTCACGACCTTGACTTGCGGGAAGTGGTTAACGAATTGCGTGCAGCAGGTGCTGAGGCGATAGCCATAAACGGTGAACGGCTTATAGCCACATCCGAAATAAGGTGCTCCGAAGCGTTCATTATGGTCAACGGGCATAGGATAGCACCGCCTTACCTCATCTATGCCATAGGCAACCCAGATGATCTTGTGAAGGCTCTGACGATACCACAGGGCATAATTGATAGGCTCAAGATCATAGGGCTTGAAGTAAAAGTTATGCCGAGGCGTGAAATACGGATACCACCGATGCGGACACCTCCGAAGCTGAAGTATGCTCGCCCAGTTGATTACAACCCGACAGAGGAAGAGGTATCATGGTGAGCTTATGGATAGCAGTGCTTGCTTTGGTTATAGGGATTTTGATGGGGCTTTACATAACGATGCCTATAACGCCCTTCCTCTTAAAGTTCGCAAACTACATCGGTTTAGCTGTCCTCGCTGGCTTGGATGCGATAATCGGTGGCGCAAGAGCAGGGTTGCAGGGTAACTTCGACAAGGGAATTTTTCTCTCGGGCTTCTTCGTGAACATGCTCATGGCTGTTTTCTTGGCGTATGTGGGAAACAGAATAATCGGCGTTGACCTCACACTCGCCATCGTAGTCGTCTTCGGATTGCGCATCTTTAACAACCTCGCCGTGATAAGACGCATAGCGCTTGATAGATTCTTGCAATGGTATGCGCAGAGGCGCTTGGCATCAAGCAAAACATCTCACAGCACAGCACAACAAACTCAGCCCTCCCAAACCTCAGATACAGCCTTCTCGAATTGAGGAAATGAAACGGGAGTGGAGGTTGTGAATGGGTCAATCGTTTGCGCTATTGATGTGGGGACAACGAAGGTGTGCACGCTGATAGCTCAATTGCAATCGGATGGCTCTCTAAGCACACTCGGCTATAGCACTGTCCCATCAAGGGGCTTGAGAAAGGGCATCATCGTCGACATCGAGGAAACTACAATGGCTATCTCCGAATCGCTCAGTAGAGCTGAAAGGATGGCTGGCATCAAGGTAAACCACGCCATCTCTGGGATAACTGGTCACCACATCCAAAGCGTGAACTGTCGCACCTCCATATCAATTCACGGGGAGGATGACATCATCACTGAAGAGCATGTGCACAGGTTGATAAACGAAGTGAGGGTGCTCACATCAGTCCCAGAGGATAGCGAGGTTCTGCACATAATCGCGAGGCAGTTCATATTGGATGGCTTGAGTGGCATCAAAAACCCTGTGGGAATGCATGGCAGGAAACTCTCAGTTGACGCTCATATTGTCCTCGTTAAATCGTCGTTCATGCGCAACTTGGTCGAATGCTTGCGCAGGGTCGGAATTGAGCATGTTGAACTCGTCTTGGAACCGATCGCAGCAGCTGAAGCAGTGTTAACGGAGACTGAGAGACAGCTTGGTGTGGCGTTGCTGGACATAGGTGGCGGGACAACTGACATCGCCATATTCGCGAACGGGAGCATCGCATACTCAAGGGCGCTCCCAATAGGCGGAAACCATGTCACCCAAGACCTCTCCATAGGGTTGCGCACTCCATTCCATGAGGCTGAATCGCTCAAGCTTCAACATGGGTGTGCCATTGAAAGCAAGATACCAAAAGATGAAGTGGTTGAAGTCTTGGACATCGGTATGAGCGAGAAGAGGCTTTTACCGAAGAGGGTTCTTGGTCAGATAATTGAGCCAAGGATGAGGGAGTTGTTGGAGCTCGCTTACATGGCTATGAGCGAATCTGGGCTTGTTGATAACTTGGCGAGCGGCGTCGTGATAACCGGTGGCGGAGCGTTGCTCAAAGGGACAGATGAACTGGCGAAAGAAATCATCGGGCTCCCGACAAGGATCGGGATTCCAAAGGCACCAATGGAGTTGAGCGAGCCATTGCAAAGCCCAATCTATGCAACAAGCGTCGGGTTGCTACTTTACGGGGCTAAGCTTGCGAGGGAAGAGAAAATGGAAGTTGAAGAGAAGCCGTGGTGGAAGAAGCTCTTTAGCACATTCAGCATGCTGTTGAGGAAAGCCAAAGAAGCATTCAAGTGAAAGGGTGATGCGTATGAGGCTTTTAACCTACGGTGACAAAGGTCAAGAGCGCATTGGCGTCCTCATCGGCGATGATATGATAGTTGACCTGCATCTTGCATCCAACGGCTTAATACCTTGGGACGCTGTTGAATTCCTTTCAGGCGATTATTGGGATGATGTGAAAGCGATCGTTGAGCGAAAAGATGAGTTGCAAGCGAGACATCTCGTCAAGGTCGGGGAAGTTCGCATAGGTGCTCCCGTCCCAATGCCCAGCAAGGTTATAGCGCTCGGACTTAGCTACAGCGATCACGCAAAAGAGCTGAACATGGAGCTACCGGGTAAGCCTTTACTCTTCGCAAAAGCTCCAACGGCTGTTTGCGGTCCTTATGATCCCATCGTGTATCCGCCTGTAACGAGGGCGCTTGATTATGAGGTTGAGCTCGCTGTGATAATTGGGAGGAGATGCAAGTGCGTGAGCGAGGCAGAAGCATGGGATTACATAGCTGGCTATACCGTCTTCAATGATGTGACAGCAAGGGATTTGCAATCCGAAGACAAGCAATGGTTTCGCGGCAAAAGCTGTGACACATTCGCGCCGATGGGTCCATACCTTGTAACTCCTGACGAAGTTGGCGATGTGCACAACCTCAGGATAAGGCTATGGGTGAATGGGGAGTTACGCCAAGATAGCACGACTGCGAACCTGCTCTTCAGCATCCCGCATATAGTTTCTTTCATCAGTCAGCACATGACTCTCCTTCCGGGCGATGTGATTGCGACTGGGACACCAAGAGGTGTCGGCATATCCATCGGTCAGCACGCGTTGCTGAAGGTTGGCGATGTGGTTGAAGCGGAGGTTGAACGCATAGGGAGATTGCGCAACACCGTTATCTCGCAATGACTCTTCCAACCTCACATGACGAGGAATGAACGAGGATGAAATTCCTCAAGAGGCTTCTCGCCGAGTGGCATCTTGGGCGTGCCATGAGCAAATTTAGAGCCGGCGATTTTGAGGGCGCGTTATCCCACATTGATCTCTCCCTGAAGCTGAAGGATGATATACGCTTGCATGCTTACAAGGCGATGGCGCTTGCGCGCCTAAACAGAAGCGAAGACGCTGTGGAGGCGTTGAACGAATGCTATCGAAGGTTGCCCGCCGATGCTCCAACGCTTGTCCTCATCGCCCGCGCATGCATGGAACTTGGTATGCTTGAGCATTCAAAATCGCTGTGCGAGGAGGCGCTAAAGCTCTCGCCAAACAACACGGTTGCAAAATCACTGCTCATACTCACCATGCTTGAAAGGGGAGAAGTGAAGGAAGCTTTAGCGGTGCTTAGAGACGCTCACCTCGCCGACGATCCATTGATAATGGCACGCATCCTCACAGCCTTAGAGGATTATCTCATGAGCCGACCAAGGGGAACTCCAAATCACAAAAACGAACTCGAGGAAGCTTTGGGCAAACCATATCCGAGTCCCAAAGGCTATCGTAAACTCATCAGCTGGTTGATCGTGCCATTCAGCATGTGGAGAGTAATGAGGATGCTCTCACACCAGAAACTGATCGAAGCGATTAAAACGCTTACGAACCTGCTTCACCTCAAACCCGATGACTTTAACATACGCTTCATGCTCGGCATGCTCCTGCTTGACGCTGAGATGCCAGAGTTGGCGTCAAGCTTGCTCAGGGAGGAGGATGAGCAGAACAGCGATTATCATCTTCTCAAAGGCGCCATCCTCATCCACCTCGGCGAGCTTGAAGAAGCAAAGCATGAGTTAGAGCTATCTGACAAGACATTCTCACTCACGCATTACTGTGTCGGTCTTTACGAACTACGCTGTCAGAGGCGTGATGAAGCGATAACTGCCTTCTCAAAGGCGTATGAACTTGACCCACCACTCGTGCGAGGACGCATACTCGAAATTGCAAGATCAATGAGGCTACTCAACCTTTGGTGAGATTCGGAGCGTTGTTGTGAGCGAGAAGCTTATGCCGTTAATGTTGAAATGCGCTTCCCCGAACATCGCCACATATCCCTTCTCTGGTATATCGATCTCACCGACATACTCATTGGTGGCTTCGTTTAGTTTTGCGGGGATGGGAACCCACTTCGCATCACGGAAGTCAGTCGTTGGGGAGTTAGCGAACCATATTGTGACATTTGTCGGCGCGGGTTTGGAAGCCAACTTCAACGAGAGCTTCTTGCCGTCGCTATCGTGTTGCCATCTCATCTTCGGGAATGGCGCACCACCCGCCACATGATGGAAGAAAGCGACCAAAGCCATGATGACCTTCTCGTAGTTTCCTTCCAAGCTGTGACCTGCGTTTGGCACATAGAGCACCCACTTCTCACCCGGGAGTTCGTCCCAGTAGAAGTTGAGCGCATCAACAGCCCAATAACGATCGTTTGTTGCGTTCACGATGAGCTTCGGCATCGTAAATTTCTGCCGATAGAAATAAGGGTCAACAAGCTCAACGAGTCTCTTACCCCTCTCGCTGTTCATGTGCTCCATAAGCCCGCGCTTCGTGTATTCATCAATCATCTCGCTGAAGCGCCCGAACATCTTCACTTGGTGAGGCATTTGAACGAAGAAGTTGAGGTTGTCAAACACGATTGGCACTATACCCTTAACCCTTTTATCACACGCTGCCGTTAGCCAAGTTGTCCACCCGCGCTTTGAAGCGCCTGTTATGACAAACCCTTCGGGCGCAAAACCAAACTGCTGTTTCATGAAGGCTTGAATGGCATCCATAGCCTTCACAGCGCTCTTGACCATGGGCAAAAGGAGCGGAAGTGTCTCATCGCCAGTTTTGAGGTATTCACTGAATGTGTGCGCAATCAAGTCGTCCTCATAGAGCCCACCGAAAAGCGGTTGGTTGGGTATGTCGTAGAGGAAAGCCAAAGGCGCCTTCAACAGGTTTGATGTGAGCGCACCATAAACATCGTCTCCTTTTGAAAAGCCACTGCCAGTTATGAGCATGCCCATCACATTGCGATACTTCAGATCTGTCGGTATGTAGACGCTTATCTTGTGTTTCCAATTGACGCCATGCCATTGCTGTGATACGAGTTGTAGCCTGAAAATTTGAGTCCCGCTCACCTCTTCCTTCCCAACCACTTCCCAATTGAAGCACTCCTCTTGGCGTTGAACATAACTCAACAGGTCGCAAAGTGAGGGTGCTTGAATCACGGCACAGAAGAAGAGGCAGTAAAAATAACTCAACCTCATCACGAGCCACCTCTTCACCTGAGTTTCTTTATGAACCAATCTACATGCCTCTCGTATGTCTCAAACGGGTCGTCCATGATGAACCATTTCCTGTCGGAGAAGAGGTTGCACGCCAGCGAGATGCAATCCCATTCAATGATGTAGTTTGTTATGCCGCGCTTTATGAACTCCCTCACTACCAGACCCCTTGCGTAAGCCCTCGTATCCCTTGGCGGGTTCACCATCGCGTGTTCTATTTGCTCATCGGTGACGACCCTTACGGTTTTACCACTGCGCTGCAGGACATAGAACAAGCCTTCTTCTGGATCGATGTTGTGATACTCCAAATCGATGCTCACCAAAGCTTCGTCGTCCCAGTCAACCCCTTCGGCATCCATGTAGAGTTGCACCATCTTGAACTTGGCAACCCAATCAATCCTGTCGGAGAGCTCCAAAGGATCTGTCTCAAGCTTATTAAGCACATACTCCCATTCACGCAACACCCAATCCGTCTCCTCATCTCTTCCCGCAAGGTAGCGTTGTGCAGCCTGAAGATAGCTTCTTTGAATATCAATCGCCGAGATTGTTGTCCCGTCCCTCAGCGTCGTTATCCAACGCCATGTCATATCGCGCGATATCTCCTTCAACGACTTTATCGGGTGTGCCAGTTCAATCTCTGGGATGCACCTCATTTCAAGCAAATCAAGGACAAGCGCTGTCGTCCCGATTTTAAGCGCCGTCGCATACTCGGAGACATTTGATTCACCAAAAAGCAAGTGCAAGCGGGTGTAGCGGGAGAAGTCATGATAGCTATCCCACTTCGGATTTATCAGCCCCCTGTTGAATCGCACCCTCCCAGAAACAACATGCAAAATATGGTCGGCACGCTGTGAGAGCTGAAACTTCGCATCTGGATCTGGCTTGACCTCATATGCGGAATCAACGAACACATAGTCAACATCGTCAAGGAAAGTAGAAGGGCGTCTTGAGTGCCTTGTTGGGATAAGCTTATGACCGCCGACCCTACCTGCGCCTGCAAATATTTGTCTTGTAACCAAGAACGCTACAAGCGGTTGAAGGGCTCTCCGTGAAAAGTATTTGTCTGGGTGAAGCGAATAATTCTCATGGCATCCGAATGTGTGTCCTCCGAAGTGGTCAATGTTGTTGTTGTGGAAGCTCACCTTGCCTTGGAAGCCGAGTTCCTTGAGCACTTGACAGATAATCCTTTGCCCAGCCTTGTCATATGCGACGATGTCAAAGATGGAACGGCACTCTGGCGTGGCATATTCCTCATGCGAGCCAACGGCATCAATGTATAGCCTTCCACCGTTTATCAAGAAGCCACCAGAGCGAGCTGGCTCAAAGAACGGGTCTCTAACATGCCAATCAAGAAGCCCCCACTTGCTATCTTTGAAGACGCCCTCTTTTACGAGCTCAACAACCCTCTCGGGGGGTCCAAGCGAAGGGCTTCTAACAAAGCAACCAAACTCAGTCTCTATACCGAAAACCCGATTCATGAGCGCACCACCCTTCTCAAACGCTGAGTTTAAACCCGTTGAAATGCCGAGATGATTGGTTTGACTTCGCTATCGCTGAGCAACCTGAATCGGCGCTCGCGCTGTGAATGGCGCTCAAGCAATGCTACCTCAACTCTGCCAGAAGATAGACTCTCGCTCAAAACCTTGTGAAGCTCTTCATCAGTCACATTCTCTCTTGAAGCGTCGCTATCATCGGTTTTGAGTTTCCCAAACGCCCATGCTATGAGTGCAACATTTAGGGCATCGTGCAACTTCACTTCCCCGAGTTTCAAGCGCTTCCTAACCTCGCCTTCAACATCTTCTTCCACAGATGGCGTGCCGCAAATGGCGGCGACAAGCTCGCGCTGGGCAAACTCACCGTCGTAGTTGACGATATAAAAAACATCATCTTCGGGTCTCTCACCAACCTGAGCTAAAAGGGCGCGCAGAACGAAGGGCGCTCTGAATGGGTCACTGAAAGCCCTCCTCAAAGTTGGGCTGATAGCAAACCCAACTACACGCTGTATGGATACATCCTCGGGACTCCTTTGGAAGCCCTCAACATGCGTAAAATCAATCACAAGCATCCTTATGGCTTCAATGTCAGCCTGCTGTCCAAGAGCTGCGAAGGCGAGCCTATCATATGCCTCGTAGATTTTGCGCTGAGCCTGATGGATCGTCACTATGAGCACGCCCTCATGACAGCTGAGCGCCACAACTGGGCTACCAAGACGAAGCCTGTCTTCAACATAGTCCGCCTTCTGTCGGAGCGTCTGTGCCCAATCGTAAGGGGTGTAAACCATGAGAAAGACCACTCCATGATAGCGAGTTCCGAAAGCACTTGCATATGAAATTTTAGCACAGCAACGACGAAGGGGCACATTCAAAAGTGTGAGCTTAAACTGGCTTGCGCATGCCAACCCCTTCAACCGTTATTTGCGCTTCCTCACCAACCCCTCCACTAACCTCAAACCTCACTGGGAGAAATTGCTCGATCACCCACATGTTCGTGTGTGCGTGCATCGTGAGTTTTTCAGTGCGGATAGATGAACGCCCATTGGCGAGCGCCATGTAAAGGACAAGCTGGTCGCAAAGCCTCCTGTCAACGGGTGCATCGCTCCTCATGTAAAACCTAAGCTCATCTACGGCTTCGTCAGCCACCCTCTCAGCTGGCTTGCCAATTTCGCCAAGCGATGAGAAGCCAGCAACCGCATTCTCAAACTCGGCAAGAAGGAAAAGCATCGTCCCTTCACCTGTTGATGGCAACTCAGCAATCTCAACATGAACCGCGCTACTTGTGATGCCAAGCTCCGTCGTCAAGCGTTTATACGCCTGTGAGGCTTGTCTTTCAGCGATTGAGCGCTTCAGGTTTGATATAGCGCTTACGATAGTTATGCCCTTGAAGCTACCGCGCTCAAGAAGCTCAATCGGCGAAAGTGCCTCGGCAACCGTTTCTATCTTGCAATGCACTTCGCCACCACCTTTCGGGAACCAGCCTGCTCTTTTGACTTCAAAGGAAGCACATGCACCCATGCGACTTAACATCGGCAAAAAGACGCGCTGAACATAATCGGCTGGGGGGCTCATCGGAACATGGGTGCCACCACGAATTATGCGCAATGTTGATTGATGCTCGGCGAAGAGGAGTGCTGGAAGAACCGTCTGGAAGATGAGTGTAATCGAACCAGCGCTCGGTCTCTCTTCGGAGACATCAAAAGTGAAGTTGCCATGTAGCAGTTTGCGCGGGCGAAACAAAAGGGAAGTGCTATCAATGCGAGCCCCTTCAACCTCGGCGTCCGTAATGAGTTGCACAGCTTTAACACCCGTCAGATGTTGTGGGCGAAGACCGGGGCGAGACCTGCCAGCCCTTATTCGCTCAATCCGCAACGGCTTTTGAGTGAGCGCCGAAAGCGCCAAACTGGTGCGAAGTATCTGACCACCGCCTTCTCCATATGAGCCGTCAATAACGACAACTTCGCCACCACTTAAGCTCACCCTCAATCACCTCGCCGTCAGTGCTCAGGGCAACAGTTCACTTCACAGAAGCTCATGATTACACAGCTACCATGAAATGGGATGCCACCACAAACGGAGAAGGTTAAGCCAAACATAAATCTTGATGCAATTGCCTCATGCGAAGTGCTTGAATTTGAGGAGGTATGCCAAATGCATCTCGAGGTTGCAAAACTGCAAAACGAAAATGAGGCCCCTCATTACGCTCACAAAGCGACGACAGTGGAAAAAGGCTACGAGGTTAACTTCTCGACGGTTGTAAGCGAGCCGAGGCGTCGGGAAAGTAACTCCACCTCGGCTCGCCTTTGATTGGCTTAAGCGCTCACACAAAAACTACCCTGGGTCTTCTATGCTCCACATGCATTTACCGGGCGAGATCTCACACTTAATGGATGTTGGTTTGAGCCACTTCACATGCCCATCAACGAAAAGATAATTAGCGCCTTCCAAGTGGCGCACGCCACCCTGGCGCTGAGCAACATTGGTATCCCATCGTATCCAACCATGCGTGTTGGAATCGTATGATAACTCAAAGGCGCCGCCTGTGCTGTCGGTGATAAGTATAGTTCCAGCTGGGTCAACAACTGCAGCATCTGGTTGCCCACCGGGTGGCGTTGGTGAGCCTGACATCCAATGGACGCTATTCCAAGCGTAGCCGGCAGTGCGTGCACCAGCAGGCAGGTCAACATCAATTTCATCAGTGTCATATACGAAGCTATTTTGTCCTGGATCTGATGGGCAGACATAGATCTGGCGGTTCTTAACATAAGGGAGCAACACTGCCCTCCATGTGTAATCACCGGCTGAAAGGTTGCCATCCCTGTCAACATCAAACCAAGCATAAGGGAACTTCTCATCATAATCAGAGAGATACTGGTGGACAGCCAAACCAAGCTGCTTTAGGTTGCTTTGACAGCTTGATGTGCGAGCCTTCTCTCGCGCCCTGGCGAACACGGGAAACAGAATTGCCGCCAGGATCGCGATGATGGCTATCACAACGAGCAACTCAATCAGTGTGAACGCCTTCTTTCGCTCCATCGCTTTTTGCACCTCCCTCATGAGATTTGTGTTTGACTTGCAAAGCCTTTCGGACACGCCCACTTTTACCTTCACTACGACCGTCCTCTCACCTCCCTTCTTTGAAAGTCTGCGTTCGGATGCCCATAAATTATTATAGCCTTCACTCAAACCATTTTCAAGAGCGTGGCAAGGCATCGGGTGTGGGTGTGGCATAGTGAAGTGTGAGGTGCAACCTCGCTCAAAGAAGCAAAAGGTGGTGAGGCGATTTGTGGACGAGCGTTGGCTAATAGGCAAACGAAGCAGTGGCAAAGCAAGAGTGGCGCTCGTTTTCCCAAACAGCTACTTCGTTGGGATGTCAAACTTGGGTTTGCATGCTGTGTTACGGCTTTTGAGCACGGAGCATGCTATAGCTTGTGAGAGGGCTTTCATCAATGGCGAAAGCTTGAGTAAGCCTGTCCGAACAATTGAGACCGATAGCCCACTGTCTTCCTTCAACGCCGTTGCATTCTCTGTCCCGTTTGAAGGTGACTACCCAAATGTTGTCCGAGCGCTAATGCACAGTGGCATAACGCTAAGAGCAGTTGAGCGAAAGCCGCTTGAGCCGATAATCATCGGTGGTGGCATAGCTCTTTCAATCAACCCAGAGCCTGTAGCGGATGCCTTTGATGCCATTGTCATGGGCGAAGCGGAAACAGTCATAGGAGAGTTATCAACAGCGATTGAAGCGTTGGCACACGAAAGGGAAAAGATATGGGAGAGGCTCTCAAGCATTGACGGTGTTTATGTCCCAACATTGATGGACAAACCTCCAGAGCTGGTGTTTGCCGACACGAGAAAAATTGAGCCAGCTCATTCAGTCATCCTCACAAGTGAGACCGAATTCGCAAACACCTTCCTCGTTGAGATAGCTCGCGGGTGCAACTTCAAGTGCCACTACTGTGCGTATGGTAACCTGTATTGCCGTGCGAGGTTCTTCACAGCCGACCAAGTCATAAACACCGTGAGGCGCTACAAGGGGAAGTTTAATTCCGTTGGGCTCATTAGTGCCGTTGTTTCATCACATCCAGAAGCTGAAAAGATAGCGTGGGCGATAGCAAACGATGGCTTTAGAGTCAGCGTCTCATCACTTCGTGCGGACACGCTGACCGAGGGCTTAGTGGCAGCGCTTAGCAAAAGCGGGAGCACGAGCATAACCATCGCCCCAGAGACAGGCACGGAGAAACTGCGAAGGGCAATAGGAAAGCACATCAGTGATGAGGACATAGAGAAGGCAATTGAGTTAGCGGAGAAGCACCGCATGCGCTCGGTCAAACTTTACTTCATGTTTGGCTTGCCAAGCGAAACAGATGAGGATGTTGTAGCGATTGGTGAACTTGTGAAGAGTTTAGCCAAGAGGAGAAAGGGCATGAGCTTCACCGTCAGCGCATGCGCCTTCGTCCCGAAAAAGGGGACACCGCTTGAACGCTTCGGGATGGCTCCAACACAAATCCTTGAGCGAAGGTCAAAACTGCTCCTCTCCTCTTTGAAGGGAGTTGAGCGAGTGAGAATCTCAATAGAGAGCATTCGGATGAGTCAACTGCAAGCCCTATTCTCACTCGGCGATAGGCGTATGCTGAGCGTCATTGAGAAAGCCATTGGCTTAGGTGGCTCATTCTCCGCATGGAAACGCGCAGTTGTTGAGACGCTCGGTTGCACCATCGATGATTTCGGGCGCCATCCCAAAACGGCTCAAACGGTGAGGCGATGAACTTAAGCACCTTTCAACGCTGGCTCAACAACCGTAAATGTGAACTCGCCCATCGCTTCGTCGTAGTCAACAAGCACCCTGTCCCCTTCCTTCACATCGCCAGCTATAATCTTCTTTGCGAGCGGGTTTGCGATCCTCTTCTCGATTGTTCTGCGAAGTGGTCTTGCACCGAATGTTGGGTCATAGCCTTCTTCGGCAAGCCTTGAACGGGCTTTTTCAGTCAGCTCAAGCTTGAGCTTCTTGTCGGCGAGGCGTTGCTGTAGTCTCTCAATTTGCAAGTCCACGATCTTCTCAATCACATCTTTGCTCAACGGCTTGAACACGATTATCTCGTCAATCCTGTTGAGGAACTCAGGGCGCAGATGCGTTTGCAAAGCCATCCTCACCTCACGCTCAAGGACTTCGAAATTGAGCGTCCTGTAAATCGCTTCAGTCCCCAAGTTGCTCGTCATTATGATGATGGTGTTCCTGAAGTCCACAGTCCTTCCATGTCCGTCGGTGAGCCTCCCATCGTCGAGCACCTGCAGTAGGACATTGAAAACCTCTGGATGCGCCTTCTCAATCTCGTCAAACAATACGACTGAGTATGGGCGTCTGCGGATTGCCTCCGTCAACTGCCCTCCTTCCTCATAGCCAACATAGCCGGGTGGCGCGCCGATCAACCTTGAGACCGAATGCTTCTCCTGATACTCGCTCATGTCTATGCGCACCATAGCACGCTCATCATCGAAGAGGAACTCCGCCAAAGCTTTTGCGAGCTCCGTCTTCCCAACACCTGTTGGTCCGATGAAGATGAAGGAAGCGAGTGGTCTGTTCGGGTCCTGAAGACCAGCCCTTGCCCTCCTGACAGCGTTTGCTACTGCCTCAATCGCATGGTCTTGCCCAACAACCCTCATCTTCAACCTCTCTTCCATCTTCAGCAGCTTCTGCGTTTCGCTCTCCATCAACTTCGTAACTGGTATGCCAGTCCACTTGCTGACGACCTCGGCGATGTCTTCCTCGTCAACCTCCTCCTTAAGCAACCTGCCGTCGTTTTGCAATGCTGTCAATTCACTTTCAGCCTCTTGGAGTTGGCGTTGCAATTCAACCAAGCGCCCGTAACGCAACTCTGCAGCCCTGTTCAAGTCATACTCCCTCTCAGCCTTCTCAATTTCGAATCGCGTCTGTTCAATACTCTCCTTTATCTGCCTTATGCGTCCGATGATCTCCTTCTCACGCATCCACTGTGCCTTCAACTTGTCAGCCTGCTCACGCAACTCCGCTATTTGAGCCTCAAGCTTTTTCAACCTCTCCCTTGCGTCCTCATCCGTTTCCTTGAGCAGTGCAGCCCTCTCTATCTCAAGCTGTCTTATGCGCCTCTCAACTTCATCAATCTCGGTCGGCATCGAGTCAATCTCCATGCGCAACTTCGCTGCAGCTTCATCTATTAGGTCAATAGCCTTGTCGGGCAAATATCGGTCGGTGATGTAGCGATGCGAGAGGACCGCAGCTGCGACAAGCGCTCCATCCTTTATCCGAACACCGTGATGGACTTCGTAACGCTCCTTCAAGCCACGAAGTATCGCTATCGTGTCTTCAACAGAGGGCTCACTAACATAGATTGGCTGGAAGCGCCTCTCAAGCGCTGGGTCTTTCTCGATGTGCTTACGATACTCATCAACAGTAGTTGCACCGATGCATCTAAGTTCACCGCGTGCGAGAGGTGGCTTTAGCATATCACCAGCTGCTATAGCGCCCTCCGCAGCACCAGCGCCAACTATCGTATGCAACTCATCAATGAAGACGATTATCCGCCCCTCACTGCTGATTATCTCGTTCAAGACTGCTTTCAAGCGCTCTTCAAACTCGCCGCGATATTTCGTTCCCGCAAGCAACCCAGCTATGTCAAGCTGGATTATCTCCTTCTCCTTGAGCGTCTCTGGGACATCACCGTTTGCGATGCGCTGGGCAAGCCCCTCAACTATTGCCGTCTTACCGACGCCCGGCTCCCCAATAAGAACTGGGTTGTTCTTGGTGCGCCTCGATAGGACATGCATAACTCGCCTTATCTCCTCGTCGCGCCCTATGACTGGGTCCAACTTCCCATCCCTCGCCAACTGTGTAAGGTTACGCCCGAAGCGCTCCAATGCCTGATACCTCTCTTCGGCGCTCTGGTCAAGAACTCTATGTGGACCCCTGATCGCCTTCACAGCCTGCACGAGGGATGCGTGGTCTGCACCAAACTGCCTTAGCAATCTTCCAGCCATGCCTGTGTCGTTTGAGAGAGCCAAAAGCAAGTGCTCCGTTGATATGTAATGGTCTTGCATGTCACGCATCTCTATCTCGGCGTTCCTAATGACATCGAGCAACCTTTGACTAACATAAACTGGCGATGTGCCACTCGTCCTCGGCAGACGCTGGAGCTCGTTCCTAAGCGCCCCCTCAAGCCTCTCAATTGCAACACCAAGCTTTTGGAGCACCTTCACTGGCGTTGAATCACGCTGTTGCAACATAGCCAGAAGGAGATGCTCTGGCTCAATCTCAGGATGACGGTAAGATTGCACGAGTTGATGAGCAGCTTGCAACGCCTCTTGAGCCTTTATTGTGAACCTGTTCATGTCAAGCGACATGGAAGCTCACCTCCGCAAGTTAAGAGTTTCCAAATTACATCAGCTGACTGATGCCTTTTAAACCTTTGCAGGAATGGAACACAAGACAAGGGAGATAAAACTCGGATGGCGAAGTTACTGCCGAGCCAATTGATGAACACAAGGCATGGGACACAAAAGATGATTTTGGCTCACCAATGAGTTCGCCCTCCAAACAGCGATTTAGTGTCGAATAAACTCGCCACACTAAATTCCTCTCCAACTGCCTCCCTTGTTCCTTACTTGGCTGAAGCCAACTGCATGTGTAGTTTAGAGCGTGCTCTTCCCTCGTGAAGAGAAGAGCTCAATCAGCTCTGAGAGGCTCTCCCAATCTTCGGCACGCACGAGTGGGCTTTCAACGAGCAGTTTCATTGCCAGACCAAACTTAGCATGCTCTTGATATCGCATCCAATCGAGGAGCTGTATTGCGAGCAATTTGGCGCGCTTCTCAATTTGCTCTTCCATGTTCTGCTTGAGCCTCTCAACCTCGCCCTCAAGTTCCGATATCCGTTCCATCAGTTTGAGCACTACTTCAACGCCTGCCAAGTTAACCCCCATGTGCTGTGTCAGGTGCTGTATTTTCCTGATGCGCTCTATATCATCCTCGCTGTATAGGCGTTTGCCATGTGCATCCCTTTGTGGCTTTATCAGCCCAAGCCTCTCATACAACCTGAGCGTTTGAGGATGCAAGTTCAACATCCTCGCAACGACGCTTATGGCATAAAAGCGCTTCCTTGTTTTGTCGTGCGAATTTTTGACCATCTCACCTCGCCTCGATTGCCATTTGGTTTCTTCGCCCATAAGCCCATCCGACGCCATCAGACCTGCAGTTCAATGTGCTCATCTCCTCTCCCTCAAGCTTTTAGGGAGGGCACTCCTTGGGTTCTCATCGAGCGTTTTTGCGAGCTCTTCAAACAGTGCTCTTTGCTTAGGTGTCAAGTTCTTTGGCACAACTATCTTCACACGCACATACTGGTCACCGCATCCTCCGCCTTTCAAGTGGGGCACGCCCATACCTTTGAGCCTGAACAGTTGCCCACAGTTTGTTCCCGGCGGTATGCGCATCTTCACAGGTCCGTCTTTCGTTGGAACTTCAATCTCCGCACCAAGAACAGCCTCAGCTATCGTTATCGGGACTTCAATGTAAAGGTCATCTCCTTGCCTCTCAAAAAACGGATGTGGCTTTACCTTAACGACAAGGTAGAGGTCACCATGTGCCCCACCTGCGACACCACTGCCACCTTGCCCTGCCAACCTAAGCTTGCTACCATCCGTAACACCGGGCGGTATCTTGACTTCAACGGTGCGAGTGACCCTCCTTCTGCCAGTGCCATTGCAAGTTGAGCATTGTGATGTCACTATGCTTCCCTTGCCACGACAATACTGGCATGAAGCGCCTACGCTAAACCAGCCACGATTGTAGTCGGCAACACCAGTCCCGTTACAGCTTGGGCAAACGCTTTTAACTCCGCCCTCGCCATTGCACACTGTGCAGATGTCGTCAAAGCTAACCATCACCGTTTTCGTTGCACCATAGATTGCGTCTTCAAGCGATATCTCAATCTCGTGTTCTATGTCATTGCCTCTTCTTGGTCTCACCTGTTCCCTTGCTCTTGTCCCAGTCCTGCCGAAGAAGAACTCAAACACATCTCCAAAGCTACCAAACAGGTCACCGAAATCGAACTGGAAGCCCTCAGGCATACCAGCTTGAGTGCCAGTCCACTGAGCCCCACCCTGCTGTGCAGCGTGCACGCTTTGCCAGTTGTGCCCATACATGTCATAAAGCCTTCTTCTTTCAGGGTCGCTAAGCACCCAGTAGGCTTCGTTTATCTCCTTGAACTTCTCCTCAGCTTCCTTGTCGCCGGGGTTAAGGTCTGGATGGTATTTCCTTGCCAATCGCCTGTAAGCTTGCTTTATCTCTTTCTCGGTGGCGTTCCGCGGAACGCCAAGGACCTCGTAGTAATCGCGCTTTACCTTCCCAGCGCCAGCCATACCTACATCACCAACTGCTTTGATGCCTTAAGAGCGTCATCTCTCTGGCGGTATGATGATAATCTCGCTCCCGCCAGAGCGCCAAACCTTGACTGGAACTTCTTGGTCCTTTGGAACTTCAGCGACTGCGGTAGCAAATGAGTTGACATCGGTGACTTGCTTTTGCCCAACCTGCATGATCACATTGCCCGGCTCTATCTTCGCCTTAGCAGCTGGTGAGCCATCTTCAACGCGCATCACAAGCACTCCAGATATGTTCTCAGGTATGCGGAACTGGCGCCTGAACTGTGGATTTAGATTGACCACATTCATTCCTCTCCACGATTGTCCGCCAACCCTTGCAAGCTCGATCTTCTCAGGGCGCTCGGCAATCTGAGCCTTCAGCTCAATGATTTTGCCATCACGCCACACCTTCACTGTCGCCAACTTGCCAACGGCGGTTCTGCCAACCATTTGCTGTAGGTGACTTACATCCCTCACTTCAACGCCTTCGTATTCAACGATGATGTCGCCCTTCTTTATCCCTGCCTTCTCAGCTGGTGAATTCGGCGTCACCTCTTCAACGAGAGCTCCATACACTTTCCCGAGACCTTTCTGGTAGGCGAGATCTGGGTCGACATCTTTTATCATCACCCCGAGCCATCCCCTTACAACCTTACCTTTCTCAATGAGTTGTTGCATGACGAACTTGGCAGTGTTTATTGGCACAGCAAAGCCAATCCCAATGCTCCCACCTGTAGTGCTCCTTATCGCCGTGTTGATTCCGATCACTTCGCCACGAAGGTTGCAAAGTGGTCCACCGCTGTTGCCCGGGTTGATTGCCGCATCAGTCTGTATGAGGTCGGAATACTCAAGTGGTGCGCCAGCCTCAGCGGGGCTTCTACCGACTGCGCTCACGACGCCAACTGTGACAGTCTGCGATAGCCCAAAAGGACAACCGATAGCTATAACCCATTGCCCAACCTTGACGCCGTCTGAATTGCCAAGCTTAGCAGGGTGTAGCTCAACTGCCCTGCCCGCCTTCTCCAATTCAAGCCTGAGGAGCGCTATGTCGCTCAATTCATCCGAGCCAACCACTTTCGCCTTAAAGCGTGAGCGATCCCAAAGCTCAACGAATATCTCGCCCTCGCTCCCAACGACATGCCTGTTTGTGAGGATGTAGCCATCCTTCGTGACGATCACGCCAGAACCAACTGGGATGAACTCCTCAACAGTTTTACCACGCTCTCCGGGTTGGCGTTTTCTGAACTCCTCAAAGAAGCGCCTGAAGAAATCAAACGGGTCTTCAAACGGTCCAAACTGCTCGAACCCTTCAAACTCCTCAATCCCGCCTCCGACCCTCATCTTGACCTTCCTTGCGATGCTAACGACGCTCGGACGAACTTGATCTGCAACCTGCACGAAAGCCTGCTCAAGCATCTCAGCCACCTTTAACGGCTCTTGCGGTGTATCTTGAGCCACAGTTCTTGGTGCAGGTGCGTTAGTAGCAGGTTGTGCGTGGACATCGTTAGTGCCCTTCCACAGGGTGAAACCGACAACAGCGATCGCCCCGATGACCAGAAGCGAGATGCCTATGACGATGAAGCGCTTCTGCACTTTGGAAAGCGCAACCATCAGGCGCATCGTTTATCCACCTCCATCGTTGGTTTGATGTGGCTTGTGCTATCTCGGTCAAAGTTTTTAGACAGCGTTCCCTGTTGCATTGTTCGCTTCATCCGCTTGAAGCGAGGGCAAGCCCTGATGGCACTGGAGCGAGTGCCCGTTAGTTAGATGGCTTGAAATCCGCATCAATCACATCACCGTCAGATTTGCCTCTCCCGTCACCGCCTGAGGTAGCTCTCCCTTCGCCACCAGCTGCTGCGGTTGCAGCGCGGTAGAGCGATTCTGATAGACGAGCCATAGCATCCTTCAATCTCTCCATCGCATTCCTTATTCGCCCCACATCATCACTGCTCATCACCGAACGCAAGTCGTTGATGGCAGCTTCAACGGCAGCCCTGTCAGATTGAGAAATCTTGTCGCCATGCTCCCTGAGCAGGCGCTCGGTCTGGTAGATGAGGTTGTCGGCTTCGTTCCTTGTCTCAGCGAGCTCCCTGCGCTTCCTGTCCTGTTCAGCGAACTGCTCAGCCTCTTTTATCATCCTGTCAATCTCTTCCCTTGAGAGGCTACTTGATTCAGTTATCGTGATCGATTGCTCTCTACCCGTAGCCAAGTCCTTCGCCGAGACATGCAAGATGCCGTTTGCGTCGATGTCAAATGTGACCTCAATTCTTGGGACACCCCTTGGAGCAGGAGGTATGCCAGTCAAGTGGAAGCGCCCGAGCAACTTGTTATCGGCAGCCATCGGACGCTCACCTTGGTAAACCTTGATCTCAACTGTGTCTTGGTAGTCAGCTGCCGTTGTAAATATCTCGCTCTTCCTTGTTGGTATCGTTGTATTGCGAGGTATGAGAACCGTCATGATGCCACCGAGCGTTTCAACGCCGAGTGACAGAGGCGTTACATCAAGTAGCACTACATCTTCCATCTTGCCCGTGAGTATTGCAGCTTGTATGGCAGCCCCGACTGCCACCACCTCATCTGGGTTAACACCTTTGTGTGGCTCTTTTCCAGTGAGCTCCCTCACAAGCCTTTGAACCATAGGCATCCTCGTTGCGCCACCTACGAGTATAACCTCATCGATGTCCTGAGGACGCAAACCAGCATCAGAGAGAGCTTGATTGAATGGCGGGATGCACCTTTCAAGTAGGTCTCTTGTAAGCTCTTCAAACCTCGCCCTCGTTATTCGCACATTCAGGTGCTTTGGACCTGGGGCGATGTATGGCAGGTTTATCTCGGTCTCCATGAGCGTTGAAAGCTCAATCTTCGCTCGCTCACATGCTTCCTTCAAGCGTTGGAGCGCTTCCCTGTCGTTTGAGAGGTCAATGCCAGTCTCCTTCCTGAACTGCTCAATGCAATACTCAATGAGGCGCTGATCCCAATCGTCGCCACCAAGGTGCGTATCGCCAGATGTAGCCTTGACTTCAAAAACCCCTTCACCGATCTCAAGGATCGAGACATCAAATGTGCCACCACCAAGGTCCCAAACGAGGATTATTCCTTCCTTGCGCTTGTCTAAGCCATATGCAAGTGCAGCAGCGGTTGGCTCGTTGATTATGCGCAACACCTCGAAGCCCGCTATCTCGCCAGCGTTCTTGGTCGCTGAGCGCTGTGCGTTGTTGAAGTAAGCGGGGACCGTTATGACAGCCTGCTTTATCTCCTCACCAAGATATGCCTCCGCATCCTGCTTGAGTTTCTGCAAGATCATCGCTGAGATTTCCTCAGGCGTCCATTGCCTACCGCCAACTTCAACAACAGCTAAGCCGTGCGGACCACGAGTAACCTTGTATGGGACCATCTCCCTCTCCTTCGCTACCTCGTCGTAATGCCTCCCTATGAAGCGCTTGATCGAAAAGACAGTGTTTTCTGGGTTGAGTATGGCTTGCCTTTTCGCTGGTATGCCGACAAGGCGAGTGCCATCTTTGGTGAACGCCACAACGGAGGGTGTGAGGTTTGAACCTTCGGCATTTGGTATGACTTTCGGCTCCCCAGCTTCAACAACAGCGATGACTGAGTTTGTAGTTCCAAGGTCTATGCCGACTGCCTTTGGCATGAGCGATCACCCCTCCTTCAATTGGTTTGGATTTGGCAACCTCTTACGCTTTCCACGACTTCTATTTTAGCGCACGCTTTCATGCTTCGCCATCTCCTTATTTACCCATGACATCAATATGCTAAACATCCACAGCATAAAATGCTTTTCGAAGAAAAGGCAACCAATTTTCCCTCTTGAGCATATTATGCTCAAGCCAACCATAGGATGCACTGAGGGGCGAAGTTGGAGCATAGCGCATATTGCATCTGGTGAGAAAATGCGCAACAATGTGAGTGAGACTCCCACACAGGCAAACAGCTCAAGAGAAGGTGAGAGGTGAACATGCGGATTGGCATTAACGCGTTGGGGTTGTGGGGCAAGTTCAGTGGCGTTGAGCGCTCCACCCTGAATTTGATCAAAGGCATGCTAAAAGCAGACATGCCAATTGAGCTTGTCGCTTATGTGCCAATTGAGTTTGATAGCTCGCTTTTGACCTTTGGCACAACGCCAAAGCAATGCAAGCTAAAACTCAAAAAGCTCGGGATTGCTTCACGCTTTCGCATCTTGCGCATCATTTGTGAACAAGCTTTCTTACCGCTCAAAGTCACCACTGACAGGTTGCAACTGCTTCACTGCCCAAGCTACATAGCAGTGCTTGGCAGTCCATTGCCCGTTGTTCTGTCGCTTTACGATATACTGGCAATAACGCATCCTGAGTGGTGTCGCACTGCTAACCGTATCCATTATCGTTTCATGCTACCTCTATCCATCAAGAAGGCGAAGCGAATAATCGTCCCTTCAGAATCGGTCAAGCGCTCAGTCATAAGCTTGTTCCCACACGCCGAGCGGAAGGTCGAGGTCATCCCTCTCGGAATTGATGAAATCTTCTTCGAACCGCCGAACGAAAGTGTGGTTAGGCACATCCAATCAAAGTTTGGTTTGCCGAAGCGATTCATTTTATTCGTGGGCAACATAGAGCCAAAGAAGAATCTGCCGACGTTGCTTGAAGCCTATGAGGTGCTCAAGAAGATGATGGACGGGATCGGGCTTGTGATAGTCGGCATGCCAGCTTGGGGTGATGGCAAGCTCGTTGAAAGAGCAAAATCAAGTGGAGCACTTTGCTTAGGCTATGTCAGTGACGCAATCCTGCGCGCTCTCTATTCACTTGCGAGCGTTTTGGCTTTCCCATCGCTCTATGAAGGATTTGGGTTGCCACCACTTGAGGCTATGGCTGTCGGGATACCAGTTGTGGCATCAAACGCTGGCGCCCTACCAGAAGTGCTCGGTGACGCTGCTATCTTGGTCGAACCAAACAGCGTAACACACCTTGCAGAAGCGCTCTACAAAGCCATCACAGATGAGGCATTGCGCGCAAAATTAATTGAGAAGGGAAAAGCAAGGGCTCACTCATTCTCATGGGTTGAGACAGCGAGGAGAGTCGCAAGAGTTTACGAGCATGTGCTCAAAGAATGCGCTTGAGAAAAGCTGTTGTAGGCTACGGCGCCTCACATTTTGAGAGGGATAACTCAAAGTGAAGGGGGTGGGATGCTTTGACCTCGTGCAGTGAGGAAAGGAAAGGGGTGATCTTCGACCTTGATGGTGTTCTCGTTGACTCTTCGGAGTTCCATTTCAAGGCATGGCAGATATGGGCAGCAAGACACAATACGACAATGAGCTATGAATTCTTCCGAGAGACATTTGGGATGGTGAACGACAACATCATCCCTCACCTGCTCCGAAGGGAGCTGACGAAGGAGGAATTGAAGGCACTCTCTGATGAGAAGGAGGCGATATTCAGAGAAGTTGCAAAGGGCAAGATAAAGCCCCTTGATGGTGCTGTTGAACTTGTCATGGGACTCAAAAGGGTGGGCTTTGAACTCGCGATAGGTTCATCAACTCCGAAGAAGAACATTGAAGTGGTGCTTGAGTCAATCGGGTTGGCTGAAGTTTTCAAAGTGCGTGTGGGCGCTGAAGATGTGACCAGAGGAAAGCCAGACCCAGAAGTGTTCCTCAAGGCAGCAGAGCTAATAAGGGTCAAACCTGAAAGATGCGTGGTGATCGAAGACGCAGTTGCAGGAATAAAAGCTGCAAAGAACGCCGGCATGAAAGCGATAGCAGTGACGACAACACATCCACGAGAACGATTGGCTGAAGCGGACATCGTTGTCGAAAGAATAGCTGATGTGACCGTTGAGATGATTGAGGAGTTGCTCAATCGCGGTGTGCACACTACCGAGGATGCCGAAGGCGAATCTCGATCTTGAGGTGTGTGGCACAGGATGGATGCACAGAAACCTACAGCTGGATTTATACGGGTTGAAAAGTTCCGCAAGTATGACTACGGACCTACGCACCCAATGAAGATGTATCGCCTCCAACTCACATTTGAGCTGATACGCCACCTCGGATTGATTGATAGGGAAAATGTAACCTTGATCGAACCAGAGCAAGCCTCCGAAGAGGATGTGCTCACTTTCCACACGCAGGAATACCTTGAAGTGCTAAAGAGCGCAGATGCAGGGTTGTTCTTCCCGGGAGCATACAGATACGGTCTTGGGCAGGGTGACAACCCAATCTTTCCCGGTGTCTACGAGGGCTCAATGCTTGCCTGTGGCGCTTCAATTGCTGCAGCGAGATTTGTCTTGGACGGCGGAAGGGTTGCCTTCAACATAGCGGGTGGATTGCACCATGCCATGCCAAACAAAGCCTCTGGCTTTTGCTACCTCAACGACCCAGTCATCGCCATCAACTTCCTTTTGAGGCACTTCGAGAAAATTGCTTATGTGGACATAGACGCACACCATGGTGATGGTGTCCAGTTAGCCTTTTACCGCACCAACAGGGTGCTCACTATTTCAACCCATGAAGATGGTAGGTTTCTCTTTCCTGGCACAGGGTTCGTTGATGAAATCGGGGAGGGCGAAGGGAAGGGGTTTTCGGTCAACATACCATTCCTGCCCTTCGCTGGTGATGATGCCTTCATCTATGCGCTCAATGAGGTTGTCATGCCACTCTTGGAAGCCTACAACCCAGATGTCATCGTGACTCAACTTGGCGCAGACACGATAAGGGATGACCCAATAACTCATTGGCAGTTGACCACTCACGGCTTTTGCAAAGCTGTTGAACTCTTCAAGGCTCTTGGTAAACCTTGGGTAGCGCTTGGTGGTGGTGGATACAATGTCGGCAATGTTTGTAGGGCATGGACGCTCGCTTGGGCAATCATGAGCAACGCTGAGATCACAGAGCCGATACCGAAGAAGTGGGAAGCGGTCGCAAGCAAGTATGGGGTTAGGTTGACATCTTTGCATGATGAGCAACCTTCATCCTCGCCAAGCAGTGTGATGGAGGGAATTAAGGCAACTTGCAACAGGATCAAAAGGCTCATCTTCCCACTGCATGGGCTATAGCACTTGCAGAGCATGTTTGTAAAAGCTCTTTCACGGCTAATGCCGTCACCGTAAAGATTGCTTGTTGGATGTGAGCTTGAATTTGAAGCATATCTCGTGACCGATATTTAAGCAACCGCATTGGGGGTTAATCTGTGAGGCAGTTTAAGAGCGTAGTGGTAATCAACGGAGTGGCGTATCGCCGTCACTTGGTCAAAACTCATTTCGTTCAAGCTGGGGAAGATTGGGCTCAAGTGATTCGGATGTATGCCTCAAACCTGCTCAAGGAAGGCATGATCATAACTCTAAGTGAGAGTGCTGTAGCATCCTCACAAGGGCGTGCCATACCGATTTCGCAGATCAAGCCAAGCTTGCTCGCTCGCCTTCTATGGCGCTTCGTGCGCAAAGTGCCATATGGTATAGGACTGCGCAGTCCCTACTCAATGGAGATGGCGATCAGAGAGTGTGGCGCATTGAGGGTGCTTATAGCAGCCATCATTGGAGGCGCATTGCGCATGCTCGGCATAAGAGGTGTCTTCTACCGCATCGCAGGAGAGCAAGCAGCGATGATAGACGCAGCAGGCACAAGCCCACTTTACCCCGACAGAGTTGTGCTTGGACCAAGAAAGCCGGATGAAACGGCGGAGAGCATATCAAGGGCACTCAATGGGTTGCCAGTGGCAATCGTTGATGTTAACGATATCGGTGGCTCTTGGGTTGTTGGCGCATCTTCAAACATCTCAAGCAGTTTGAGAAAAACGATTGAAGAGGTGCTGAGAGATAACCCTGCAGGGCAAGGTGATGAACTTATGCCCATCGTCATCATTGAGCCAATCCAAAGCGATATAATGCTGATGCGATAAAGCTTCCCAAACCCAACAGGTAGAGGGGTGAAGGCGGTGCGCATACATAACCTGACTTTCGTGCTCGCAAGCTTTTGCATCACCCTTTGGTGCTCGCATGTGCATCACGCAAACGCTTTGACCTTGAGCGACATCCTCACAGTAGACCAACTCAAAGCCGGCATGAGAGGCAAAGGTAGAAGCGTTTTTGAGGGCACGAAGATTGAAGAGTTTGATGTGACAATCATAGGAGTCCTACACAGGGTTGACTTTGACCAAGACATCATCTTGGTTAGAGTGGACAGCGGGACGGTCGTCAAGAAGAACACAGGCATTATAGCTGGCATGAGCGGTAGCCCAATATTCGTCGGTGGAAAGCTTATCGGCGCTATCGCTTATGCATGGAGCTTCTCGAAAGTGCCGATAGCCGGAGTGCAACCGATCGCACAGATGCTTCAATCGCTCAACCCATCGTTTTCGCCACCAAGGAAGACACCTATGTCATTCAGACCGAAAGATGGCGTGCTCAAAATCTCGGGCGAGCAAATAAAGGAAGTTGTGGTTGTAGAGAATGACGAAGCTGTGTTCGCAATGAGACGCGAAGGCGTCGGTATACTCAAGCCGGTTGCGACACCGTTAATGGTCAGTGGCTTGAACAAGTATGCAGTTGAACTTCTGAGGCGTTCTCTCAGCCATTACAACCTGCTCGTCGTTGAAGCTCCAACAGGCTCCGCAATGAATTTGCGCATGCCGCCAAAGCTTGAGCCGGGGGCATCTATCGGGATACAGCTGGCAGATGGCGATGTTGACATAAGCGCTGTCGGAACCGTGACATGGGTTGAAGGCTCTCTCGTCCTCGCATTTGGTCACCCAGCACTCGGCTTGGGTGAAATTGAGATGCCAATGACTACTGCCTATGTGTGGGATGTGATCTCACGCCAATCAATATCGTTCAAACTTGCAACATCCGTTAAGCCCGTCGGCACTTTCACACAAGACAGGTCATTTGCCACATGCGGTTTCATAGGACGCCACGCAAGGATGGTGAAGATGAACATATCAGTCAGCGCCCGTGAGAAAGGCTTTGGGAGAAACTACAGACTGCGTTTGGTCAAGCATAGACAAGTGATTGCCGAGCTTGCGCTCGCTTCATTGCTCGGAAGCATGTATGTTTACACATCGCCAGCCGAAGAGGGAACTATGAAGATGCAACTTGATGTGAAGTTGGAAGGTCTGCCAGAAGTCAAGCGCGAAAACATCTTTGACATGCAGTCCTATGGTGGCTTCGGTTTCTTCGCATTGCCAAGGACTTCGCCAGTCGGTGAACTGATGCAGGTCATCTCGGCATTGATTGAAAACCCGTATCGTGGTGTCACCCTTGAGAGCATAAATGTGAGCCTTGAATACGAATCTAAGCGTCGCCTTGCGTGGATTGATCAAGTGACGGCAGAGAAGGCGAGCGTGAAGCCCGGCGAGATACTGCCAGTCACATTGAGGCTTCGTGAAAGAAACAACGCCTTCCATACACTCAAGTTGAGTTTGAAGATACCAACGACTGTCAAACCCGGCATCATTCAAATCGCCATATGCGGTGGTATGCTTGGCAGGCAGGTAAGGGCAAGGGTCGGCGCCCGCCTGCCGAGGGCTTACAGCGTTGAACAGTTAATAGAGTTGCTCAACTCCGATTACCAGAACGACCAACTCATCGTCTGCATGAGCACTGGGACAATGGGCGTTGAACTTGATGGGCGCGAAGTGTGCACATTGCCATCTCCAGTGCTTGAGGCTCTCTTCAGCATGGGCACATCGAAGGTGCTACCAATCCGTGATTTTGTTGAGACGAGAGAAAAAGTCAATTGGCTCATATCTGGCATGGCTCTGCTCACAGTATCGGTTGAGACCAAGGAGAAGGAGAAAGAGGAGCCGTTCAGACCGCCAGCTTTAAGGGAAGGAAGTCAACCATCCGAGGGCTCCCCCGAGGAAGGGTTGCAAGAGGGCACACCAGTGGCAAAACGCTGGAATAGAGACGATGAGCTTGAATGGCAAACGGTAAAAGGGCATGTTGATTTCATCGACTTGGTTGAAGCGATAGCTTCAAAGGCAAGGATGGAAGCCCTAAAACTCTTCCCACAGAACGAGGAGTTGATCATCGAGTTGGCTCACCCACAGCCTGATTCAGGCGATGACTCTCATGGCACTACAAGCTCCGCATCAACGAGCAACAACACCAATGAGGCTACAAATCTGTCCGAAGGAATTGAGGCGCCTCAACCGCTACAGCAAGGTAAGAAGCAACTTGATAAGGAGACACCACCACCTATGCCCTCTTGGGAAGAAGTCGAAGCGCTTGAACTTGGTAGGATAACGAGACCAGCAAAAGAAGTGCCACCAACGCCTCCAGCTAAGACTCAAGCTCTGGCGAGGGCTCCTCAGGTTTGGGTCATGGATAAGTTCGAGGATTTCATCAAGGGCGAATTTAACGGCACTTGCATAACTGGTGATGGTGAGGTTGGGGTTGGGCTGAAACGCGAATCGCTATACAACCCTGAAGAGCTATGTGTTTGGGTATGTGCATCCGACCAATCGAACAACACATATGCTGGCACATGGATGCCAGCAAGGCTTCTGAAGATAACGCCCGACGGAAGAAGGGAGACCATAGCCGAATGGGGAGATGAGGTTGGCGTCATAAGCATCGTCACCACAAAAGCTGGCGACATCTACTGTGGTCTTGTGCCGTCCGGAAAAGTTTACCGAGTGAGTGGGAAAGATGTGAGCCTCATAGCAGACTTGAAGGGCGAATATCCGTGGGCAATGGCGTTCAAAGATGGGAGCTTATTCATCGCTACCGGTCCGAAGGGACGCATCTATCGCCTTGACAAGCCAAACGAAGTTTCGCTCCTCGCCCAGCTACCAGATAGACATGCAATAGCTATGGTGGCTGACCCTAATTGCATATATGTGGGAACGAACCCGAAGGGGAAGGTTTTCTGCATCGATGCGTCTGGCAACATCAAGTCAATTTTTGAGACACCAACTGGTGTGGTGCAAAGCCTCGCGCTTGATAGAAACGGCAACCTCTTCGTGGGAACGGCTGGGCAAGCAAAGATCTACATCCTCAAGAGGGATGGCTCGGTCAAAGAAATCAGCAAGTTTGATGGAAGGCATGTTTTTGCGATGATGCCGTATGAGGATGGAGTGCTCGCTGTCGTCTGCCCAAAGGCAAAAGTTTACAGCGTTAACTCTGATGGCAGGGTTGAACAGCTGTATAGAGGTGAAGAACCGTTCATCGTGAGCCTGTCAAACGGCGTTGGTAGAAGCTTGCTCGCTACAGCGATGGCTAAAGGGTTGGTTATGTTACAACCAGAAAGCCACAGATGGGTGACTTACGAATCGCCAGTGAAAGACGCTGGCGTGATCTCGCGCTGGGGTGCGATACGGTGGTATGCGGATTCACCTGAAGATGGCTCCATCGTCATCGAGACAAGGAGCGGAAACACCGCTTTCCCAGACGAGACATGGAGCGACTGGAGTGAACCATACGCAACAAGCGGCGATAAGATAACAAGTCCTCCTGCAAGGTTCATCCAATTTCGTGTGAGGCTTTACCCCAACAAGGAAGGACAAGCACCGAGGCTAAGAAGAGTTGAAATCACTTACATGCCAAAGAACCGCCCACCAGAATTAACGATCAAGCAACCACAGCCTGGCACGATTGTCTCTGGCACTTACAAAGTCCAATGGGATGCCAAAGACCCAGACAAGGATAGGCTCTCGTTTGAGGTTTATTACTCGCAAGATAAGGAGAAGTGGTTGAGGGTTGAGGAGGTGGGAGCTGAAGCGAAGGTAAAGCAGAAAGAGGAAGGTGAAAAGGCAGATGGGGGTGGCGAAGGTAGCCCGACAACGAAGAGCGAAATCAACTGGGATACGAAGAAGTTGAAAGACGGTGTTTATTACTTGCGTGTTGTGGCGAGCGATCACATCTCCAACCCGATTGACGCTGAGAGGGTTGAGAGAATCGTTTACCCTGTCATCGTTGATAACACGCCACCCGAAGTGGTCTCACCAACCCCGAACGAAAAAATCTCCATGCCGTTGAAGAGCATAAGGTGCTACGACTCAACAACATACATTGCCAGCGCCGAATACAGGATCGACGAAGGTGAATGGATAGCAGGTGCATGCTCAGATGGAGTGTTCGATTCGAAGTATGAGGATGTGGTTTTGGACATATCAAAGCTTAAGAAGGGAAGGCACACGCTTGAGCTGAGAGTAAGAGATGCTGCAGGTAATGAGAGGACTGTGAAGTGGGAGTATGAGTGGAAGGAGTAGGGAGGGAAGGGCTTTGAAGAAACGACGAAGCGCAGTTGTAGCAACATCACTACTTGCCTTATTGCTTGCGCATGCCATCTCGCAAGCTCAGTTGATTGAGATTGACTCCTCTGGCAACCCTTCAGTCGGGCAATGGCAACCTTCAAAGCTAATCACCCCTGCTGGTGAGGTCATCAGCTGGCAAACGCAAACCCGCACAAAAGACGCACATTACTTGGTCAAGTGGTTTGAGCCGACGAGGGAAGTTGTTGAAGTTGAATTCGTCGTTAGGACACAGCCAGCAGGGATGCGAGGGCTAACTTTTGGGCTCAGCAACGGTGCTCCAACTCACTGGGTGAAAGAGGCTGTAAGGCTTACCTTTGGCTCAACAGGCTACTTGATGCAATACGGCATAGGGAACTGGTTCACATGGAGGAGCACATTCTCATGGCTTCCCACAATACCTTTCCCAAACAGTGATATGGTGAAGGTGCGCCTTGTGGCTGATGTGACGATAGGGGCATATAAACTGTGGCTTTCCTCACTTAACTCGCAACGGCAAGAAGTGAGCGAACTGCTACCACTGTCAAGCCCTGTCAATCAACTCAATTGCTTTTTCTTCTTCAACGGTGAGAGCGAAGGAGTAGCATTAGAGGTTAGCGAACCGAACATACGAATTGGAGCATTGCCGAACGCACCAAAGGCATTGCGTGTCAAACCGACCGATGACGGCTCCCTGTTGCTCAAGTGGCAGCCTTCAGAATCTTCGGATGTGCGCCTATACCGAATCTATCGGCGCGGTGAACAGGTGGCTGAAGTCCCCGCAAACATCACGCAATGGGAGGACAAGTCAGTTAACCAAAGAGAAGCATATGGCTACTTCATCACCGCTCTTTCTGACGCCACCGAGAGCTTGCCCTCATGGTCAGACGCAGCCATGACAAAACCGAAAGCCTCCCTCAAAGGCACACCACCAAACTTGGTTGCAAATTATGACTGTGTCGTTGTTGGAGCAACACCAGCTGGCATAGCTGCAGCGATAACGCTCTCTCGTATGGGATGGACTGTCGCACTCGTCAACAGGACGAACCACATAGGTGGGATGATGACAGCAGGGCTGTCAGCAACCGATAGACGATATAGGCAAGCCTCTGGAGGCTTGTTCGCGGAGTTCACAGAACATGTGGAACGCTTCTACAGGGAAGCGTATGGCGTTAATTCCATTCAGCACAGGCAATGTCAAGGTGGATACCTATTTGAGCCGAAGGTGGCTGAACAAGTTTTTTGGTTGATGCTCTCACTACCGCCAATCCAACCAGACATTTACTTGATGCAAAGCCTCGGGGGCGCTCTGAAGGACGGAAACAAAGTTGTGGGCATATTGCTTGACGACAGGATAAGAGGGTTGCGTTGGCGGATGAATGCTAAAGTCTTCATCGATGCAACCTATGAAGGCGACCTCGCTGCGCTCTGTGGTGCTGCATACAGGGTTGGGCGTGAAGGGAGGTTTGAGTTCAACGAGGAATATGCTGGGGAAGTCTTTTGGGACTCGCTGACACGGCAAGTAACATTCGGGAAGCCAGACGGTGATAGAAAAGTTCAGGCATACAACTACAGGCTAACACTAACGACTCGCCCTGATAACAAACGCACACCAACGGCACCTCCAGACTATAACCCACAAGCTTATGCGGAGATTGCAGAGAGAGTGAAGGATGGCATAATTTGGCATCCGATGGAAGTGGTGAGCTTAGTTAAGCTCCCACAGCTCAAATTTGATGCGAACAACACAGCTGGTCCCTTCCCTTCGACTGACTTCATAGGCGCAAACTATGAGTATCCAGAGGCGGATTGGGAAAAGCGCGAGGAAATAGCGAAGGCACATCGCAACTACATACTTGGTCTTCTGCATTTCCTACAAACAGATGAGCGCCTCCCAGAATGGTTCAGAGAAGCTGCATCGCATTGGGGACTGGCTGCAGATGAGTTTGAGGATAACGATAACTTCCCACCACAGCTTTATGTCAGGGAAGCGAGGCGTATCATCGGCGATTACATCTTCACCGAAAAGGATGCTCGTCCACAAGCACCGGGGAAAAGAGCGCCCGTGCACTTTGATAGCGTTGCCGTTGCGGAGTATCCAATCGATAGCCACGCATGCACACCGAGAGATCCATCACAGCCTTATCTGCATGAGGGTTTCTTCTACCTCCCGCAGATAACAGCTCCGTCTCACATACCATACCGTGTGATGCTTCCAAGGGGTAAGGCTGAAGGTGGTAAGGCGGAAGGCGAGATTGAAGGGTTGCTCGTTTGCGGAGCTGTTTCTTCAACTCATGTGGGCTTTGGGACATTGCGCCTTGAGCCAGTTTGGATGGCGCTTGGACAGGCTGCTGGAGTGGCAGGGGGGTTGGCTTTGACTTATGGCTCAACGCGTAGCGTGCCAATTGAAAGACTGCAAAAAGTCCTCCTTGAACAAGGTCAAGTTATAGCTTTCTTCTTCGACATGCCACAAAGGCTTTCAAAGAAAGGAGAAGAGGCGCGTGCGCAAGCACTCGAATTTGAGGCTGCGCAGTTCTTCGCTTTGAGGGGCTTCTTTGATACCTACGAGGCACGCCTCAAAGAAACACTCGACAGCATAACTGTGGCAAACATGCTACACGACTTCTCGAGGCTTCTTTCACGACCGTATCATGAGCCATTCATGCCAACTAACATCAACCCCACAGAGGGCGAGGTTGCAAGTTGGCTCTCAAAATACCTCGGATGCACTCAAGAGGAGTTGTTGAGCTTATGTGGTGAAACCAACGAAGCCAACCTGAACAGACCAATCACGAGAGGTAAACTGCTAAAGTGGATGTATAGGCTCTTCTTCAAAGAACCACGCTATTGAACGCAGTGAAAAAAAGTAAGTCGGGGCGGCCGGACTCGAACCGGCGACCTTGGGCTCCCGATGCCCACGCGCTACCAAACTGCGCTACGCCCCGACACCCGCAACTGTAGTATAACACAATGACGCCCGTTTAACCCGCATCTTTTTCGGGAGCAACGAGCTTATAGACCAGATCCCCTTCCCTCACCCTCTCGTTAACTTTCAACCCTATAACCTCCCCTACATTCGCCACTTCAATAGGCTGGTTCTCAATCTGCATTGATGTGACGACCTGCGTGAAATCAGTCGTCCGCCCCCGTATCCGAATCATGTCACCGATCTTTAGCCCACCGTTCGTGAGTTCAATTGCTGCTGCGCTCGGGCGCGGGAAAAAGTGCACAACCCTCCCTACGAGAACTTCTGTAAGCTCTTCGTGCTCCATTTACATCCACCTCCGCTTCAGGATAAACTATGGTTAGCAACTTGAGCTTGCATTTAGATTGTGCCATAGTGGAAGCCTTCAATGCAACAAAGGCTTCGCCTCAACTTTTGAAGACCGTGCTTAAAGGAGGCGAAACGATGTGTTGAATCTGCGTCTCTCAAGGGATGAGTTCCCTCAATGGCTTAAGAGACAGCCGTGCAAGAGGAAGGTTGACGAAGTGATCTTGCACCACACATGGCGTCCGACGATGGCTCAATACAGAGGTGAGCAAACCATCAAGTCAATTCAGCAATATCACATCAGTCAAGGTTGGAAAGACATCGGCTACCACTTCCTGATAGCGCCAGATGGCGATATATGGGCTGGAAGACCGATTGAGGAAACCGGTGCTCACACAAGGGGACGCAATACCTCTTCAATTGGGGTTTGCCTCATAGGTAACTTCGATGAAGAGGAGATGACAGATGCTCAGGAGAAATCGTTGATCGTCGTCCTTAGGGCGCTACTGCACCGTTTCAAACTGCAAACTTCAGACATAAACTTCCACCGAGATTATGCCCCATACAAAAGCTGTCCCGGGTTGAAGCTCGACAAAGAGGTTGTGCGTTCCTTAGTTGAAGGCGCTGAAGAAGAGTCCCTGTCTAATGCAGATGATGCGATCTCTCACCCTGATGTGCCAACATGGGCAGCAGATGCAGTCAAATGGGCTCTCTCTACCGGCATCGTTAAAGGGACTGCGCAAGGGAAGGTCGAAGGATACAGACCCGCAACAAGGGCAGAAGTCATAGTTATGCTTCACAGGCTATTCCAACTTCTCTCAAAGGGCTCACGCTGAACCCGATGAGAGTGAAGTTGGACGGCACTTCAACTTTAGGAACGAGTGCAGTAAAGCAACCTCACGCTTCGACATTTTCACACGCTTCTCTTTTGTCGAATCATCGTAGCCGAGGAGATGCAGAAGCCCATGGATGACAAGCCTCATTAACTCCTCTTGAGCTGAGTGCTTATAACGCTTCGCCTGTTTGAGCGCCCTCTCAACCGAGATGACGATATCTCCAAGTAGCAACGGATTTGATGAACGACATTCGTGCTTCCCTTTGATGGCTTCAAGTTCGCTCGGCGACAACTGCATGAACGATAAAACATCAGTTGGACGATCACGCTTAAGGTATGAGTGATTCAACTTTGAGATGAACTTGTCGTCGCAAAACAAAACGCTGATCTCGAGTTGGCAGTCGCAATGCGGTAACTCGCAACTGAGGACATGGTTGAGTAACCTTAGCAAATCCCTTTTTGTAAGCGGTGTTTGGACATGCCCTTCCGTGGAAACGAGGAGGCTCACCTTAGGCATGGCGAGATCATCTCATGCAGCGCTTTTTTCGGTTTGCCTTTTGTTGTTGCGATGGTTGACCACACCTATCGGATACTGAACCCTTTGCAGTCTGCTGACCCTGAGTTGCCGTTTGAAGACTTCTCTTATGATCTTCAAGTCCTTGTAGCTGATCGGAGATTCGTCAAGCTGTCCATCCTCCACCTTTTCGTCTATGACCCTGTCTATGGTTTTCTCAACCGTCTTCCAGCCATCCTGTGTTTTGAAGAGTTCGTCTGGGAGCGAACTGACAGCAGCTTCAACTGCGTCGGCGAGCATAACCAAAGCCGTTTCCTTTGAGCGTGGCTTCGGACCTTGATAGCGGTAGATCTCCTCAGGGACTGAATCTCCAAGTTTGTCTTGGCTTAGCGCTTCCGAATAGAAGAACCGCATCAGCGATGTGCCATGATGCTCGCTGATGAAATCAATGATGCACTTTGGCAAACGATGTTCCTTTGCCAACCTCACACCCTCCTCAACATGCTCCTGAAGGATGCGTGCGCTTAAGCTCGGCGAAAGTTCATCATGCGGGTTTCTGCCACGCTGGTTCTCCGAGAAGTAGTGAGGGCGCTTGAGCTTACCTATGTCGTGATACAAGCCACCAACATACGCAAGCATCGGATTTGCGCCGATAGCTTCCGCAGCAATCCTTGCAAGTGAAGCAACCATGAGAGAACTTTGATATGTTCCAGGGGCTACTTCCGATAGGTGACGGAGCAAACCAGTGCTACTGTTTGCAAGCTCAAGGAGTGTGAATGGCGTGACCATGCCGAAACTTCTTTCGAGCATTGCCACCATAGCGAGTGTGAGCGCTGGCGTAGCCACCCCAGCTATAGCGCTAACCAATGCTTCATGCCAAATGAACGACATCAACACGCTCATTGGTAGAAGCACGCTCAAAGGTCCAAGAAGGATGGAGAGGCTAACCCCGCAAACGAAAGCTATGAAGCCTATGAGCACACCAGCACGAACAAGTTGGGAGCGCTGGTTTATTGAAGCTGTAGAATAAACGCCGACAGCAGAGCAAATGAACGAGGTGCACGCAAGTTTAACAGCATAGCCTACTGCGGAAAATCCACTGCTGTGGGAAACAAGGGAACGCAACGGTGAATGCAATATGAGCGATGAAGGATCACAAAGAGCCATCACGCCAACGAGGAAGCTCGCAAAGCCAGATAGCACTATCGCCAAAAGCGGTGAGTCAAACAAGATGCATGTGACCATAGCAGCCGTGCTCAGGAAGATGAAAACACCCTCGTATATGCCAGCGAGCGATAGCAGGTAGTGAATGAAGAGAGCCGACACCCAGATGAGTGAGAGTAGCGTAAGGTGAGACAGCCTCTTGTCATCACGGACATGCAAGAGGCGTTCCACACTAAAGCCAGCAAGGCAAGTCAAAACAACAGCCAGTATGAGCGCAGCCATCAGATACACATAGTTTATTCCGAGCGCCTTAAGCTTCTCGATGTCTTCCTCACTGGCAACCTGCCCCGATCTCGCCACAAGCTCGCCAGCGTTGAGGCGCTTCCTTACAGGCGATATAGTTTTGACGAGCTTATCACGCAGTTGCTGTGTAGCCTTCGCATCGTAAATGAGGTTTGGCTCAAGCACAGCTATCGCTATCTTCGCAACTGCATCCCTACACACAGGCTTCATCGGTAGCAACTTCGAATTCTTAATGATGCTCTCCTTCGCTTTGCGCAACCCATCCGCCGTTGGTTTTATCCCCTTATCAAGTTCCTTCTGAGCAAGGGAGAGCGTCCAACTCTCCATGAGCTTCAGCACATCCGAAGGGACGCTCAGGCAAACTTTCAATGTGCTTTCATCGATCTGCATCGGGAGCTTGCTCTTGGCTTCTTGCACCTTCTCGTGGAGTGAACCACCTGAAACAGCTATGGAACGCAGGTGGCGATAAATCAACTGGATAGAGTAGAGAACCCTCTCTGTGGCTTCATGGACTGGGCGATAGACTGGCTCAACGCTCTTTATGGCTTCTTCCATTGCCCTGCGAGTTTCTGATGGCGAGATGTATTCAACGGAACGCCACGCATAAATGTCCCTCTCAAAGACATCGCCGATCACATATCTCGTGCTGAGGAAAAGCGTCGGTGGAGTTAGCATGATGAAGATGAAAAAGCTCACAACGACGGCAATCAACAGTTTCTGCCAATTGAAGCGTTCTTGGAGACGCTCCCTCTTCAACTTCTGAGCAACGCCAGTTAGCCTTTGAGCCAATAGCTTAAACCAGCGCTTCTGTGAAGCGTCGCCAAATATGCTCTTTCGCTTCGCCTCTGATGAGGAACTGTCCATAAGCAAGACCACCTCACTGCTTCCCTTCGTGCCCTTTCTTCTTCTCCGCCTGTTCCCATGCCTCAAATGCCAAAACAATTTTCTGCACAAGCGGGTGACGGACAACATCTTTCTCGGTGAGGTAAACGAAGGCGACGCCATCAACACCTTTCAGTATCTCACGGATCGCCACCAAGCCCGAGCGGACACCTTGAGGTAGGTCAATTTGAGTTATGTCGCCAGTGACTATTGCCTTTGAACCGTAACCCATCCTCGTAAGGAACATCTTCATCTGCAAGACAGTTGCATTTTGGGCTTCGTCAAGCACCATGAAAGCCTCGTTGAAAGTTCGCCCACGCATATACGCAAGCGGTATTACCTCAATGATGCGCTTCTCCAAGTAGCGTTGGCACTTTTGCGCCCCAAGGATGTCGTAGAGCGCATCGTATAGTGGACGAAGATATGGGTCAACCTTCTCCTCAATGTTTCCAGGGAGGTAACCGAGCTTCTCACCAGCTTCAACAGCTGGTCTTGCGAGGATGAGCCTGCTAACCTGCCTCCTTTGCAATGCTGCTATCGCCATAGCCATCGCAAGGTAAGTCTTCCCTGTTCCAGCAGGTCCTATGGCAAAGACAAGGTCATGCTTTGCAACAGCCTCAACATATTCCTTCTGCCCCTTCGTCTTAGGAACAACTTTATGACCTCGTTCCGTGATGACTATGCATTCTGTCAGCCCTTGTATCGCTTCCTCAACTGGCTCACCAAGTAGCGTTGAGCGAACAAGGTAACGAAGGTCTGAGTGGGTTATGTTGCCACCCGACTCAACAACCGAGACCACTTGGGAGAGCAATTCAGCTACCTTCTCAACATCTGTGTGCCTGCCTCGTATGTGGATGACATTGTCCCTCGCTATTATGCTTGTGGAGAAGGCGCTCTCAAGAAGACGCCTGTTCTCGTCCCTTACCCCGAGCACAAGAGCTAATGTGGAGCTGTTTTTCACCCAAACCTTCCTCTCAACTTGTTCTTCCATTTCAAGGCTTGTCTCCGATGTATCCATCATCTCATCTTGGGCAGCAGTTAGCCACCCGAATTCGCTTCGCCTCAAAATTCAATTCGCTCATCCTTTGCTGAGTTTCTCTTCGAGCAACTGCCTGACGATGTTGCTGACAGTGCTCCCATCAGCAAGACCCTTTATCTGTGGCATAAGCTTGCTCATGACCTTGCCCATATCCTTCGGAGAGAGCGCGCCAACTTCATCGATAACCTTAATAGCGAGCTCTCTTATTTCCTCATCTGTCAACATCTTCGGCATGTAGCTCTCAAGTATCTCTATCCGCCTCCTTGTCTCAGTTGCCAACTCCTCTCTCCCACCAAGCTCAAACGCCTCAAGCGCTTCCCTCTCCTTGCGTATCTCAGACCTTATGACGCCAAGCAATTCTTCGTCGCTTAACTCCCTACCCTTCTCAATCTCGGCATTGTGTATTGCAGCCCTGAGCATGCGCAGTGTGCTTACCTTTATCTGGTCACGCCCACGCAATGCTTCTTTGTAGTCTTCCAACAGCTTTTCCTTGAGCATCTCAAAGGACCACCTACCTTAGGCATCATAACATTTTAACACAACCCGAACACATCAAACCAAGCAACGCAACCATAGTGCCGTTACTCTGGGCATGTGCATATCGTTGCGTCATACGCTACACTTTTATTGTTCCGCAAGCATTATAACAAGCTTCGGTGGTGATTGAAATGGGCAGCAAGAAGGTTCGGTGGATCGCCTTTGCATGTCTTTCAACAGCGGTCGTCGTCTCCATCGGAGTTTTCATCGCCTTCCAAATGCGCTTGACGCCTCTCAAAGTGCTTTACAGGGCAGTGAAGGCACATTCCTCAAGCTCCATGCACATGGAAGGACAAGTGACGATTGAGCCATTGCTCAAGACACCAATAAGCATCTCTGTGAGCATGGAACACCCAAACAAGCTTCGTGGCAAGATGAGCCTGAAGAAAGCGGGAGCGCCAGCACTTCTCGTAGTGAGCGATGGGAAGCGCCTCTGGACATTCGCGGAGCAATGGAAGCAATGCCAAGTTGAAGATGCACCGAAGGATATGGCTGGCACATGGGGCTCTTTCAAACCAGTAGGTCCTCGTAAAGACCACAGGGAGAACATGGCTGTAGCTTTGTTCTGCGGCTATAAGCCAGAGACGGAGATAAAGGAAGCTAAGCTCGCTGGAACTACCGATGTGGGCGATAAAAAATGCTATGTGCTGAGTTTAAAATACAACGACGGTCTTGAACAGCAAATATGCGTCGGTATGAGGGATTGGTTGGTTTGGCAAACGAAAACAAAAGCTCACATTGATGTGCCACCTCTCCCGCCGGTTGAGATACTCATAACAAGCACTTGCTCATCCATAGAGCGAAACCCAAAGTTTGGTGCCGATGAGTTTGTGTTCAAACCTCCAAAGGGCACAAAAATGGTTGAATCACTTTCCCCGCCACACGAAGGGACAAGCAAATAAGAACAAGTTCACTTTATAGCGATGTGCACCACCACGATGCCAAATAGGAACGGGAAAACATGCACTTGCTTAAACCCTGCCTCAAGGAGCATTTGGGTTAGCGTTTTGGCATCAACAAAATGAATTATCGTGTCGCTAAGGTAGCGATAAGCGCTCGGTGAGCCAGAAAGCCATCCACCCAACCACCTTACAACAAAGCGAACATACCAATGGAAGAGCCTCCTCACTGGGCGAAGTTCTGGTTGGCTCGTCTCCAGCAGGATGAGCTTCCCTCCATCTTTTAGCTTCCGCCTAATCTGAGAAAGGCACTTAACGAAGCTGACTCGGCTTTTGAATATGTTGCGGACGCCAAAGGAGATTGTGATGACATCAAAACTATGGTCACGGAATGGCAGTAGTGTTGCGTCAGCAACGATGAAATGAACACCATGATTGCGAAGTCTATAAGAGCCTTTCAAAGCCATCTGTGGACAGATGTCAACGGCAATGACCTTCGCCTTCCCTTTTGATGCCCTAAGAAGGGCAAGAGCCATATCTCCAGTGCCAGAACAAAGATCAAGAGCCAAAACATGGTCATCGCCAACAGCTATAACAGCGGTGCGCCACCTCCAATAGCAGTCAAGGCAAAAGGTGATGATGTGATTCACAAGCTCATACCGTTCGGCGATGCCAGCAAACATCTTTGAGATGCCAACTTGCCTCTTCATGGCTCACCTTGCATGACGCATCAAGCAAGCTTATTGCTATTTTTGAGAGCCGAAATAGCGCCTCTCAAAATGCGCATGTAAACGACGCAATTGACCGCAAACTCCTACTCAAACAGTAGCACAAAAAATCTCACTGTTAAGATGAAACAAACCCTGATCAGAACATGATGGGCTTGACCACTTCCACTCCATTGCTATCCATTTGCGCAGAAACCGCAAAAGCACTAATTCGACGCAAAAAAGCCCAAACTCACATTACAAAGCCTCAAAGATTTGCACCAAAACATGCTTTGTTAAACAAGTTACAAGCGCACTAAGAAGCCCAACCAACTGAGGGAGGGTAAAAGACAAGTAAACGACAAGTAAAAGAAAAGTAGACGAGAAGTAAACCAACGGACGACGAGAAGTGGTCACCGAGAGCCCACGATATTTGGATGAATAGCTGATATTAGTCTCAGAAAATTTTTATCACTTTTATATAAGTTCTACCTCTTTTAAAAATTTTTCCCAATCATTTTTTGTCCACTTAAGTTCCCGTATGGATAATAGATATCGTTCTTCTCGCACTTCACCCAAATAATCCAGCTTTTCGCCTTTAGCCCTAAGGAGAGAAGGAGATGTCCTAAAATATCCACAAATAATTCCTTTTAAGTTTGTTTGCACTTCTCCACACTTGTAATTCTTAATTCTTTCTTTTATCTTATCAAGGTATTCTCTGAAAAGTTTATCATCGGGGGAAATTTTGCCCTCCGCAAAATCAAGAAGCCTTGAAAATCCACAGACTTCAATGAAAAATTGTAAAATCACAGCATGAGGGACAGAGCATTTTACCATGATACCATAGTCATAACCTATAGCTGCCTCAGCCCAAATACTAGCCAAGTTTGAAGATGATTTTATACTTACATTCTTTTTGGCATTCATGATGTCATTTCTATATTTTTCAATTTGCCTTGAAATCTCCCAATCTAATTCTATTTTTACCGGAAACCTACTTTCTAAGAATTTCTTGATCATAACCTCGCCTACCTTTCCTACAAATTGATCCACAAGGATAGCTTCAAATGTTCTCTTTCTCTCCCTAAATCCCTTTGCTGTTACAGTTGCTCTTGTTCCTCCCGCAAACATTTGATAAGTAATTTCAATGCAAAATATCAGTGATCTTATAATATCTTCGTCATTTAATTTCACAATAACTGTGTTTGGTAGTATCTTTTCTTTGATCCAAGATAAAACTCTGTCTTCATTAAGAAACATTTTCTTCCCTTGGAGAGAGATCACTTCAAAATCATTACTCCGACACGCTGAGAGTAATAAATCGCCAAGCTCATCGTCATCAAAAGGTATATTCTGAATAATATTTCTCAGATCCCGAACATACTCTAACATTTTCTCTTTAAAATTAACTATGTTATCCAAATCTCTTTTTAAGATTTGCATACTTCTCACTCCCTTTTTAACACGATCAAATGTTCTGTTTTTATTCTGCTGTCTTTCTCACCAGAAGCAGGGTTGATATCTGATTCAAACATTACTCTAGACACAATCCTATCAATAAATGTAACCTCATGCTTCCATCCAAATTCCTTTAGATGTTCAATTATTATATCATCTATAGGGATGGGCACTGTCCTTATTTTCGCCGGACCAACAAAAATACACATATAATCTGTAACTTTTTCTCCCAAATTGGAAAAGATTTTTAAAATACTGTAAAAATATCTATCATATAAAGTTTTAAGATGTTTTTCTTTTATTTTTTCTCTGAATTCATAATATTTTTCTGAATAGATTTTTATTTCATCCACAGGTCTATATGGTATTTCTTTTTTGCTTAACTCTTTTATGTAAGATTCTTCATATCCCAACCAGAATAGTGCTAATTTGGTTGATCTTATATATTCTTGAGCCTGTAGATAAGGCGGCGATGTTATGAGAATATTTACATTATCCTCCAATTTTGTTTCTAATGCATCTACTCCAAACCTAATTCTATAGCTGACTTGTTTAGGATTTAAGCAGTTATATTCCCAAACTTTCCTTAAAAGCTTGTATATTTCTTTCTCAAGCATACTATAAAATTGAGATTTCCAATTCTTCCTCAGAAGCTCGTCTATTTTCTTTCTTGAATAATTTGATTTATACAATTTATGAACTTTTTCATCAGCATAAGAGAAATATCTTGTCACATTGATTAAAGGTATTAAAAGCACATATTTAGTTTCATCTGTTAATGAATGAACGAAACCCCAAGCCTTTGAGAGAATAGGAATAAACTCTTCAGGAAACCAATAACTCAACTTAGACCACTTCGGAATAAATTCTTCTCGAGAATTTTTAATTTCTTTCATTAATTCTTGAGGATTTACTTTTGGATTTTTCATAATAGCAGTTTCATGAATTATGCTCATTATCGGATTTAAGTCCCACAACTCGTAGTCATACCCATACACTCTCGATACTATGCCTACAGTTCCATAACCGGCGAAAGGATCAAATATTTTCATACCTGGTTTGGCATATCTTTTTAACACATAAGCAATAACTTGTGGTATAAATTTTGCTGGATACTTATAAATAGCAAAAGTTCCATATGTCGTTGATGGAATTTCAGGAATCGTATTTCTAAAAAGAATAGGAATCTTTTTAGAGAACCCATCTATAAAAGCGCCTTCTTCTTCAATATCCTTATCTTCTTCATTCCACAGTTTCATCTGCTTATATCTTTTACACTCACTCATCTTAATTCCGCCTTTGTTTCATTTGCTGATAAAATAAGTTGTCTATCACAATTTAAATAGAGCGTAACAATGCCGTATAGCCGTATATTCATTAAATTGACCTAATCTCCGTTCTGTTGCGTATCCTACCCTTCCTTCCCTCATATTTCTCAAACCAAGTTCGTCAATGATATTTTGAGGTAACGCGAGCGTCGTTGTCCTTGTGTCAACGATGGCTTCCACTTCGACTGACTTTATTGGGTCAAACGAATTTGTGAGCCCTGTCTTCTCTGTCAACTTCCCCATTCACCTCGTCAATGCTCTTGCAATGGTGTTTGGGGAGGGCAATTTGGGCGAAGTGTGGTAGGAACCTTTTACCTGTTGTTATACGCTGTGCCAACCTTACTTTATCTGTCAACTCGCCAAACTAACCTTGAGGTTGTTCGATTACCCTTTAACGACACCTATTGGGCGCATTCTTGCAACGCGCAACGATATCCCAGCACCGTGGACAACTCTGGCAACCTCATCCACATCTTTGTAGGCTTCTGGTGCTTCCTCAACGAGCGTTTTTCGGCTTGCAGCGATAACTATGATCCCTTGCTTCTCAAGCTCTCTTTGTATCTCCTCAGCCCTCCTGCTCTTTGCAGCCTTTGCCCTGCTCAAGACCCTCCCTGCACCATGAGCTGTTGAACCCCATGTTTCTTTCATCGCAAGCTGTGTTCCAACAAGCAAATAGGAACGAGTCCCCATATCACCCGGGACGAGGACTGGCTGACCAACATCGCGGTAGACTCTGGGCACATCAGGATGACCTGCTGGGAATGCCCTCGTTGCGCCTTTGCGGTGGACAACGAGCTTCTTCTTTTCGCCGTCAACCTCGTGCTCCTCAACTTTAGCGATGTTGTGTGCCACATCATAGACCATGTGCAAGCCCAATTCTTCAGCGCTCTTGCCGAAGACCTTCTCAAAGGCTTTCCTCACCCAATGTGCTATCGCCTGCCTGTTGGCGAATGCATAGTTGACTGCGCATTTCATCGCCCCAAAGTAGCGCTGTGCCTCTTCGGATTTGAATGGTGCACAGGCAAGCTGTATGTCGGGCAGATAGATGTTGTATTTCCGTGATGCATTCCGCATCACTTCAAGGTAATCGTCACAGACCTGATGTCCAAAGCCCCTTGAGCCACAATGTATCATCACCGTCACTTGCCCAACCTCTTCAATCCCCATCTTGTGAGCGATCTCTTGGTTATAAATCTCCTCAACAACTTGAACCTCAAGGAAATGGTTACCAGCTCCTAAAGTCCCAATCTGTGGCAACCCTCTCTCAATAGCCCTTGAGCTAACATACCTTGGCTCTGCTCCATCTATGGCGCCATTTTCTTCGGTGCGTTCCAAGTCCTCTTCCCAACCCATCCCTCTCTTCCTTACAGCCCATCTCGCACCCTCAACTAAAACCTCCTCAAACTCGCTTCTACTGAGCCTGAGCTTGCTCTCGCTACCAACTCCACATGGAACCATTTGGAATATGGTGCGCAACAACTCTTCAAGCCTCGGCTCAACATCCTTCCTTGTCAAGCTCGTCCTCAGCAGTCGGACACCACAGTTTATGTCATAGCCGATGCCACCGGGCGATATCACACCTGTCTCAACATCAAAAGCAGCCACGCCACCAATCGGGAAACCATAGCCCCAATGGATATCTGGCATAGCAAGTGAGAAGCCAACTATCCCAGGCAGGCACGCCACATTCGCAAGTTGCTCAAGCGATTGGTCTCTCTTTATCTCCTGAAGCATCCTCTCAGAGGCATATAAGATGCCATCGGTTCGCATCTCCCTTTTGTATCTTCTTGGGACGCGCCAGCGCCATTCATCGATCTTTTCAATCGGACCAGTAAATCCGCCATTGCTCATCAGAGAAACACCTCCATCAAACTGCATGGTAAGCTCGCTTCGCTATCAAGAGTAGCGCTCGCTAAAGCGCACAAACGGCGAGGTTAATTGAGTGTCTCGCATTATAAGTGTGACATGCGACGGAGGTTTACGCAACAGCTGTCACACATAACTTAAACTGCCGATGATCCACCAGCTATGGCTGGAATGATTGAGACCTCGCTTGACTCCTTCAAGGGTGTTTCAAGCCCACTAAGGAAGCGTATGTCCTCACCGTCAACGAAGATGTTGATGAACTGCCTAAGTTGACCTGTGTCGTCACACAACCTTTGCTTCATGCCCGGGAATTTCTCCTCAAGCTTTTCAATCATCTCGCCGACCGTCTTAGCCTCAACAGCCACAACATCCTGATTACCTGTTAGGCTCCGCAACGGAGTTGGTATGCGGACTCGGACGGGCATCCTTAATACCTCCTTCCACTTGTGGCTTTGCTTTCGCCTCCCATCTTGCGCTTTGCTTCACTAACGAGGTCTTTAAGCGTGACATCCTTTAGAGCCTGCCTTATAGCTTCGTTGACCTTCATCCATAGCTTCCTTGCGATGCATTCCGATGTGCGCTTGCAAGCGTTCGGCATCAGGATACACTCAACGACATTTATCCTGCCATCGAGAGCCTCTATAGCTTCAAGAACGCTTATCTGTTCCATCGGTTTAGCCAACACGAAGCCTCCCTTGGAGCCACGAATAGACTTGATGAAGCCGCTCGCTAAAAGCTTTGAAACAATGTGCTCAAGATACTTCTTCGAGATCTTTTGGCGCATTGCTACTTCGCTTAGGCGCACAGGACCATCGGCAGAATTAAGAGCCAAGTCAATAAGGAAGCGCAAACCGTAGCGAGCCTTCGTTGTGAAACGCATGTTCCATCTCCCACCGTTGCTTGGATGCGCTAAGTTTCGGCTTTGCCTTTCAAAAGCATCTCGTTGAAACTGCCACTTTGATAACCACGAAGGTCAAGCGTCACCCAGATGTAGCCTATTGAGCGAAGCCTCTCAACCACCATCTCCCTAACGCCATCAGCCATGAGCAGAGAAAACTCGTTAGGCAAAATCTCAATGCGTGCAAGGTAACCATGATGCCTGAGGCGCACTTGAGTTAGCCCGATGCCCCTAAGGAAGCGCTCACCTTCGGCAACCATGCGTAGCTCTTCATCCGTGATCTCGTAGTAGTATGGGAAGCGACTTGCAAGACATGCCATTGTCGGCTTGTTCCATGTCGGCAACCCAAGCATGCGTGATAGCTCCCTTATGTCAGCCTTCCTCAGGTTAGCCTCCTTCAACGGACTTATAACTCCAAGCTCACATCCAGCTTGCATCCCCGGGCGATAGTCAGAAGCATCATCGGCATTCGAACCATCAACAACAAACCTAAGCCCATGAGCTTTAGCGATAGCAAAGAGCTTGGTGAACAACTCCAACTTGCAGTAGTAGCACCTTTGCGGAGTGTTCTTGATGAAGCGTTCGTCGTTCATCTCCTCCGTCTCGATGAGCAAGTGTTTTGCCCCCAACTCCTCAGCGAGTGTGCGTGCTGTCTCAACTTCCTCAACTGGGTATAGGGGTGAGACTGCTGTCACCGCAAGGACATTCTCACGACCAAGTGTATCAAGGCAGACTTTGAGCAGAAGCGTTGAATCTACGCCGCCAGAATACGCCACAACAACGCTCCCAAGCTTTTCTATCACATTGCGCAACCGCTTAATGCGCTCATCCATCCGTTGCATCACCTCCATGCATCTCGCCCTCAGGAACGCTTCCGTCTTTCCTCAAGCGTTTGAGACGCTCAACCAGTTCCCGTGGCGGTTCGATACCGCGCCTGTTGTAGTAGTCAAGTATTGCAGCCTTCAACCCTTCCTCGGCGAGGAGTGAGCAATGCATTTTGATTGGGGGTAAACCACCGAGCGCCTCAGCAACAGCCTTGTTCGTTATTTGCAAAGCCTCCTCAATCGTCTTCCCCTTGACCATCTCCGTGACCATAGACGAAGTTGCTATGGCTGCACCGCATCCGAATGTCTCAAACTTAATGTCCGTTATGCGCCCATTATCAACTTTGATGTAGAGATACATCACATCACCGCAAACTGGGTTGCCAACCTTCCCAACTCCATCGGCATCTTCAATGCGACCGTAATTCCTCGGGTTCCTAAAGTGCTCAAGCAGTTTCTCGGAATACATCTTACACTCACCTCTCAAAGAGCTCAAACATTCGTTTGACGCAAGCGCTTGCTCTCTCCAAAACCTCCTCCTCAAGTTTCACCTCTGGAGCCTCATCCAAAAGCGCTCTATAGACATCCCTAAGGGTGATGAGCTTCATGTTGTAGCACACCTTCGGCGCTCCAGCGGATATGAAAACCTTCTGCGGATGCTCACGCCTGAGCCTGCGAATCAAACCCTCCTCAGTGCCTATTAGGAATTTGCAATGGTTGCTCTCATTGGCGAGCTTCACCATACCGCCTGTGCTCCTGACTTCATCTGCGATGTCTATCACCTCGGGGTCGCACTCTGGATGGACAACCAAAAGAGCATCAGGGTGCATCTCTTTTGAGCGCATGACCTCCTCAAGTTTAATCCGCCTGTGAACATAGCACCATCCATCCCAAGGGATGATCCGCTTATCCTTAACGAACCTTTGCGCATAGAGAGCCAAGTTCCTATCTGGCACAAAGACTATTTCATCAGCATCCAAGCGCTGTAGAACCTCAACTGCGTTTGCCGATGTGCAACACACATCACACTCAGCCTTCACATCTGCATTCGTGTTCACATAGCAGACGAAAACTGCCTTCTTATGCTCCCTACGCAAGTCCCTTATATCATCAGCGGTTATCATGTCAGCCATCGGGCAACGAGCCATCGGAACAGGATGCACAACGAGCTTTCGTGGTGAAAGAATCTTAGCCGTCTCAGCCATGAAGCGCACACCACAGAAGACGATGAAGTCAGACTCAGCTTGCGCTGCCTTCCTGCTCAGCTCAAGCGAGTCGCCAATGAAGTCAGCAACTTCCTGAACCTCCTCGCGTTGATAATTATGAGCGAGTATGATCGCCCCTTTCTTGCGCTTCAGCTCAATCACCTTTTGCTTCAGCTCCTCAATCTCGTTGTCGTAGCCCATAGCTCCTCACGCTCCGAAAGCAACTTGACGCCTTTAGCTTGCCCCTTCAAAAGCGCTCAACTTCTAATGTCTACCCTCTATGCGTTTTGCGTGCCCTTAGATGTGCGTCTCCCGAAGCCCTCGTTAGCTCTTCCTTCCCAGCGCCGTAAGGTGATATCTCGCGCAACCGCTCAACAATCTTCGGTAGGACTTCAAGGACATAATCAATGTCTTCCTCAGTCGTGAACTTACCGAGGCTAAACCTGAGCGAGCCGTGAGCAAGCTCATGAGGTATGCCCATGGCCGTCAACACATGTGATGGCTCGAGCGAACCAGATGTGCACGCCGACCCACTCGATGCGCATATCCCTACAGCATCCATATCAAGCAACATAGCTTCGCCTTCAACATACTTAACCACTATGTTGAGCGTGTTTGCGAGCCTCTTTTCAGGATGCCCACTTACGATGACATCGGGAATGCGCTCAACAATGCCTCGCTCAAGCTTATCACGCAGTCTCTTCTCCCGCTCCCATTCTTCTTCCATCCTCTCATGTGCGAGTGAGAAAGCCTCTGCGAGCCCAACTATGCCAGCGACATTCTCCGTGCCAGCCCTTTTACCCATCTCCTGATGCCCACCGTGAATGAAATTATCGATGCGCACACCCCGCCTTATGAAGAGCGCTCCAACACCTTTAGGTCCGTAGAACTTATGTGCCGATATAGAGAGCAAGTCAACGCCAAGCTCTTTCACATCTATCCTCATCTTGCCAGCAACTTGAATGGCATCCGTGTGGAAGTAGATACCGCGCTCGCGAGCCAATTGCGCTATTTCCTCTATCGGCTGTATCACCCCTGTCTCGTTGTTCGCATACATGATGCTGATGAGGATGGTCTCATCTTTGATTGCCTTCCTTATAGCGTCAACATCAACAATCCCATACGAGTCAACTGGCACATATGTAACTTCAAACCCGTGCCTCTCCTCAAGGTATTTGCACACATTAAGGACTGCGTGATGCTCAATCTGGGAAGTGATGATGTGGTTCCCTTTGTCTCTGTTGGCAAACGCTACTCCCTTTATGGCGAAGTTGTTGGCTTCCGTTCCACTGCCCGTGAAGATTATCTCACGCTCACTCGCATTCAGCAGGGACGCCACTTTCTCCCTTGCCTCTTCAACTGCCTTCCTCGCCTGTTGTGCGAAGCGGTAAATGCTCGATGGGTTACCGTATTGTTCCCTTAGGTAAGGCATCATAGCTTCTAAGACACGCTCGTCCAAAGGTGTTGTGGCGTTGTAATCAAGGTAGACGAAGCGCATCTCAACCTCACCTCAAAGTCTATCGTTGTGGTAGGCATGACCATCTCACACCATTTTATCTCACATCGTCCAACCTGTAAACTAATCCTGCTTCTGGCTTCAGCCAACGGTTTGATGGCGAACCTTCCTTGAGCACCAAATTCATCGGGCGCCAAACCGCCGTCTGGGAAGGCAACCATTTGATGAGTTTTATTTGCAACCTTTTGATCTGGCGATCTCAAGGCTTGGTGAAAGATTTGGCTCGGTGCCTGATGCAGACCTTTCGGTGAACGAAGTTCTTCCCATGCCCTTTCAATCCAACTGTGAGTTAGATCCGTAGCGTGGAGGCTGGTTGAGGGGTAAAACTCTCCCTTTAACTGCGGGGAGCGTTGATCAATCGCATCTAAGAACATGTAGCATATCCAAAGCCAGTCCTGTGCCTATGCCGACACAACTCAACGGATCATCCGCAACATGCACAGGGATGCCCGTCTCGAGCTGTAAGAGTTTATCGATCCCTTTGAGCAACGCCCCACCGCCAGTGAGGGTTATGCCACGAGTGATTATGTCGGCAGCCAACTCTGGTGGTGTTCTTTCAAGGACGCCTTTAACCCGCTCAACAATCTGGCTAACTGGTTCAGCGAGAGCGTTGCGTATCTCTTCAGAAGTGATCTTTATGACCTTTGGCAAGCCCGCGACCATATCTCTTCCTTTGATCTCCATCGTCATCTCCGTCGGAAGCTTATAAGCTGAGCCTATGCGTATCTTTATTTGCTCGGCTGTTTGCTCACCAATCATGAGGTTGTATTCCCGCCTTATGTAGCGTGCGATCGCCTCGTCCATCTTCGCACCACCGACGCGAACGCAATCGCTTACCACAATGCCACCAAGGGATATAACAGCAATGTCGGTAGTCCCACCGCCTATATCAACGACCATACAACCACCCGGCTCGCTTATTGGCAAGCCGGCACCGATTGCAGCAGCCATCGGTTCTTCAATCGTGAACGCCCTCCTTGCGCCTGCTTCCTTCGCAGCCTCTATGACGGCTCTCCTCTCAACGCTGTTAACATTTGAGGGGACTGAGACAACCACATCTGGCTTGATCAATTGCCACCTGCCACATGCCTTGCGGAGGAAGTATTTCAGCATCGCCAAAGTGACAGCATACTCGGCTATAACTCCATCCTTAAGTGGCTGGCGAGCGATTATGTTCCCTGGGGTTTTCCCTATCATCCTCCTCGCTTCTTCACCGATGGCGAGGAGCTGACCTGTTTTGCGCTCAACAGCAACGACAGTCGGCTCTCGTATCACTATGCCTTTTCCCTTCACATAGACGAGCACATTAGCCGTCCCAAGATCTATGCCGACACCGTGAGCACCAAACATTTATGCTTCGCCTACCCGCACATCCTGCAGAGTGCTCTCAGCTTCACTGTAAACAGTCACCCTCGCACCAAGTGAGTTGAGCTTCTCACAGAAACGCTCATAGCCTCTGTTAACGACCTCCGCATTGTGGATGCAAGTTTCACCTTCGGCGACCAACCCAGCAAGGACAAGAGCAGCTCCCGCCCTCAAATCACACGCTCTAACATCCGTCCCATACAGCTTCTCAACGCCTTCTATGATTGCAACCGATGGCAAATGGAAACCGTTTTCCGTCGACAGCTCCCTCACCTCAATTCTTGCGCCCATGCGTATCAGCTCACTGCAATAGCGGAGCCTCCCTTCGTGAATTGTTTCGGTCACGATGCTTTTACCCTCAGCTATTGAGAGCAGTGAGACAAACGGTGGTTGCAAATCTGTTGGGAAGCCGGGATACGGTTCAGTTGTGACTGAGACACCCTTCGGGCGATTTGGGCATCGAACATTTACCCACTCATCATCAACTCTCACTTCAACGCCAGCTTGCCTCAACTTCTCCAAGACAGGAGAAAGCCAACTGCTCGGTATAGGTCCGACGCTGACATCGCCACCGGTTATAGCGCCTGCGATGAGGAATGTGCCAGCTTCTATCCTGTCGTTTATGATGCTGAATTCACAACCATGCAATTCCCTAACTCCCTCAATCACAATCCTTGAAGTCCCCTCACCTTCGATCCTTGCGCCCATCGCTTTGAGGAAGTTGGCACAGCAAACAACCTCTGGCTCCTTCGCAGCGTTTTGGATAACGGTGACACCTTCAGCAAGCACTGAAGCAAGCATCACATTTACAGTTGTCCCTACGCTACGCCACCTCGGATCAAGTTCAATCTCCGCACCATGCAACATGCCATCACGACAATACGCATGAAGCCATTCTTCACTTGGGTCGACATCCATAATCGCGCCCATACGCATCAATGCATCGATGTGGAAGTTGACCCGCCTGTTCAAATTACATCCACCCGGTCTTGCCATCCACACCTCTCCCAACCTTGGAAGCAACACACCGAGCATGTAAATTGACGCCCTTATGCTCCTGACATGCTCCTCAGGCAGATGGGGATTGGACAGTTGGCGCGCATCTACAAACACAGTCCCGTTTTCGAACTTGCACTTCGCCCCCGCACTTCTCATCAGCTCAAGGATCGTATGTGTGTCAGCGATGTCTGGCACATTGTGGATGACGCACTCATCGTTGCAAAGCAGGGCTGCGGGTAAAACTGCCAACGCTGCATTCTTGCTACCACTCAACTCCACTTCCCCGCTTAACCTCTGACCCCCTTCTACGCATATTTGGATCATCGTTTCTACACCTCATGCCTTGATTGTGCTGTGTTATAACTCTCATCCAACAAGCATAACACCATTTTAGCGCCTGCGTAAGCGTCCAGCTATTGCTCAATGAATGCCCCCGCCGCTTTCAGGCGTGCCACCGCCCTCGCTTTTGCCCTGCGAGCTCTCTCTCGGTCTATCGAGAGGTTGCCAATGTCAAGCAGTCTTTTAACTGCCCTCTCATAAGCCCTCCTCGCACGCTCAACATCAATTTCGTCGCCCCTCTCCGCAGTCTCGCATACGATGGTAACTCGGTTACTACTCACCTCAAGGAAGCCATTGTTCACCGCTATGCGCACAACCTTCCCGTCTGCCTCACGAAGCGTTAAAACACCGATCCCAAGTTGCGCGATGAACGGGGCATGGTTTGCCATTATGCCAAAGTAGCCTTCAACGCCGGGAGCAATCAACGAAACGACATCGCTTGAACGGTAAACAACTCGTTGAGGCGATATGACCTCAACTGAAAAGCTCTTTTGAGACGACATCGCTTCAAACCTTCACTCCCATCCGCTTCGCTTTCTCAACAGCTTCATCAATCGTTCCAACGAGATGGAATGCGCTTTCGGGTAAGTGATCCCACTTGCCTTCAAGTATCTCTTTGAACCCTCTGATCGTCTCCTCGAGCGGGACATAGACGCCGGGGCGACCAGTGTGTTGCTCCGCAACATGAAACGGTTGAGACAGGAATTGCTGTATACGCCTCGCCCTGTGGACGATGAGCTTGTCTTCCTCTGAGAGCTCTTCTATGCCGAGTATGGCGATTATGTCCTGTAGCTCTTTGTAGCGTTGCAATATGCGTTGGACTTCCCTCGCAGTTTGGTAATGTTCCTCACCCACGATCCTTGGGTCAAGTATCCTTGAAGTGCTCGCAAGCGGATCAACAGCGGGATAGATAGCTCGCTCAAAGAGCTGTCTTGAGAGAACAGTTGTAGCATCAAGATGAGCAAATGTTGTAGCAGGTGCGGGATCGGTTATGTCATCCGCTGGCACATAGATTGCTTGCACAGATGTGATAGAGCCTCTCACTGTTGATGTGATACGCTCTTGCAGTTGAGCCATCTCCGTTGCAAGTGTTGGTTGATAACCAACGGCACTCGGCATGCGCCCAAGCAGTGACGATACCTCAGTCCCAGCTTGTGCGAAGCGAAATATGTTGTCGATGAAGAGGAGCACATCCATACCGCGCACATCCCTGAAGTATTCAGCCATCGTCAATGCGCTCAAGCCGACCCTCAAGCGTGCACCAGGTGGCTCGTTCATCTGCCCAAACACAAGCACTGCCTTCGAGAGAACCCCAGTGCGCTTCATCTCAATCCAAAGTTCGTTCCCTTCCCTTGTCCTCTCGCCAACTCCAGCGAAGATGGATATGCCACCGTGAGCCTTAGCAACATTGTGTATGAGCTCCATTATGAGGACTGTCTTCCCGACCCCAGCCCCTCCAAACAAGCCAACTTTACCACCCTTCGGATATGGCTCGAGCAAGTCAATAACCTTTATGCCCGTCTCAAAGAGCTCACCTATCACGCCTTGCTCGCTGAAGGACGGTGGCGGGCGATGTATCGGCCAGTAGTCCTCGGCTTCAACGGGTGCGTCTATGTCGTCAATCGTGTTCCCAACCAAATCAAAAACTCTACCAAGAACACCTTCACCAACTGGCACCTTTATTGGCTCGCCAGTGTCAACAACCTTCATTCCGCGCTTCAAACCATCGGTAACATCCATAGCCACAGTGCGAACTATCTCGTCACCGATATGTTGCTCAACTTCGCAGATGAGCGGTTTAGGCAAGCTATCATCTTCAACGATGACGGCGTTGTATATCTCGGGCAACTGACCAACTGGGAATTGCACATCTACAACAGGTCCCATAACTTGAGCGACTCTTCCGACTGCCCCCTTCGGCATGCGAGTTCATCACCCCATAAGCGACAGTTTCCTTCAACGCTGGAAGCGCCTGAGCGCCTCCGCTGCCGTCGTTATCTCAAGCAACTCCTTCGTTATGCTCCATTGGCGCGCCTTGTTCAGCTCGAGTGTTAGCCTATCAAGCATCTCAGTTGCGTTGTCAGAGGCAACAGTCATCGCTTGAACCCTCGCAAGTTGCTCACAAGCGAATGCCTCAAGGAGCATCTGGCAAACCTGCACCTCAAAGTATTTGGGAAGCAATGCCGAAAGCAACGCCTCCGCTTGCGGTTCAAAAATGTATTCAACTACCACTTCCCCCGCACGCCCGATCTCTATCGGCAAAAGCTTCTTCCTCATCACCTTGAAGAGGGCTGTGCTAACAAAGCCAGTGTAGATGAAGTGCAACTCGCATATCTCGCCGCTCAAATACCACTCCATGAGCTCGTCGCTTATTCGCTTGGCATCTTCATAGGGTTGCCGAACCGATATTTGTGGTGCGGTCCCTTTCAAATTGCCGTCTCGCTTGGCGAAATGTGTTATCCCCTTCCTACCGATGCAATAAAGCATGACCTTTTTGTTAACCGCCTCTTGTTCGCCCATGAACTCAACTGCCTCTCGTATGACATTTGCATTGTAGGCACCGCATAAGCCCTTGTCGCTTGTAACCACAACAAGACCAACAAAATCGCTCTCGTTCGCTTTAAGCAACGGATGCTCAGCCACAGTTATGTAAGGTGCTACAGCGTTGACGATCCTCTCAAGCCCGTTTGAGTATGGAGAGCTTGAGAGCGCTTTAGCTTGAACACGCTGGAGCCTCGCTGCAGCGACCATCTTCATAGCCTGTGTTATCTGCCTTATGTTCCTTACAGCCCTTATCTTTTGTTTCAAAGCCCTCAAGCTCTGCATAGCGGTCGCTCACCGCAAGGAGGGATTTAGCGAAGAAGCAACCAACGCTTCATTTCACGCTTTCCGCTCTCACTTGCAACTGCTCCAAAAACATCTTCTTAAACCTTCTGACCGCCTCATGCATTTTTTGCTCGGTCGCTTCGCTGAAGTCTTTCGTTGTCTCAATCTCCCTAACTATCTCTGGGTAGCGCTCATCTACAAACCTGAGGAAGCCACTTTCGAAGTCCCTTACGACCTCAACTGGCAGGTCATCCAAGTAGCCGTTTATGCCGACGAAGATGGCGAGCACTTGGTGGCTCAGCGACATCGGCTGATACTGATCTTGCTTGAGCACCTCAACGAGTCTCTCACCCCTTGTTAGCTCTTTCCTTGTGACCTCATCAAGCTCGGTTGCAAACTGAGCGAATGCTTGCAGTTCAAAATAGCGAGCCATGTCAAGCTTCAACTGCTTTGCAACTTTGTTCATGGCATTCGTCCTTGCAGCACCGCCAACCCTTGACACAGATAAGCCGACATTTATCGCTGGGCGTATGCCTGCATAAAACAGGTCTGGCTCAAGATAGATCTGACCATCTGTGATTGAGATTACATTGGTTGGGATGTATGCTGCATAATCTCCAAGCTGTGTCTCAACAATTGGCAAAGCGGTCAACGAACCGCCCCCATACTTGTCATCAAGCTTTGCAGCTCTCTCAAGGAGGCGTGAGTGGAGGTTGAATATGTCCCCGGGGTATGCCTCACGCCCCGGTGGACGACGAAGCAGAAGCGAAACCTGCCTGTATGCTTGTGCGTGCTTCGTCAAGTCATCGTAGACGATGAGCGCATGCATTCCGTTGTCTCTGAAATATTCACCCATCGCGCATCCCGCATACGCTGCTATGTATTGCATTGGCGCTGGGTCGCTTGCGGGTGCGCTTACAACTATCGTGTATTCCATCGCCCCATACTTCTTGAGTGTTTCAACGACGCTCTTAACGGTGCTCTGCTTCTGCCCGATTGCGACATAGATGCAATAGACTGGTGGGTCTGCGTTTTTCTGGTTGATTATCGTGTCAATTGCGATTGCCGTCTTGCCCGTCTGCCTATCGCCGATGATCAACTCCCGTTGCCCTCTCCCTATCGGTATCATTGAATCTATCGCCTTAATGCCAGTCATCAGTGGCTCGCAAACTGGTTTCCTCATGACCACACCCGGGGCTTTCACATCAACCTTCCTCGTCTCCTTGTAAGGTATGGGACCAAGATCATCAACTGGTTGCCCGAGCGCATTCACAACTCGCCCAAGCAATTCCATCCCAACAGGCACTTCAAGTATCCTGCCAGTGCAACGCACCTCATCGCCTTCGTTGACAAGCCTGTCTGGTCCAAAGAGCACGATGCCAACGCTATCCATCTCTAAGCTGAAGACCACCCCATAAAACTCCCTCCCAAGCTCCCTGCTCGCCCTCGGGAAGAGGAGCAACTCGCCAGCCATAGCGTTTTGAAGCCCATAAGCCCTCGCAATACCGTCTCCAACTTCAATGACATAGCCGACATCAACAAATTCGGTCTCCCTCTCATATTGCTCAAGCTCGTGTATAAGGACGCTTGCAAGTTCCCTTGCATGCAGTGTCATCTTTAACCACACCCCTTGACTACGGGCTTGCGCTATGCTCTCCCTCAGCATGCTCGGAAGCTGTCAATTGAATGTATGCTCCTCTCACTTTAGCGAGGATGGATTCAATTGCTCCCTTTATGCTTAGGTCAAGCAGTTTGTCTCCAGCCTTTATCACAAGCCCACCTATAATGCTTTCGTCAACGCCAGCTTTGATGATAACTTTCTTGCCCCAAAGCTGGCTTGCCCACTCCTTTATCCTCTCAAGCTCGCTTTCGGTCAGCTCAACGGCGCTCTTAACTTCAACATGCAGTATCCCTCGCCAATCGTCAGCCATCTCTTTGAAATGCATGAGTATGTTCTTCAGTTCTCCGACCCTCCCCCTCTTCAGGAGCAGTTCAAGGAAGCGCATCACCAATTCACTGACATGGTTGGAAAAACGCCTCTGAAGCATTTCGCTCTTCTTGTGGAACGGGATCAAAGGATGCGATAAGATTTTGAGCAATGTTGGATGGTGCTCAATAACAGCTTGCACGAACGAAAGCTCTCTCTCAACACCTTCTATGTCACCGTGTTTTAGGGCGACCTCAAAGAGCGCTTTCGCATACCGCTTAGTTACTCCTCCCTGCCAACTCCTCCGAACCATCCCTCGGCAACTCCTTGTCAATGATCTGTGCTATAAGCCTTCTGTGCGCTTCCCTGTCCAATGTCATCCTCACAGCCTTCTCGCTTATCACGGCAGCAAATTCAACGATGAAATCGCGAAGGTCAATCAACATCTTTTCACGCTCGTATTGAATTTCTTGGCGAGCGCGCTCCAGTATCCTCTGAGCTTCCTCCCTCGCACGCATGAGCAGTTCATCCCTCGCTGTATACGCCTCCCGCATCGCCTCCTGAAGGCGCTGTCTCGCTTCCTCTTCAATGTGAGCTAAGCGCTCCTCGTATTCGCTCCTTAACTTCTCCATCTCTTGGCGTTGTCTCTCCGCATCTTCAATGGCTTTGCGCACCTGCTCACGACGCTCGTTGAGCAGTTTCTGTATTGGTCTGAAGAGCAACTTCGTCATCAGAAAGAGAAGTATCAGGAAGCTACCAGCCTGCGTAAGGATATAACCCCAGTCAAGATGCAACTTGCTCAACACATCGAGTGGGCTCATCTGTTCCACTTCAATGCACCTCGCCCCAACGACATGAGTGCCATAAGTAGCTCCACATATCAGTTTATGCCCTTGATGCACGAGCAAAGGAGACCTAACGCACTATCATCCTCGCAAGCAAGCCTTGAAGGACAAAGAATGCAACGAGCGCATAGATGACGAGAGACTCAATTAGAACGAGCGTCAACATGAGGAAGCGCCATACATGCCCTGCTGCCTCAGGTTGCCTCGCAACAGCTTCACATGCAGCTACCGCAGCACGACTTTGAGCATGTGATGCAAATACGACTGCCATCGGTAAACCAAGCGCAACGGATGAGCCAAACACCGCTATCGCTATCATAGTTTCCCCCACCGTTCATCCCCCCTTAAGTTGGTCTCGCAAAAGCAATCACTCGGCTTCCTCGTGCTGTAAGAACATGCCGATGTAGACACCTGTTAGGAGCGAGAAGACATAAGCTTGCACAATACCTATCAGGATGTGAAGCAAAACCACAGGGAGTTGAAACGGGAAAAGCATCTGGAATGGAGTTGGCAACCCAATCAGCTTTCGGAAGAAACCGTAGGTAGCCAACCCGAGAAGCGCAAACTGATACAGGACGACATCCTCACCGAAAATGTTTCCAAACAATCGCATGGAGAGAGAGACAACCTTTGCAGCCTCGCTGACGATGTGAATGCATATTGTGACTGGCACCATCCACGCCGTGAGGATGCTACTCAAAAGCGGCTTATCAACATAGTGCATCAAGTAGCCTTTTAGCCCCAATTCCCTAAGCGCTATGAAGTGGACACTTGCGATCGCAGCCACCGCAAGCCCTATCGTGACATACGGGTGGGATGAAGGTGACATGAAGCCGGGAATTAGCCCTATGAGGTTGAGCAAAAGGATGTAGATGAAGAGCGTCCCTATGAGTGGCGCATAGATGTGTCCCTTTGGACCAATGACAGAGACGGCAAAATTTTCGATTGCCTCAACGAACCATTCGGCAACCGTTTGGTTGACCGAGCCATCATTCGGTTTCAGAGTGCGTTTTGTCCACCACGCCCAAAATACAAGCCCGATGATGACAAGCCAACTTATGAAGAGCCAATCGGGTATCGGGAAACGAGTCTTCTGCGTCAGCAACCAGACGAAGTGAAACCAAGTTTCCTCAGGTGGCGCAATAGACGGTTGCTGAAATGCTTCAACACCTTTCATCCGTCCCGCCCTCCAAACCACCCTCAGCTACAACTCTTTTGCCTTCAACAACGCTCTTACCAACGAGCTTGAGCACAAGCACAAACGGCGGTAAGGATAAGCCGATGAGCAAGCCAAAGTAGTTGATAGCCCTGTAGGTTGTGAGAAGGTAAAGCGATGAAAGTAGCAAAACATATTTTGCGACCATGAGGACAACGGCGAGCCTGCGTCTGTAGCTTTGGCGGAATATAAGGTCTGTTACAAACATGCATGTCACGCACACAAAAAGCAACCCTAACAGCAGACCAACCGAGTAACTCAATATCAAGCGCCAATTCTGAAACTCACACAGCACGAGCCAAACCAAAGCGCCAACGATGAAGGTCGCGCTACAAAGCCTCTTTATGAAGCCCCTCTCAAAAGATGCCATCTGCTATTCGCCCTCTCATTCGCCAAGCTTCGACAAGCTCCTTAACACCTCATAAGCACCCGCAGCAAAGCCAATAAGTATGCCGATTGCAACACCTACACCGTTGAGCGAGAACATGCTATCAATCCATCTCCCCACAAGCCATCCAAGCACAACAGCCCCAACGAATATGCTCCCAGAACCATAGATGAGAGCGCCCTCTCGTCTCCACTTGCTATCCCGCTTTCTGTCATCATTGTTTTGGTGCCCTCTTAGCACTTCATTGCACCAGCCAATCGTATCCGCACAGCTGTGATAAGCTCCACAGTTATCCATTATGATGCTACCAAGCCAACTTGCGGTATACTCAGAAAACGAGCCCTTGAACTACCGCTCTGGAGTTGGGAGAAAATTTAACTCGTAAGCTTGCACTCACGGAACTTGGCTTATCGCGCTGGACTTAAAACGAGGCTAAAACTTCAAAGACTGTCATTCGGGTGGAGAGGAGATGCGAGTTGAGTTGCTCGACTTTGAGCTTCCGAAGGAACTCATAGCGCAAGAACCGATTGAACCGAGGGATCACGCAAGGTTGATGGTTTTGCATAAGAGCAGTGGCGAGATACAGCATCGTGTGTTTTATGAGCTTGTTGAGCTTTTGTCACCGGGCGATGTCATCGTGGTGAACGATACGAAGGTTATTAAGGCGCGCCTTCGTGGGCGAAGGCTACCAACTGGTGGGAAGGTTGAACTGTTGCTTCTGCGCCAAATTGAAGATGGTGTTTGGGAAGCGCTCGCATGCCCAGCGAGGAGGGCGAGACCCGAGACCGAGATTGCTTTCGGCGACGACTTCTTTGGGAAGGTCATCGAGATAAAACAAACCAGAGCGAGAGTTGTTCAGTTCAACAAGATTGGCTTTGAATTTTGGGAAGCGCTCGAAAGATACGGTAGCGTCCCGACACCGCCATATATCAAGCGCGAAGTCCACAACGAAAGGAGCTATCAAACCGTTTATGCGAAAAAGCTTGGCTCGGTGGCTGCTCCAACCGCTGGGTTGCATTTCACCGAACGCCTTATGGATGAGCTTGTAAGGGCAGGCATCAAAATAACCTCGGTCACATTGCACATAGGATGGGCTACATTCAAACCGATTGCCTCCCCAGAGGTTGAGCAACATAAGATGGAAGAGGAATACTGTGAGGTCTCGGAAGACGCTGCCAACGAGATCAACACGGCTAAAGCGAGTGGAAAGAAAGTAGTAGCAGTTGGGACGACAGTCGTGAGAGTGCTTGAGAGCGTCGCTGATGAGGATGGGACTGTAAAACCTTGGGCAGGTTGGACAAACCTATACATCACTCCCGGATACAAGTTCAAAGCTGTGGATTCGCTCATAACGAACTTCCACACGCCACGCTCAACGAACCTTCTACTTGTCATAGCGTTCGCCGGACTTGAGTTGACGATGAAGGCTTATCAGGTGGCGATAAAAGAGCGCTACCGATTCTATTCGTTCGGTGATGCGATGCTCATACTGCCATGAGTCGTTTGGCTGAGGATGGACAAAGCGGAAAGGAATGTATCACCTCATCAATATCTCACATTCACCAACCACCCTCAGCTTCTTCCAGAAGCGTCTCTTAAGCTCTTTACCGTCGCTTAACTTCAGCCCTTCTAACTCCCGCTTGTGAACAACTGCTACAAGTAGCTCATACTTCCCTGGCAAGATGTCTATATCAGCTGGCAGGCAGTAGTCAACGGCAACGGTATCGCCACTTGCTACCGCAACTCCGCTCGGGATCAGCTCATGAGCTTCAGCAACCCAAAATGGTCTTTTGTTCCCACCAACATCTTTCACTGGCGGATAGGCTATGTCTGTGTTCTTCATGCGCAAGAGCCACAGCACCCTTGCTTCTTTCAATTGTGATGGGTCAAGCACATACCAAATGCAGGTGAAGGCAACGAACATCTCAGGGTGCGTGCGCCCACGATGCAACTTCAGCTCAACAAGGCGTGCACATGGAGCATCCATCAAAGCATTCAACGGTGGTAAACTCTTACCGAGCACTCTAACTGGCGGTTTCTCAGAGACCATCGCAACCCATCCGTGCGGGTGCAAGAACCACCTCCTTGAGCTGGGCGAGACAAATGTAACATACACCAACCCCTTCCCGATGAAATTCTTCACATGCTTCCACGCCATCTCGTCAGCCCAGCGCTCATCATTTGGGTAACTGAATAACTCCACATCCATCCGCTTGCCCTCAACACGCTGGACTACCCAAATCGCAAACAACAAGTCATCGCTCATGACGAGTAGCTTTGCTCCTTTGGGCAGGTTCGCGAGTATGTCCTCAGCCATATCTTTTGCGAGCCTATCGCCACGCATTGAAGCGAGCGGGTATGCAATTACAGCCTGAGAGAGCGTTGTGCTGATGAGTATCGCTACAAAAGCCAAAAGAAGGATGCTTGAAAATCTGTTGCGTGCCCCAAATTGTCTGACTGTTTCCCAGATGCAACCTGCACCTACTCCGCCAACGCATGCGCATACAGCCCAAGACGGCAAATAGAAGTAAACGATGTCTGGGACATCATACCTTAGGTAGAAAAAAAGTTGTGCGAGCAAACCGCCGATGGATGCTATTAGAACCGAAGGGGAGATAAAAGCGAGCGCAACGCAACCAGCTGGCACAAGCAGAAAGACAAGCCAGAGTTGTGCCATACCAACCTTCACCCAGTAGAAAAACCTCTCCGGCAACCTGCGCATCGGTATGGACATCATCTTGGTGCGATACATCTGCCCTGTGACATAGAACTTAAATCCCTCAAACGACTTTGCTGGGTCTGGGAAGCGATAGCCATCATGCCAGTATCTGTGGATGGTAGCCCTTCTGGCTCGCAAAGGTATGTAGGCGTATTGAGCGGAAGGCAAGAGGAAGAAAACAGAAGCTATGAGCAAGTCAATCCACTTGAGCCTCAGCTTCTTTGGGAACGCAAGCAAGGCTATGAGGATTGCTGGTGCGCTCATGAGCGCTGAGAGGTGATGGCACGCACTCAAACCGATCGCCAACCACAACCCGTATAGGTAGCGCTTATCTGCGGTCTTAAGCAACTTGATGAGCAAAAGCAATGGTAGCAAAGTGAAGAAGACGGAGCCTGTGTAAACTTCGGCTATGACCGCTTGAGACCAAAAGACATACGAGAAACCAAGCGACATAGCTGTAATGAAAGCCACAAGGCTTGCGCCTGTTAAATCTGTGACGATGCAATATGCGACTGTGCATGAAGCTGCTCCAAAGAGGGCTGAGAGCAAATTAACCCTGAACGAGATGTCACCGAAAGGCACTACGATGGTTAACAACTTTGAAAATAATAGGTGCAGTGGGTATCCGCTTGGATGGACGAGAGCCATAAGCGCGCTTCCAGTTATGAAATCACCGCAGTCGCCACCGAATGAGACAGTTGGCGCAAGCGTCCACATGTAAACTGAAAGAGGTATGAGGAAAGAGCCGATGAAGAAAAGCCTGTTCAATTGCGTTAGCCTCAACTCGTTGTTGCGCATCAGCTACCGTTCACCTTGGCATCCTCTGAAGTTGATTTATCACTTTCAACTTCACCCATCGCTTGATCGACGCCCATCATTTTAGCCTTCTGATGCCATTGCTCAACTGGCGGCAACTCCGAGAGGTCCTTCAACCCAAACACCTCAAGGAAATGCTCAGTGGTGGCATAGAGGTATGGGCGTCCGGGGGCGTTTTTTCTACCGGCTATCTTGACGAGCCCGAGTTCGATCAACCTTGCTATGCAATGTGAAGAATCAACGCCTCGTATTTGCTCTATCTCTGGATGAGTTATCGGTTGCCTGTAGGCGATTATGGCGAGCGTCTCAAGCGATGCCCTCGAAAGCCTCACACGGCGTGGTTGACGAAGCTTCGCAACATAAAGCCCATACTCAGGGCGAGTGACCATCTGGTAGCCACCAGCAACCTCAACTATGGCTAACCCACTCCTCTCATCATACTCCTTCTTCAGCTCCTCGATAAGCTGTTTTGTGAGCGCCTCATCAGCTTCAACGACTTGGGAAAGCTCGCGCAGTGACATAGGTTTGTCTGAAACGAAGAGCAGGCACTCAAGCGCCCTCTTCAGGTGAGCCATCTGAGCCACCTTGTTCGATTTGGCTTCTTGAGAAAGCTCCTCAAGAAAGTGGCTTTGCATACCACCCATGCTGTCACTCACGCCCTTCATGTGACCTGCTCACCCTCAAAGCAAACGAAGGGATAGCTCACATCAGCGTGCGCTCGGAGCGATGTGGATAACGATCGGAGCAAACGGTCTTTCCTGCTCAATTATGATGAGACCTCGCTTGAACAATTCAAGCAAGGCTAAGAATGTGACGATGACATCGAGTTTCGTCTCACAGTCGTCACAGAGTTCCCAGAACATACATCCAGAATGCCTCGAGCGCAGTTTGGAGAGTATGGCTTGCATACGCATTCCAACGGTCACTTTGCGTCTCTTGATGGGGAGCTTTGAGCCATCTGGGAGCCTGCTTAAGGCTTCACGCAACGCCCATAGCAGATCAAACACCGAGACACTGCCGAGTTCAACAATCTCAGGCTGGCTCAACTGCGTGCCATCCTCGCTTACGCGTGTGAACATCAATGCTCTTCTCTCACTGCGCTCCCTCAGGTATTCAGCAGCCTCACGGTAAAGCGAATATTCAACCAGCTTCTTCGTGAGCAGTGCCCTGACCTCTTCCTCTGAGAGCTTTTGCTCCTCATCGCTGTAGAGTTCTTCAACAGCGCTTGGTTCGGGAAGCAACAGCGCCGATTTCATATACAGCAGGAGCGCTGCAAAGGTTAAAAACTCGGAAGTGATAGCTATGTTCACCTCGCGCATCAACTGTAGTTGCTCAAGGAACTGATGAGTTATCTCGGCGATCGGTATCTCGCAAATGTTTGCCTCGTTGCGCCTCACAAGGTAAAAGAGCAACTCAATCGGTCCCTCAAAAATGTCTATTCGCACATAGTAGCCATTAAAGCGATACGGTTCTACATTGTGTGGGAACTCAAGCTTGCCTTCACAGGTGGCTTCTTCGCATCCTAAGCCTACATGTGAGCTTGCTTCAGCGCTTTTACCCAACACATGTCACCTCTTTCGTTCTTTCATTGTGCTTCAGCTCTCGTGCGACAGTGCTGTGCTGATGCCGTCATCGGTTTGCTTCTCACTTCCACAACTTCATTGCGGTGCGAACTTCCTCGAGGGTGCGCTTAGCCACCTCCCTTGCCTTCTTACTGCCTTCACGGAGCAATTCATCAAGCTCATGGATGTGCGCCTCATAGTATGCTCTTCTCTCACGGTATGGCTCAAGCTCCTCGTTCACTCTCCTTGCGAGTCTTTCCTTACATGGAACGCACCCAAGCTTTCCAGAACGACACTCAGCCTCGATATCTTGTGTTTCATTTGCGTTGTAAATCCTATGGAGGCTGAAGACGGGGCATCCCTCTGGGTGACCTGGGTCACCCATGCGCACCTTCTGTGGGTCTGTGAACATGCGTTTTATCTTGCGCTCAACTTCCTCCCTCGACTCGGACATGAGGATGTGGTTGTTATATGTTTTGCTCATCTTGCGCCCATCGATGCCGGGGACAAGCGCAAACTCGGTAATCCTCGCCTGAGGCTCAGGGAAGATGTTACCGTAAAGGTGATTGAAGCGCCTTGCTATCTCCCTCGTCAGCTCAAGGTGCGGGAGTTGGTCTTTGCCAACTGGGACTGTATCAGCTTTGTAGATGAGGATGTCAGCAGCTTGTAGGACTGGGTAGCCCAGAAGACCGTATGTGGCTGCTGAAGGTCCAAGCTCATCGATCCAATCTTTGTAAGTTGGGTTACGCTCAAGCCAAGGGACTGGCACAAACATGGAGAAGAGCAAATGGAGCTCTGCATGCTCTGGGACGAGCGATTGAACGAATATGACGCTCCTGTTAGGGTCTATGCCCGCGCTGAGCCAGTCAATTGCGAGGTCTCTTATGAACTGCGATAGCTCACTTGTATCCTGCCACGCTGTTGTTAAGGCATGCCAGTCCGCTATCTCAAAGAAGCACTCATAATCGTCCTGCAACTCAACCCATTGCTTCAAAGCGCCCTCAAGGTTTCCAAGGTGAAGCTTGCCCGTCGGACGCATCCCGCTCAATACGCGTCCCTTCTTCATCTTTCTACGCGACATAGCTCACCCTCCCATCAGCTCATGTTTTTATTCGGGAAGCAATGAGAACATCAAGCTGAGCAAACCTTGAAATGGAATGAACACTACTTTGAACACGCCGAACCACAGAAGCAAAAGCAATATCAAAAAGCCAAACGGCTCAAGGCGAGCAAGTTCATAGCCCAACCTCGGGGGCAAAACCGCAACAGCAATCCTGCCGCCATCAAGAGGTGGTATCGGAATGAGATTGAAAGCGCTCAGCGCGAAGTTTATGACGACGCCATATGCGGCAATCATTTTCAGCACCATCATCGCTACCATAAACATGCTCCCTATCACTGGGATCGTAAAGAGCGGTTCAAACAATCGCATCGCAACGACTATTGCGATGAGCAACACATACCAGATGAAGGCGAGGACGAAGTTAGCCAACGGACCTGCAGCTGCAACGATAGCCATGTCCCTGATCGGGTTGCGAAAGCGCCACCAGTTGACTGGGACTGGTTTAGCCCAACCGAAACCGATGCCCGTTAGCATGCTCAGCAGGAACATGATTGCGCCAAGCGGATCAAAGTGTGCTCTCGGATCGAGCGTCAAACGCCCCTCCACTACAGCGGTTGGATCGCCAAGCTTCCACGCAACATATGCATGAGCGCATTCGTGTATGACTATCCCAACGATAAACGCAGGCGCAGCGAAAACTATGTTGCGCAAAACTTCGATCAGAGCAAGCAAACCTCCATGCAACTCAAGGGAACCTCCCTTCGCTCGCATAAACAGCACTATTGCACCACAATCGCCAATTCAGTTTAACATGATGCCTCAAAGAGGGCTACGAAGACCTTCTATCGAAGCTAACATGCGTAGCGTATAATGTGCAATTGCAAGCTCAAAGCAAGTTGCTGTGAACTGGAGCGGTGAAGGTTCGATGCGAACCAGAAGGCTACTTGCGCTTGCATGTGTGCTTTTGCTCGCTTTGTTCATCCGCATGCTCGGGATAGCGAAGAGAGACCTTTATTGTGACGAGGCTGTAGTGCTTCTTTACAGCAAGCTGTCTTGGGAAAGGCTCTTGAAAATACTACCGCACGAAAACTATGGACCGCTATGGTTTGTAGCGCAGAAGTTATGGAACGAGGCTGATGGCTATGTTTGGGCGAGGGTTCTAAGCGTTGTTGCTGGCATAGCTGTCGCTTGGATAGCTTTTGAGATGGGCATGCTCTGCGGTGGCATATGGCTCGCACTCGCTTGCGGACTCATCACTGCCACAAACTGCTACCTCGTCTATTTCAGCCAGAAGGTGTGGAGCTACATACCCTGCACAGCCTTCCTGGCTATGGCGATGCTTCTGGCAATGTGCATCCTGAGCGAAAGCAAGTGCAACTGCTACTCAAAAAAGCAACACCATCTTGTGATGCTCTACTGCACCTTCGCGCTTCTATCATTCTACACGCATTTCATCTCTATACCTCCACTGCTTGCCATCGCTTTCATCGGTGCGTTCCGCCTCAGAAAGGATCGGCATTTAATGAAGGCATGGTGCATAGCACAGGTCGCTATCTTCGCCATGATGCTACCTTGGGCTAAGTTCCTTCTTGGTCGCACAGTGTCCGTTGCGAAGAGTTTCCATATGTCGCATGCGAGCCTCCTCGGCTTGCTCGATATGCTTCACGACTTCAGCATGTTCGCGCCATCAGTGCACCATTCAGTTGCGCACGCGCGCATCATCACAACGCTTGCGTTCATCACATTCGCATACTTGCTCACTTACGGCTTGCCCACTTGCCTCAGATCACAATGTGAGCAGTTTCCAGCACTCGTGTTCGTTTCGAGCGTCCTTCTTTGGCTACTCATCTCAGCGCTTGTGCCAGTCTGGCATCCAAGAACGCTGTTGCCAGTCCTGCCAGCATATTGTTTCATCGTCTCGTGTGCGATAACAAAGCATAAGAAGCCTGTGGCAATTGCACTGCTATGCTTTGTGCTTTGCTTGAATGCCTCATCGCTTGCATTTTATTTTCACGATGAAGCATACGCTGAGGCACAATGGAAGGAAGCATCATCATTCCTCAAGAAGCACCGAAAGCATTCGGAGTTGATACTCCACACATCTGTGCTTTCGTTTCCACCCATCTCGTATCACTTGGGCTCAACTGTGGGGCATAGGGTGATCGGCTTGAGCGATAGAACAGCAACTGCAGCAACTGCGTTCGCTCTCTTGATCGAGCCCGATGTGAGCTTGGAAAGCGTTGATGAGCTTAAGCGTGGAAGGTTTTGGCTCGTTGAGACGACGGACTGGCGTCCGTGGGTGAAACTGAAGGAGGATGAGGCGGCTAAGAAGTTGCGGTTGAGGAAAGATTTGAAGTTGAAGCTCGTGCTAAAACTGCGTGGCGTCAGCATATACGAGGGCTTCAAGGAATGAAATCAACACCATGAGGTGGTGAGTGGAAATGAGCAATTGGCTCTATGTGAAGCCGAGGAAGAGAGCGAGGATAAAACGAATTGGTGTTTTCACGAGCGGTGGCGATGCGCCGGGGATGAACGCATGCATAAGGGCAGTTGTGCGCACCGCCATCTATCATGGCGTTGAGGTTATCGGCATCATGAGAGGCTACCAAGGTATGATTGAAGGTGACTTCATCCCTATGGACAGAAGGGCAGTCTCAAACATCATCCAGATGGGCGGAACGATTTTGAAGACATCGCGGTGTGAAGAGTTCTACCACAAGGCTGGCAGGGAGAAAGCGATAGAGAAGTTGCGTCAGGCGGGGATTGAAGGGCTGGTGGCAATCGGCGGCGGTGGAACATTCAAAGGTGCTCACAAGCTTTATGTCGAATCTGGCATACCAGTGATAGGTGTGCCAGCAACGATTGATAACGACATCTATGGGACGGATTACACAATCGGTTTCGACACGGCGATCAATACAGCCCTCGATGCCATTGACAGGATAAGGGATACAGCGATAGCTCACGGACGCATATTCTGGGTTGAAGTTATGGGAAGGCTTTGCGGGTTCATAGCGACCGATGTCGGCGTCGCTGGTGGTGCTGAGGCAATCCTAATCCCTGAGGAGAGAACGGATATCGATGAACTCGCAAGTGAGCTACTCAACTGGCACAACATGGGCAAGACAAGTTGCATCATGGTAGTGGCTGAAGGGGAAGAAGCAGGTGGAGCATTCCAACTGGCACGACTCATCGGCGAGAAGACAGGGCTCGATTCGCGAGTAACTGTTCTTGGGCACATACAGCGCGGTGGGAAACCAACCGCGAGGGATAGAGTGCTCGCAAGCAAGCTCGGCGCTGCTGCCGTTGAGGCACTACTTGCAGGCGAAACAGATAAGATGGTTGGAGAGGTAAACGGCAAGGTCATCCTAACACCGCTTGAGGATGCATACTCAAAGCGAAAGCCTATTGATAAGTCGTTGCTCGCTTTGGCTCGAATACTTGCCACATGAAAACACAAGCTCGTAGAATGGTAAAATTGGACTTGGGGATTAAGCTGTCAGCAGAATCGGAGAGGTGATTAAAGTGAATCGAACAAACAAGTTGCAAGCGTTGGCTCAGCTTGCCTTCGTTCTCCTCTACGCTTCTGCCTGCATTGCTGTGGGCACTGGGAAAACGCAATTCGGCAATGTGACAAGGCTTTCGAGCAGGCTGACCGCTTTCAACATGTTTGATGATGTTGCGAGAGCTGTTTATTCTTGTTGCCGTCCAGACCAGAAAGAGCAGATAGAACTCGCTCTGAGAGCGATTGACGACTTCCTCAACCTTTATCCTGAGAGTGACTTTGCGCCATACATGTATATGTATCGTGCGAGGCTTTATGGCTTGCTCAAAAACACGCGAAAGCAAGTTGAGGCTCTTCAAACGCTCGTCCAGCGTTTCCCACAGAGTGACCTTGCTGACGATGCCCTCTGGATGCTCGCTCAACGCTATGAGCGGGAATTCGTCGCCGACAAATTTACGAGGGCTCAATTGCTTGAGAGGCTCGCAAACGATTACCCGAATAGCATTTATGCTGACAATGCGCTTTGTGCGCTTGTGCGCTTCTACACCAGTGAGCGCATGGAAGGCGAAGCGTTGCATGCGCTTGAGAGGCTTCTCAATGAGCATCCTTATAGCCCGTGTTGTGATGATGCGCTTTGGGTTGTGGCATCCAAGTATCGCGAACTCGGCAATTACATGGCTGCGATAAGGATGTTTGAGAGGCTGGTCAACGAATTCCCATTCAGCCAACATGCTGATGACGCTGCATTCGCCATCGGGCAATGCTACAAAAGCATGAACATGGACAACATGGCACTCCGTTACTTTGAGGAGTTCCTAAAAAGCTTCCCTGCAAGCACGCTCGCAAGGGAAGCAGTCAGGCAAATAAACGAGATCACAAGACGCCCTCAAGATGTGCTCGCCATGACATTCCCATCGGATATGGCTGATGACATTTTCAACGAGGGTTTGCATCTGCAAGCGATGGGTCAATACAATGAAGCCATAGAAGCATACAGGCGCTTCTTGATGTTGATGCGAGGTCATGATAGGTGGGCTGAAGCCCTCTTCAACATCGGCAAATGCTATCAGGCGATGGAGGTGCTCATAGACAGGTTTGCGAGGGCTTCAGGTCCTGAGGAGATATATCGCCTGCTCCCCGAATGGCGTGCTGCGGTCGGAAACGCAAGGATGCCAGTCCCAACACCAACCAACTGGGAGAAGGCAAAAAGCGCTGTAAGCGTCTTTCAGATAGTCGCGACCCTTAGGGGATGCCCACTGCAAGTCAACGCCCTATACGAGATAGCGCAATGCTATTGGCAACTTGATGATGAGGAGAAAGAAGCGCTTGCGCTTCAGCAACTGCTGACAGCGTTTCCCGGGTGCGGTTACGACGCTGAAGCTTGGTATAAGGTCTTGCGCTATTACCAAAACAGGAACAACTACCCACGCTGTCTCGAAGCTTACGCGAGCTTGTCGAGGGCTTTCCCAACTGTATTTCCGCCAGCGCTTGCTCGGGATAAAGAGATGTTCCTGAGGGTGATGCGCTACTACTACAAGGCTGCTGAGAGGGCATGGGAGGAGGGCGAAAGGCATCACATAGGTTATGCGATTGGCATAAGCGACCTTGAAGATGAAGCGCTTTTCATCGGCGGTGTTATAGCGTTGGAGAAGGGCGATATAAAAGGCGCAAGGGAAAGACTCAGAAGGCTGGTTGAGCAGTTCCCCACAGGCAGTTTGTATGTGCCGGGCGCCTTCTTGCTCGCGAAGGCGTATGAACTCTCTGGCGATAGGAAGAGCGCTATAAGGACATACAGGCAATTGCTACAGCAGTATCCAGAATCTGGCTTGAGAGATGACATTGAGGAAGCGCTCTCAACGCTTCAGGAGAACAACACAAGCTTGGTTGAGAGGCTTGGCAGGTGGATGGGCAAGGCGAGGGAAGTGATTCATGGCGAGCTGAATTGGGCGCTTGCTGACATATGGGAAGGTAAAAAGGTTGTGGTGCTCATGCCGTTTGATGTGAGTGTGAGCGTCCGCCAATACAACCTACCCAACATATGGGAGGCTGCCTCTGAATGCCTTGCGCAATGGACAGGTTGTGATATCGCTTCGAAGGAACCGATACTCGTGGTTCTGGCAGACGGTGTTCGTGGGCGCTCACAAAACACAATCACGATGAGCACTTCACAGGTTGGTGACCCTCCATCTTGGCAACTCGGCTTCAGAGAACTCGCGATGGCTTTCCTCTCTTCAAAGGAACTGAACTTTGATGCGCTCGGTGAAACGAAGCACATATGGCTTGATGCGTTTGCAAGGCTTGGTGCTGCAGGGCTTCAATACAACTTGGTCAGCGAGACAAGGGACACGATAGGCAGTCCGAGCGCGATCAAACTCCCACACGAGGAGATCATAAGGGCATGTGAGATGGCTACTAACGCACTCATGCAGTATGTGAAGCAAGGTGCTGACATAACGAAGTTGAACGCCGATGTTGCCCTCGGAATGCTCCTTTACTTGCTTAGCGCTAACGGCTATGGGCAGGAATTGGTTGACCTGAGCCCCTATCAGCGTTTCTTCAGTTTCATGCGCAACCTCAATGATACGGCTAACGGAACATGGGCTGATGTGCTCTTGGAGGCGTTGAACAACACATTCAAAACAGACCTTTCAGGCTTGCTTAGCACATGGGGATTTCCCTCAAGAAGAGCTCGCATGTGAATGCGTTCCCATCACAACTCTCATGGCTCAGTCGAAAACGAACACCCAAACCCTTCGAAAGGTGAAAGGCTGATGCGCAAAACATCAAATGCGCTACTACGCAAGTCAATCTGTCCAAACAGCACTGAGCACATTTTGAGCAGGCGAAAATTCTTGCTCCATCTGATATCGTGCTACTCACTCCTCAACATGAGGACTTGCTTGTTCGCTACATCAGCAATAAGCTTGGTGCGTGCACGCTTTTACAAACCGCTTGGTGACGGGAGGGTTGAATGCCAGCTATGTCCGAGGAGGTGCATCGTAGCGCAAGGTGAGAGGGGCTTTTGTGGCGCAAGGGAGAACAGGAACGGCACTTACTACACGCTCGTTTACGGGCGCGTATGCGCTAAGCTTGTCGACCCAATTGAAAAGCTACCTCTGTATCATGTCCTGCCGTCGGTTAAAACGCTCGGGATAGCAACAGCTTGCTGTAACCTCACATGCAAGTATTGCCAGAGTTGGCAAATATCGCAAGTCCGCCCAGAGGACACCCAAAGCGTTTACATGAGACCAGAGGATGTGGTTGAGGAGGCGAAATCGCTCGGGTGCAAAGCTATAGCTTACACATACACCGAACCCGTTAACTTCATCGAGTATGCGATTGATTGCGCTAAGGAGGCAAGGAAAGCTGGCTTGCTCAACATATGCCACACTGCAGCCTTCATCAACCCAGAACCGTTGAAGGAGCTTTGCCGCTACATGGACGCATTCAACATTGACCTCAAGGCTTTCAGCGATTCCTTCTACCGTGAGGTATGTGGTGGGCAGTTAAAGCCCGTTTTAGATGCCATCAAGATCGTTGCAAACGAGTCAAACGCATGGCTTGAGCTAACATACCTTGTCGTGCCGAGCTTGAACGACGATGAGAAATCGGTCAAGCAAATGTGCGACTGGATAAAACAAAATGTAGGCGCCGATGTCCCGTTACACTTCACGCGCTTCTTCCCGATGTATAAATTGCGGAACTTGCCAGCAACGCCCGCTAAGACGATTGATGCGCTCAGGAAGGTTGCCTTCCAAAGTGGTTTAAGGTATGTGTATGTTGGAAATGTTCCGGGGCACGGGGGCGAATCAACATATTGTCCATACTGCGGTTCCCTGCTCATCCAACGGGTGAACTACATCGTCAGATTTAACAGGATACGCAAAGGGCGATGTCCCGATTGCGGTATGCCAATACCTGGCATCTGGAGCTTGACACAGAAGTGAGGTCACCAAAATGAAGCGAAGGGAGTTCCTCAAATTAGCGGCTGGTGGGATATTGGCATTCGGCTCCGCTGTAAACTCAGTGTCGCCCCAAACACAGCGGAAACAAAAACGCTCAAGGGTCGTAATCGCCCGCCACAAACTCTTTTACTCGCTCCCCGACGAGAAGCCATATTGGCTACTTGGCGCTGAAGCTGTTTACAACGCACTCTATCAAATGCTCAATGAAGCCCTCTTGAAGCTCACAGACGCAGATGACATAACATCGGCTTGGCGCAAGTTTATCAGGCAAAGCGATGTTGTGGGCATAAAAGTCAACTGCATCGCGGGTGCCACACTCTCAACAAGCACATTGCTTGTGAACGCCATCGTAGCCAGCTTGCTCTCATGCAATCATCGCCCAGAGCAAATCATCGTTTGGGATAGAACTTGTGACGAGCTTAAAAAGGCTGGCTACACCATACGCACAAGCCCACCCGGTGTCCTTTGCTACGGGACGGACGCAGTTGGATATCGCAAACAGCTTTCGGCATTCGGTGAGGTTGCAACATTCGTGAGCAACATAGTAGCGCAACAATGCAATGCCATAATAAACGCTCCCATCCTCAAAACCCATCAGATAGCTGGGATAACCGCAGCGCTGAAAAACCACTTCGGTTCGATTAACAACCCGAACAGGTATCACATGAACCGCTGTGACCCATATGTTGCTGATGTGAATTGTCTCCCCGACATACGCTCCGCTCATCGGCTGGTGATCTGCGATGCGCTCCGCCCGCTATACAACGCTGGTCCTGAAGACAACCCGAAGTTCAGGTGGAACTACGGTGGGATAATAGTTAGCGCTGACCCAGTGGCTGTGGATTACTATGGCATGCGCATAATTCAGGAGAGAAGGAACAAGGTTGGTCTCGGCAGTATCCGCCCAGAGCCAACTTACATACAAACGGCTGCCGACTTCAAGCACTCACTTGGAACATGTGATGAAAGCCAAATTGAGCTTATCGAGATGGACATCACTTAGTTGCGATGGTTGCCTCCATCGCCAGAACCCAAGAGTGCGATTCATCAAACCTGACATACATTTGCCTCTCATCGCCAGCGAGCGCCCAAAGGTAATAGAGCCTATAGCCGGGCGCAACGACGACTGGGTGATAACCACGAGCAATTGCGAGCGTGTCACCATCACCCACAACATAAACCTCTTGTCTCTCGTCATCGTATAGGAGTTGCACAGCGAAGCCGTAACTTGGGAAGATGCGGTAGTGGTAAACTTCCTCAAGCCTCACTTCGTATGGCGGGTTGTTTATGTCATGTTTATGTGGTGGGTAGCTTGACCAGTTTCCGGGTGGATTGCGGGTCTCGCCGAGCAAGAGTCGCGCAGCTGGAAATGAAGCATCAATGATGTCGTCAATTTCTCGCTGCCAGTTCAGGAAGCCGACGGTGCGCCTTTTAACCTGCTCTGGGGTTATCAGTGTAGGCTCTTTAGCACCGGTGTTTTTGTCGGTCACAATCACTTTAACCACGGCAGCCTCAAAACTGCTTTTAGCGATGATTCTGTATCGTGCGTTTGGCGGGACATAAAGAGCTGTCGCTTTACCGCTAAAGACATCACGCCTGCATTGGAGTCCCTCCCAAGATGCGTTGCCAGCATAAATTGAGCAAGCACCAGAAAGCACAACCACTGCCACCTCCGCTCCATGCTCATCGCCAGAAGAAAGCCTCACCATGCCTTCGTCTTCCCACTCCTCACCGCTGTTCAACCGCAGTAGGTTGAACTCGAGCCACTCAAGCGCACTCGTTTCTGGTGAGACAACTTTGATAGCGCCCACACCACCTGTGCGCTTGACAAATGTTCCAAGTGAGCCCTTGTTCACCTTGCTCACCTCTGTCGGGAAGAGTTAGATGGGTGATTTTGAAGGATGGCGTTAGCCCTGAGAAGGCTTGGAAACCCGTTCCACCGAAGCACTTTAGGTTAGTAGGGCAGGTTGAGCTCCTCTAAGAGCTTCCTAACGACATCGTATTCTTTGTCATCAACAGCTTCGGTGATGCCAGCCCAACCAGCTAATTCCAATATTCTCCTATGCTCTGGCGATGGCTGATTGAGTTTGAGGAGCGCCTCCTTGAGCTCACGGATGACACCAGCGCGCCTCTTCATCACTTCTGGGAGGCAAACGAAGCATGGGTTTGGGTAGTCCTGAGTCTCGCAAATAGCTTTGACCTTGCTCAGGTCAAGAGTCCCAGAGAGCAACTCCAAAGTGCCCTCACGAACGAAGCCAAACTTTGCTCTACCATACGCAACAGAGGCGACTACCCTATCCTCACGCCTCTCAACAACTGTGTGCAGGGTGTTTAAGTTGATGCCAGCATCCTTACAGAGTTTCGCTTGTGCAACGAAGCCAAAAAGAACCTGTCTTGATGGGACTGCAACTACGCTCCCTTCAATCTCACTCAGCGACGGTGTTCTACCATCGGCGTGCGCTATTATCAAGCCCTTCATAGTAGCCTTTGGTTCGCCTACGCCGCCGACTGGCTTTAGGAGCACTTTAAGGAGTAGCTCCGCATTGCATGCCTTCTTTAGGATCACATAGTGTAGCGGGTCAACAAGAGCTATGTCTGGTTTCCTGCTTTCGATAGTAGCTATCATGCCCTCGCTACTCGCCGAAGAAAGCCATTCAACTCTCCTCCCAGTGGCATCGCTCAAGTAGCGCATGAGCTCGTTATAACGCTGTGCCATTATGTGGAGGGGATATTCTGGCTCAAGAGCAACCTTTGCTGACGGTCGCGCTACTACGCGATGTTTCCCACAACCGCACAACGGAGCAAGAGCCAAAATCGTTAGCCATGTCAATGGCATAACACAAGCTACCATGCGTTGCATTTTGCCATTGCACCTCACTTGAGCAAGTTGCTTTTACTTCAAAGGCTAATGTGCTTTTGCTTCCTGTCTCGGTGGGAGCAGTTCCTGCCTCATGTGCTTGCTTGCCACTTTCTTTTTGACCAGACCGAGCGCTACAGCCACACCGTAAAGTATTGCCTCTGGGCGAGGTGGGCATCCGGGAACATAGACCACCGGTATGTCCTTGCCCTTGATGACGCTTGATAGACCACCACAAGTTGCGTATGAGTCAAACCAGATGTTGCCACCAGTTGGGCAAGAGCCAACTGCAAGGATGAGCTTTGGCGACGGAACTGAATCAATGAGGCGTTCAAGGACTGGTGCAGATTGCCTTGTAACAGGACCTGTAACGATGATGACATCGGCATGCCTTGGGGAGCCAACAAGCCTTATGCCAAAACGCTCAGCATCATAATACGGCGTGAGCACATTTATGACCTCAATGTCACATCCGTTGCATGCGCCCGTGTTTGCGTGGAAGACCCACAACGCCTTCGGAAACGCCTTCTCACAAAGCCTCCTGAACCATCCAACCATGCCAATACCTCCTTTTGCTCAAGTTGCTTGGCACAAGCTCAATCACACCCCTACATGAAGTATCTTCAGGATGCACATAGTTGCACTGTCAAGTAGCGGATGAACAAGCCCCGGGTAGATGCCCAATGCGATGGTCAAGATGGCGAGGATGACCATGGGTATGAGCATGGTTATTGGGAGACGCACTTCACCACCGTTTGCTGCGACCGCAGCAGGTTGGATAACCTTGCATGGTGCGCCCCAGAATATCCTCGCTGCAGCCCTCAAGAAGCAAGCAACAGTTAACAAGCCTGTGAATACGGCTATCACCGCAGCCCACAAGAGCCCCACATCTGCTGCAGCCATGAAGAGCGTGAACTTGCTCATGAACATGTTGAACGGTGGCAACCCACCGATGGCGATGGCGCCAATGAAGAAGCAAACTGCAACCACAGGCATGTGGCGCGCAAGCCCACCAAGCTCACTCATCCTGCGCGTCCCAGTGACATGCGCTACAGCACCGGCGGTTAGGAAGAGCAACGCCTTAACGATGGTGTGGTTCATCAAGTGGAACAGAGCACCGTATATGCCAAGGTATGTTCCAAACCCGAGCCCCTCAACAACATAGCCTATCTGGCTCACGGATGAGTATGCGAGCATCCGCTTTATGTCATCCTGAACAAGCGCCATGAGTATACCAGTGACCATGCTGAGCGATGCCATGATGGCTACGAAGACGACAACCGCAGGGTATTGTGGTGCGAATATGGTGACAGTCCTTGCCATCGCGTATGCGCCAACCTTTATCACGATGCCAGAGAGCAATGCGCTAATTGGAGCTGGTGCTTCTGCGTGTGCATCGGGAAGCCAAGCGTGGAACGGGACAAGCCCAGCCTTTGCGCCAAACCCTGCGAGTATAAGAGCGTTAGCCAACAAAACAACGCTGTATGATATCTTCGGACCGACCCTGCTAAGCTCGGTTATGAGGAGCACATTACGACCCTTCATCTCTGGCAGTTCAATTGCGCCCGCATAGATCAGCACAAGCCCAAACAGCGAGAAGATGACACCGACGGTTACGAGCATGAGGTATTTGTAACCAGCCTCAAGCGAACGCCTGTCCCAGTAGAATGTGACCAAGAAGGCAGTTGCAAGTGTAGTTGCCTCAAGCGTCACATAGAGCCACACTATGTTGTTTGTCACGCATGTCCAGTTCATCATCCCGAGGAAGAGGAGCAACAGCCCATAGTATGTGCTTAACCTTTGGGGTGCATCGGAGCGATGAGCCACATGAACTGGTATGTAGCGTAGCGAATATATGGCAACGAGTATGCCCATACCACAGCCGAGCAGTTCCATCAAAGCACTCAGACCATCAGCATAGACCGTGTTGCTGAATGCAGTCAGCACATTCCCCCGCAGGACTTCCGTGGTTATGAGTATCGCAACGCAAAGCGTCCCGAGAAGCCCAGCAACAGCTATCGTCCCATGAACGATTGAGTTTATTCGCCTTAGTGAAAGGCTTATGATGCCACACGCCGTCGGTATGACAAAGACAAGTATTGGGAGCAACGATTCGACCACCATCTCTCACACCTCGCTTGGTTTGAACCAACTTCACTATGGCAGTGCTGTTCAAACCACCTCAGCGCTTCAACTCTGATAGAGTCAAAGTATCGACAACACCAAGCGCTTTGTAAATTCCTTCAGCGAGCTTGATAAGCAACCACGCAGCGATGATAACATTCGTCCATATGCCGAGCTTTGTCGTCGCTGGGAGTGTCGGTGCGAGTGTGATGAGAGCCAGATGAGCACCATTTTCAAGCAGGATGAACCCGACTACCACTTTAACAACATCCCTGCGCGTGATAAGCACATACATGCCGAGTGAGAAGATGCAGAATGCCATAGCCAAGTTTGAGCGGGCTGGCTCCATCATTGCTGCTATGGTTGGGGCGATGAAGTAGATGTAAGTGCGGAAGAGCCAGTAGAGCGCCACAACTAAAAAGACGCTCATCAGAACCGAAACCCTCAACCCTATCAGAGGGCGTATCTCCATAGTGAGCCCTGTAACTCTTATGTGATGGAGCAAGAGGGCGGGGATGATGATAACCTTCGTCAGCACTGTAACAGAAGCCCAGATGAAGAGCGTTGGGTTGTTCCAAACGAAACCGTATGACGCTATTATGCAAGCCAAGAAGAATGCTTGGACAACGAGTGCCCAAGCGCTGAGGCGCAGGTTGCGAAGCTCGGATGCGACAAGGGATGCAAGAAGATGTGCTATCATGAGCAATGCAAGCACATCTATGCCTTGGATGGCAGGCATGGTATGCTCACCTCTCAACAGTCCTCAAGTGCCTCTTTGGCTGGCGACATAGCATATGCTCCGTAACGCTTCTCCATCGGTGGCTTGAAACCCACTTCCATCATCTTATCCAAGACTGTCTTAGGTTTGAAGCATCTCCCACATCGTGAGCATGTAGCCATGAAGACTTCCCATGTGTCGGTGAGGTCGGCTGGGTCATCTGTGGCAAGCTCAAACTCACATGTCAGTGTTATAGCTTTCTCTTGGCAAACCTCCTGACAGCGTGCGCAGTAAGTGCACCTCTCACGCATTACGGTCATCTTGCGCCATAGTTGTGATGTGTCCTCAATGAGTATGCACCTTGATGGGCAAACATTCGCACAGCCACCACACCCGACGCACTTTGAAACATCAACTTCAACCTTTCCTCTGAAGCCTTCTGGCACTTCGGCGCCCGGTCCAAGCGGATACGGTAATGTCACGACGAGCGGTCTTGGAGCGCCACCACGAAGCGCAATCATCAGCTCCTTCAACTTGCTACCTATCATGTCGTTGCCCCCCTATGAAAGTTGAATCGCTTTAAGCCTTATGGAGCAACATAAGCAATGGCGATAGCGATTGCCGAAGTAAGAAAGACACCAAGGTAGAAGTTGAGAGCCTGATCAACCCTAAGCCTTGGCGAGAGCACCTCAACGAGCGTCACAAGAACGAAAGTGATGAGCACCTTGACGAGCGTGATGATTAGGTCAATGACAAACACCCCAGTTAAGCACCAAGGTATGAAGACAGTGGCAAAGAGGCTTGCGCTGATAAACTGCCTCATATAGACTGCCCACTTCAGCAAGGCGAGCCTCGGACCTGAAACTTCCATGAATGGACCGCCTATTATCTCCTGCTCTGCCTCAGGTATGTCAAATGGGAGACGCCCAAATTGAGCCAGCATCGCCATGAAGACAACACCCGCAGCGATGAGCATCGGGAGCGAGAAGAAACGCATGCGATACCAAAGGATTATTCCAGAAAGCCTGAGAGTGTGTGCACAGACAGCCCCGCAAATGAGGGATGTGATGAATATAAGCTCAACAAGCGTCATGAGCATTATCTCCCTCAGCGCACCAATGCTTGAATATGGAGAGCCAGTGTCAAGCGCCAAAACAGCAAGCGATATCGCAAACAGACTAACAGTGTATACGAAGACGATCAGATCCCCAAATCCATCAAGCGGTGCATAGCCACAAAGCGGCAGGAAAAGGGAGGCAACCAACATCGAACTAAAGGCTATATACGGCATGACCGTTTGGAGTGCTCCACCAACGCGTATGTCTTCCTTCGCAAAGAGCTTTAGCAAGTCATAGAACGGTTGCCAGATGCCAACGAGTGGACCTCTCCTTGAGTGAGCCAAGTTGGCACGGATATACTTGCGCACGAAGCCCTCACACAACGGCGCAAAGAAAAGCACAACGACCACATTCAACACCGCATAGCCTAACCTCTCCATCACTGCATCACCCTCTAATAGAGTGCAATTTTTTTCGTAGGCATCAATGTTGCCTCTCCATTGGTTGTTTAGCAGAGCCACCAAGCTCGCCAACTGTTATTGAGCGCCTATTGAACAGCTCCTGAGCCTTGAGCCTGCAGAGCTCGATCAACTCGTTCCTCGTGTAGAAGCGCACTTCCTTCTTTTTCACATCAACCACTTCAACCCTCTCAGTGCACGAGAAGCAAGGGTCAACACTGCCTATGATTATCGGTATGTCAGCGATGTTTGCCCTGCTGAACGGCTCCGATGGTATGCCTCCATCCTTGTTCTTGAACATAACTGGCAATGCGTGTATGTTCATGTAAGATGGTGCTCGCACACGCCACCTGTGTGGTCTGTTCTCAGCGCTCGTTATGACATAGTGGATGCATTCTCCCCTCGGCGCCTCAACAACGGATATGCCCTCAAGCCCCTCTGGGACTTCCTCAGTTATGTTGAGCACTATCTCGCCCTCGGGCATATCTTGAAGAGCTTTTATGCCCTCCCTAACCAGCCTGACTGATTCGATTGTCTCCTCAAGCCTGACGAGTGTCCTTGCCCAGATGTCGCACTCATCATGCACCTTCTTCTCTGGGACAAGCTCATCGTAGCCAGCATACGGATGATCAACACGCGCATCAATCGCGATGTTAGAGCCCCTTGCAGTTGGACCGACAACGCACATTGCTCTCGCATCCTCTGGTGAAAGGTATCCGACCCCGCGAAGCCTCACATGAAGCATCGTATCACCCTCAACTGCTCTTATGACTGCAACAGTTTCTTCCTCAACTCGCTTCATCACTTCAAGGATGCGCTCGTGCTTCTCCCTCGTTATATCTCGCCTAACGCCGCCCACGATGTTCATTCCGTAAGTTTTCCTATTGCCCGTGATATACTCGGCGAGCCACATGACTGGCTCTCTTATCCGCCAAGCTTGCATGAGCACTGTGTCAAACCCGATTATGTGCCCAGCTATACCGAGCCAGAGCAGGTGGCTATGTATGCGCTCAATCTCGAGCATTATGCTCCTTATGAGCCTTGCCCTCCTTGGTGCTCTTATTCCGAGAGCGTTTTCTGTTGCCTCACAGCACACCGTGCTGTGTATGAAGCCTCATATCCCTCATATCCTTTCGGCGAGGAAAACAATTTGGTTGAATGTAAGCTTGCTGTCACCGAGTTTCTCAATGCCACGATGGTTATAAAAGCCACGGTAGTCGCAACCAACTATTGTCTCACCCTCGACGAAAAGCCTGAAGTAGGCTGGTTCCTCAAGCACTGGGAAGAACGGACCAACTGCCACAACAGTTGCTCCCTCGGGTGGCTCTTTCATCGGCACCTTGCCACGCATATCAGGCTCAGGGCGATAGTTGTATGGGTAATCCTTTCGTAGCGGATGCAAGTCTGGCGGGAAGTCATCGGGTAGAACGAGCCTCCTCGGGTCTGGATGACCATCAAACTTAACACCAACCAAATCCTGTTGCTCCCTCTCAGCCCATTCAGCACCGGGTATTAGCGGGGTGATCGACGGCAACACTGGGTTTTCAGGGTCAACTTCGCAACGCACGGAGAGGAAAAGCTTGTCCGCATCGAGCGAGAAGAAATGCGTTACGGTGAACTTGCCATTTCGCCATCTGTCATCAGTTGCGCATGTGGTCATGTAGCGCGCTTTAAGTGTGTTGAATGCATAGTCGCACGCTGTAACGATGTCGCTCGGTGAGACCTTAACGAACACCCTTCCATCCCTCGGTTCCCAGCACTCAATCACTTTTTCGCCCAACCCTTCGCGCAGGCGTCGCATTAACTCACGAGAAGTCATGAGCGCTCACCCCTCAAAGCTTCGTAGTTCACGAAAGAAGGTAAAGCAAAGCTATGGCGAAAAGGATGCCGATAGCCATCCACAGGACATAAAGCTGTGGTATGCCAGCATGCGTTGTGCTAAACCATTCGCAAGCCTTCGCGCCCACACGAATCACAGCTTCATAGAGCCTATCAACTTCAAAGATGATGCGCATCTTGGCAACCCAAGGCGCCCTCGGCTTCGGCAAAGTCGGGTAAAGTGATGTCACGCGCTTCCTACCCACCCTGAACGAAAGGAAACCCCTGAAGGGCGTGTAGAAGCTCTCAACACGATAGCGTAGTTCCTCACTGCTGTGGAGCTCCCCACATGCCCATGGCGATGCGTAGCGCACTTTCGCACCAGCAAGCTTGTAGAGCGCAAACGGGATGAGCATACAAACCAAGAACGCAAGCAAGTATACAAGGGGAGAGAAAGCTCCAGTGACTCCCTCGCCAACGCTTATCCCAACCGACAAAGGCATCCATACAAACAGCGAATCAAACGGCGGCATGAAATCGGGGCGCAACGCATTCACTGCACGATACACTACAGGCAAAACGAGGTTTGGAAAGAGACCAAGAGCAATGCATATCAGAGCAAGCACAACCTGCGGGACAACCATAGTCCAGTCAACCTCTCTAAGCTCCTTCTCGAGCTGACTAACGAGCTTTGACGGCATGCTAATGAATATCCCCATGAGCTTGATAGAATAAGCGAGCGTGACAGTGGAGATGAACACCGCAGCGATGCAACACGCAAGGTATATCGGGACTTGGAGACCACCCATAATGGAAGCATTGTAGATCAACCACTTGCTCACAAACCCGTTCATCGGCGGCACGCCAGAAATCGCGAGTGCGGCGATAAGAGTTGTGAAAGCTGTTGTGGGCATGAAGCGCCACAAGCCACCGAGCGTGCCCATGTTGCGCGTGCCAGTGCGTATCAAAACTGAGCCAGCGTTTAAGAAGAGGAGACCTTTGAAACACGCATGATTGATCAGGTGATACAAACCAGCTATGAAGCCGAGCGCGCTTAAACCCGGCGAGACGCGCATGAAGCCCATCCCAATTCCTATGCCCAAGCAGATATAGCCCATTTGACCCATACTGCTGTAGGCGAGCATGCGTTTTGAATCGTTTTGGATTAAAGCAGCTACAGTGCATATGAAAAGCGAGACAGTGCCAAACAGCGCTACAACAAAACCCCATGTGCTTAGGTGGTGAGATGAGGGCATCATCCAGACGAATGTGCGTAGGATGCCATAGACACCCATCTTTATCATCACGCCAGAGAGCAAAGAGCTGATAGCGGATGGCGCTGCAGGGTGAGCATCAGGGAGCCAGTCGCCGAATGGGAAGAGTGCAGCCTTCGTAGCGAAGCCAACAAAAAGCAACAATAGCACAAGGTGAAGCAACGAAGGGCGTTCCGTATAAAGCATTTCCATGCCGACCTTGAGGGATTCAAAGTTAAACGAACGACAGAAAAGCCAGACGATAATCACGCCACAGACGATGCCAGTAGTGCCGATGTGCGTCATCACGAAATACTTCAAGCCGGCACGAAGCGATATGGGGTTGCTCTTTTCGTAAATGACGAGCACATAGGAAGCAAGCGTCATCACTTCCCAGAAGACGAGGAAGTAAAACATGTCCCAGCAGGTTACAACGCCGACCATGCCAGCGAGGAAGAACATCAAAAACGGATAGTAGCGGACAAGGTGCTCTTCCTTGTAGTAGTCGTGTGTGATGTAGCCAACAGAGTAAAGTGAAGTGCAGATGCCGAGCAAGCCGATGATGATGAGGAAGAGAGCGCTAAGCTCATCAACCTGTATTTGGAACGCCGCATTTACGACCGGCAATGGAAGGTAAGAATGTCCTTGCTCGATAGCAGGTGCATAAAATGCACGAGTAGCGACGACGAGGCAAAGCAAAGAGCCACAGAAGGCGAAGATGAACCCAAGCCACGCTGTCAAGCGACGAAGCGGTGAAGTTACAGCGGTAAGGAAAGCACCAGCGCCAAAAACTCCGAGGATGATCATCACAAGCATCTCCTGCGAGATCTGCATCTCACCTATCGCCTCCCAAAAGCCGAGCTTTAAATTGGCTTCAATGTGCCACCACAGAGCAAGTCCCCTCAGTGCAGATCCCAACCGCAGTTGCAGACATCTGCACCGCAAACGGCGTTGAGATGAAGCAAAGTATGATCAAGATGGCGATAGCTATGTTAATCGCTGGCGAAGTCCCTTTAGCGCTCCGCACCATCTCAGATGGCTCACCAGCGAACACCTTGTGCGCAACATAAATGAACCACGCAAACCTGATGACGGCATCGATGAGACCGACTATGACAAACAATATCCCGAACTTGCCCAGCGTTATCGCACCTAAGATGAAGTAGAACTTGCTCCAGAAGCCAGCGAATGGCGGTATGCCCGATATGGTGAGCGCTCCGATAAGGAAGCTAACCGCCACAAGTGGCATCTTAAAGCCAGCACCGCTCAGCTGGCTTATGCGCCTTGTGCCAGTGGAGTATGAGAGCGCGCCGACGGAAAGGAAGAGCAAACCCTTGCCCACACCGTGAGCGATGATGTGTATCAACCCACTCTGATAGCATATTGAGCACCCGAGTGACCCGCATGCCCATTCCATCAGGATGTGAGCAAGGTGAACGATTGTTGAGAAAGCGAGCAGTCGCTTCAAGTCATCTTGGTAGAAGAACATGTAACAGCCGATGATGATGGTTATGATTGAGAGCGTGCCCATGAGTATTCCAGCTGTATCGATGGCAGATGGGTGCAGTGCCTTAAGAAACGGGCGAGCTGCAAGGACAACCCTTGCTGGCAGGTATATGCCAGCCTTAACCATAGCTGCTGCGTGCAAATATGCACTGACAGGGGTAGGCGCAACCATAGCATCGGGAAGCCAAGTGTAAAATGGGAATTGAGCTGCCTTCGCCCACGCACCAATGAACGCTAAGGAGAGGAGCGCAACCTGCATCGTCGGTGTGAGCTTCCTCATGGCGTCAAACCCGAAAGACTTCGTGAAGGCGAAACACAACACGATCATGGTCATGAGGAAGAGCCCACCAATATGCGTCATCAAAAGTGCCTTGTAGCCCGCACGAACTGCCTCAGGGTCGTTATAGTCAAACGAGATGAGCGCCCATGAACACAGCGTCGTTAATTCCCAAAAGATGAAGAGCTGGAAGAATGTCGAAGATGTGACGACGCCAGCCATTGACGCAATGAAGAGGAGCATCCAGCAGAAGTAGCGTGAAGCTCCCTCCTCTACTGGATGTTCCTTGTTGTTGGCGCTGACATAGGCAGTTGAGTAAAGCACAACAAGGAAACCTATAACGACGATCAGCGAAAGCATTATACTGCTCAACGGATCAATGAGAAAGCCGAACAGGTCAACTTTCGTTCCAGCAACTTTGCTTATCCATGCAAGCCCACCAACGCTAACTATGTTCTCCTCAGAGCCATAATTGGTGATGAGCCATAAGCCTATGACGGCTGTAGCAAACGACACTACGGTGGCAAAGAAGCGCGCAGCCCTGTCTGGCAGGAAAGCACAAACTATCCCACCGATTGCAGGAACTGCTATCAGCAAGATGCACCAAGTGACCATATCAACCATCCCACATCACTCTCACTTAGCTTTTTAGTTTACTCACAACCATCCACAGAGCGACCCTACCGCTGGCATCGCCGAACGCAAACTTTGAACCATCTGGTGAGAACGCAATCGCCGTGACAGGGCGTGTGCCCCAACTCACCTTTCCAACGACTCTCCACGGCTCAGCATCAAAAAGGACAACCTCGCCGTAAGTGCCGATGGCAATGAGCGAACCGTTTGATGAAAATGCAACCGCATCAACTAAACCGAGGTTGGCAGTCCCTTGCTTGCGCCAAGTGGCAACATCAAACGCATGTAAGCCATCAGCGGAAACGCATATGAGCAACTTACCCTTTTCCAAGTAGCCAACACCCCTTACCTTCATGCCGACATGTAGCTCTTTAACCTTCTTGCCATCGCTCACATCATAAATCGCTACAGCCTTTGCACCACCGATAGCCACCCTCTCACATTCGTTCAAGAAGGTGACGCTGAACGCATCGCCTTTAAACCTTCTGATCAACCTTCCGCTCCTCGCATCCCAGATGCGTGTGTCGCCTTCCATATTGCAACAGCCTTCGCATGCTATAGCGAGCATCCGCCCATCATGAGAAAAAGCCATCTGCCTTATCTCCCCGCCGTGTCCCGTTACCTTTGCAACCAATTTACCAGCGAATAAATCCCAGATGGAGACCACTTGGCTTGCGCCGATGCATGCGAGCAACTTTCCATCACCTGAGAAAGTGCCACCACGCAACGATTTAACATTGCATTGCAAAATGCGTTTGAGCTCACCTTTGATGAAATCCCACGCCACAACATCTCCGCCCTTCCTCAACAGTGCCAACTTGTTCCCGATGAATTGCACCGCAAGCACAGGACGCGAATCGACTTGCGCCTCTGCGAGCTTGCGAACAGCCACCCCCTCTGTAGCTTTACCAAGCTCTTTCGCAGAAACTTTGGGCGTCGCCACAAGTGCAGAGATGACGAAGCAAAGAGCCACCATCATTTGTCAGAACACCCTGTAGAGCTCAAGTAAGCTGTAAGGAACTCCGCCACCACATCGGCTGACTCTTTCACATCATCGCACATAGTTGCACCAAATGAAGTCGTCCCAACTTGAATGCCGATGAGCATCACATCAGCACCAAGTTCACGGTGAAGGTAATCGGCGAGCAACCTTAGCGGTATACCATGAGTTGAGACGGACAAGGATAGTGGTAGCTCCTCACGATGCATGATGACGATTGACCCAGCGTTTGCGCCCACATCAACTGCGTCAATCAGCAATATGCAATCTGGCTCATAAGCTCGCAACAACTGCGTGTAGTTTTCCGGGACATCGCCTGCATCAATGACGAGCGCACCGCTTATGCCTTCAAGCTTCCTCGCCACATAACATCCAACGGCATCATCACCACGCATCTCATTCCCTATACCCACTACTGCGACCTTACGCCACCGCGCATCGCAAATTCTCTCAATCCCTATCTTCTCGTTCATCGCTACATCAACCACGCAACCAAAGGGCTACTAAATCAAACTGACTTCTCTGCGCTCATCCACTCAAGCTCTTTCATCTCAGCCCAAGAGAACACGGGTCCATCAACACATACATACTTGTGCCCTATGGCACAGTGCCCGCACTTACCGACTCCGCACTTCATGTGGCGCTCAAGCGTCGAGATGATGTTCTCTGGAGGCACATTCCGTTTCTCAAGCTCAAGGATGACGAAATGGATCATGATCGGAGGACCGCAGATGAATGCGATTGTATTGTGCGGTTCAATCGGGCTTTGCTCATCGAGTATCGGGAACAGAGTCGTCACAACCCCAACCCTCTTTCCTAACCTCTGCCACTCCTCATCAGCAATATCAACTGTGTCGAGATATTCAAGGTCAGGGCGAGCAGACCATTCGGCGAGTTCACGCTTGAAAACCATATCAGCAGGGGTGCGTGCACCGTATAACACCGTTATCTTCCCGAACCTCTCCCTGTTGTCCAGCATGTAGTTGAGCAATGAGCGCAGTGGTGGCAAGCCAATCCCGCCACCAACGATTATCACCCTCTTGCCCTCCGCCCTCTCCACTGGGAAGCCATTCCCAAGAGGCGCCCTTACACCAACATAGTCGCCTTGCTTGAGGCTATGTAGAGCCCTCGTTACCTTACCTACAGCCCTCACCGTCACTTGAATGTAACCGGTGCGCTTTGTCCAAGTCGGGCTTGATGATATGCCAAACGGCGCTTCACCAACCCCGAAGACGGAAACCTCCGCAAACTGCCCGGGTCGATAATCAATGACACCGTCCTCGATTTGGAGCGTGAATGTCTTCACATCTGGCGTCTCATCTGTGACCTCAACGATTCGCGCAAGCATTGGCTCATAGAGATGCTCACGCATACCAAACCCTCCCAACGAAATTCAATCTTGTCACCTCAACCTCACACCGAACACCTTTTCCTCCCTCAATGTGTTGACGACCGCTGGCATATCAACCACGCCAAAGCAAACTTGAATGCACCTTCCACAACCAACACAACCAACCCTGCCATCCATCTCCATGTAGAAGTAGCTGAGCTTGTGGTAGAAACGCCTCTTGAACCTGCTCAGTTTATCTGGGCGTGGGCTGACGCCTGCAGCCTCCATTGAGTAGCCAGCGAACTGGCAACAATCCCAACAACGCTCCCGCCAACCACAGACTGCTCCATCATTTTCGGATGGTAGCTTATGGTCAACAACATCAAAGCATGTGCACAGCGGGCAAACGAAAGCGCATCCACCACACTCAATGCACCTTGAAGCCATCATCTTCCAAAGTTCCTCAGAGACAGACCTTGATGTCAGCTTGCGAACCCCCGTCCCCATGTGAGAAGCTATCTCAAACTTCTGTAGCGTCTCCTCGTATAGCCTATTTCGCCTCTCAACGAGTTCCTCCGAGGCAAGCTCAAAGAAACCCTCGCGCCCGCTGAGCAACTGCTTCCCTTTCTCTGAGCCAACCTCAACAAGGAACAGCTCGCCGAAGTCTACAAGTTGTATGTCGTATCCGTCCTCAAGGAATGGACCTCCAGCACAACATGGGCAAAAACAGTTCTTGCCAGGGCGTTGGCATGCGATGCTTATGAGTGTCGTCACTTTCGCCCTCTCAAAGAACGGTGTATCAACGAAGCTGCGCGAGAAAAACATCTCAAGGTAGCGCATCGCTGCTACATCACACGAGCGTATGCCGAAGATGATTAACGGTTGTGGAGGCGGTGGGAACTCAAGTTGTGGTTTACCATTGAGCCTGAAGTTGAAGAGAACTTCGGTCTGCGGGAAAAGCAAGGCAACTGGCGATATCGTGCTGTTCACATACTCAGCATCACGAAGTATTTGTTCAAGCGGTGGGTTGACAGCGAAATGCACTTCGCCATGCTCAAGGCGTATTGGGGCTGCTAAGGGTGCATCAAGCGAACGAAGGAAATCGTTCAACCTCCCCTTCGAGAGCGTGAGCTTGCTACCAACTTCAACAGTGCCCATGAACCCCGCCCCCCATGAGTGAGGTGAATTTTTCACTCACCTTGTTCGCTCCAACCTCGCCACAACCACAGGATAGATTGGCGCACCAGTTTGCTCATCCACACCCTCTCGCCCAATTACATGCCGAAGCTGTGGGAAGAACATCTCGGGCAAGATGGCGATGCCAGATGGTATCGCCTCCTTGAATATCGATGTGACACGAGCACTCCCATGCGGTGTGGTGATGGTGGCTGGCATTCCATCTCTTAACCCGATGGAGCTACCCACAGCCGAGTTGACGAAAACATGAGGCGTGAAGCGCAACCTGAACTCCCGTTGAAGCGTCGACGAATGTAACGCAAGCAAATCAGCATGCCATGGCAAGTAATAACGCTCAGTTATGAGAAGGAAAGGAAACTCCTCAGAAGTGCTCGGGAGCGCAGGTGGGCTTATCTCACCATGTGCGCTGTATGTTGGGATGGTTATGGATGTCTCACGAAGCAAGCATGTTTTGGCGTTGGCTCTCTCCAATCTGATGTCACCGTATTCTGGGACAAGGCGCTTTAGCTCATCTTCAATTTCGGCACAGCTTGAGTATCTCATCGTGTATCCAAGCTTCGTCGCCACATCACACAACACCTGCCACTCATCCCTCGCATCACCCTTCGGCTCGCAAACGCTCACCAACCTGCACACCCTTCCTTCCATGTTCACACATGTGCCATCGACTTCGCCCCAAATGGCTCTCGGGAAAACGCAATGTGCTACCTCGGTCAATGGTGAGTGATACGCAGTTATCATGACAAGCAGTTCAAGGTTGCTCAAAGCGCTCTTCAAGAGTTCATGGTCTGGATAATCGGTTAGTATGTCATCGCCGATGATGATGAGAGCGCTGATTTCCTTCCTCTCAGCTGCCATGAGCATTTGGTTGAAGTTCATGCCCTTGTTTCGTGGTAGCTTATCAACACCCCAAATTGAGCATGTCTTTTGAACCGCATCCGCATCCGTCACCCACTTGAACGCGGGGAGCAGATCTGGCGCTACGCCCATGCGCAAAGCACCGGCTGTGTTACACCTTTCGAGCATCGGCAGGATACGACACCACTCAGCGCCCATCCCCTTGAGCACCCTCAAAAGCCTTAGAAGCTCATTCATGCAATGAGGCGAGCGTATGTGGATTAATGATGCTGTATCGTAGATTGCGACCACTCGCCTGCCACTGCTGAGCAAATCAGCTGCAGCCATTATTTGCTCATCGCTCAAGCCAGTTATGGAGCGCACCTGCTCACTACTGAAAGGCATCGGTATGCTTCCGTCAAGCGCTTTTGATAACGCCCTGAGAAGAAACTCATCAGAGAAAGGCTTTGGCGAAAGATACAAAGAGGCATACGGGGCGAAATCTGATTGCCATGTATCAATCAGGAGCAGTTGCCTGCCATCTTCTACGACCGCTTTGAATATGCGAGCTGTGACTTGAGGGTAGCGATCCGATTCCCCGATACCGATGCAAAACAAAACATCAGCCTCCGCCAAATCTTCAAATGAGCAAAGCACCGATGCGCCCTCTTGAGATGAAAGCAACTGGAAAAGTGTTTGCGTAACCCTCGAGCGCCCCGGAAAGTCAACATTGTTAGTGCGGATGACAGCCCTCGCAAACTTCGCCACTACATATGAACTCTCATTCGTGGCACTCGCAGAGCCTATGATGCCAACCCTCTCTGGCGGATACCTCCTCAACACATCAGCAACGAAAGAGACAGCGTCCTCATAGCTTGCTCTTTCTCCCTTAACCAGCGGGTGTAATATCCTTTCGGTGTTGCGCAACGGTTGATGGATGTGCCAGCCGCGTATGCAAAGCCTGCCCTCGTTCACGATGTCTTTATCGCTCGGTATCACTCCAATGGCGTTACCATCCTCATGCAGAAGATACAAACCACAACCGCAACCACAAAAACCACAAGTCGTCTTCCCGCTGACCATCATGTCTTCCTCCTAAGCCCGATGTATTATCATGGTGGATGGAAGCATTCTGCATACAGCACATGCAACGCTATTGCCATTGAAAGCTGTGCACGGCAGAATATGCCCAAAGAGGTGAACACCAATGGAGAAGCAAGGTGGGCAAGCGAGCAAAGATGCAGGGATGCAACGCACCCCACAAAAGGGTGTAACACTGCAAGACGCGAAGCGGTGGGCGCTAACAGGGTTGATCATCCTGTTGGCTGTCTTGGTGATGAGCTTTCTGGTGACAAATTGGGAAGTGGCTGAGATAACACTCCTCCCATTCACACAGCCGATCCACGCACCAATCAGCATCGCTCTCATCATCTCGTTTGCGCTGGGCTGGGTTATTGGTGCTGGGAGCATGCTTTTGCGTCACAGGCGCTCTTAACCTGTCTCCATCAGTGCTTCATAACCTTTGGTATCGTGAACCAAAATGTGCTTCCCTTCTGCGGTTCGCTTTGAACCCCCATCTCGCCACCCATCGCCTCAACCAACTTCTTCATCAAGTAAAGCCCTATCCCAGTGCCCATTATTTTTCGCTTTGGATCTACAACCCTCTCAAGGCGTCGGAAGAGCTTCTCTTGCTGTTCCTTAGTCATCCCGATGCCCTGATCTATCACGGAGATGCGTAGCAAATCCTCTTCCTCCTCAACCTTCACGACCACATCGCCACCGCTTGGCGAATACTTGATGGCATTGTCCACCAGATTCAAAACAACTTGATAGACCTTGTCCGCATCGATTGTGAACTCTTCACGGCTTGCGTGCCATTGCAACTTGAGGTTGTGTTTGTCCGTCAGGCGCTGCATCCTCTCGATGAGTTGTAGCAACATCGCCTTCAGGTTTACATCTTGCACTCTAAGCGTCACTGGCTTCCCCGCCTCAAGCCTCGCTATGTCGAGCATGTTGTTTATCATCCTCGTGAGCCTTTCAGCCTCATCAGCTATTGCAGTGAGCGAATCTTGTAAAAGTGAGCTGTCAATCTCCTCAGGAGACATCCGCAGGAGGGTGAGCGCATAGCCTTTGATGACCGTCAACGGCGTTTTCATTTCGTGTGCGACATCGTCTGCAGCAGCTTCCCTTGCCTTCAGGAGTGTTTCGAGTTCGCGCACTTGCAACTCCGAAAGGATTGCCCTCCTGCCAACGATGATGCCACCGAGCAACGACAGCAACAATATGCCCAACGGGTGGAGTCGAAGCGGTTTGATAGAACTCGTCATAGCGATGCCGAAGTCGAGCCAGCAAAGCGCCACAACTGCTATTGAGCCGATGAGCATGAGCCTCAGTTCGTTCCTCATCGCCTCCTCAGCAGTTTCGGATGATACCCACAGCTGTGAAGCGACATCACCTGAACCCTCAACACCCGTTGCCTCCTCCCTTCTCAACTTGCGCATAAACATCCATGCAGGTGTAAGCCAGAGCACGAAGCTGAAAAGCATGGAAGTGTATAGCGGTCCAGGTCGAACCTGTAGTGCATTGACATCGCTCGGGTTCAAAAAAGCGGGTGTGAAGGCGAGCAATGCGAAAGTTGCGCATGTTAAATGAACGAGCCGAATGACAGATGCAGAGTAAGGTTGATTAAGGAAGAGCACAACAAAGTGGGCGAACAAGCCCGCCGTCAAGAAGTGGAGGGCATGTTCGCATCTGAACCAAAACAGCACCGTGTATGCTTCCTTGCCAACGGTTGACATGAAAGAACAGAAGGCGGTTGCCCCGAGCGCCATGCAGAGAAGCGAAAACACGAGGTATATAACTCGCCTCGCCACAGCGATGTGGAGCGAAAGCATGAATATGCCAACTTGGATGCTGAAGATGGAGCTGATGATGGAAAGCAAATTTGCAAGTTGCATTTTCACGCTCGCCCCCAAACTGAAGTTTTGCGGTTCAGCTAACATTGTAGCGCCTTGCTAAGAAGCGAAAAACAACGGTGCGTAAGGAAGCCCTCCGATGCAGGCTCAAGCCTTTAAGCATGACTGCACGCGTGGTAAAATAAAGATTGCCGAAAGTATCGACACAACCTAAGTGACGGCGTAAGGGGTGAAAGACGATGGCGTCGTATCGGATCGTTCTTCAGTTTAGTGAGAGCCAAATGCTTCAAAAAACTTACGAGGAGGTGAAATGCGAATGGTGGCAACGCTTCGCAAAGTTAAGGTTGTAGAGAACCACTGCAAGGTTTGCGGGAAACCGATTTACGGTCTGCCCATCAAGATCCACAACCTGATATGCAAGGAATGCTATGGCATCGAGCACTACCGCTACAACCGCCAGATGGAAAGCGAAGAGGAAATAACTATCACCCATGAATCATACTTCTCGATACCTGCAAAACGCGTGGCTTAATCTACCCCTTGCGCATCCCGTTGTTGAGCTTCCCTCAAAATACTAACTGCGTGGCTTGTCCCAATTCTATCAGCACCAGCATCGAGCAACTCAAGCGTCTGTTGCAATGTCCTTATGCCACCAGCTGCCTTTATCTTCACCCTGTCTCCCACCACCTTCCTCATCAAGCGCACATCATCAACTGTTGCCCCCCTCGGTCCGAAGCCCGTTGATGTCTTAACGAAGTCGGCACCAGAAGCCATCGCAAGCTCACATGCCCTCTTTACCTCGTCTTCACTCAAGTAGCCAGTTTCAAGTATCACCTTTATGAGCGGGGCTTTTGAGCTTTTGCTTTCACTGGCTTCCCTCGCAGCCTCTATCACAGCCTTAATGTCGCTGACCACAGCTTCGTCATCACCAGACTTTAGCATCCCGATGTTCATGACCATATCGATTTCTGATGCGCCATCATGAATTGCCTTCCTTGCCTCAAACGCTTTAACGGAACTTTCATTGCCACCAAGTGGGAAACCTACAACAGTCCCAACTACCACATCGCTCCCGCAGACCAAATTGGATGCAAGCTTAACCCAACACGGCAGGACAAAGACACAAGCCACACCCCATCTAACAGCTTCCATGCAACCTCTTTCAATCTCCTCTCGCGAATGCGTTGGATGAAGCATTGACATGTCTATAACGCTTGCCAACTGCCTGACCAAACTCATCCTTCATGTCCTCCTTTGCCTTTTAGTTCCCTTTGCTGCTTCCTTAAGCGATGTCACAAACTGGCGTAGCATGCGCCATGTCTTCTCATCACCGTGGGAATAAAGCCACTCATGCATCCGCCTAACTATAGCGCTACCTATGACGACTGCATCGGCATCAGTGCGGGATAGCACAGCTTTAACATGCTCTGGCTTTGATATACCGAAACCAACTGCGATCGGTTTTTCGGTCTCCCGTCGTATGCGTTGGACAAGCTCTCTCAAATCTTTGGGCAACTCCTCCCTCTCGCCAGTTATGCCGGTGCGTGAGACGCAATAGATGAAGCCAGTTGAAACGGCTGTTACAGTTTTGATTCGCTCATCGGTGCTCGTTGGGGCAAGCAGGAAGATCGTCTCGATTGAGTTTTTGTTCGCTGCGTGAATCCAATCGGTTGCCTCCTCGGGTGGCAGATCGGTTATGAGCACTCCATCAACTCCAACTGCAGAACATTCGCGTGCGAAGCGCTCAAGCCCATATTGAAGGACAGGGTTGAAGTAGCTCATGAAGATCAACGGGACATCGGTATACATGCGTATTTCGCTTACAGCTGAAAGGAGCGATTCGATTGTCGTCCCGGAGTTGAGCGCTCTTTCAGAAGAAGCCTGTATGACAGGACCATCGGCGATCGGGTCGGAAAACGGTATGCCAAGCTCGATGGCATCAACTCCAGCCTCAGCGAGTTCAACGACTGCTCTTATCGTCGTCTCAACATTTGGGTCACCACCCGTGAGGAAAACAATCACACCGCCATCTCCGTTTTCACGCAAGCGTTCAAAACAACGATGTAACCCCATCTCCGTCACCTCAATGGCTCATGATCGATGAGAGGTGTAGCGCTTATCGCACCTTACGGGCGATCATGAGAATGTTGCTTTAAGTGTAGCGATAAGGCGCGCAAGTTGCTCACCTGCGCTTGTAAGCAAAGCCTCTACATTTCTCATCGCCTGTTCAAGTGGCATCGGGCGATTGATGATGCTGAATATGGCGTCTATACCGTGTGAGTGAACCGAGTCAGCACCCTCGCCTATTGAACCGGCTATGGCTATCACTGGCTTACCATACCGTTTGGCGAGCTTCGCAACACCGATCGGTGTTTTGCCAAACACCGTTTGTGCATCGATCTGCCCTTCACCCGTAATGACTATGTCAGCAGAAGCTATCTTCTCTTCGAGCTTGACAAGCTCAAAGACTATCTCAGTTCCCCTTTTCAGCTTCGCTTTGAGAAACGCCATCAAACCAGCACCGAGACCACCAGCAGCGCCTGCGCCCGGAACATGCTCAACATCGATCCCAAGTTGCTGTCTAACGATTTCGGCGAAGTGGCGCAAGTTGCTATCGAGCTTCGGGAGCATCTCTGGAGTTGCTCCCTTCTGTGGCGCATAGACATAGGATGCACCCCTCTCGCCAGTCAACGGATTATCAACATCACATGCGACGATGAACTCAGCCTCGGATGCTCTCTTGTCAAGCCCGCTCATGTCGATGCGCCTTAGCCTCCCAAGCTCACCGCCACCAAAGCCTATCTGGTTACCATCCTCATCGAGCAGTTTGACACCGAGCGCTTGAGCCATCCCAGCACCTGCATCGTTAGTTGCGCTCCCACCGATGCCGATGATTATCTTACGACAGCCATGCTCAAGCGCTGCTTTTATAAGTTCGCCAGTGCCATATGTTGTTGTCACCCAAGGGTTTCTCTTTTCGGGCGGGATGAGGGTTAAGCCGCTTGCTGCAGCCATCTCAATCACAGCTGTTTGACCATCACCGAGTATGCCGAATGTCGCCTCAACTTTCTCCCCAATAGGGTTTGTCACCGTTACCGTTACAAGCCTTCCTCCAGTTGCATCAACGAGAGCTTGAACAGTCCCTTCACCACCATCGGCTACTGGCACAACCTCAACTTGTGCACTTGGCATCACGCGCAATATGCCCTCTCTTATCGCCTCGCCAACTTGCTTCGATGAAGCGCTTCCCTTGAAAGAATCACAGGCTATAAGGAAGCGTATCATCCCTCTCACTCCCCAACGCTCACCTTGGTTCGCCTCAGTAGCGCAAAAGAGGAGCACAAGACAGCCATGACTGCAAGCCCATTCAAGACGCCGATGATGATGCAAGTCCCTTTCACTCCGAACGAAGGTAGCAACAACACAGGTGTTATGAGCGCCCCAATAGACGCCCCCAGATGGTCAGCCCTGTCAACCTTACCAGTTGCATGCGCCAAAGCTTGTTCATCACGAGTGCGCATAGCCATGTAGTATACACCGACTGCAGCGGGCAGAGCCATGCCCGTTAGCAAACCTGAGATGGCAAGCAGTAGGAAGAAGGTGAGAAGCAAAGGCATGCCATGCAATTTGGAAACGGATTTAAGCACGCTCGGCATTGAGAAGGAGAAGAACGCAACCGCCAGTGATACGATGCTCAATGTGGTGCTTGCATGCCATCCTTTGCTCATCCGTTTTTGTAATTGCCCCATGAGCATGCTTCCTATGGCGAGCCCGAACATGAATGTCGCAACGAGCGCCCCAACCATCTGATACAGCGAGCTGTAAAGGCTTTGGAACGCGACAAGCAACAGGAGTTCCAAACCCATCGCTCCCATGCCAGCGAACGACCCCGCAAGCAATGATGAGCGCTTCACAGCACCTTCAAGATAGCTACCGGACGAAAGGGCTGTTTGCGCCACGAGATCACCAGCAAATAAGACGGCGATGAATAGGAGGAATGCAAAGAGCAAGCGCCCACCGTAGATTTTCATCCATGCATCAACTTTCGCCATCACTTGCGGATGCGACCTGTGAAGCCAAAGGCGCAAGTAGTGAAAGTAGCTCACTGGATGAAGGTCGCTGTTTATTAGTCTGCTCTTCGCTTTGAGCTTCTCGTTCAAACGAACCATCTCAGCACGAAACCATTCCGAACGAAGCGGTGGGAAATAGCTCAGCAGGATTTGAGGTGGCATTGTGGCAACGGAGATGGCATGTCCCATCGCTTGTTGTGGATGGCTCGCAATACGCTTTGCACGGCTTATCAGTTCCTCTGGTGACTCGGTGACAACGCCCCGCTTCATCGCTGCAAACATGAATGTAGTCTCGCCAACCGAGACTGCGATGTGTCCGAACGACGCTTTAAGGGTGTGGTAGATGCTACCGACATAGCTTGCGAGGGCTTCACCGAAGTATGATTCAGAGCCAGTTATGTGCAACGCAAGCACCCCACCCTCCTTCAACCTCCTTTTCACAAGCTCAAAGAACTCGATCGTGTAGTAGCGGTTGAGCTGAGCAGTTGAAGGGTCGCCGAGGTGGAGAAATATAAGGTCGTATCGTTTTTTCGTCTCCCTGACGAAGCGTCTACCATCCTCGTGCAAGAGCTTGATCCTGTTTGTGCGTAACGCTTCTTTGTCAGGTGGTGATATGAAGGGCATCATCGCATCGATAAGCCACGGGTCTGTCTGGACATAGTCCACATGTTTGACGCCTGCCGTTAGAAGCTGTGAGAGAAGCCCTTCAAGACCGTTACCGATGACGAGCACATTTGAAGGCTTATTTGCTTCAGCTACAAGCAACATAGCTAAAGATGCGTTTGTATACTCGTCTGGGAAGCTCGTTACGAAATGCCCATCGCAAAAGAGGCTGTATTGATCGAGGCGCTTCCCAATGGCTATGTTCTGGTATGGTGAATCGAGGCTGAGCAAAAGCTCGTTTCCAGTCCCGAAGGAGTTCCAACGCACTGCGACAGTTGCTCGCTCAAACTTTGAAGCGAACACCAACTGAAGCACGGCTGGCACCAAAGCGATAACGCATAACAGTGCCCTGAAGGAACCACTTGCAAACGCACGCCACAACAAGCTCGCCGATGCGAAGCAAAGCATTAGCGAAACCGTAGCTACCAAGATGCAAGGGTGCAATATGCGCACGAGCAAAAATGTGAACATGCACCCACCAAGAAAGCTCCCGACCGCTTCAGCCATATAGATTAGCGCGACAGGGCGTGGCGTAACTTCTTCTGCTTCGCGGTAGAGGCGAACACCCAATGGAAATGTAAAACCGACAGCAGTGCTGAATGGAAACAGCACAAGTAGCATGTGAAGAGCCATAGGAAGGGGCGACGGAAACTCACCTTGTGGTGTTCGCAAAAGGAAGTGTGTTGAGCGGATGAGCAAGATTTGCATCGGCAAGAGGCACGCCACAGCTATAAGCCATAGGGCGAAGGAGACAATGGTATCCCTTACCTTCGGGGCAATGTATGCACCGACCTCCGCACCAATCGCCACCCAAAGTAGCCATGACGAGAAGAGCAACCCGAGCGACAACTCAGTCCCATAGACAACGACGAGGAACTCACGCACGAGCACCGATTGAATGACCATCGAGCAAAAGCCGAGTATACTATAAAGTGAAAGGCAATGGATGTGCCCAATGCTTCTGGAACTCCTCATCAGTCCTCATCCTCAATCAAAGCTTCAAATGCATGGCGTGCGTTCCTACAAGCAAGAGAGCCGTGATAAACTTACCAAATGGTTTTGGCATGTGCAAACTGTGGTTGCCACAGTGCGAAGTTAAGCCATCATATCACAAATGATGCCTTAAGGGCGCTAATTGTGGTCAGGAGGTGAAAGGAAGTGGCAGAGCACCAAAGGCGAGCCCCAAAGACTAAAAAGCCAACCATCGAGACGCTTGAGGAGAGGCTTGAGGTAACTCGTAACATCATCCTCAGATGCATGGTCGGTTTGCTTGGCAGGGAGGCGGTTGAGCACCTTGTAAATGCGAAAAGGGAGCTGTTGCTCGCCGCCCGTTCAGTTATTGATGCACGCATCCAACGCCTTGATGAAGCAACACAGCGCCTCAAAAGGATTGAAGTTGAGGGTGAGGAAGCTTAAGGCAACAGGCGCAATAAAACTGCTATTGATGCAAAGGCACACCAAAGCAATCGCACCGCTTTTTTCATAGCTCCCCGTAACCAGTGCGGTGGGAAGAGAGCAGTTGGCATGTAACGATGAGGCACAAAAGCATTTGACGGCATGGAGGTGGATGAGCGATGCGGTCGAGACCGAGCAAACTCGTCTTGATTGGTTTGGATGCACCGATAGCCCCGAGGGTTTACAGGTTTGCGATGGATGGCGATCTCCCAAACATAAAGCGCTTAATCGAAAACGGGGTTTACTTCAGCAACTGCCTTGTGCCATTCCCGACCATAACGCCACCGAACTGGACAACGATAGTCACTGGCGCAACGGTTGGGACGCACGGGATAACTTGCTTTAACTTGCACAAGCCCGGGGAACCACTTGATAAGATCGTTCAGGCTTTTGACTCGCGTGATGTGAAAGCTGAATTCATATGGAACGCTGCGGAGAGGATCGGCAAGAGAACAATCCTGCTCAACTACCCAACGACATGGCCTCCAACTCTCAAAGACGGCATACAACTTGGTGGCATGGGGCTATGCTTGAATGAATGGCTCATTGGCGTTCCACCTTGGGCAACTCCGATGACACTTTGTAACGAGCAGATTTTCTGCACGGAGGAGCTTCCACAAGCAACGAATGTCACTATGCGCAAGGCGAGTGGGTGGTCTAATGTTGATCTGAGAGGGGACGACCTTGAGGTTGAACTACCACTGCAATATCGCTCGGCAAAGTTCTCGGTCAAACCCAAAAGCTACTATGCCTTGGTGAGGAAAGGAAGGAGTGGCGGATATGAGACGGTCGCTATCGCAAAGCATAAGGATGGAAACTCAATCATGGCTGAGTTGAGCGTTGGGCAATGGAGCGATGTTTTAAGAGACGAATTTGAGACCGAGGAGGGAACCATGGAAGCCGTCTTCAGGTGCAAACTCATTTCCCTATCGCACGATGCTTCAGAGTTCTCCCTCTACTTCACCAGCTTGTGCGCCCTTGATGGCTGGGACTACCCTCAAGGGACAGCGAGAAAAATAAAATCAACCAACGGTTTGCCGTTGCCACGCAACGGTTTCAACGCCCTCATGCTCGGTTGGATAGACGCAAAAACATTTGTTGAGATTGTAGACATGCAACACACATGGTATGCCGATGCTGCGGAACAACTCTTCAAGGATGAGAAGTGGGATTTGTTCTTCATGCAAGCCCATTGCCCTGACTTTGCATATCATGCCTTTGCCACCCAGCTTGACCCTTTGACATGCCCTGATGAAAACATGAGGAAGGAATTCGAAGAATGCGAAATCGGCTTCTATAAGAGCATTGATGCGATGATAGGGCGCATCGTTGGAGCTGCAGGCGAGGATGTGCTCACAGTGATCGTCTCCGATCACGGTGCGAAAGCTACCACGAACCCATTTGATGTAGCCAGTGTCCTCGAGTCCGCTGGATTGCTCAAGTATGCCGATAAGGAGAGAAGGGTCGTTGACTGGAGCGCCACAAAAGCATTCCCACAACGAGCAGCATACATTTATGTGAACCTGAAAGGCAGAGACCCAAACGGCATAGTTGAGCCAGAGGAGTATGATGAGGTCAGGGATAAAGTGATCGAGGCGCTGTATAACTACACGGACAAAAGGACTGGAAAGAAACCAGTGACACTTGCGCTCAAAAGGGAAGACGCTCGCATAATCGGATTGCACGGTGAACTCGTTGGCGATGTGGTTTACGCTATAAACCCGCTCTTCATGGGACAACATGGACCACACCTGCCAACCGCTGAGTTCGGCATAGGTTCGCTGAAGGGGTTGCTCATAATGAGCGGACCAGGAATAAGGAAGGGAATCACATTGGAGCGAACAGTTTGGCTCATGGATATCGTCCCAACAGTGTGCTACCTTATGGAACTGCCAGTTCCAGCTCAATGCGAGGGCGCAATCATTTACCAAGCGCTCGAAGACCCAGACATGCACCTACACGAAAAACAAAAACTGCAACGCAACTATGAGCGCTTGAAGAGGGCTTTCGAAGCCAACATTTCTCTGACTCATACCTACACTCAGGAACCAGAGTTGTAGCGGGTTGAACTTTGATGCATAAGTTGTTGGGGGAGCTTTTCGTTGCGCATGTTCAAAGCCACATCTTTTTTTGTCGTCCTAACACAATCGCAAAATCTACAATGCAAATCTTGACCGAGCCAGCATGCTCGTTCATGCGACATGTCGCTAAAGCATGAGGTGATAGCGATGAAATTTGTGGGGCTGACTTTGGCGTTGATGGGGGTGACGATGATGGCTTCGGGACAAGAGGCGTTGGTGCGTGAGAAACCTCAGCAAGGGCAATTGAGCATGTCAAGCCAGTTAAGCCCGTTTGCATTCATTGAAGAGGTGGGCAAGTGGATTCGATTGGTTTTCAAGGGTAAACCAGTCTGGCAATACAACTATGCCTTCACTGCTCCCTCGGATGCTAAATCAAAAGTGGCGAGCGGTTTCCTCCATCCAGTTTGGAGTCCCAATGGCGTCATCGTCACTGATTGGGGACCTAAAGACCATTATCATCATCGTGGCATCTTCTTCGCTTTCCCTAACACCCGATGGAGCAACTTAGCCCCTAACTTTTGGGACATCTCTTTGGGACGCATCCGATTTGAAGCTTTTGAGCGATTGGAGCTCCACCGCGATAAGGCGGTTATGGTTGCCCATCACCTCTGGGATGCTAAAAAGGATGACGAATGGATGCCCATCATCAGGGAACGGTGGACGATTGTCACTTACGCTCCAAGAAGCGAAGAACCCGAGCACTTGACTTTCGACCTGATGATAGAACTGGTTAATGTTACTGACGAGCCATTGAATGTTGAGGAATCTCGCTACGGAGGGTTGGGCTATCGTGGTGCACGCTCATGGCTTGATAAAAGCAAGCGCGAGGTTTTGACCTCGGAAGGGAAAACGCTTGCTGACGCAGACGCAACCGACGCCCGTTGGATCTTCCAAGGCGGATTTGTAGATGGGCAATGGGCTGGCTTAACGCTCATGGATCACCCAAGCAACCTCGCTTTCCCAAACAGGTTGAGGGTCAACCCAGACTGCCCTTATGTTGGCTTCTGCCCGATGCGCAAAATGAGCTTCATCGTGCACCCTAAGGAGACCATGCGCTTCTGCTACCGAATAGTCGTCCATGCATCAAAGCCCACACAACAATTGCTGGAAGCGATATGGCGTGAGTTCCAAAAGCCAATGGACTGACAGCTTGAGCATCAGCCTGCCCACCTGTAGCGTGTGACAATGACTTTACCCATAGCCTCCTCAATCGCACACGGAGCTTTAACTTTGACTGCGTAGTTGATTGTGCAACAATGTAATTGGCTCGCTGGCAACTGAGCGTTTCATCTTCGGCTATGGTTTTAGCGAGGTGAGATGAGATGATGTGGCTGTGTGTCCTTTCACTTTTGACGATGGCGAGCAACCTCACAAACATAGCTCTCAATCGCCCTTACACAATGCAACCACAACCGAATTACAGATATTGCACAGATCCAGATGACCGAATACAGCTCACCGATGGACAATATGCGAAGGGTGGGCGCTTCTGGACACAGAGGGAGACTGTCGGATGGCAAAATGTTAGCCCTGTGATAATCACCGTTGACCTCGGAAGAGACGCACCGATAAAAGGTGTCTCATTCAACACTGCTGCGGGGACTGCTGGCGTCCAATTCCCAGTAGCCATATGGGTGCTCGTGAGCGCCGATGGCAAACAATGGTATGAAGCGGGTGAACTCGTAACAGTTAGCAACGCTCAAAACGGACCACCACCAACTCAAGGCTATGTGGTGCATAAGTTCTGGACAGACAGGTTTAAGGCTCATGGGCGTTATGTGTCATTCGTTGTGATACCGCAAGGTCCGTTTTGCTTCGTTGACGAAGTTGAGGTTTACGAAGGCGATAAAGAGTGGCTCAAAGAACCGATGGCTGGAAACGCCTACACAGACCCAAAAACTTTTGCACAGCACAAGGAAGTTGAAAGGTGCGCGCTCAGGCGGTTCCACTCAGACATGGAGAAGTTGAAACAGTTGATCGAGCAGGCAAGCGTTAGCAACAAGGCAAACCTATTGGAACAGTTGGAGAAGCTGAGAAAAGCGATTCCGACATCATTCACAGTTGATGAGCCAAAAGCTTTCAAAGCTATACTCCCACTGAACGAATGGCACAAAGATTTGTTTCGCGTTCAAGCAAGGCTATGGGCGAGCACAGGAGTGCCAGAGATTGCAGTGTTCGTGGCACGCTCGCCATACGACCCAATACCTTACCTAACGCTCAACCCCATCCCAGATGAGCCGTTAAAAGCTGTGAAGCTGGTTATGCTCAGAGGTGAGGTGCGTCATGTTGCGATCAACATAGTGAACGCACGCCAACGCCCAATAAAGGTGGTAGCGGAAGTTGAAGGGCTAAAAGGAGTAGACACAAAAATACACCACGCAGTTTGGACTGACACGAAGGAGGGCGTTCCAATAGCAGCAGCTCTACCAGAAGGGAACGAGACGAGTGTTGAGAGTGGGATGGTTGGGCAGATATGGCTAACGCTCTCCCCGAAAAGGGGCATAGCAAACGGTGATGCGAGGGGACACCTGAGGCTTAGGACAGATGCTGGAGATAAGTTTGATGTTGAGCTCGCTATAACCATACTCCAACTTGATTTGCCAGAGCGCCAATCGCTCCATGTCGGTGGCTGGGACTACACAGATGTGGATGAGCGCTATGGCGTCAACCCCAAAAACCGCGATGCGTTCATTTCGCATATTCGTGAGCGCTTCGTTGACATACCATGGGCAAGCCGTTTCGTCATGCCATCGGGCAAGTTCGACGAAGCAGGGCACATGATCGAGCCACCCGAGACGACCAATTTTGACCGCTGGCTTGAGCGCTGGAAGGGTGCAAGCAGGTTCTATGTTTTCCTTTCGGTTGGGAATTCGTTTGAGGGCTCAAAAGTCGGCACCGAAGAATTTGAACGCAAGGTTGGCGAATGGATTAAGTTCTGGTGGGAGCACGCAAGGGAGCGCGGCTTGAAGGAGGGGCAGTTTGGCGTCCTGCTCGTTGACGAGCCTCACACACCAGAGCAAGACGAGCTTACGATAGCGTGGGCTAAAGCCATTAAAAGAGCTGCACCTGAGGTTGTCATTTGGGTTGATCCGACATGGTATGAGCCGAGCAAGATGAACGAGCGACTGCCAGAAGTCGTTGATGTGATGTGCCCAAACCGCATCATATGGGTGCGCAACCAGAAAGAGCATGACCAGTTCTACCTTGCTTGGCGTGATAAAGGGAAACGCCTCGCATCCTACTCATGTAGCGGTCCGAGCAAACTGCTTGATCCATATGCTTACTATCGCCTTCAGGCGTGGCACTGCTTCCGCATAGGCGCTGATGAGATGTTCTTCTGGGCATTTGGTGACAATGCATTCAACTCATGCTGGAACGCATACCTTGACCAACGCAACTGTTACACGCCACTCTTCCTCGCGCCAGATTCAGTGACCCCAGCAAAGCACATGGAAGCGATAAGGGACGGTGTGCAGGACTACGAAATCTTGAAGATGCTCAAGGAAGCACTTGACAGGCACAAGGGGAAGTCGAAAGGTGAAACGGTGGCGATGGCTGAGGCTTTGCTAACCGATTGGGTGAACAAAGTCCTTGAACCAATCGGGGAGAAGGAGATTCTTTGGACGGCGGAGAAAGACAGGACGATCGCTGACACGGTTAGAGAAATGGCATTGATTCTGCTCGCTAAGCTCAGCAAGCTATGAAAGGCTTGATTACCACCATGCATCATACATCGGCTTTTGAACGATGAGACCGTAAACGCTCCACGCACATGCTACCAAACCCTCGCCAAGTATCAACCCCACGAAAAACGGCGTCAGCGATAGCGCTGTATATGAGCCAGCATACTTCATCAGAAGCCATTTGACCGATGAGCCGATGAGCAAACAAAGCCAATAGAAATCGATGGCGTAGCTCATCCCAAGCAAATATCCGAGCGGATGAAGAGCCCACCATGGCATCCTGTGGTAAAGCGAACTGAGGAGCAATGTGAATGCGAAGCCAAAAGATGTAGCGTAGCGCGAGGGTATGTTTGGCTGAGATGGTGTCCCAACCCAAGATGCAAGCCGAGTGAATGTATCCATCCCAACCCATACGACTTCGCCGACAACCTTCGTTGCCCCGTGCGAGTAGAAAAGTTTTGGGTAGAGCAGGAAACAAACGACGAGCGTTGAGAATGCCATCAGCACCATGAACGGGCAGAGCTGTGAGAGTGATAAGGAAATGGATTCGCCGATGCGCATTGCTTCAATGATGACTGGCATGGGATGGTTTCTGTTCAAGCGGTTGAACCAGAAGAAGAGCGCAAGCACAGTTAAGTGGCGCGGATGGAACGAACGGCTACCAAGCCAAAAGAGCATCAGGTCTTGAGGGTTTGCAAACAGGAGCGAATGAGACGGTGGACCAGCTTCAGCACGAAGCCTTGAAACAGCTACAGCAACGAGAAAGTGAAGCACCCAAAAGACCAGCGCAATCGAGACTGACAAGCCCGCTAAAGTTGAGATGGCGAGGCAGAGGATAAACGAGACGATGAAAAGCACTGTGGCGATGCGAGTGTTAAAACCACAGCGATGCGATTGATGCCCTTGACCTGCACCCCGCGAGGGCATAAACGAAGCCTTGAGGTAATGTCGTGCACGCCAGAGAACCATCACTGCTACCGCAAGGGCAGCGCCAGATGCTTGCTCATTCTCATATGGGAATCGTGGCAAGCGCATCAAGCCAACCATAGCCCCAAACAGCCTCTGAAGCTTTCGGACGATGTAGAAGAACCATGCCGATGTGCAAACATCGAGCGGCATCAAATAGGCATAGCCTATAATGAAGGGGTAAAGCGCAAGCGGTGTTGAACCGAGCGCGTTCCAAGGGGGCTCTGTGACGAAGTGCATTAAGTCCCTATCCCTTGCCCTCACCTTTACGAACGGGATTGCTGGATAGAGGTGATGCAGGTGGTTCACCATATCAACGAACGCTGCGATGGTGAAGCCGAGGAAGAAAGCATTTGAGCGCCAATGCAATTGCCCAGTGGCTATCTCGGCTGGCATCCTAACTATCGGGAATGAAAGCCTTTCACTATGTGCCCAACGACAGTAGAGCAGGAGCGAGAGCGAAAGATATGCTAAAAACATGCACATGAGCAAAGTTGTCCAAGCAACTGCTGGCATAACCCAATAGCCTTCGTAACCTGAGCCATAAAACTTCCCGCCACCGGTGTAAAAATGCCAGATGGCTCTTTTGTCCGTTATTGCGAGCCAACTCGGTATGTATTGGAAGAACAATTCCTGCCATCTGTTTGCGGGGCTTTCAAACCAAGCTGCAGCAGGTATAACTCCCATCAAGCTAACCATTTGATCGTGCCCGATGAAAACGCTTTGGACAGTTAACCCGATGTGAACGAGGAGAAGCTCGGAAGCACTCATGGCAAGTCTCCTGTTGAGTGAGTGAAGGAAACGGTTGAGCAATACCAACGCGATGAGCAGAACGAGGGCGTTCATCGGGAGCGATAGCGTTGTCATGTGCAACGCATGCCACAAACCTTCTGTAACGCCGATCCAATACGCATTCAACGGGAGGAGTAAAGTAGCCAACGCCACCCCACGAAGGAAGCGAGTTATAGTGAGGCGTTCCTCTGAAAGTTGTGATAGCACACCTTGCCAACTTGTTCCCTTTGACAGCATGGACCGATAGGAAAACACCTCCTCGCAAGAGATTGCGATGCTTTGAAGCTTAGCGGAAAGCGTGCGAGAATGGCAAACAAGGCGAGTTGGAAAAGAGCTTCACAAAACACCCACACCAGCTCACCTGAAGGAACACCCAAACTTTCAAACTCACACCAATTGAGATTTTGCGTCCAATGCGATACGAACGCAATTCACGAGGGGCTTGTCCTCACTCAATACCGAATTGTTGCTCGTGGAATCAATTTATGGCTTAGTCTTCTCCTCCACCTTGGGTGGTGTTTTTCGTTCCTCTTGTTGCTTTGTCTTCTCCTCGCTCGGCTTAGTTTCTTCTTCCTCTTCCTTGACCTTGATCAGCGCTCTTGCGCCGGGTGCAACTATTATTTCGTCCTCCTTTCTCTCATCATTTGCGAGCAGTATCGTTACACTTGTGCACTCAAACAGATGCCCCTCTTCCAAATCGTTCACCACGACTTTCCCCTCAGCTAAGAGCTTGTCCTCACGATGCCAATATGTGACCGTAGAAGCACTGCCGGCATACTGTCCGTGCTTGAACTTCAAATTGCCTTTGGCAACAGCGCGACGCTCACGGTAGAAGTATTCAAGCTGTTCGCAATCGATCACGGTTGGCTTCCGCCTTATCCTTTCCCTCAACGGGAGTTCCTCTTCACCGCCTTGCTGGCTCTTGGAACCGTTTTTTGCGCTTGCGTTTTGTGGGCTTTCCCTCGGCTTCGATTCAAGGTGCACCTTACCCACAAGGAGCAACCTGCGTTCCCTCCTGAACAATTCAGCCTTAGGTGCGGTGAGGATCACATCTGGGTCTTCGTAGCGCACCATGCCATCAGCTACAAGGTATTCCTTGCTCTCATCGTATGTGAAATGCTTCACAGTGATCGTGTAATCTTCACCTTCCTCGCGCACTGTCACATCCGCGCCATAAACTTTCCTACCGACACGCTTCAACGGCTGTGTCAGCGATTCGAAAACTATCCTCCGTTCCTCCTTCTCACCCTTTGCCTTCTTCTCCTTCTGTTCAGGTGAGGCTGTGTTTCCGAGACCTATGAGCTGTGTGATTGTCTCAACGGTTATCGGTTTGACTTCCAACTCCTCTTCAAGTGAGTGGAAGCATAAAACCAGCCTGACAGGCGGATGAGCGGTATACTCACCGCTTGGGATGCTGATATCAAGTTGGCGACAATAAAACTGTGCATCATCTGCGCACGCAAAAACACCGTTGAGCAACCTCAGCAAAGAACGCCTCGCCTCATAGACGACACCCATAGCAACGAAGCGGAGTGATTTTGACTCACCGATGACTTTGCTCGGTATCTGAAGGACACAGCCTGAATCATGCCAATTGAGCCTCTCCATCCTCATTTGCAAGCCGGTGTTCAAACGCACGCATACATCGCCCCAAACTTCGATGTCGTTCGTGAGCATGTTCCATATAGCCTTCTTTGCGCTCATGCTAAGGAGTTGCCTGCCAGATAGGTAATAAACGGCTTCCTTGAGCCCATCAACTTCAGCGAGCGTCCTTTGTTTGTTGATTTGCACGCTATCAATCACAAGGTGCCAAACTGTCTTCCCTTTGCTTCGTATCTTTAAACCTCGGATACGCTCAAACTTGGCTGACAGGTCCGAAGGAGGTTTTGAGGGCTTCTTGTTTTCATGTGGTTGCCTCGAAACATGCGCACGCCATACAACACCACAAATGGAGATGAGACCCGCCAAACATAGGACACCGAAAAAGCACCGCCACGATTTTGAGCGCCAAAGGCTCACGCGCCCTTCACCTCATTCTGGGAAGGTAGGCGGAGGTGGTGGCATCAAAGTGACAGCAGTCAGCGTTACATCAACAGGTGGGTTGTAACCTTCGCTCGGTTTCACAAATGCAAACCCATCGTTATAGCCGGCAGCAGAAATCTTCAGCGTTATATCAACGCCAACAGGCAGGTTAAGCTCCCACTTCCCATCTTTATCGCTCTTTGTCGTCCCAAGTAACTCATCCTGTAAACTGCGAGCTTCAATCGTAGCTCCACTTATGGGTTTCCCAGCTTGATCACGCACGGTGCCAGTCAACTTCACAAGTTTTTGCCCCGGGACAATCGGCAGTATCAATTCCTTCTCACCCCCACCGCAAGATGCGAGGAAGGAAGAGACACAAAAAGCCCACATTACATAAGCACAACCATACAACAGCGATATGAGCATGCAGTGCTTCTTCATTTCTCGCACCCCCTGTTTTGAGATTATGAGTGCAAACGGCACAACCTTACAACGGCTGCAGCTCGAAATTCACATCTGCAATCACGATGCCTCCATACGGAAGTGTGACATCCCTCTCCTGTGGCTTGTAGCCACTAAGTTTGACACTCACTTTGTATTCCCCCGGCAGGACGAAGAAACCATATCGTCCATTCGCATCTGTGTAAGTTATGCCAACAGTGAGGTTTGTCTTGGCATCAATAAGTTCAACGGTTGCGTTTCTTGCAGGTTGACCTCCAGCAACGGTAACTATGCCACCGATAGTGAACGGCAAAGATGGTAGCGCACCTTTAGGCGTGATGTAAAAGGTTAACTCTTCGCCCTTTATCATCACTTTCCCTTCAAACGGCTCGTAGCTCGGATGTGAAATGGTGATGCTTTGCATGCCAGATGGGACTCCGCTAAGCTCAAACTTGCCTTCAAAGTTTGTCGTAGCCTCTTTGTTGGCGATGCTTACTTTAGCTCCACTTACAGGCGAACAGCTCTCGGCATCAAGCACATAACCAACAACTGAGATTGGTTGACCAATTCTCAAAAGCACAACATCCCCTATAGAGATCTCCCGATCAACGGTGATTGGTGTAGACAACACTTTTTTGATGAAGTCCGTATGCTCAACCTCCACTTTGGCTTCCCCGGGGCTTATGCCACTGAGGACGAACTCGCCATCGTTATCTGTCCACCCGTAAACGGATGTGTAGTCGATGGTCACCGTCACTCTCGCGTTCACAATGCCTTTGTTGGTATCACCTGCGATCACCTTCCCTTTAATCGTTCCAGAGCCTTCATATCGCGATAACTCAAATGGGCTTTCAAACTTATAAGGGCTAACGAATTGTTGTGGCACACGCCACCTTTGCGCTAATGTCCTATAGCCATGCTTTGAGATTGTGATTGGCAGTTCGCTCACACCAACGGGAATGGCGACATCAAGCTCAAACACACCTTCCTTGCTTGAATCCGTCTTAACACCATTGATGACCACGCGAGCTCCCACAACAGGTTTTTTTGTCTCTTCATCAACGACCTTACCGACGAAGCGCACCATATTAAAACGCCCTGATATACCACCTCCACCGCACCCGAAGGGCATGCAGAAGAGCAAAATAACCACGCCAACGGAAATACACATTTTGGAGCTGTATCCTTTGATCAGGGCTTCTCACCTCCCATTCAGCGACCGAACCCTATGCTTCATCTGCCAACAGACTTGGCTTGCACTGGCGGTATGATCAGCCACACACCAACTGGCTGTAACGAACGCACCCAGAAGCCACCCCAAGGCTCAATTGTTGTTGCCCTTTGATATCCCTCTTCCTGTGTCCAAACCCAAACATTTGGATCAATGTAGCCCATCTGGCTCGCCATCTGTAAGCTCAACGGCTCTCCATCTTTGTATACGACCATGAAGTCGTCAACGCTGATCTTGAACGGGAACGGATTCGCTAACTGGTTAAACCCACCAAGCAGGGGTATTTCAAAAGGCTCATCTGTTGGAGTTGGTGTTCCTTGGACAGTTATCGTGCGATCGCTGTCGAGCAACAGCCAATACCCAACCCCCGGATGCATCGGAGTTGAGATGCTCGGATAAATTTCATACCTGCTTGCCCCAACCAAGTTTGGTTGCCAATGAGCCAACAGTAGTTTCTCCTTGGGTATGCCGAGTATGTCGGCTTCATCCGTCTTAATCGGAATGACTGGGACGCCAAACAAGTGCCAACCCCGTTTGAAAAACCTTTCAACAGTTACAACCGATGTCCTACCGTTGAGCATAAGCACATAGAACCCAAAACACATATTCCTGCGCTCGGTCATTGTGATCCCGTCAGATGGCGTGTGCTCAATCGTGAACTTGCGCAACCCGCTTAACTCAACCCCGCTTGTCACAGCGAAGACCCCACGAGAGACGCTCACGCTTTCGCTGATGCCATCCCCTTTGATGACGACTTGCCCACCGCCTGCGCCTATGAGCCCCCCGAATATCGGGTTCTCTTTGTTTGTCTCACCCCTCACATCGTATGGGAAGTAAACTGTTGTGCGTATGCCTTCAACGGCTATGTCTATCCTGATCAAGTTCGGACCACCTATGTTGAAGAACTGCGGAGCGATGAAGCCCTCACCAGAGACTATATCAGCCTCGTTGCCCTCTTCAGCATACAGGTCATCGCTCATGTCATTGCTGTATCTGAGCTGTGCGAGTGCGCTCAGCGGTATCTCGTTTCCATCTGGCGTTGTGCGGTAATAGCATATGGCGATGAGGACACCTATCTCAAGTGGCACATTGAAGACATAGAGCTTAAAGCCACTGCGCACGCTCGTATCTAAAACCCATTGCCGACGATACCAGTCATAGAAGTCCATGCCCTCAACCTGCTTGACTATTTGGCTTGCGATGTATTTCAAAGCTGGCACATCCCCAGAGAGCGGAATGCTCGCTCGCTCATCATATTTGCTGTAGTAGATCTCGTTGAATTTCTTGAAGAAGCTCTCATCCTCAGCAGCCACTTTGAGCCAAGTTGCAGCGCTCATGCCGTAGCGCCAAATGGACATCGTCTGGTAGCCCGATGGCGGGATGAAAACTGAGTTGCCAAGTGGTGGTTGGTTAAGCAAGTCATAAAGTGGCATGAGGAAAAGCGGGTCGCCATCCGTTGGGTCGCTTGGGTCAAACTTCGGTATGAGTTTCCTTGTGGCTATTGTGGCTGCTGCCCTCGCCATCCCCTCCTCCCATGCAGGATAGGAGATGATGAGCGGTCCACGGAAGGCATGCAAAACTTGGTGGACGAGGTTGAAGTAGTCAAAGTTTCTCCCCTCAAATGCGCTGATGCGTATTTCATCAGTCGATGGCGAATAGACGCCCCCGTCAAGCGCATCAAGGGTGGTATCGAGAATGATCTTGACTTTCCTTGTTGATCCCGGAGGCGTTGAAACTGGGCTTCCGTAAACTTCAATCAATGTAGGCATTGCGGAGTTGAGCCAGTTGCGAAGCGCTTCCGCTACTTCCTTTCGGAAGCCTACAAACTCAAACTCAAGCTTCCCAGCACCATATGCCCTCCTCGCTTTTGTGGGAGCGCTAAGCGATGATGCGGTGAGCATGCGTTTACCCTTCGGCTCAACTGCAACAGCGAGCATGTCAATGCCTAAACGCTTGCTACGCCAAAAGCCGTATCGGCGAAGGAAATGGATGACCTGTGGGCGAGTCCTCCTCAAGCGCCATTCGGCATCTCTTATCGCATATTGAGTGCGCCACCGAAGCTGATTCGCATTGCGCACACCACTGCTATCAACCGCTATAACGCCTGCTACGCCTCTTATGCGTGTCTCAAAAGGCGTGTTATCCAGAACTTCGTATGTGCCTTGAGCAAGCGCAACGCTACAAAGCGAGACATAGGCTAACGCAACTACAGCTAACGCAACCACACTTCGTAGCTTCAAAGCTGAGCTCATATCCGTTGCCCCCTCTCTCGTCACTGCACAATGAACTGCCTCAGCTCACTGTAGCTAAACGCAGTCGCTTTTTTAGGTTCGTCAGAATTTGAAGCGATCACCATCCAGTAGTAAGTTTTGCCCCGCAACAACTGTGGACCATCGTAAGCAACATTCGTCACCTTAAGCGGGCTCGTCGTCTCCCACTGTGGATCAACAGCACCTGTTGGGAACTCGCTGAAGAGTTGCACCCAATACGCAGTGGCACCCTCTACAGGATGCCACTCAAACGAGATTCGCTCCCCTTCACTAACTTTGATGATGGCTTGGTTGGGTGGCGACTTCAAGCGCGCTTCACCGATTGGTTCAAGCCTTATGGGGTCACTCATGTCGCTTTCATTGTTCAGCGCCGATAGCAAGGTGATAGCGTAGCGCACCGGCTTAAGTGGCGTGTGCTCATCAGAGAGATCAACAAACATTGGGAGCGCCGTCCCGTAAATCGTTGTCACCCGTTTGAAACCACCGCTCTCAGCGAAGCTACGATAGACAACATAGCCCAAGACATCTTCCCTGCTGATGATTTTCCACCACAAGTCTGCCTCGATGAAGAACCCCCTCACTGGCATGCGCTTGTGCTTACTTTGTGGGTGCGGTGCCGTTAACACTTTGATCAAGTTATCCACGCGATGAAGCCTCAGGAAAGAGATGAAGGCGTTTTTGCTCCCATCGTTCAAGCCCCTGCTAACGGTTGCTGGATATGTTAACATCGTTCCAGATGGTGGCTCTGGCTTCGGCAAGGGCGCAAGCACTTTTTGAGCTTCATCAAGGACGAAGTCCAATTGAGCTGTTTTCCCCTTCTCAACATAGACCTGTTGGCGTGAGCGCAAGTAACCGAGCGCCAGCGCCTCAACAATCCATGATCCTTCAGGGACATTGGTTAAGCGATATCGCCCAGAGGAATCCGTCACATCTGATGAAGCTGAGAGCAAACCGATGAGTGTGAAGACATGCGCACCTTCAATTGGCTTCCCCGCTTTATTTGTCACTCTGCCTTGGATGCCACCAACGATGCCTTCTGGGAATACCGTCACATCTGCGTTGAATGTCCTTCTACCGCTAACAACGATGATGTTGCTACGCTCGCCGAAGAGCGTCCCAGATGGTGTCTCAGCAGTTGCACGAATTGTATACCTTCCAGGAGCGATGTTGCGGAAGAGGAATGTCCCAAACAGTGTTGTCCTTGATGTCGCCACAACCTGCTCACCGAGCATGAGCTTGACATCGGCATCAAGCATCGTATCGCCGTTGACATTATACACAACGCCAGATATTGAGCCTTTCGTTGGCTCATCAAAAACTGCGTGCAACTCAACAGCCCCATCTGGCTTCACATCCACGAAGTCAAAAAGCTCCATATCTCGAAGCCGAAGCTTGATTGCGTGCCTCGTCGGTGAAAGACCACTCAACTCTGCGGGTGTCTTCATGTTGGTTGGATTGCCATCAAGAAACACCTCCGCTCCCTCTGGCTCGGATGTGATGATGAGCTTGCCAGTAGTTTGAGCTTGAGAACTGCTCACGAGCTTCGCATCAACACGGACGATCGAATCCGGCATCAACATCACAAACATGTTCCAGTCGTAGTAGCCCTCCAATTTGAGAGTCACCAAGTGGACACTGCCTTCTGGCGTGACATGCTCAATCGATACATTCGTTGGAGCGTTACCCGAGGCAAATGAGTAAGCACCGCTATCTTTGCCATCTATGAATATCCTTGCGCCGCCGGGGCTCGATGTAACTGCTATTATTGGTGTTGGCTTGCTCACCGTATTGTTACCGAGTGTCGTCTTGCCAGCACCACATCCGAAAAGGTGGAAGGAAACGAGTGCGGGCAAAGCGAGGGCAAGCGCATCAGAAGCTACCACGAAGCTGGAAGCTGAGGATTGTCGCCTTGTAATCGCTGTTAGTGCCTGCCAAATCCTTCCTATCAATGCGTTCAATGTTGAGGTCGAGCCAGAGTTGCTCAAATATGCGATAGCCAACTGCGACGCGAAAAGAATTCTGTCCATAGCCACCCATTCCTTTGTTTCGAGCGTGCACGAATGTGCCTGACAGATCGAGCCTTTCTCCAAGCCTGTAGCCCACATTAAGAGTTGCGCTCGAGAACTTGTTTTTGAACTCGCCCTCGCTTGAGAGTTGTTGCGATGTCACACTGCTCAATGTATCCAGCGAGAGCGACATGTTAAGTCTTTTGCCTGCATACTGCATACCCAACCCATAGATGCTCGTAAACGCATCGCTGTTTGGGTTGAAGAACGAGTTCTTCTGGCGCGACAGGTGCCCCATGAGCGTCACCTTGGAACTGAGTTGATATGTGAGTTGAGCACCGTAGTCCGTGTTCTTGTAGTCAGCTATGAAACTTGAGCCACGGGTGAATTGATACGACCATTGGCATGCGAGGCTCAATCGGCTACTCGGTTGCCAATCAAGTGATGCAGTGGTTATGATAGACCTGTTGTTTGTGTTTGTGTTGGTGTTGCTTGTTGCGCCTGTCATGTTAGATCCAACTTGTCGGGAGCGCCACACCTCATTGCCCCATGACGAATTCATTGAAGGTGAGCTGTAGCCAATTGGTGCTGTCCCGCCAAGCCCAGCCACTGGGCGCTGTGATGCCGTGAGCGTCCCATAACCGCCGAGGCTAATCGGGGTTGTGTAGCCACCATACCCAAACCCGTATGGGTTGGTGATGTATGGCAAACCGCTGTATGTGCCTGATGCGCCACCAGTTATGAACGAGCCGAGACCTGTGCCACTTGAACCTACGAGTATGTTATGCGTTAGGGAAAGTTGCATTGAGCGCCACGGTTGAAAACGCACCCCAAACAACAAGTTAGAGACACTGCTTGACTGGCTCACGCCTGACGATCTGTTTGATGAGTAATCAACGCTCAAAGAGAGCTTCTCGGACGGCTCAAAGGAGCTCGTAAACCTGAAAGCCCTTGTCCGCACACGAGCTGTGTTGAGCAACCCAGCAACAGATTGCGAGTTGTCTTCGTATGCTGTATCAACGCCCCAGCGTCCCCCTCGGTATGATATGAGTGCGGAAGCGCTGGCATAGTCGCTCTTACTGCTCCCACCGAAACCGAAGCGCTGATATGCAAGGCGTATCACAGGCACATTCGGCTTCTCATACGAAAGTGTGGCGTAAAACCGATTGCTACTTGTAGATGACTGCGCGTTGCTGTAAGCGCCCCTAAGATACGAGCTACTTGCGTTCACCCATTGCGATGTCAAGGACAAGTGCTCAGTGAAGCGGTGCGTAAGGTTCACTTCAACCCCGGATTCGTTCTGGTAGAAGTCGGCGTTCTCAATCCTTGAAAAGCCGGGTGTGACTTTAAGCAAGCGCAACGAAAGTTGAGTCCTTGCCACACCACTCAATGTGTAAGTGCTTCCCCCACCATAACCAATGCCAGACCATGAAGGCTCACCTAACGACCTTCTAAGGGAAGCCGACGGCGTTCGTGGTGTGGGTAACCTCAATGCCTCACCTTGCTGTGCACTTGCTCCCCATCGCTCGCCTTGATCCACCCTTGTGGTGATTTCTTTCAAGCCCTCATCTTCTGGAGATTGCGTTGGTGTGCCAGCTACATCCGACACCTCGTTACCCCTTTGTTTAGCCTCCTCCCTTTTTCCTCTCGTCTTGCCCTGCTCAAGCCTCCCAAACGAGAGCTGTGATGATATTTCGATTGCTGTGCCACTCCTCGTCGGTCCGTTGCTGAATGCCCATTGCAGATTAGCGCTCCCGATGCTTCCGAGTTTTATGTCAGCATCAATTCCCATGACGCTGAGCTGTCCGATGACAGCGCCATGCGATACACGCTGTTCGTATTCAACAGCGATGATAGCACCTGCTGGAACTGGTCTCACAAATGTTATCAAGCCACTGATGTAGTTGATGATGTAATCTTTATCCCTCACATGCGGTATGCCATTGACCGACACTGTCTCGCTTCCTTCAACTATTGGGCGTTGGCTCAGCTGGAACGGTCCGACAGTATTTGCGCCAACGAACTCTTCTCTCAGCTTGCGTGATGCATCTCCAGCCTGTCTTTGTGCAGCACCTTGCGTTAAGAACGAGACGCCGATGCGCATGCTATTGCCACTGCGCCAATTCAGCCTTGCACCCCAAAACCGCCCGATGCCCTCTCCCGGCTGCGCCGCTTCGTATGTGACCACGATCGTTGAAGTTGATGGGATGATGGTTGCGCCGAGGAATGTGATAGTCCCGACATCGTAATCAATCTGGTAATCCTCACCGCGCTTCATGAGGCGCATATCAACGAACACTTGTTCGCTACCCTCAACTACTGGACTGCTACTTAAGAAGAACGGTCCAGAGGTGTTGTTGCCCTGTATGACATCTCGTTTGACCTGCGATTTGCCCTCCGCAGTGACTATGATGAGTTCGTTGCCAGAGGTTGAGCCTTGCCCGATGCCATAAACCTTTTCGGCATTGCCATCGAGCGAGTAGCGGAGTTCGATGCCCCTCGTCCATCGGCTAAGAGATGCGAAGCGGTTGCCCGAGAAAGAAAGTGTCAAATCACCGTAGCGCAAAAGGAAGTTTCCCATCGGGTATTCGAGAACGAATGTGTTTGACCTCGGATTATACGATGGCGTATTGAACTGCGCCCTGACACGCAACTTCCCGATGAGCTGTCCCTCGGCGATGACAGAGGTGTAATGGTAAAGCGACTTCGCCGAGCCATAGTTCTCTTGAACGAACGCAGCCCTCCCAGAACTGCTCTTCGCTTCAACATCTTGAATGTTGTATGAGAGGAGAGCAGTGCCACGAATTTGCAACCTCTGTAAGACACCGAGTGTGGTCTTCGTTTGCTTGTTCTTTTGTTCGCCTGTTCCGTCAGCCTCCCAATGGTTCGGTGGAACCACAACACGAGTGCTTGTCAGTTGCCCATCTTTTATCGTTGGCAACGGTTGCGATTTGATTATCCTACTTGGTTGGCTTTCGATTGTTTTCATTCTGCTGAGCTTCACTGCTCCATCATCCATCGGTGCGCTTTCAACCTGAGCCTCATCATCCCGACGCTCATCGCCCAAACACAGCACACCATTTGCCCACAAAAGCAATGCAACGAAAAGGAGTGCAACAGACCACCGAAACCTCCTCGTGAAGTCGTCCATCACGCTAATGCACCGCCATTGAGACGGCAGATTTGTTCCACAAACACAACCACATTGCTACCAACGCCTACTTCCCCGTCACCACGAGAAACCTTGGCGACCAAGATGCTGCTATTGTCTTTTTCCCCTCTTTCGTCACGAGCAAAGCACGCGCCTTTATCGCCGACATCTCAGCAGTCGGAACACACTCAAGCTCAACCTCAATTTCTTGCGCCTGCTGTTTCCCACCAGTTAAAGCTATCTCCTTTTCAGCGAGCGGGAGAGTGTATCTTCCGAGGCGAGTGCTCCCTATCAATTCGACCTTGAGCAGGGCGCTATCAACCGACTCAATTGAGCAACGCAACTTTAACTTCACTTTCGTCCTCTCGCCAGCGATCAGCTCAGCGCCAAATTGTGGTTCTGCGTCAACGAATGTGACCTCGTCCCTGATGACACCTACCGAGTAAATGACGGTGTCGGCAGCGGATGCGGAAGTCTCATGCCCAGCGAACAAGGCAGCGACGAGCCATATTCTTTCACCCACACCCTGTGGTATGACAACCTGCCTCCCAAACGGAACAACATGCTCGCCAGCCATCGCCGATATCCTGCTGATAGTCCCCTCCACCAACCTTTTACCAGCCTCGTCAACGAGGAAGATATAGATTGTGCCCCACCTTGAGTTTCGTAGCGCATACTCAATGCTCCCTCTTATGAAGATCGGCTTGCCATACTCAATCCTTGAGCCTTCTGGTGGCGATACCTCAACGAAGCGTATCGTATCTGGCTCATACTTTGGGTCTCGCACAAGCGTTAAGTCAACGCCTCTTGTGACTTTGCCATCGCTAACTGAGACATTCGTGCGCACGGCTTTCCGATAACCTTGCGACGATGCTACCACCGTGTAAGTTCCGCTCGGCAATTTCGTAAGCTCATAATATCCCTTCTCGTTCGTCAATGAAGCACGCCATAGCCCTTCAACATAAACCAAAGCTCCAGCGATGGGAGTTCCGTCCTCATCAACCACAGTGCCACATATTTGCCCCGTGCCGATGATCAAAGCCGTCGCCTTTTGCTTTTTCTCCTTGCACCCGAATGCCGATAGCACAGCCACAGCGAAAACGATTATCAAAACCACTCTTAGCCCATATGACCTCACAAGACGCACCCCTCCATTAAACATCAAAAACGACCTGTGCTCTCCAACCCTCTTCCCTCTTCTCGACTTGGAGTCCATGATATGTGACGGCTTTTATGTAGCCATGTAACTCGGCTTCCGTCTCGTGAATCGGTTCACCAAACGCCTTCGCCTTCAGCCACACATTCTTCAAACCATGTTCATCGGTGGACTCACCTAACGCCTCAACTTCCAAGTTGCCGAACACAATCCCTTGCGCATCGTGCTTAAACAGGAGCTCGCGCAGTAAAGCTACAAGTAGCGTTTCATAGTCACTCGCATTAACTTCAACCGCCACTGATAGCTTCGGCTTGACCTTTTCAACATCGGCTAAGATGCTGAACATGCCGAGCGCTGCGTTCTCGAGCAACTCCTTTAACGAATCACCATACGCAACTATGCCACTATCAGCGGTATGCTCAAGCAACTCAAACTTTTTCTTCCCCGCCATCGCTATCGCCCTCATGAGTGTGTGAATTGTTACTGCTAACGACGAGAGCCGTAGTTGCAACCCTATCGTCGGCGTCCAAACGCATTAGTCTTATGCCCTGAGCAGCTCTACCGCTGATCGGTATTGATTTCACCCGTTGCCTTATCAACACCCCTTTCGATGTTATGAGGAGCACTTCGTCATCATCTCGCACTATGTGGAGCGACACGAGCCTGCCATTCCTCTCGCTCACCTTTATGCCGATCACACCTTTACCGCCCCTGCCAATCCTTTTAACCTGCTGTAGCTTCGTTCGCTTCCCGAAACCTTTCTCGGTGACAAGGAGCATATCGTTTGCATCCTCATCAACTATGTCCATCGCCACAACGAAATCGTTTGGGCGCAGTTTAATGCCTCTTACACCTCCAGCCTGTCTTCCCATCGGGCGCACTTCCTCTTCGGAGAAGCGAATGATCATGCCACCTGCAGTTGCAAGTATGATCTCACGAGAACCGTCAGTCCAGCGCACCCAACAGAGTTCGTCGCCCTCATCAAGCTTTATAGCTTGAACACCCCTTGATAACCTCGTCTGGAATTGCTCAAGTGGTGTTTTCTTGACCAAGCCCATCTTCGTGCACATGAACAGGTAGCCACCTACCTCAAACTTCGCTATAGGGACTGTCGCCACTACCCTCTCGTCATCGTCAAGCTGTATCAAGTTGACTATAGGCGTCCCGCGAGCCTGTCTTGAAGCCACTGGGACTTCATGCGCCTTCAACTGGTAGCATTTGCCCTTGTTCGTGAAGAAGAGGATTGTGTGATGAGTTGTCGCAACGAATATGTGGGAGACAGTGTCTTCCTCTTTCTTAGTCAGTGCCAGCACCCCTTTACCGCCACGCTTTTGGACCTTGTATGTGCTTAGGGGCACACGCTTTATGTATCCATCCCTCGTTATCGTGATGACGAGGTCTTGAAGTTCAATCAGGTCTTCAATCGAAGCCTCGCTCGGTTCCTCTGGGATAAGCATGGTCCTCCTCGGGTCTTTGAATGTGTTCTTCACGCTCTTGAGCTCTTCCTTTATGACCTCCATCAACTGTCTCGGGTGACGAAGCAAGCCACGCAAGTATTCAATCTGCTTGATCAGTTCACGATACTCATCCTTCAACGCCTGCTGATCAAGCCTCGTCAAGCGCCCGAGTGGCATATCAAGGACTGCATTCGCCTGCTGTTCGCTCAGCTTGAACTGCCTCATCAGCCTTTGGCGCGCATCATCCCTATCTTCGGACTTCCGGATCAACCTTATAGCCTCATCAATGTTTTGCGCCACCACCCTCAAACCTTCAACTATGTGAGCCCTTGCCTCCGCCCTCCTGAGTTCGAACTCCGTGCGCCTCCTGACAACTTGCTTCCTGTGCTCAAGGAAGTGAAGGAGCATCTCCTTCAATGTGAGTATCTTCGGTTGGTTGTCAACGAGGGCAAGCATTATTATCCCGTAGCTCGTCCTTAAGCTCGTGTGTTTGTAGAGCTTGTTTAGTATGACCTTGGCATTGGCATCCCTGCGCAACTCAATGACTATCCGCATGCCAGTCTTGTCAGTTTCGTCGTTCACATTCACTACGCCCTCGAGCTTTTTGTCCCTGACGAGGTTAGCTATTTGGACGATCAACGCCTCTTTGCTCACCTGATACGGTAGCTCTGTTATGACTATGCCCGTTCTTCCACCTTCAAGTGCCTCAATTGACGCTCGTCCCTGGATCGTGATCATCCCTTTTCCAGTGGCATAGGCTTCCTTCAAGCCCTTCGCACCAAGCACTATACCACCAGTGGGGAAGTCTGGACCTGGAAGAACATTCATTATCTCCTCAAGCGATGCATCTGGGTTGTCTATGAGCAAAATGAGCGCATCAATAACTTCTCCGAGGTTGTGAGGCGGGATGTTCGTAGCCATCGCAACTGCTATCCCTGTCGCACCGTTGATGAGCAAGTTCGGTATCTTTGACGGTAGCACCACTGGCTCAAGATATTTCTCATCGTAGTTTGGTCGTAGGTCAACAGTGTCCTTGTCTATGTCCTCGAGCATCGCCATCGCTATGGGTGAGAGCCTACATTCGGTGTATCTCATCGCAGCTGGCGGGTCACCGTCTATGCTCCCGAAGTTGCCATGCCCATCGATCAGCGGGTAGCGCGTGTTGAAATCCTGTGCCATGCGAACAAGCGCATCGTAGATTGGAGCATCACCATGCGGGTGATATTTCTTCATCACCTCCCCGACAACGGCTGCGCATTTCTCCCTCGGTCTGTCTGGGAACATGCGCTGTTCATACATCGCATAAAGTATGCGCCTCTGAACCGGCTTCAAGCCGTCCCTAACATCGGGCAGGGCTCGACTGACTATAACGCTCATAGCATAGCGAATGTAGGATGTGCGCATCTCATCAACTATGCTTACTGGGATAACCTCACGAGCTATTGACGCCGACAAAGGTATTCACCCCCTCCGAAAGTGGCTGGCATGACAACCCATCTGAGGGTTGCGCTCACTCGCTTTGTGCCTACAGCATTTCACTTGCGCTGTCCGAAAACACCTTTGAGCTTCTCGAAGAACGACTTATCTGCGCCCTTCGGGTGAACATTCATACTTGAAGCCAACTCAAGGAGCAACTTGCGTTGCTGTTGCGTCAGATGCTTCGGGACTTCAACTTTGACACTCACATAAAGGTCGCCTTTACCTTTCCCACTCAAACTCGGCATACCTTTCTGTGGAATGCGAAACACTTCCCCAGGTTGTGTCCCGGGCGGTATGATCAGCTCAACATCGCCATCAAGCGTTTGGATGTTAATGACATCGCCCAAGGCAGCTTGAGGGAATGTGATTTTCACATCCGTGTAGAGGTCTTTGCCCTTCCTCGTGAAGCGCTCGTGTGGCAACAGGCGTATGCGAATGTATAAATCACCATGAGAGCCTCCATACTTCCCTGCATTGCCTCTCCCCGGCAGACGCAGTTCGCTCCCTTCATCAACCCCCGGCGGTATCTCAACGGTGATTTTTTGGACCTCCTCCCTCCTACCGGCACCGCCACAGTGCTTGCAAATGTCTTCAACAATTCTACCAGTGCCACCACATGTTGGACATGGTATAGTCGTTATTGACCTCACGAAGCCACCGAAGCTCGTTTGCGAATATGTGACCCTACCGCTCCCACCGCATTCCCTACATGTGCGCATGCTTCCCCTCGTTGCGCCTGTGCCACCACAATAAGCGCATGTCACAAGCAAAGGCACTTCTATCTCCTTCACGGTGCCATGATACGCTTCCTCAAGTGTCACCGCAAGCTCGATTGAGACATCCTCGCCTCTTTCTGTCCTGCGTTCATACCTTGTCCTCCTCGTGCCGACACCGAAGAAGGCATCAAAGATATCAAACAGCTCGCTAAATGGGTCGTATGCACCAAAGTCACTCCAAGACGGAACGCTCGTTTGCACATCCACACGCCCATACAGGTCGTATATTCGGCGCTTCTCTGGGTCGCTCAACACTTGGTATGCTTCAGCTATCTCTTTGAAGCGTTCTTCCGCCTCCTTACGCCTGTGCGGGTTGAGGTCGGGATGCCACTCCTTCGCCAAACGCTTGAAAGCACGCTTTATTTCATCTTGAGTAGCATTGCGTGGAACGCCAAGTATCGCATAGTAGTCCTTGTAATCCGAAGATGGCATCTTCGCTCAACCCCCGTAAATGTCTTGCAAGCTCTTATTCAACCGCCCCCTCAAAGTTTTCATTCTCACCTTCGTGCCGTTGTTCATCCGTCCCGTGCTCAACGCGTATTGGCGAAACCGCTACCTTAACCCTCGCTGGGCGCAACACAATGTCGTCCATCACATAGCCACGCTGAACCTCCTCAATGATTGTCCCATCCTCAACCTCCTCCGTCTCAACCCTCTCAACAGCTTCGTGGAGGTTCGGATCAAAACGCTCATTCAAGCTCGGTATCGCTTTCACGCCCAACTTTTGAAGAGCGCTCACAAACTGCCTATGCACAAGCTCTATTCCTTCCCTGATTGCATCCAAGTTTAAAGCCTCGCCCTCCCTCATAGCTTCGATTGAGCGCTCAAGGTCATCAAGCACCGATAGAAGCTCAACGAGCGTTTGCCTCTTACCCTCCCGGAAGGCGAAAGCCCTCTCGGACATCACCCTGCGACGCAGGTTTTGGTATTCGGCGACTGCACGCAACCACTTATCGCGTAACTCCTCGTTCTCGCGCTTTAGCTCCTCAATGTGCTTTTGCAATGTCTCAACTTCTGCCTGCGCCTCAGAAACTTCAGCCTCGCTCACCTCAGCCCCCATATCGTAAGCTTCTTTGTCAGCAACCTTCGCTGGCTCATCCGCATGTTGCTCAGCTTCTTTGGCTACTTCGTCATTAGGCGATCGCTCAAAAATTTCTTCCAGCTCGTTTTTCGTTCCGTTATCACTCATCGCTATGACCCTCCCGCTCAAATTATGTCATCATAGGGAGAGTGAATGGGTAAGGAGAGCGGAGCGAAACCCTTACCAAATTACATTGTAGCAACACCCACTGAAAGGGGATGGAAAAAATGAGCCGTCAAATCGCCCTCAAAAGCCTGTCGGTTGCTTTAACGCTTTCCCTGCTCGGGCTCGCGCAGGCATTGAAGGTGCACGGAAGCGTTTATGAGGATGTCAACAGGAACGGCTTAAGGGATAATGGCGAACCCGCTATAGCAGGCGTCCTTGTTACGGATGGCAGGCAAGTGAGCACCACCGACGCCGAAGGAATGTATGAACTCAATCTCTCGGGAGAAGGGAAATTCGTCTACATCACACAGCCAAGCGGCTACAAGGCAGTTGGTAGCTGGTTCAGGAGGGTGAAAGGGACGAAGGATGACGAAACCATCCAAATCGACTTCCCACTCGTAAGGGACGAACAAAAGCTACCATTCCTGTTTGCTCACATAACGGATGTGCATCTCCCAAGCCCAGCAATTGCCACAACGCTCTCGCGGATCGCAAGGCAGATTGACGAGGCGAAGCTGAAGTTGTCCTTCATCGCTGTAACTGGTGATCTCGTGGCTTCAGGGGACAGCGTTCCAGAGAGCGTGGCGAAACAGTGGTTTGAACTCTACAAGGGCGCATGGGACGGCATCAAATTACCCGTTTACCACATCATCGGAAACCACGACATGGTTTCAGTCAACTTCAAGGGCGATGTCAACACATTCTCCGAAGGATATGCGAAGGGCATGTTCGAAACATTCCTCAACCCCACATACTTCGGTTTTGAATATGCTGGCATCCATTTCATCGCCCTTGACTTCCATCAACTCAAGGACAGGAGCTTAGCCATAGGGCTTGGACAGACGGAGATGGAATGGCTTAGGCATTATGCAAGCCATCTGAGGGCTGGAACGAAGATCGTCTTCTTAACGCATGAACCGTTGACTCAACTGCCAACAGCACAAGCTTTATGGTTGCTCACCATGTTCATGCACTGCCGATTGCTCGCCGTTCTATCTGGACATGAGCATCGCAACTATTGCATCAACTTCGGTGCTTGGAAGCAGTTTGTAGGTGGCGCTCTTTCGGGAAGTTGGTGGACAGGTCCAAACCCTGACGGGTATCCTCAAGGGTTCTCAATAGTCAGAGTTGATGGGGATGATGTGAACTCATACTACACTCAAGCCCTCCTTAAGCTTTCTCCAATCCCGATTGACCCGCCAGTGACCATAGCTTACGGCGACTTCTCTTTGGTTCCGACTTACTCTGGAGTCCAGAGGTTGCTCGTCCAAACCACCAGATTGCACGCTGACGCAAAGTCCGTTTTAGCGAGGCTCGGAACAAGCGGATGGGTTGAACTGAGAAAGTTAAGGGATGAAGATTGTGCATCGTTTTGGGGAGGCGAGATAGACACCACACAGGTTTCGGACGGGATGAAAATACTTTCGCTCAAGGCAACTTGTGAGGGTCTGGAGGAGCAAGCCAACTACCGTGTTTTTGTCTACAACCAAAAGACGCCATACAAGGCAACCGAGGATGCGGAGTTGCGACTTGAGCTCTCTGAGCTTGATGCACCCGTGAGAATTTTCGTCAACGAGAAGGAAGTATCACAGATCGCTCCAGAGCCTAATAAGAGAACGATAGCCATATCGCTACGCATCCCGAAGGACATGCTGGTGTGGAAAGTCATCAAAGTGCGTATAGAGCCAAAAAGCATTGACAGAACACAAGTTGATGACTTCGTCGTTCGCTCAGCATCGCTTAATTACGGTGGCGTTAAGCTGACAGACGAACGCATACACGGCACGCTCGTTGCTGGGGATGATGTTGCAGGCAGGGAGAAAGAGGCATTGCTCATGTTTGAATTGCCATGAGCACTGCGCCATGATTGTCTTAGGGCAAACTAAATCGGTTTCAAAAAACCAGTCCACCGCCGACAGTGATGGAAAGATGGAATTGATAGACAGACTGAAATTGCTTTCGGTTGAGGCGTGCGTTGAAGTTGCCGACCCGTTGGAAGAACCGCAAACGCTGACGAAGGCTTCAGCTGTCTCAAACGAGCGGATTGTGAAGAGGCTCGTTGAGTCAGTCTATGTTGCGAAAGCACCGTCAATGAGAGGGACTAAACAAGTCCCACTGCTCAAAACATTGCTAACTAACGCCTGCAAAAACGATTGTCGCTATTGTGGCACGAGTTGCCTCGTTGATAAGAGGGTGGTCAGCCTTGAACCAGAAGAGCTTGCGTCGGCTTTTGTTGAGATGGCAAAGAGGGGCATCGTCAAAGGGTTGTTCCTAAGCTCGGCTGTCCGTGAGAACGCCGATGCCACGATGGAGAAGTTGATAGAGACTGCATACATACTGCGCAAGAGGTTCGGCTACAATGGCTACCTGCACCTTAAAGTGATGCCCGGAGCAAGCGAAGAAGCAATAAAGCAAGCTGCAAAACTTGCCGACAGGCTCTCGTGCAACCTTGAGGCGCCAAACGAAGGCAGGCTTAAAGAGATAGCGCCAAGTAAAAACTTCAACGAGATCTGGGAGACGATAAGACGCATCGGGGAGTGCGCTAAGGAAGGGTTGCTCAAGTGTGGTTATACAACTCAACTCGTGGTTGGCGCAGCTGGCGAATCGGACAGGGAGATACTCAGCGCAACTTGGGAGCTGTACAGAAAGCACAACTTGCATCGCGCTTACTACAATGCTTTCGTGCCAATAGCTGGCACACCAATGGAGGGCTGTAAACCAGCTCCGAGCGAGAGACAAATTCGGCTATACCAAGCCGATTGGCTATTGCGCTTCTACGGGTTTGAGCTTGACGAGCTTATCTTTGACAGCGATGGCAATTTGCCATCTGGCATCAACCCAAAGGTAGCATGGGCAATATCACACCCTGAGTTCTTCCCGGTTGAGATAAACACAGCGCCGATGGAAGTGTTGCTCAGGGTTCCGGGAATAGGACCGATCACCGCTCAACGAATCGTGAAAGCACGCGCCACATGCAAGCTCACATCAATTGAGCAACTCAAAAAACTCGGCGTGGCAGTGAGGAGTTGCGCTCCATTCATACTGCTCAACGGGAGACGCCCAACGCAATTTGTGCCTTCACTACCGTTTGATCAGGAACGGTGAAGCTCGCTTAAAAACAACTCCAAGTTGAGTTTGGATAGCTCCCTTGATGTGTGCGCAAAACTCAGTGCGCTATCCCTGAGTTCATACCACCTATCGATGCACTCCGCCAGTCGTTCTTTTACGGCTTCTGATGAGACTCCCTCCCATGGGATGCAAAATCGGCTTGCCCAGCCCCTCATGAATGCCTCAACCTTCGGATCGTAACTTATGGCAATGGATGGTATGCCGAGCATGCATGCCAGTATGAGCGAATGCAACCTTGAGCCGATGAGCAAGTGGACACACTCCATCGCTTCCCACAGCTCTTCAATTGATCTTGGCGTGATCACTTCCACTTCCATTTGCTTCAAAAGCGAGGAGAGCCTCTCGCTGACTTCCACATCATCCCTTGAGAAGCTTATGCAACGCACGGCGCTTATGCGATTTTTGAGCTTGAGTATTCCATCAACCACGCATTCTAAAACCTCATCCACGCCCCTCCAAGGGCGCATCGCAATAGCGAGCAACACATTCTCCTGCGGTGGTTTCGCCCCATGCGGCGGCGTTAGGATGAACGCAAGGTCGGCAGTCAAATAAGCCTTATCGTGAACCGCACATAATGTTTTAGCGAGCTCCAATGAGACCTCATCACGGAATGTGATGAGAGAACAACAGCGCAATGCTAACCCCGCCAAGCGCTTGCTCACGCGCCTTCTAAGCGGACCGAGACCTTGAGCGAGCAAAACTGGTGCAACACCGAGAGACCTTGAGAGGACGATCAAGCCGACATAATATGCCAGCGAGCGGAAACTCGTCGCGTCTTGGAGCAAGCTCCCACCACACCCAACAACTACATCGGCTTTGCGCATGCGATCAACTATGCCCAAGATGTCGAACTTGCCGATGGCTGTGATTGAGTGCATCCGCTCCGTCTCATCTGGCGAACCGCTAATAGCACAGGCTGAGAAATTCACCCTCTCACGCAACCCTTGCAAGAACGCACGAAGCATCATCTCGTCTCCCAAGTTGCCATGCCCAAAATAGCCAACGAGCAACATGCGCAGATGTCTATCAGTGGCTTTCATGCTCAGGCAGTTTCCCATCTCGCCTTTATCCTCGTCAGGATGAAGCTGATCAGCGAGAGCGCAACGATACCAATAAGCCACCCGATCCAAAGACCATGCGCAGTCCTAAGGAGCGATATTTGAAGCGGTGTGTGGATGTGCGTGAATGTGTTGAACATCGATAGCTGTCCTATGAAGCCAACGAGCACCAAAGGCAAACTGAAGCGCCTCTCTTTCATCGCCATCAACCAAAGCCCGATGAGCAACGCTGGATGACCTAAGAAGGCTTCCTTGAACCTTGGGCGGGCTACCAAAAACCTTTCGAGCAACTCGCGCAACTTCAACTCCCATGTTGGGACAGCCTCTGGCGCTACGTTTCCAGTGCGTATCACCCAGTATGCGCAAAAGGCGAGGATGAAAAGCGTGGCAACCGCATGCCACCAAAGCACGGGTGAGGAGAAGATACCGCAAAGCCTCCTCACTGAGCACTTGAAGCGCTCACGAACCTCAGCGCAACTTGAGCCACCCAACTCCATCCAACCGCTGATAAGGAGCAACGCAAAGATGAGCATCGGAAGAAGCTGTGAAAGCTTCACGCCGCGAAACTGCATTGCGCCAACCATGAAACGCCTCTCGCAAAGGAAACCAACTATGAGCATAGCGCCGATGAATGTGATGGCGGAACATATGGCAAATGATGCCGTAGCGGAGAAAGCGCAACTTGCAAAGCTTTTCCCTTCCTCACCTTCCTCATGAGCATGGTAAATGCCTTGCACAGCCGTGCATATCGCAAGCGTTGGGAAGGTTAACGCAGTCAGCAAGGAACACGCGAGAGCTCCAAGAACATCGTTGAGAGCGATCATAGCGCTCGATAAGATGGCGACGAGCAGGAAAACAACCACGCTCATTGAGACGCTCACTCGCAAGATGGTGAGGAGGAACAGAGAGAGAGCTGAAGCCGTTGCAAGCGATGAGGCGATTCGGACGAGGTTGCGCATCTTCCTGCTTGCCAGCGGTTGCTCAAAATGCTGTGGGATGCCCACTTCAAAACCATATCTTCTAATGGCTTGCTTTAACTTGCTGACAAGTTTTTCTGCGCCTTCCGATGGGCTGTCAAAGGCATATGTTGGGATGCGCAAGTAGCATATGCGCACATTCCTCTCCCTGACAGCCCTTACAAACCTTGAGATGATTTCCTCAGGCGAGCGCATGGCGAGTTCTTGCTTTGCGACGCTGTGCGCCCTTATGACAGCCCCATCAAGCGCGTTTGCAAGTTCCTGTTCGCCACGCTGTTTCGCAAACTCAATGATGCCCGCTGTCAAGCCAAGCCTCTTCATAGCTCCCGCAACATCGCGTATCCTTTCCCTATAGCCAAGCACCTCCTCACCATCAAATAGCAAAACCCGCGCCCCATATGAGAGCGATTGCATCAGAGCATAGTTGAGCCATGAATTGGTCAGCGACTGCGTGTTTGAAAGGCGAGCGATCACATTAAGACCTGCGCTTTTCACAGCGGAGGCAAGCTTCGGGTTAAGCCCAAAACCTTCATAACCAGCGTGAAGCAGGCTCTCATCAACGACGATGAGAAACATCCCCTCCCATACGAACACTCTCGCCTCCTTGCCAGTCTTAGCCTCAAGCGCGTTTTGGAAAGCCCTGAGGAACGCATAGTCATTTGAAGCGATGGCGAAGCCACGATCAGATTTCAAATGCTTGCCCAAGTAAGCTTTCGGCAGGATGAAGAGATCACCGTTTGCGATTGCATCGCTAATCCGCATCTCCGATATGGCAACTGCGCTCGCGCCAGCACGCTTAAGTGAACGGAGTAGCGCATCAAACCTCACTCCAGATAGCGCTGAAAGGCGCAACAACTCCTCGCAGTCAAGCACTATGGCAACATTTCGGTTTGACGCTTCAACAGCGTATCGCCTCACACAAGCAAACAACGAAGCGACGACGCCAACTGATACAACGCCCCACAGGAATGCGCTTACAGCTTTTCTCGCTTTGCTATCATTCATCGTCCTCCCCACCATGAGCTGATAATTCACTCCCCGCTGTGCACATCAACGCTGATCACAGCGCCCTTCAACTCAAGCTCAAGCACCCCTTTAGAATTTGCTACAATGACGCCTTTGATTGACTTCTCCATCCTTTCAGGAGGTGCGCTTGGGTCAAAGAGTGTCAAAGCGACGGCATGACGCGAGTTTGGCTTTATCTCGTATTCGCCAGAGAAGATCGAGAGGCGAAAGTAGTTTGCCCTCCTCGCGCTTACAACGAACCTGCCATCTTCATAGCCTACAGTGGCATCGTTCCCATAGAGCCTCAAGGCTATGCCCTTATCATCATACCTGCTGACGAGCGCAATGAACCTCTCATTGCAACTCACCAGTATGGGAAGGCTTTTCACAAAAGCCAACTCAAGTGGCTGTATGAACTTGTGGATGATGATGCTTTGCGACCTGCTCCCGTGAGGATACTCAACACATGCGTTCGGGAGCGAGCTCCCGTTGATGGCGTCGGCTTCAACCCTCACGACAGCATGCTTCGTCCTATCGGAAAGGTTCAAGATGGCGATGCCTCTGTCAAAGAGGGCTACCTTCATCTCGTCATCGAGCAAGCCATGCGCTGAAAGCAACTCAACCTCAGAGTGCGCCGAGAACAAATCACCGTGGAACAAAGCGAAGTCTTTCGAATACGGTCGCCAGTTAGCCCAGAGAAGCGTTGGCGCATAAACTGCAAACCCTTTCCCAAAGCTGTTTATGCACATCGCCACAGCCTCGCTTGAAAGCCTCCTTGTGCGCCTCGGGTGACGCATCATCAGCGCATACGGTTTTGCGCCGACGAAATGGAGAACAGCAGCTATGGTGCGAAACGGCAATTCATCACCACCGAGCAAGTAGCCTTCATAGAGCGATGGGAAGAGCGGGTGGCGATAGAGCACACTCATGCTTAAAGCGACCTCTGGTGCGACGATAAGCGTTCTCGCACCGACGACACCGAAGAGTTTCGCAAAGTCGGCTGGCATGAGCCTGAAGATGTGACCGGCTGGTGAGAGGCTAACGCCGATGTCGGAGAGGAGCACACCACCGTTTGCGACGAAACTCATGAGCCAGCTCGAGAAGAGGGCGAACGGATCATCCTTTGAACCAGATTGCGTAAGCGACCTTGGTTGTCTCGGCATACCAAAGTCGTATAGCTCTTCACCAAACTCACCAACGACATGTGGCGAGAGCAGAATAGGCGCTGGTGTGAGTATGCATGAATAGCTTTGTGGGGCGATTTTTGTGAGCGCATCCAATGTGAGGCAATCGACGAGACCGTATCTTGTGCCGAGTTTGAAGGCGCTAAAGAGGGAGTTTGGCTCGCCGAGGATGAGACGATAAGGCTTACCAAAAGCCTCCCCGTTGGGAGTTGCGAAACCATAAAGTGGGACACCATCACGAACATAGCCCTCCACAAACGGCATGTAAAGGATAGCCGTATGCGTTATCGGCGTTGCACACAGTATCCCACAATCGTTCATCTGCTTGAGCAGTTCCGAAACAGAGCCACGCAACTCAGGGTCGTTTTTAAACGGCTCCCAAGAGGTGAAGCCGATACCACAAGCACCATTGAAAACAGCCGCCTGAACCCAGTTGACGAGTTGCTTCAATGAGACCTTCTTCCCGCCAATGCTTGATGTGATAACTGACAGGACGAGCTTTGCATTGCCCATCCTGCCAATCGCAACTGCGTGTGCATTGTGCAGATCCAAATCTGGCTCACACACAGACGGCAGTGGCGCAACTGTGACACCGTCATAGACTGCTGGGACGCTCGCTATGCTACGATAGGTTGAAAGCAAGCCAGTGATTATCGGGCGAGTCCCGTCGCTCTGTCGTATGACTTCATACCACAACTGCATAAGCCAACGGAGCGAACACCACCTGTAGATGGAAGCCGAAAGAGATGAATGCCCGTAAAGCGTCGGCGATTGAAGGTCATCAATGTTCATCACAAGCTGTTGTGTCAGTTGGCTTGGGTTGGTTATCGGGACGCCAAACGCACGCGAAAGCGTTTCAACATCTCCATAGGTATCCAACAGGTATCTTCTGAAGCCTTCATCATCGTAGCCGTTGTTTGATACAGCCATCTCGTCTGGGAAGCTCGTTGTCGCCCACGCAACTATATTGCGATGTTTTCCAAGCCTCCCGATGACTGATGGGATCCAAGAGCGGACAAGCGAGACATAACGCTCATCGTATACTGACATGCGGATGCCAGTTGGCGGGACTGCGTTTATGCAAACGATTGCAAAGAGCCCTTTTGCGTGAGCAGCTTTGAGCAAGCCTTCAACTCTCTCCACCTGCTCATCTACATCTTCGCCCCAACGCACATCAATCCAGACTGTGTTGAAGCCAGCCTCAGCATATTCTTCCAAATCCTCATGCGAAGTGAGCCCGCACGAAAAGAAAAGAGGCGTTGGCTTGCCATCAATCGTAATCATCGGCTTGCCCTTATGTTCCAAACCCACCTGTATGCCAAACGCAACATCGGCACAAAGCATCGTAGCCAAAACCACATGCACAACGAGAAAGCACACCACACAGCAAGGGGAAACCAACCGCCGAACGAAAACGATTAACCTACCCATCGAAAACTTGCCTCCGAGCATCGCTGACATGGTATCGCTTCCCTTTGAGTGCTTTCAACCCGAGCAACCCTTCAAGGAGCGCGACTGCACCACGCTTGTCTAAAGGTTGGTTGTTGCTTCCGCAGGATGGCGATTGAACACATGAAGGGCATCCATCCCTGCACTGACAACTCTTTATCATCTCCGCAGTCCTTGTGATGAACTCCTTAAGCTGGTCAAATGCAGTCTCGCTAAACCCTGCGCCACCTGGATAACCATCGTAAATGAATATGGTAGCCTGACGAGTTTGAGCATTGTGCAGATACGAAACGCCCCCTATGTCCCTTCGGTCACAAGGCGTAACCAACGGCATAATGGCTATCAGGGCGTGCTCGGCTGCATGTAGCGAACCAGCTAAGTCAAAGCCTCTTTCGTTAAGCTCCGCAAGCAATCGTCCATCCAGAGTGATCCACAAAGCTACTGTCTCGTATTTCGTTTCTGGCAAGTCAAGCCTTCTAACTTCAAGCACCTGCTCTGTATGCATCTTTAAGCGCTTGTATCCCAAGACCCTCTGCGATATGGTGACCTCGCCAAGATAAGCCCTCATCAACTCCCTCCTTCTCTCCTTGAGGTGCTTAACTATGCTCACATCAGCTTGCTCCAAAGTGACAGTGTATTCATCGCCGTCAAACGGAACTGCGAGAGCGACGCGATTCCTTATGTCAAGCGAGATAATTCGGTAAGCGTCGCCAGCGTGCAAATAAATTGCGCCCTCATAGATCGTTGTGAACGCTCTAACCTCATCAACAATTCCTATGAGCGAATAGCCTTTGGTCACATCTCGTATCTCATAGTTGGACCCTGTGATTGACCTTATGCTGATGGAGTCGTGTGGGCGCTCCTTGCCAGCCCAAAGATACCAAAAGCTTCTTCTCCCCTCGATCACACCTTCAGCCTTCTGCAGATGCCTCTCACGCTCTAAGAGTATTTCGAGGAGAGCATAACCTTTCGCACCGAAATGCCTGCTATCGCTCTCACTCAATGGGTGCTCATAAGCAGCGCACAACAGATGCGAAGCGAGTATGTATGGGTTAGTGGCGCTGATAAGCACATCCTCAGCGCCCTTGCTGAAGAGGTATTCTGGGTGGTTGACGATGTATTGATCGACTGGGTTTCCGGTCGCAACGAAGAATGCGATGCCTTCTTCAATTCTGCCTGCCCTGCCAGCCTGTTGCATCGTGCTCGCTATGCTACCTGGGTAACCGAGGATTATGGCTGCGCTCAAGTGACCGATATCAATGCCGAGCTCAAGCGCGGTTGTAGCTATAACTGCCATGAGCTCACCATCAAACAGCTTCCGCTCAATAGCCCTCCTTTCATGTGGCAGGTAGCCAGCTCGATAGGAGATGACTTTGCCACACAAGCTCGGATTGTGCTTTGCCAACTCCTCCCTCACATGGCGCAGGAGAAGCTCCGCTGTAGCCCTTGATTGGACGAACACTATCGTTCTAATGCCTCTCTCCATCATGAAGATGAGGAGGCGCACAGCTTCAACGCTTGCCCTCACTCTGACACCGCTTGGAAGCAACGGCGGTTCCCACAGGACGAATGTCTTTCCTGGGAACGGAGCTGTGTCATCTGAGATGACGGTGCACTCAACGCCGAGCAAGTTGCGCGAAAACTCATGTGGGTTGCCTATTGTGGCTGAGGTGCATATGAACTGCGGCTCAGAGCCATAGAGCTCACATAGCCTCTTTAAGCGCCTTATGATCGATGCCATGTGCATCCCGAAGATGCCACTGTAGACATGTAGCTCATCAAGGACGACGAACTTGAGGTTGCTGATAAATTTGCGCCACAGGTAATGGTTCGGCAACACAGCGCAGTGAAGCATATCAGGGTTCGTGAAAACGAGCCTGCAGTTCTCCCTTATGTGCCTTCGGTGGCTGAGTGGCGTGTCACCGTCGTAAGTTTGAGCTGAGATGAGGAAGCCGAGCTTCAGCTCGTAGAGTTTCCTCAACTGATCTTGTGCGAGTGCCTTCGTGGGGAAGATGTAAAGAGCAGTTGCGTTCCTGTTTGATAGGAGCTTGCTTAGGACGGGTATGTTGTAGCAAAGTGTCTTCCCAGAGGCTGTTGTGGTTGCGATAAGCACATGCTTGCCCATGTTGATTGCATCAATAGCATGAGCCTGATGGCGATACAGCTTCTCAATGCCTATCTGCTTCAGCGCTTCGGTGACACTCGGATGAATTGGTGAGGAAGGTTCGGCGTATTGCGCTTCCCTCCTTCGAAGCACCTCAACATGCTTTATTTGGTTGCGATACCACCTTTGCTGACGGATCTCTTTTAGCAGGTGTTCCCATGAAGATGCATCCATCAGCGCTCCACCCAGAAAACAAGGATGATGCTGAGGATGTAGAGGAACAGGATCGGCAAAGCGAGTAGGAGCATGTTGAGTGGGTCTATCGTCGGTGTGACTATCGCGCTCACAGCTAAGATTGCGATGACGGCGTGGCGCCACTTGCTTATCAATGTCCTTGATGTGACCAAACCCATCTTGGCGAGCATCATGAAGACAAGTGGCATTTGAAATACGAAGCCCATCGCAAGCGCTATCTTAGCGACAGACCAAACATATAGCCTGACGAAGTTGAGCACCTGCGCATCCTTGGGGAGGAAACGGAGCATGAACAGCGCAGCGATCGGTATGAGGACATAAGCCGTCACTATGCCTCCGATGAAAAGCAATATTGAGAACGGCATCAAGACCCTCGCAAAGCGCTTCTCATGCGGTAAAAGCCCAGGCCATATGAAAGCGACAATCTCATATAGTATCAAGGGCGCCATAATGGCGACCCCAGCCACGATAGAAAGTTGAAGCCTGAAGAGCAACGGCTCAAAGATAGATGTGAAAACAAGCGGCATGGAATACTTCTCCATCGCTGGCTTTATCGGCTTGATTATTATCTCCCAGATGCGCTCATACTGATACCACCCTATGATGCACCCAATAGCTGCGTAGATGAAACAGCGTATGAGGCGCGCCCTCAACTCCGCCAAATGCTCAATGAATGTCATCTCCTTCATCGGGTTAGGTGGCGGGCGACGCCTGCGACGCTTCTTAGTTTTCGTTTGCTCCAACTGCGTGTTTGGGTCAGCAACATCAACAGATCCGTTATGCACCTTACGATCTGTTACCTCAAACGCAGTATCGCTACCACCGCTTGAACTGCTTTGGCTATCAAACCTCTCCTCAAAAGCATCCTTGCAATCCATCCCTACCACCTGTAGCGAGATATGTCACAGCTACAAAAGCGAAGCTAACCTTAAGGAGTTATACAGTTGAGTTAGCACCATGCATCATGATAGCGCACAAACGAAAGCCATTCAAGAGGAGGTGAAGCACATGAACCTACGAAGGTCTATGGCATTGAACCATCCAATCCTACAACTTGAGTTTAGCTCCAAGCTGAAGCGAAGTGATGTGATGCTAAGGTGGCATTTGAGAGTGAGCTTGCCCATCCCATTTGTGCCCTCAACCTAAGCCCCAACGCCAACTCAACCCTCACCGCCCTCGCCACCTTGGAATGTCTATGACATAAACACCATCCAAACAAGCTGCAAAGAGTTTGTCGCCAACAACAACTACCGAAGTGCACGCCGTTGGGCTTAACTTCAACACCCGAACCAACTTCTTTCGAGCGATGTCTATCGCCGCTACCCTTCCTTTTTCCTCACCCTCACTAAGCGCCAAGTAAATTTCTTTCTCATCTGAAGATAGCGCTATAGATACTAACTCCGTCGGAAAACCAAAGTTGATCGGCATTTCGGAAGTATCTTCCCATGCCTCAAATTGGTCGCTTGTGGTGTCAATAACCAATATCCCCCTGCCATACACGCAGCAGAACAACCGACTCCCGTCTCTTGTGAACTTCATATCCCAAATAGGTCCGTCACTTTCGTAAGGGAGCGTCTTTATCAACTGCAAAGTCGTGGTGGAAAAGATTCGGATTTCCCGAGTCTCTTCGCTAATTACTGCGACATAAAGTTTTTCTCGGTTAGGGTGAAGTGCTATGGCGCCCACATAAGGCGCTTCCAAGAATTTTTTCTGCTGGCGTGTTTGCACATCTACGACATGAACCCCCGTGTAGCGCTCTTCACCCCATTCATCCCATCGGACAGGTTTAAGGGCATAAGCGATGTTGGACTGGCTATCAAACACCCAATAATCGTAGTCTTGAGCAAGCCATGAATCTGGACGCTGCTCTCTTTCTGCTGAGATAGCCACTGCCATAAATTGCCTTGTAGTGAATTCTTCCACCACTTGCTCAGTGTCGGGATTGATGCGAGCCACATAAAAAGGCGGTGTGGGATCAAGGTCAATCTTGCCCGTTATGTCAACTTTGTTGCCATACACATCCACAATAAAGAGCCGATTTTGATACACATCTACAAACCACCAATATCGCCCAGTAGGGAGACCACCGATTTTGCGGACGAAAGAAGCTTTTTGCTTCATGGTTTGAAGGGTAACCCAACTTGCTGCTGCCATTATCGTAAGCAATAGACCAAGCAATCTAATCCAACTTCGCATGTTTTATTCACCTCACCAGTTGAAAGGTCCTGCTACCTTGTCTTTAAACGGCCATCGTCTTACCACAACTTTCCAAAATTGAGATGAAGTATAGACGATCCCTAAGGCTTTGTTCCTTAGATTCGCTTCCAACCAAGCATCAAGGACACGGTCTTTAGTGCGACTCGGTGGTTGTTTAGAGGTTAAAAAGGCTGTGAAATCTTGGGCTATCCAAACTGAAGCCCCTCTCTTGTCACTGGGTGCTCGTCCATGATACCCACACAACCCCTTTAAGATGCCTTGCTTCAAGGTAGCGTTGCCCCATGCAAAACCGTTCGTTGAATCGGGCTTTAGCACCGAACACCCTGCAATGATGAAATAGTCCAAATCTTCCTTCCAGT